>Ga0207710_10000207_pt1 | contig 54262 bp, 57 predicted proteins | sample KBSS24metaG_FD_184400 | JGI IMG/M metagenome (GOLD analysis project Ga0207710, IMG submission 184400) | Switchgrass rhizosphere microbial communities from Kellogg Biological Station, Michigan, USA - KBS S2-4 metaG (SPAdes) (version 2) | ecosystem: Host-associated > Plants > Roots > Rhizosphere...
CGCGCAGCCGCGAGCGCAGGGCGGTGACGACCGGCCCGTAGGCGGGCGTCGAGCCGTGGCCGGCGGCGCCGCTCAGCACCGGCGCCTCGGTGGCGCCGGCCAGCTCCTCCATCAGCCGGGACTTGCCGGCGCCAGCCTCACCGGCGAGGAGGACAAGTGCCCCCTCGCCGATGGCCGCGCGGTCGAGCCGCTCGCCGAGGCGAGCGCGCTCCTGATCACGCCCGATCAAGCCGCCGGCGGCCATCGGCGCGAGTCTAGATCAGCGATCAGGCCGCGACCGGATCCTCGCGGACGATGACCGTGTCGACGACCTTGGTGATCTCGTCGGCGGACATGCCGGTGTTGTCGGCGTGGCGGGCGAGCGCCTCGGGGCTGACTCCCTCGTAGACGCAGACCGTGCCGAGCCTGCCGTCTTCCTCCTGGACGACGTAGCTGCGGATCCAGCGCACCTCGTCGCTCATCTTTTCGCCCTCGGCCGAGGATTTCGCGGCCGCGGCCTCCAGCTCGGCCGCATCAGCCCAGTTGCTGCGGCGGCGAATCACGTACAGGTCCATTGATTGACTCTCCTTGTTTCGTGCCCGGGGGGCAGCGATTTACTTGATGAGTCGAGCCTGAACCCCGGGCGGAGGGCTAACAACGGCAGAACTGCCGTATTGCCGGGATCGCGATACAGCATTGCCGTGTCGCCCCTTGACTGAAAAGCTGCCCTCCAACCAACGTCAAACGCGGCTGGCCCGCAAAGGGAGGACGAACGATGCCAACGGTGCTTGCGGTTCACGAGGTGGAGGACGTCGACAAATGGCGCGACTCGTCACAGCGCGAGGAGCTGTTCGGCCCCCTCGGGATCTCGGTCCGGACCTTCGAGGACCAGAAAGACTCCAACCGCGTCGGCCTGATCCTGGAGGTGCCCGACATCTCCGCCCTGCAGGAGCTGCTGGGACTTCCGGAGGCCGCAGCGGCGATGCAGCGCGACGGGGTGCGTCCCGAGACGCTGGTGATCCTCGAGGAGTCCTAAGCGACAGGGACCAGCAGGTCGGCGAGGCCGAAGCGCTCGCCCCGTGCCGGCAGGGTCGGGGCCCAGTCCGGCTCGAGCGAGCGGAACGACTCCGGGTCGGCGTCGATCAGGCCGGTCAGGACCTCGGCGACGATGCGGCCGCCGGTCGGGCCGAGGCGCTCGCCGTCCTCGCGGGCGGCCGACTCGAGCATGAAGTAGAGCCAGAGCGGCGTGCGGCCGCTCCACTCGACACCGGCGAACTCGTTCTCCGCGGCGCTCAGCGGCTCCTCGCCCATCGCCCGCGCCACCTCCTCGCCCGAGGGCAGCCCGTAGGCATGGCCGCGCTCGAGGTCACGGCCGGCCAGCGAGCGGTAGGCGTCGACCTCGACCTCGCCGGCCACCGCCGCCGGCAGCTCGATCAGCGAGCGGACCAGGCTGCCGTCGATGCGCTTGGCGCGCTGGACCGGCGGCTCGCCCTCGACGTCGAACAGCAGCGACCAGTCGACCGCCAGTTCGCCCGGGACCGGCCGGAAGCCGAGCAGGTCGGGGAAGAGGCGGCGGGTGCCCGACTCGTCGTTGAGGCGGAAGTCGTCGCGCACCTGGCCATGGCCGTAGCGGAAGGCGGCGTCAGCGAACTCGAAGGGGATCTTCGGATCGGCCCCGGGCCAGTAGAAGCGCGGCCCCTCCGCGAGCACTTCCTCCACCAGGCCGGGATCGACCAGCGACGGCAGGTAGTCGTTGAGGATCGCCCACTGGTAATGCCAGACGGTCTCCCGGCGGGCCGTCGCGAAGACGTCGGCCGCCGCCACGCCCGCCTCCCGCGCCCGCTCGACGAGGCGGTTGTGGACGCCGATCATCGCCACCTGCAGCTGTGAGACGAAGAGGTGGACGTCGTTGCGGGGGTCGCCGATCAGGGCGATCCCCTGCGAGTTGCGCGGTACGTCGGCCGGCTCACCGCGATCGTTCTCGCCGAGCAGCAGCAGGTCGGGATCGTCGGCACGGAAGAGGTAGGGACTGCCGACCGGTCCGAACCCGTAGAGGCTCTCCAGGTTGGCGCGCGGGGTGCGGAAGTTGACGATCCGCTCCAGCTCGGCGCGGGCGGAGATCGGGCTGCGGTCGGCGGTGATGTCGTGGGCGACGTACTGGCCGAACATCGGCCAGCCGGCGGCGGTCTCGACCGCGTCGCCGCATTCCTCGCCGCCGTCGCAGACCCCGCCGGCGGCGCCGAGGGCGAGCAGCGCCTCGTTCTCCCCCGTCAGCGGCGGCAGGTCCGGGAAGAGGCGCGCGTAGCGCCCGGTCGAGCCGTCGATCGGCGCGTCGACGCTCCGGTCCGGCGCCAGGCAGTGGTGTTCGACGGTCCCCATGGCTTGCATCGGTCCTCCTCCGATTCGGTTGCCAACCGAGCTTAGGCCCGCTCCGCCCCTGCTCGCATCCGCCAACACGCCAGTCGCGACTGGCCACCAGGCTGGCGCCCTGGCCGATGCGATCTCACCCTGTGCCGGGCGAGTCTCGGGACAGACGCAATGCCAATCGAAAGGGACGCCATGTCAGTGAACGAGACCCACGCCGAGACCCCCCGCCCCGAGGACCGGGACCTGCTTCGGATCCGCCTCGGCGACCCAGAGGAACAGCAGCCCGAGCAGGAGTCGGACGCGGCGCCGGAGGAGGACCCCTGGTCGCTCGACCCGCTCAGCCCGCTGCCCTGAGACGTTCCTGCCTCAGAGGGTCGCGCTGGGCGAATCGACGCGGTCCAGCGCGAACAGGTCGTGGACCAGCCGCACGGCGACCGAGCCCTCGCCGACCGCCGCGGCGACTCGGTTCATCGAGCCCTGGCGGACGTCGCCGACGGCGAACACGCCCGGCATGCCGGTCTCCAGCGTCAGCGGGTCGCGCTCCAGAGGCCAGGCCGAATCGTCCAGTTCGGCGCCGGTTTGGATGAAGCCGCGCTCGTCGCAGGAGATCTCCGCCGGCAGCCAGTCGGTGCTGGGACGGGCGCCGATCATCAGGAAGAGCGCGTGGGCGTCGACCTCCTCGGCGGCGCCGTCGCCGGCGCGCAGCCGCAGCCGCGTCAGCCACTCCTCGCCCTCGCAGCCGACCACCTCGGTCCGCGGCCGCACCTCGACGTTCGGCGCCGCCTCGATCTGCTGCACGAGGTAGTGCGACATCCCCGCCGCCAGCGAGTCGGCGCGGACGACGACCGTCACCCGACGCGCGTATTCGGCCAGGTGCAGCGCCGCCTGGCCGGCGGAGTTGGCGCCGCCGACGACGAAGACGTCGCGGCCCGCCATCGCCGGCGCCTCGGTCGCGGGGCCGCCGTAGAAGACCCCGGCGCCCTTCAGCGCCAGCGCCTCGATGCCGTCGACGTCGAGCTGGCGATAGGTGGCGCCGCTGGCGAGGATCACGGCCCGGGCGCTGACGTCTGGGAAGTCGGAGAGGCCGACGCTGATCCGGTCGCCATCTCGGCTGAGGCCGGTCACCCTCTGCATGAAGGCGAAGCGCGCCCCGAACACCCAGGCCTGCTCGTAGGCCTCCTCGGCGAGCCGCCGGCCGCTGATCCCGCGCGGGAACCCGAGGTAGTTGCGGATCAGCGAGCTCAGCGTCGCCTGGCCGCCGATCCCACCCTCGTCGATGACGAGGGTGCGGAGCCCTTCCGAGGCGCCGTAGACCGCGGCCGAGAGCCCGGCCGGACCGGCGCCGACGATGACCAGGTCGAACTCGCGGCCCTGTGGGTCGATCGGTCCTCCCGCCGCAATGGTCAGCTCGGCGTTGGTCGGGTCGACGAGGACGTCCCCGTTCGGGAAGACGACGATTGGCAACGGCTCGCCGCCACCGGTCTCGCTGACCAGCCGCCGCCCTTCCGGCGAGTCGGCGAGGGAGAAGGTGTGGGGAAGGGCGCAGCGGCCGAGGACCTCGCGCAGCTCGTAGGCGCGGCCCGACCAGGACTCGCCGACGATGTGCACCGTGTGGGCGGTCACCCGCCGCGCGTGCGCCCACTCGAGCAGGAAGGTCGAGATCGACTGGTGGAAGAGCTCGTCGGGCGGCTTGATCGGGCGGATCAGGTAGTAGTCGATCTGGCGCAGCGCCATCGCCCCGAAGATCTCCTCTCCGGTCGAGCTGACTCCCCAGCTCGAGTGGTCGATCAGCAGGCCGCGCTGCGCATGGGGATGGTGCTTGCGAACGCCGGCCAGGAACTCCCTGCCTGGGGCGCCGCCGAGCGAGTCCCCGGCGAGGACGAGGGCGACCTCCTCACCGGCCTCCGCCAGGCGCGCCAGCTCCGGCCCCGCCTCGGCCACCGAGCCCAGGCAGGCGACCCGGTAGCTGCGCTCGTAGCGGTCGCGCAGCTCCTCCTCGATGGCGCGAAGTGAGCTCTGATTCTCGTCGACGACGAGAAGGACTGGACGGGACACGGACCAAAAAATACCGTCGATCTGGTGTCAGCCGTGCTCGAAGTCGCTGGCCGGGACGTTGCCGAGCTGGTTTCGCGAGCTGACGTGGAGCTTCGCGAAGACCTTGTGCAGGTGGTACTGGACGGTCCGGGGGCTGATGAAGAGGCGGGCGCCGATGTCCGGGTTCGAGAGCCCGTCGCGGGCGAGCCTGGCGATCTGGGCCTCCCGGGGCGTCAGCTCGTCGCGCGTCTCGGCGCTGCGCTTGCGCACCGTCGCGCCGGTCGCCTGCAGCTCGCGACCCGCCCGCTCGGCGAAGGCCTCGGCGCCGAAGCCGCTGAACGCGTCCTGGGCGACCCGTAGCTCGGCGCGCGCGTCGGTGCGACGGTTCTGGCGGCGCAGCCATTCGCCGTAGAGGAGCCGGGTGCGCGCCAGCTGGACCGCGCCGCGACTTCTCTCCAGGCGCTCGACCGCCTCGAGGTAATGAGGCTCCGCCTCGTCCACCTCGCTGAGCAGGGCCCGCGAGCGGGCCTCGACGCCGAGCGCCCAATCGGTGCCGCTGGCCTGGGTGCGTTCGCTGAGGCGATCCAGCGCCGCGGCGCCCTCGTCGGGCTGGTCGACACGGGCGCAGGCCTCGATCAGCTCGGCGCAGGCCCAGCCGTAGGTCATCACGTCTTCGTGCTCGCAGGCCTGACGGGCGGCCTCCAGCGCCTCGCCATGCCGGCCGTGACCGTTGTGCCACAACGCGGTGGCCCAAAACCAGCCGCCCACCGCCGAGCCCTCGCCGCGCTCGGTCGCGTTCCGCAACGCATGCTCGAAGAGCGCCTCGGCCCGATCGCCGCGCGTCGCGGCCAGCTTGCAAGCCGAGTACTGCTGCGGCGGCAGCCCGGTCGCGTCGGTGATCGCGGCGACCTCGTCGACCAGCGCCGCGGCGGCGCCGAAGGAACCGGAATGGACGTTGAGCGCTGCCAGGTAGTTGGCCATGATCGGCAGCAGGTTGAGGGCGCCGGTATCGCGGGCGACACCGACCCCGCGCGTCGCCATCGCCTCCCAGAGCTCGTCGTCCCAGATGTCCTGGGCCAGGCGGCAGGCAAGCCAGAGCCAGCGCACGTCGCCGGGGGCCAGTCCCTCCACGTCCCGAAACGCGTCCAGCGCCTCGCGGAGTGGCGGCACCCCGGCCGAGTAGCCCTCGGTGAAGCGGATCACCAGGGCGTCGAGGAGCAGGTCGAGGGCGCGCGGCGGCCCCGTCGCGGCGGGCGCGGTCTGAGCCGCCTCGGCGGTCTCGCGGACGCCCGGATCGCCGCCGAGGCGGCTGGTGAACATCGCCGCCGCGATCGCCTCGAGGTGCGTCTCGCGGGCCATCGCCACGTCGAGCGGCTCGAGCCGGCGAGCGGCGTCGAGCAGCAGCGCCGGGGCGTTGCCACCGCGGGTGCGGGCGAAGGTGATCTCGGCACGCAGCCTCTCCAGGCGCGCCCGCTGCAGCTCGTCGAGCGGGGTCAGCTCGGCGGTCGCCAGCAGATCGACCGCGGCATCCGGCGCCGCCGCGTCGAACTTCGCCTGGGCAGCGGCGAGGGCCCGCCTGCCCCGCTCGGCCGGGTCGGGAGTGAGGTGCGCCGCGTGGGCGAGGAACTCCGCGGTTGCCGCTGCACCGCCGCGGGCCTGCGCCCGTTCGGCCGAGTCCTCCAGCGCGGCGGCCACCTCCTCGTCGACTCCGACCGTCGCGTGGGCGCGATGCCAGGCCCGGCGATCGGGATCGGTCTCCGGATCGGTCCCCTCGCCCAAGGCCCGATGCGCGTCGCGACGCTCGGAGGGAGCAGCCGCCCGGTACACCGCTGAGCGGACCAACGGGTGGTGGAAGCGGACGCGGGATCCGATCTCGACCAGCTGCGCGTCTTCGACGGCGGCGAGCGCGCCTTTCTCGACGCCGAGCAGGTGCGCGGCGCGCCAGAAGAGCGCCGCGTCGCCGAGCGGCTCTGCCGCGGCCAGCAGCACCAGTCGCTGCGATGCCTCGGGCAGCTCGCCGACCCGCTGCAGGTAGTGATCCTCGATGCGGCGCGGCAGGTCGGCCCCGGGGAGAAGCCCGAAGCCACCCGCCAGCTCCGTCGCCCTCATGCTGCGCGGCAGATCGAGCAGAGCGAGGGGGTTGCCGCGGGTTTCGGCGACGATGCGGTCGCGGATCCGGGCGTCGAGGGAACCCGGGACGGCTCGCATCAGCAGCGTCCGCGCGTCCTCCTCGGGCAGGCCACTGAGCAGCAACTGGGGCAGGCCGTCGAAGTCGTGCCTGGCGTTGGGCTCACGGATCGAGACCACCAGCGATACCGACTCGGCGAGGAGCCGGCGGGCGATGAAGCCGAGGATCAGCGCCGTGCTGTCATCCAGCCACTGGGCGTCCTCGACCAGGCAGAGCAGCGGCCGCTCCTCAGCCGCCGCGGCGAGCAGGCCGAGCACCGCCAGTCCGACCAGGAACCGGTCCGGAGCCTGCCCGGACGCGAGGCCGAGAGCAACGTTCAAGGCCGCCTGCTGGGGCGGCGGCAGCGTCTCGAGGCAGTCGAGCACCGGCGCGCAGAGCTGATGGATCCCGGCGAACGGCAGCTCCATCTCCGCTTCTGAGCCAGCGACCTGCGCCACCCGGAACCCCGTGGCCTGGCGGGCGACGTAGCGCATCAGCGCCGTCTTGCCGATCCCCGCCTCGCCGCGAATCACCAGTACGGCGCTCTGACCCCCGCGCACGTTTTGCAGGAGCCGATCGAGCTCTTCGCGTTCGTTGATCCGGTCAAGCAGCCCGGAGGCAAAGCTGGCGGCCATTTCGGGCGACGCTACCCGACACACGGCGTTTTGTGGGTTAAAAAGCGACGCGGGCGCCACCGGGCCCGCGGCTCGTGGCGAGCGCCATAATCTCGCCGATGCGGCTGCTGATTACCGGCGGAACTGGCGTCCTCGGTCGCGCGCTGCGCCCTCTCGCCGAGGCCGCCGGCCATCGGTGCGCGATGCCCGGGCACGACGAGCTCGACCTCTTCGATCCCTCCGCGGTCGCCGACGCCGCACGCGACGCCGATGGGATCCTGCACCTGGCGACGAGGATCCGCCCGCTCGAGCAGGTCTCGGAACCCGAGGCTTGGCGTGAGAACGACCGGCTCCGCGCCGACGCCTCGAGGATCCTCGTCGACGCGGCGATCGCGGCTGGGGCGACGGTCTACGTCCAGCCCAGCGTCACCTTCGTCTATCCGCCGAACGGCTCGGCCTCCGAGGAGACGCCGGTCGGCGAGGTCCTGCCGATCCTCCGCTCCGTGCTCGCCGCCGAGCAGCAGGCCGAGCGCTTCGCCGCCGTCGGCGGGCGCGGCGTCGTCCTGCGTTTCGGCCTGCTCGACGGCCCGGGAACCGGCCGCGACGAGCCGGTCGGCGACTTCGGCGCGACCCCTCCACGTCGACGATGCCGGGCGAGCGCTCCTCTCGGCGCTCTCGCTGCCCAGCGGCACCTACAACCTCTGCCGCGACGGGGAGCGCGTCTCGGCCGAGCGCTTCACACGGGCCGCGGGATGGCATCCGCGGCATTGAGCTCCGGCGATCTTCGCCATAGGATCGGCGCATGACGGGCTCGGAAGCGACCGACCTGCAAGGCCAGTGCGAGCAGCTGCGCTCGCTGCATCGCCCCGGCACCCCCCTGATGCTTCCCAACGCCTGGGACGCGGCCACGGCGAGAGCGGTGGTCGAGGCCGGGTTCCCCGTGGTCGCTACGACCAGCGCCGGCATTGCCGTCTCACTCGGCTACGAGGACCACCACGGGGCGCCGGCCGAGGAGATGTTCGCCGCGGCGGCGCGGATCGCGAGGAGCGTCGAGGTGCCGGTGACCGTCGATGCCGAGGCCGGCTACGAGATGGAGCCCGCCGAGCTGGTGGCCGCACTGCGGAGCGCCGGGGCCGCCGGCTGCAACCTCGAGGACACCGACCACGCCGCCGACCAGCTCCGCGATCCCGACCAGCACGCCCAGTGGCTGGGAGCGGTTCGCGAGGCCGCCGCAGCGGACAACTACCCGATGGTGATCAATGCTCGGGTCGACGTCTTCATCCGCCCGTTCCTAGCCGGAGACCCAGGGAACCAGGAGCAGCTCGTCTCCGAGGGACTGCGACGCGCCAACGCCTACCTGGAGGCCGGCGCCGACTGCGTCTACCCAATCGCCCTCTGGGAGGCGGACCCGCTGCGGACCTTCCTCGCGGAGATCAACGGACCGGTCAACGTCGTTCCCCTCCCGCAGTCGCCCTCGCTCGCCGAGCTCGCCGAGCTGGGCGCGGCCCGGGTCAGCTGGGGACCGTTCCTCCACCGCGAAGCGATGGCTCGCTTCGAGGAGAAGCTCGCCTCACTTCAGGAGTAGGGCTATCTAGCCGACTCGTACGTTTTTCATCTCAAACGTTAGAGACAAGAGCCGACCCTAACGCGCTCGTTAGGCGAGGGGGCTGGCCAGCCCGACTGGCCAGTCGGGCTGGCGTGTTGGCGGATGCGAGGGGTCCCCGCGGGAGGGAAGGTCGAGCCATGCACTCGATCCCCAACCCGAAAGGCAATCCCATGAAGATCGTCGTGATCGGCGGCACCGGGCAGCTCGGCTCGAAGATCGTCGCCAAGCTTCAGCAGGATGGCCACGAAGCGCTTCCCGCCTCGCCGGACTCGGGCGTCGACACGATCACCGGCGAAGGGCTGGCCGAGGCGCTGGCTGGCGCCGACGTGGCGATCGACGCCTCCAACGCGCCCGCCTGGGACGACGAGGCGGTCATGCACTTCTTCCAGACCGCATCGCGCAACCTCACCGCGGCGGCGGCGGATGCCGGCGTCCGGCACTACGTGGCGATGTCGATCGTCGGTGCCGACCGGCTCCCCGACAGCGGCTACCTGCGGGCGAAGGTCGCCCAGGAGGAGGTCGTCAAGAACGGGGCCGTCCCCTACACGATCGTCCGCGCCACCCAGTTCTTCGAGTTCATCGGGCGGATCGCCGACTCGGGCGCTGAGGGCTCCACGGTGCGGCTGCCCCACGCGCTGATCCAGCCGGCGGCGGTGGCCGAGCTCGGCGCCGCGGTGGCGGAGGTCGCCGAGGGCGAACCGGCCAACGGGATCGTCACGGTGGCCGGCCCGGAGCCGATCCCGATGGACGAGGCGGTCGCCCGCGTGCTCAGCGCCGGCGGCGACGACCGCACGGTCGTCGGCGACGTCCACGCCGAGTACTTCGGGACCGAGCTCGAGACCGAGTCCCTGGTCCCGAACGGGACCCCCCGCCTCACCCCCACCCGCTTCGCCGACTGGCTCGGGCAGCGCTAGCCGGGCGCCAACCCAACGAACAACAACGAACCAACGAAACGAAAGGGAGAAACATGAAACCCACGATCATCCTCGTCCACGGTGCCTTCGCCGAGTCGGCGAGCTGGGACCGCGTCATCGATCCACTGCTCGACGCCGGCCACCCGGTGATCGCCGCCGCCAACCCGCTGCGCGGGGTCAAGTCCGACGCCGAGGCGGTCAGCGACGTGGTCCGCGGCGTCGAGGGACCGGTCGTCCTCGTCGGCCACTCCTACGGCGGCATGGTCGTCTCCAACGTCGACCCCGAGGCGGGCGAGATCGTCGGCCTCGTCTACGTCTGCGCCTTCGCCCCCGAAGCGGGCGAGGACGCGATCGCCCTCTCGGAAAAGTTCCCGGGCAGCAGCCTGGGGGAAGCCCTGCGGCCGACCCCGCGCAGCAACGGGACGACCGACCTCAGCATCGCCCAGGAGCGCTTCCACGCACAGTTCTGCGAAGACGTTCCGGAGGCGATGGCCAAGCGGATGGCCTGCACGCAGCGGCCGGCCACCCAGGAGGCGCTCTCGGAGGCCTCGGGCGAGCCGCTCTGGAAGGACCTGCCGTCCTGGTTCCTGGTCGGCGAGGAGGACCGCAACATCCCCGCCGCCCTGCAGCGCTTCATGGCCGAGCGGGCCGGCGCCCTGCGCACGGTCGGTGTCGAGGGCGCCTCGCATGCGGCCGCCGTCTCCAACCCGGAGATGACCGCGGACCTGATCCTCGAGGCCGCGGCGCTGCCGGTGAGCATCTGACCACTGAGCTTCCGGCCGGCGCCCGCGTGGCGCCGGCCGGGGCCCGATCCACGACGGGAGAAAAGTCATGCACGAGATAAAGGTCGAGTCCCTGAGTGCTGAAGAGGTGGAGCACGGCGTCACCGAGCTGTGGATCGACGGTGCCCTCTTCGCCTACACGATCTATGAAGAGGGCGACCTGATGTTGCGGATCGAGGCGAACCGCGACGGCGGCCCGGTCGTGATCGGCGTGCGCGGCCTCAGCGACGCCCTCGCCGAGGTCGATCGCGTCCTCGCCGCATAGTGGGAGCGCCGGTGCTCCGCCCCTCGAGCCGCCACCTGCGCCCCCGGGGCGACGCCGGCGCCCAGCAGATAACCAGCGTCGAGCTCTTCTTCGACCTGGTCTACGTCTTCGCAGTCACCCAGCTCTCCCACCTCGTCCTCAGCGACCTCTCGGTCGCCGGCCTGGCCCGGGCCGCCTTCCTGCTCGTGGTCGTCTGGTGGGCCTGGATCTACACGACCTGGATGGCCAACTGGTTCGACCCCACCTCAGCCGCCGTCCGTGCGGTCCTGACCGGGGTGATGCTGGCCAGCCTGCTCGTCGCCGCGGCCCTGCCGCTCGCCTTCGACGGCAACGCGCTGCTCTTCGCGGCCAGCTACGTCGCCCTGCAGGTCGGCCGCAACGCCGCGGCGACGACCCTGCTCGCCCGCGACCACCGCCTCCGCGGCGTCTTCGAGCGCCTGCTCGCCTGGAGCATCGCCTCCGCCCCGCTCTGGCTGGCCGGCGCCAGCCTCGACGGCGACAGCCGCCTGCTGCTCTGGATCCCCGCCCTGGCCCTCGACCTGCTGGCGCCGGTGGCCGGCTACTGGCTCCCCCGCCGCGGCCGGGCGGTGACCGCCGAATGGGACATCGAGGGCGGCCACTTCGCCGAGCGCTGCCACCTCTTCGTCCTCATCGCCCTCGGCGAGTCGATCGTCGTCGCCGGCGCCGCCGCCTCCCACGGCCACCTCTCGACGACCGCCGTCCTCGCCCTCGGGGTCGCCTTCCTGGAGACCGTGGCGCTCTGGTGGCTCTACTTCGGCTCGCCGACCGAGCGCTGCCGCAACGCCGTCGCGGCCAGCGAGAACCCGGGCCGCCTCGCCCGTGACGCCTACACCTACGTCCACGTGCTCCTGATCGCCGGCATCGTCGCCACCGCGGCCGCCGACAACCTCCTGATCGCCGATCCCAGCGCCCACCAGCACGGGGTCGGCCTGGCGATCGTGCTCGGCGGCCCCGCCCTCTTCCTGCTCAGCGTCAGCCTCTTCGAGTGGATGACGACCGAGGTGGCGAACCGCAGGCGCCTGCTGGTCGCCACCCTGATCGTCTGCCTCTTCCCCGCCGGGCCGCACCTCCCGGTTCTCGCCCTGGCGGTGGCCGTGACCGCCCTGCTCGCCGTCCCGGCCGCCTGGGAGCTGCGCGGCCCGGCGCTCAGACCGCCGCGTCGACCGGCTGCGGCTCCAGGTACTGCGCGACCCACTCCCCCGTGACCTGCCCGGTGGCGACGTTGAGCCGGTTCCAGGCGTTGATCGCGGCGATCGAGAGCACGATCGAGGCGAGCTCCGCCTCGTCGTAGTGGCGGGCGGCCTCCTCCCAGACCTCGTCGCAGACGGGATCGGGGCGATCGGCGAGCCGGGTCGCGGCCTCGCCCAGCGCCAGCGCCGCCCGCTCGGCGTCGCTGTAGTAGGAGGAGTCGCGCCAGGCGGCGACCATGACGATCCGCTCGTCGCTCTCGCCCAGCTTCCTCAGGGCCCGGGAGTGCAAATCGACGCAGCCGCTGCAGCCGTTGATCTGACCCGCCCGCAGCTTCAGCAGCTCCAGCGTCGCTTCCGGCACTCCCGCCTGCTTGCTCGCTTTGTCGAGTCGCTGCAGCGCCTGCATGGCGCCGGGAACGGCGAGGGCGGGATGGTCGATGCGTGATTCCATTTGGGTTGCCTCCAGGGCGTCGTGGGTTCCTTGCTCTGCTCCCTTGACAAGCCCGGAGGTGCGGTTGTGACACTCGAGCGCGAGGTGTCACAACTCGGCCCGCTGTGTTGTCCTAATAGGTGATGACCGATCGCGAGCGACTTCTCGACGAGCTGCGCCCGGTCGCCTTCGCCGTCGCCTACCGGATGCTCGGCAGCGCCTCCGAAGCGGAGGACGTGGTCCAGGAGGCGCTGCTGCGGGTGCACCAGGCGCTCGACGCCGGCGAGCGGATCGAATCGCCGCGCGCCTACGTCACCACCATCGCCACCCGCCTGGCGATCAACGAGTTGCGCTCGGCTCGCGCCCGTCGCGAGCAGTACGTCGGCGAATGGCTGCCGGAGCCGATCGTCACCGACGGCGAGGACGATCCCGCCCGCCACGCCGAGACCGCCGACTCGCTGTCGCTGGCGATGCTGGTGCTGCTCGAGAGCCTCTCGCCCGAGCAGCGCGCCGTCCTCCTCCTCCACGACGTCTTCGACTACGGCTACCCGCAGATCGCCGCAATCGTCGGCAAGAGCGAGGACAAACGTCCGCCAGCTCGCCTCCCGCGCCCGCCGCCACGTCGAGCAGGGTCGGCCCCGCTTCCAGACCACCCGCGAGCAGCGCCAGGAGCTGGGCCGCCGCTTCTTCGCGGCCGCCGAACAGGGCGACCTGGCCGGGCTCGAGGCCCTGCTCGCCCACGACGTCGAGCTGACTGGCGACGGCGGCGGCAAGGCGCCGGCGCTCGCCCAGACCCTGCGCGGCCGCAGCCGCGTCGCCCAGACCCTGGTCGAATGGTTCAGCCTCGACTCCCGCCACCCGGGCCTCTCCTTCAGCCCCACCGAGGTCAACGGCGCCCCCGGCATGCTGATCTTCGACACTCAGCAGCGCCTGGTCGGTGTCTCTGCCCTCGACATCGCCGACGGCGAGATCAGGGCGATCGGCTCGATCGCCAACCCCGACAAGCTGCGCCACCTCGGCCCGGTCGGCAACCTCGGCTGGGTGCTGGAATCAGAGCGATGACGCAGAGTCAACGCCGACAACTGCTCGATGCTGCCGAGCGGCACGGCATCGATCATCTCCGTGCCTTCGGGTCTCTCGCACGCGGAGAAGCGACGGCAGAGAGTGACATGGATTTGCTCGTCGACCTCATGCCAGGCCGCACCCTTCTCGACTTGGTTGCGTTTCGCCGCGAGGCCGGGGAGATCCTCAACCTGCGTGTAGAGGCACTACCCCTGTGAAGTAGAGACTCAGGTAGGGAGAACAGGGGCGTAGCTCACGGTCTCCCTGACCTCCATGCCCAACGTGTCGGCAACCTCCTGGAGGCGCTCTACCCCCACGCCGGAATAGAGGTTCGCCTCCCAGCGCTGGATCTGCTGCTCCTTTATGTCCAGCCGTTCGCCTAGCTGCCTCTGGGTCAGGCCGGCGACGATTCGAGCCTCGATCAGCGCGCCCGGCAGGTCGCGGAGGCTGCGAAGTTCGCGCCCGGTTATCCGCCCGTCACGCAGTTCCTCGTACCGCTGGATTTCTTCGCGAAGCGTCTCCGCCTGACTCACCAGAGCATCGACCATTGCTCCGCCAATCCGCGGATCGACGCCCTGAGCAGGTGCCTGCTGCCGCTGCGCCTCGGACGCCTCCTCGAAACGCCGCAGCTCGGCCTTCGTGATCGCGTACTGGCGCTCGTTGGCGATCACACCAGGGCCCCCAGATCAATCTCGTTATGCCCTTCGGCGCGCCCGTCTCGTTGTGTTGATTGGATATCAAGGAGGACTCCTACTCCGCAATGTTTTGTCTGCATGATAGGTGTCCCGACGGACAGATCAGCCGGCGACGAGGGCGCTGACCGCGCGGGTCCGCGAGACGGCGACGGCGCCGAGGGCGATCAGCAGTAGGCCGGCGATCAGCGGGGCGCCGGAGAGGGCGGCGGTGCCCCAGCGCTCGGTCAGGTAGATCGGCTCGAGCACGACCGGCAGGAAGGTCTGGATCGCGAAGGAGACCGGGACCACGAAGGTCGCCGGGCGGCGCTGCAGGGCGGTCATCTCGGTGGTCAGGGCGACCACGCCGGTGGCGGCGGCGGTCGCCAGCCAGACGCCGACGAGGATCCAGGAGCTGGAGTCGATCCCGTCGCTGACCAGCTTCGTGGCGATGTTGCTGGCGCCGTAGGCGAGCGAGGAGGCGACGATCACGAAGAGCGCCGAGTCGAGGCGGCCGCGGCCGCGCAGCGCGAAGGGGACCAGGGAGATCGCCACCATCGCCCCCATCACCGAGATCACCGCGGCCTGGTTGCTGACCGTCTCGATCCCGGCGGGCTGCCCCCAGGCGAGCAGCCCGATCCCGGCGGTGATCCCGATCACGCCGGCCACCTCGGCGCGGCCGACCCGCTCGCCGAGCATCCTCACGCCGAGGTAGAGCATCAGCAGCAGACCCGCCGCCAGCACCGGCTGGACGACGACGAAGGGGACCAGCGAAAGCGCCACCACCTGGAGGAGGAAGCCGACGAAGCCGAGCAGCAGGCCGGCGATCCAGCGGCGGCGACGGGCGAGGTGGGCGAGCAGCGAGAGGCGCAGGCCCTCGGCGGCGGGCTCCTGACGGGCGTCGGCGGCCTGGAGGACGATGCCGACGTTGAAGGCGACCGAGGCCGCCGCTGCCGCGATCAGGCCGAGCGCGACCACCCGGCCCCTAGGCCACGGCCTTGGAGGCGAGCCGCTCGGGGGCGATCCGGACCACGTCCCAGGCCAGGCCGATCCGCTCCATCGCCGCGATCAGCGCCGCCGAGGGGTCGAGCTCACCGCTGCGGAGGCCGTGCCGGGCCGAGGTCGGGAAGGCGTGGTGGTTGTTGTGCCAGGCCTCGCCGAAGGTGAAGGGCGCCAGCCAGGCGAGGTTTCGGGACTCGTCCTTGGTGGCGAAGTTGCGGCTGCCGAAGAAGTGGCAGAGGGAGTTGATGCAGAAGGTGATGTGGTGGAGGAAGAAGATCCGCACGGCGCCACCCCAGAGCAGCCCCATCAGGCCGCCGAAGATGGTCCCGGTCAGCGCCACGCCGAGCCCGAAGGGCAGGGCCAGGCCAGCCACCGCCCAGAGGATGAAGGTGCGGTCGACGAAGAGGACGACCGGGTCGGCGATCAGGTCCGGCGCGTAGCGCTCCTCTTCGGCCGGCTCGTCGCTGAAGAGGACCCAGCCGACGTGGGCGTGGAAGAGGCCGCGAACCGCACCGCGGATGCCGCTGCCGTGGCCGACGTGGGGGCTGTGGGGGTCGCCCTCGGCGTCGGAGAACTGGTGGTGGCGGCGGTGGTAGGCGACCCACTCGATCACCGGGCCCTCCAGCGCCATCGAGCCCAGCACCGCCCAGAGGAAGCGCATCGGCCGGGTCGTCTTGAAGGCGCGGTGGGTGAAGAGGCGGTGGAAGCCGACCGTGATCCCGAAGCCGAAGGGGATCAGCGTCGCGAAGAAGATGAGGACGTCCTGCCAGACCAGGAGGCCGCCCCAGGACTGCCAGATCGCGACCGCGATCAGCGCCAGCGGCACGATCGTGACGGCGAGGTTGGCGATGCGGTCGACGACGCTGCCGGCCGCAGGCATCCCCGCTGTGTACTCCTTGTCATCTGGCATTCGGGGGTTCCTTCCCGGGTCGCGGGCAGATCTCGGCCCCCGAGGCTTTTGAGGGGTGTTGGCCTAGGACTCTACGCCCGGCATCTAAAGAAAAGCTTGATCCGCGGAGAACGAGGGCCGGCGATTGCGGGGGCGTAGCCTGCTCAGCGGTGCCTCAATCCCCCCGACCCCGCCGTGGCGGTCTGCTCTCGCGGCCGGCGGCGCTCCGGGTCGAGCTGGAACGCGCCTTCCCCGAGCGCCCCTTCGCGGTTCGGTTCTGGGACGACTCCGAGGTCGCGGCGACCGCGCCGGGACCGACCTTCCTGGTCAACTCTCCGGCGGCGATCGCCCACCTGCTTCGCGCCCCCGGCGAGCTCGGCCTCGCCCGCGCCTACGTACAGGGCCTGCTCGACGTCGACGACATCGACGGCGCGATCGGGGTCGTCGAACACTGGCGGCCGCCGCACCTCCCGCCGCGCCGCTGGCTCGGCCTGGCGATCGGCGCGGTCCGGGCGATGGGGATCGTGGCGCCGCCACGAGTGCCGAAGATCGAGCTGCGCCTGCGCGGCCGCCGCCACAGCATCCGCCGCGACCGCGAGGCGATCCGCTACCACTACGACGCCGGCAACGAGTTCTTCGCCCTCTTCCTCGACCCCTCGATGACCTACAGCTGCGCGATCTTCTCGCGCGGCGCCGAGACCCTCGAGCAGGCCCAGGAAGCGAAGCTGGAGATGGTCTGCACCAAGCTCGGGCTGCAGCCGGGCGCGCGGGTGCTCGACGTCGGCTGCGGCTGGGGCAGCTTCGCCCTCCACGCGGCAAGCCACCACGGCGCCCGCGTCCTCGGCATCACCCTCTCCGAACCCCAGGTCCTGCACGCCCGGAGGCGGGCCAAAGAGCTCGGCGTCGAGGACCTGGTCGAGTTCCGGGTCGAGGACTACCGCGAGCTCGAGGTCGAGAGCTTCGACGCGATCTCCAGCATCGGCATGGTCGAGCACGTCGGCGAGGCCAACATCGACGTCTACGCCGCCGGCCTCATGCGCTTGCTCAAACCCGGCGGCATGCTCCTCAACCACGGCATCGCCCAGCTCCAGCACGGCGACGACAACGACGCCGGCCCGGTCTCCGAGCGCTACGTCTTCCCCGACGGCGAGCCCCTCCACGTCTCCCGGATCGTCCTCGCGATCGAGCGCGCCGGCCTCACCGTCGAGCACATCGAGGGCTTCGCCGCCGACTACGCCCGCACCGTCACCGTCTGGCTCGAACGCTTCGAAGCGCGCTTCGACGCGGCCGTCGCCCTGGCCGGGATCGAGCGCGCCCGGATCTGGCGCGTCTACCTCCACGCCGCCCGCAACGGGTTCGAGAGCGGCTTCGAGGGCCTGTACCAGGTGAAATGCCGGCGGCCGGGGTGAGGCCGGGCCGATCCGGACTGCGCGGAGGCAAACCCTGCCTCGGCGCTCGCCGCTAGACGAGACTTAGCGGGTGGAACTCGGGCTTGCGGTCGCCTTCTCCATCGCCTTCGCGCTGACGAACGGCTTTCACGACGCGGCCAACGCGATCGCGACCCTGGTCGCAACCCGCGGCGCCAGCGCCGGGCAGGCGATCGTCCTCGCGGCGGTCTTCAACATGCTGGGGGCGCTGCTGGTCGGCACCGCGGTCGCCGACACGATCGCCGGGATCGTCACCGTCGCCCCGGGCGAAGCGGTCGCGGTGATCGGCGCCGGCGTGCTGGCGGCGACGCTCTGGAACCTGCTCACCTGGTCGCGCGGGCTGCCCTCCAGCTCGGCCCATGCGCTGGTCGGCGGGCTGGTCGGCTCGGCGATCGCGGCCGCGGGCATCGACGCGGTCCAGTGGGGCGGCCTGGAGGGCTGGAAGCCAGTCGGCGTCTTCGGGGTGCTGATCGTGCTCGCCGTCTCCCCCTGCTCGGCGTGGCGTTCGGCCTCGCCTTCGCGCGCCTCGACAGGCGCCTGCTGCGGCGGGCGACCCGCCAGGTCAGGACCCCGATCCGCGCCGCCGAGTGGGCGATGTCGGCCGCCCTCTCCTTCGGCCACGGCGCCAACGACGCCCAGAAGGCGATGGGTGTGATCGCGGCGCTGCTGCTCGCCAGCGGCCACCTCGACTCGCTGACCGTGCCGCTCTGGGTCAAGCTCGCCTGCGGCGCCGCGCTCACTCTCGGCACCGCGATGGGCGGCTGGCGGATCATCCGCACGATCGGCCGGCGGATCTTCCGGCTCGCCTCGATCGACGGCTTCGCCAGCCAGAGCGCCTCGACGGCGGTGATCCTCCCCGCCTCCTACCTCGGCGCCCCGGTCTCCACCACCCAAGTCGTCGCCTCCTCGGTGGTCGGGGTCGGCGGCGGCCGGCGGCGCTGGCGCCACGTCCGCTGGGGCGTGGTCCGCTCGATCGCCTTCGCCTGGCTGCTGACCCTGCCGGCCGCGGCGGCCTTCGGGGCGATAATGCTGGTGATCTGGAAGGCGGTCAACTGAGTTGAAACTTCGTCACTGGTTCCTGCCGCAATCGGCCGACGTGCTGGGGATGCTGAGCGAGCAGGCCGCGATCACCGTGGAGGGGATGGAGGCGCTCGCCGCCTGGGCGGGCGGCGAGGCCGAGGCGGCCGAACGCCTGCGCCTGCTCGAGCACGCCGCCGACAAGAAGAAGCGGGAGTTGCGGGAGGCGCTGACCGAGGCCTTCTCGACGCCGCTGGAGCCCGAGGACCTCTTCGAGCTCTCGACCGGCCTCGACGAGGTCCTCGACAGCGCCAAGAACCTCGTCGGCGAGGCCGAGGCGATGGACGCGGCACCCAACGCCGCCACCGCCGAGATGGCCGCGCAGCTGCTCGAAGGAACCAAGCGCCTCGCCCAGGCGCTCGAGCTCTTCGCCGGCGGCGACCGCAAGGCCGCCACGGCCAAGGCCGACCGTGCCGTCAAGGACCAGCGCCACCTCCAGCACAGCTACCGCCGGGCGATGTCCGACCTGGTCGGCGTCGAGGACGTCCGCGAGATCGCCGCCCGCCGCGAGATCTACCGGCGCCTGGCGAGGACCGGCGACAACCTCGTGCGAGTCGCGGAGCGGGTCTGGTACTCGGTCCTGAAGGACAGCTGACCGAGCGTCGTGGGCAGCTTTCCATAAGAATCTCCACGCCAATGCCGCAACTTGAGACCACTCGTAGAACTCGGGCGAGGGAGCTGCTTGAGAGATTGGACCTCGCTGGCGACACGAATGGGCGCCTGCGCTGCGAAGTCCTCGTTGTCCTCAGCGACGACGAGATGCCCCACCCTGAGGCGCGCCTCGCATCCCGAGGACTTCCGATTTCAGCAGGCGCAAGTACTCGTGCGTTGTTTGATGCGGCAGGAAAACACCTCGGGCGAACCAACCGAATAGATCGCGAGACTCGGGACTACGTCTTTCCGCAGCTGATCGAGGTTGGGCTCGTCGAACGACTTCACATCAACAGCCGCGCAGCGGCCGAGGAGACTGGTCAACTCTTTGTGCGCGGCAAACATCCAATCGCGAAGTCCCCAAACAGCGGCTACGTCCTAACGGAGGATGCCCAAGAGCTCCTCATGGAAGCTGCGGACAAGGACTGGCCCACCGCCCTAGAGGCTTGGCTAGGGCAAAGCAGGGCGAGGCGTCAGCAGCTTCTAAGAAAGGCTGCGGGCACCGCGGTTGCCACGGCCCCCGCGACCAGCAAGCATTCTGTGCTGATCCAACAGTGCGTTGACGTCTTGCTCGATTCCGCAGCGGACGGCTTCGAACTTGTCTTTATCGACGACGCCGATGGCGAGCGGATCCAAAAGCGCTGGCGGAATCGCCTGGAGGAACTCAATCTCACCCCCGACCTCGATTCTCGATGGCCCGACGCAATCCTCTTTCACCCGGATAAACGGGCGGTTTGGTTCATCGATGCGGTGATAAGTGACGGCGAGATCGATGAGGCGAGGGCTAAGGATCTCCGGCTCTGGGCCAAGGACCGTGGATATCAGGTCAGCGGAATGACCACGGCGTATGAGACGTGGAAACGGACCAGTTCTCGCCAAGCGAGTCAAGCCAATCTTGCGATAGGAACGAGCTTTTGGATCGCGGAAGATGGCGGAAAGCTATTCGAAGTACGGTCGCTCGCCTAAGCCATCCTCCTTATAGAAGTTTGGAGAATGACCACACTTCGCTTCGACTCAGCCTGCCATCGCATATGCCTCAGCGAGGCCATCGAGCTCCGCCTCGTCCAAGCGATAAAGCTGTGACACAAGCTGCTCGATGCGGGCCTTGGCCTCCGCATTCTCCCCTCCGCTCGCGGTCAACTTGCGAGCCTGCACGCCAATTGCCTGTAGCTCGACTCCCTGCCTGATTGGAAGCATCGCGAGCTCGGTTGCGGAGACCTGCGTATTGCCATTCAGGGATCTAAAGACATAGTCAAAGAGCGTGGAATTCAGCAAGCCTAGAATCGCGTCAAGGTCAACCTTGCATTCGGGGTCGCCAAGGATGAGATTGACGTGATTCTCCGCGAAATAGCCAGCTTCAGAAACGGCTAAGTCCTCGGGCACCCGACACGCAATCAGCCGTCGAGGCTCCTCCTTCGCCGTCAACCGCTTGACCAAGATCCCCTCCCCTTTCGTGACGATGCCTTCGGTACTGGCGTCAAGGAGCGCAAATGAGGCCCGGCCATTTCTATTGCCAAGGCCCTTAAAGCTGTATTGACGGATACCGTTGCCCCAGATCAGGGGCAGGGCATCCGGGGTGCACTCATCCCGCATGTGCTGTTTAAGGCGGTTCCAGACCACCGTACCGGTGCACACTTTGATGCCCAGGCCCCCTAACGTGACCGAGTCCTTGCTGATTCGCGCAAGTAGTTGGTGGGCTAGCTCATCCGCATCGACATAGAACGCATTCGAGAAGCGGGCGCCGAGTAGCACCGAGTCACTCGGGACCTTGAGCACCCTTTTCGGTTTCCGATCAGACCCTGAGAATTCTCGAATCTCGATTTCCTTTCGCTGCTGCCGCGACTCAGCGCGTCGCCCCCCCGACAGGATCACAACATCTTGAAGAACTCCAGTGAATAGCTCGTTGCGGCGAGCGAAGGTGTCAAAGCGCGCCATATCGAGCTTCTCAGTGAGATATCGCCGAAGGTTCTTGAAATACAAGCCGCTGACAAATGACTTAGGAGTGATGAAGACCAACCGACCATGGTCGGACAGCAACTCGACTCCAACCTGCAGGAAAAGGCCGTAGAGATTGGGGTGCCCGTAGGTAGTAGCCGCGAACCGGTGGCGCTGATCTTTGGTCAGGGCTCGCGAGGGAACCTTCCCGTAGGGAGGGTTTGCAACTACGAAATCAAAGCCATCCTCGTATAGGCCCTTTCGACTCTTGACTTCCGAGGCTCGAATGGAATTCGCATAAGAGGGCTGATCCTCCAGTAGCAGGCTGTCCGTGACGACAAGATGAAGCGGTTTCATTTCGACGCCTCGGACTCCGGTCAGATGGTCCGCGAGGAGCAAACCGATCGCGGCCTCGGCAAGCAGCACGCCAAGTGGGTTCACATCCAAACCGAAGATTGCTCGCTGAACAACGTTCCAAACCTCAATGCCGTGGAGACCTTTACGTTCGGCCTCGGCTATGAGACGACGGGATGCGCTGATGACGAACGCACCTGCCCCAACCGCAGGATCGATAAAGCGCTTTCCGATGATCTCGGGTCCGTAAAACCCTGCGGAATCCAGCATTGATTCCACGACGGGAGCAGGGGTATAGAACTGACCAAAGCGCTTTCTCGTAGTGCTCGGAATCGCGAATTGGTAGATCCAGCCTAAGAGCTCGGTCGAGTCGGCGGCGGCCGCACCGGCAAGCGTAGCTCGGACAGAATCGTCAACTTCGAGGCGATGCCAGCTGAAGAACTTAGACGAATATAAGTGTGGAAAGGCACATTTCAAATCGGGGGCGCAATCTGAGACCTGAATCTCCAGAGCGGCTCGAGCAATGGCTGAGAACGCAGCCTCCGACGCAAAGGTGGCCCAATCAGCTGCCATCCCGGCAGATTGCATCGCCTCTCGCCAAGCTGTAAAGGCGCCACGAGCCCGTGCGTCATCGGCTCTTTCCGCGCATAGCGTCGCTGCCGTGACGATTTGCTCTATTGCTTTGGTCGATGCATCCATGCTCTGGAGGTTCGCCGGACGATGGCGATAGGGAAACGTCGAACTCCGATGCGGGCATCCCGATCTACGCGGATGCCATCCCGACAATAGCTTTAGCTCCGGCTCCCCTATGTCGTCACTGGCCAATATTCGAGCGAGACGGCGGGGGTCCGCTTGGTCCCTGCCGGATGGCGCCAGTTCCTCTGCTTCGACTGAGACCGTTGGACCGCTTCGGGCTCTCGCGGGACTCTGAGTGCAATCTCCAGCACCCGGCGCGCATGTGATTTTGCTCATTCCGAAAACTTAAATAGCGCCTGGACAAGAGTATTGCGCCCTACCCCACGGCCTCCGGCACCTGCTCGCTGCCGACCTTGGCGATGAAGTCGGTCAAATACCGCCCGACGATCTTGCCCTCGCCGGTCCCGCCCTGCCAGGGCGGCTCCTCGGTTAGCGTGGACGTTTCGCCGTGGCCGCCGCCCAGCCAGCCCTGCAGGTAGCGCTGGCCGTCGCCGGTCCAGAGGACGCCGCGGAGGATCGGGTCGAAGGGCTGGGGGTCGAGGTCGGCGCCGAGGTCGGCGGCGATCGTTTCGGCGATCGCGTCGGCCTGCTGGGTCGCCACTCCTCCCTGCTTGACAGGGAAGCTGGTGAGGTCTCCGGCGGCGAAGATGCGGTCGCGGTGGAGGACACGGCAGTGGTCGTCGGTGCGGATGAAGCCGTCGGGGTCGTGAGGGACGCCGCGGACCTGGCGGCCTTCGAGGCTGGGCAGGCTGACGACCGCGTCGAAGGGGATCTCGGCCTCGGGAACGACGTGCAGATGGCCGTCCTCGAAGCGGACCGGGTGGGTGCGGGGGACGACGCCAATGCGGCGCTCGCAGAGGAGGCCCGCCATCAGCTCGCTGGCGCGGCGGCCGAAGATCTGCAGGGGAGCGTCCTCGGGGGTGACGACGGTGAGGCGCACGTCGGTGAGGCCGGCCTTGTCCAGCTCCGAGCGGGCCAGCAGGGCCAGCTCGTAAAGGGGCAGCGCCCAGCTCTCGTGGCTCGGCATCGTGAAGGCGAGGCTGCGGACCTCACCGGCGCGGACGCGGTCCATCACCTTGGCCACGTCGCCCTCGTCGGCGATACCCCAAAAAGTGATCGCGCCCGGGACCGGCCAGAGCAGGCGCGCCCCGGTGGCGAGGGCCAGGTAGTCGTAGGCGACCTTCTCGCCGTCGTGGGTGGAGAGCAGGCGCAGGTCGGGGTCGACGGAGACGACGCTGTCGAGACGGAATCGGGCGTCGCAGCGAGCGGCGAGGTCCTCGAGGTCGTAGCGGGCGACGTGCGCGGTGCCGTAGGGCTCGCCGACCGCGTAGGGCCGGTAGACGAACTCCCGGCGCGGCGAGAAGATCTCCACCTGGACCCGATCCCCGGCGAGGTCCCGCAGGGCCAGTGCCAGCTCCAGGGAGGCGACGCCGCCACCCGCGATTGCCACCCGACTCCTCATCTCAAGCTCCTCTTCCGTCGTTGACCACGAACCAAACTGTCGCGGCGCGGGCGCGATCCGCCATCCGCACGCCTCCCTCGCCTGATGTGCGGTTTCTCCCCGATGGCGGCCCCGCCGCCCGGACGTAGCCTGGTTGCATGAGATTGCGAGTCACCGCCGCCCGATGCGCCTGTTGATCGGTCTCGACAGGCGCGAGGGCGGCCGTGATGCACTTGAGTTGGCGCGGACCATCGCCGAGCCGGGATCCAGCGCCCTCGTCGTCTCCGTCCTCTACACCGGACCGCTGCCGATGGAGTTCGCGTTGCTGCCGGACGAGGAGGCCGAGGACGCCAACGACTACTTCGAGGACGCCCGTGCGAGGCTGGGCGAGATCGAGGTCGAGACGCGCGCCTACGGCGGCGGCTCGCCGGCGGGCATCATCACCAAGCTTGCCGAGGAAGGCGACTTCGACCTGATCGTTGTCGGCTCCCCGCACCGTGGCGCGATCGGGCGGGTGATGATCGGCAGCGTCGCCACCAGCCTCCTCAACGGCGCTCCCGCCGACGTGGCGGTCGCCCCGCGCGGCTACTCCGAGCAGCACCATGAGGTGCCGCAGGAGATCGCGGTCGGTTACGACGGCTCCCCGGAAGCGAAGGTGGCGCTGCGCTGCGCCGAAGCGCTGGCGCGCCGTGGCGCCGCCTCGATCCGGCTGATCACCGTGGTGCGACCGCCCACCGCGGCGCCGGTAATGGTGCCCGGCGTCTACTCGCCGCAGTTCCCCGCCGACCCCGATCGGGTCCTCAACGAGGGGCTCGACTCGATCGACCCCAGGCTCGCCGCCGAGCGGGTACGCCGCGGCGGCGACCCGGCCGCCCAGCTGGCCGCGGCCGCCGAGGACGCCGACCTGCTGATCGTCGGCTCGCGCGGCTACGGCCCGCTGGCTCGCGTCCTGCTCGGCTCCGTCTCCAGCCAGGTGGTCACCCGGGCGCACTGCCCGGTGCTGGTCGCGAGGCGACCGGCGTGAACCGGACCGCCGCGGCGATTTGCCCGTACGGATAGCCCCGGCGTAGGGTCGGGGCAATGCTCTACTTCAGCCATCCCGCCTGCCTGGAGCACGATCCGCGGGCCCACATGCCCGCGCACCCGGACACCCCGGAGCGACTGGAGGCGATCGAGGTGGCGCTGGCCGAGCGCGACTGGCTGGGCTGGGAGCGGCGCCTGGCCCCGCCCGCGAGCGAGCGCGATCTCGAGCTCGTCCACAGCGCCCGCCACGTCGACTCGGTCCGCCAGCTCTGCCTCAGCGGCGGCGGCGAAATCGACGCCGACACCTTCGTCGGCGAGGCCTCCTACCGGGCCGCCCTGCACGCTGCCGGTGGCGCCTGCGAGATGGCCCGAGCGCTGCTCGCCGGCGAGGACACGGTCGGCTTCTGCGCCGTCCGTCCCTCCGGCCACCACGCCGAGCCGAACCGGGCGATGGGCTTCTGCCTGTTCGACAACGTCGCCGTCGCCGCAGCGGTCGCGCTTGAGTCGCTGGGGGCGGAGCGGGTCTTCGTCCTCGACTGGGATGTCCACCACGGCAACGGCACCGCCGAGGCCTTCCGCCACCGCGCCGACGTCCTCTTCGTCAGCATCCACCAGCAGGGCCTCTATCCCGGCACCGGCCTGCTCAACGACCTCGGCTCCGGCGCCGGCGAGGGGTACACGATCAACCTCCCGGTGCCGTCCGGCTCCGGCGAGGAAATCTGGCTCTCGCTGCTCGAGCACATCGTCGTCCCCGTCGCCACCGCCTACAAGCCGGACCTGATCCTCGTCTCCGCCGGCTTCGACGCGCACCGGCTCGACCCGCTTGCCGGCTGCGCGCTGGAGACCGAGTCCTTCGCGCAGATGGCCTGCCAAGTGCGCGACCTGGCGGCGTCGCTGGGCGTGCCGCTCGGGGCCGTGCTCGAGGGCGGCTACCACCAGGGGGCGCTGGTCGATTCGCTGCTGGCGACGCTGCCGGCGCTGGCCGGCGAGGGCGAGTCGGTCTCGGCGGCGCCGGACCCGATCCTCACCTCGCGCGCCGCCACCTACGTCACCCCTTACTGGCAGCTCTGACCTCGTGGCGCGACCGGAGCCCGTCCAGATCCCCTCACATCCTCTGGACCGGTTCGCGCCGCTGCTGGGCGCCGAGCGGTTCCGCCACGTCGAGGAGGTCGCGGCGCGGGCGCGCGAGCACTTCCGGGGGCGGACGATCTGGCACGTCAACTCGACGATGCGGGGTGGCGGCGTGGCCGAGATGCTCGGCTCGCTGCTCCCCTACGTGCGCGGCGCCGGTCTCGACTGCCGCTGGGTGGTGCTGCGCGAGAGCGACGAGTTCTTCGCGCTGACCAAGCGCCTCCACAACAACCTGCACGGCAACCGCGGCGACGGCGGGCCGCTGGGTGAGGCCGAGGCGCGGCTCTACGCGCGCACGCTGGCGGCGAGTGCGGCCGAGCTGACCCCACTGCTGCACTCCGGCGACGTCGTCTTCCTGCACGACCCGCAGACCGCCGGCCTGGCCGCGGCGGCGCGGGCGGCCGGCGCGACGGTGGTCTGGCGCTGCCACATCGGTGCCGACCGCATCGACGCGCCGGTCCAGCGCGCCCAGGACTTCCTGCTCCCACATGTGCGCGAGGCCGACGCCTGGGTCTTCTCCCGCGCCGCCTACGTCTGGGCCGGCCTCGACCGCTCGCGCACCTGGACGATGGCGCCCTCGATCGACCCCTTCTCGCCGAAGAGCCAGGAGCTGGAGGCGGCGACGGTCGAGGCGATCCTCGCCGCGATCGGGCTCGGCGACGGCCGGCCAGCGGTGGTGGCGGCGGCCTTCACCCGGACCGACGGCGCCCCCGGCCGGGTCGAGCGCGCGGCCGAGGTGATCCAGCAGCAGCCGCTGCCGCCGGAGGCGCCGCTGCTGGCCCAGGTCTCGCGCTGGGACCGGCTCAAGGACCCGCTCGGCGTCATCGCCTGTCTCGATGGCGACCTCGCCGACCGCGGCCTGCACCTGCTGCTCGCCGGCCCGGCGACGGAGGCGGTCGCCGATGACCCCGAGGGCGCCACCGTCTGGGCCGAGGTGCGCGCCGCCCTCGCAGCGCTGCCCGAGCCGACCCGCCGCCTCGTCCACCTGGTCAGCCTGCCGATGGACGACCTCGACGAGAACGGGGCGATGGTCAACGCCCTGCAGCGGCGTGCCGACGTGGTCGCCCAGAACAGCCTCGCCGAGGGCTTCGGCTTGACCGTAGCCGAGGCGATGTGGAAGCGTCGGCCGGTCGTCGGCACCCGCGTCGGCGGGATCCAGGACCAGATCGTCGACGGCGAGAGCGGCGTCCTCGTCGACCCCGGCGAGCCCGCGCAGCTGGCGGCGGCGGTCGCCGCGATCCTCGACGACCCGGCTCGCGCCACGGCGCTCGGCGAGCGCGCCCACGAGCGGGTCCGGGACCGCTTCCTCGACGCGACCCGGTTGGCCGAGTACGCCGAGCGCCTGCTGGCCCTGGAGGCGGCGTCGTGAGTGCCGACTACCCCTCCCACCGCAAGGCCGACGTCGTCCTCAGCAACGGCTCGACCGTGCGCCTGCGCCCACTCCGCCCCGACGACGAGCGGCGACTGCTCGAGTTCTTCAGCGGCCTCGATCCACGCTCGCAGGGATTCCGCTTCTTCTCCGGGGCCGTCGACCTACCCGGCATCGCCCACCTGCTCGCCGAGGTCGACTACGGCGACCGCTACGGGCTGATCGCGACCCGCGGCGATGAGGACGTCGTCGTCGGCCATGGCTCCTATATCCGGCTCGGCCCCGGCCGCGCCGAAGTTGCCTTCGCCGTCGCCGAGGCGCTGCAGGGACACGGCCTCGGCACGATCCTGCTCGCCCACCTCACCGAGGTCGCCGCCGAGCACGGCATCGAGAGCTTCGTCGCCGAGGTGATGCCCGAGAACCACCGGATGGTCGAGATGTTCCGCAAGAGCGGCTTCCCCGCCGCCGTCCACGCCGAGCCCGGCGCCCTGCGGGTGGAGATCCCCACCTCGCTGGAGCCGGCGGCGGTCGAGCTCTTCGAGGACCGCGACCGCCGCGCCGCCGTCGCCGCCGTGCGGGCGATCTTCGAGCCGGCCTCGGTCGCCGTGATCGGCGCCTCGCGCAACCCCGGCCGGGTCGGCGGCGCCGTCCTGGCCAACCTCCGCGCCGCCGGATCCCCGGGAGCGCTGTACCCCGTCAATCGCGCCGGCGGCGAGGTTCAGGGGGTGGCGGCAGCGACCAGCGTCGCCGCGATCGAGGGCGAGGTCGAGCTGGCGGTGATCGCCGTCCCCGCCACCGACGTCGTCGCGGTGGCGCGCGAATGCGCGGCCAAGGGCGTGCGGGCGCTGGTCGTCCTCTCCGCCGGCTTCGCCGAGTCCGGGCCGGAGGGGACCGAGCGCGAGCGGGAGCTGCTGGCCGTCTGCCGCGGTGCCGGCATCAGGCTGGTCGGGCCGAACTGCCTCGGCGTCCTCAGCACCGACCCGGAGCGACCCCTCAACGCCACCTTCGCCCCGGCTCCGCCGCCTCCGGGCGGCGTCGGCCTCTCCACCCAGAGCGGCGCCCTCGGCCTCGCCCTGATCGAGCTGGCCGGCGAGGGAGGCGTCGGCGTCTCCTCCTTCGCCTCGGTCGGCAACCGCGCCGACGTCACCGGCAGCGACCTGCTCGAGTACTGGGAGCAGGATCCGCGCACCGCCGTCGCCCTCCTCTACATCGAGTCCTTCAGCAACCCGCGGCGCTTCTCCCGGGTCGCCCGCCGGATCGGCCGGCAGAAGCCGATCGTCGCCGTCAAGAGCGGCGGCTCGGCGGCGGGGGCGCGGGCGGCGAGCTCCCACACTGGCGCCCTGCTGGCCGCCTCCGACCGTGCCACCGAGGCACTCTTCGATCAGTCCGGGGTGATCCGCGCCGAAACGCTGGCGGAGCTGTTCGAGGTGACCTCGCTGCTCTCCACCCAGCCGCTGCCGGCGGGCGGCCGAGTGGCGATCCTGACCAACTCCGGCGGGCCGGCGATCATGTGCGCCGACGCCTGCGAGGGAGCGGGACTCGAGGTGCCGGAGCTGCCCGAGGAGGTGCGGGCGGAGCTGGCCGCCTTCCTCCCTGCCGAGGCCGCGCTCGCCAACCCGGTCGACATGATCGCCACCGCCGGCCCCGCCGAGTTCCGGCGGGCGATCGGCGTGCTGGCCGGCTGGGAGGGGATCGACGCGTTAATTGCGATCTTCGTGCGGCCGCTGGCGACCGCGGCCGAGGAGGTGGCAGCGGCGATCGGCGCGGCTGTCGCCGAGCTGCCGCGGCCCCTGCCGATGCAGGCGGCCTTCATCTCCGCCGGCGACCCGGCGGCGCTGCGCGAGATCGCCACGATCCCGACCCACCGCTTCCCCGAAGCGGCGGCGAACGCGCTCGGCAAGGTCGTGCGGCACGTGCGCTGGCGCCATCGGCCGGCATCGGAGCACCCCGCCCTGAGCGGCATCCGCGGCGACGAGGCGAAGGCGCTGCTCGCCGAGGCGCTGGCCGAGGGCCGCGAGTGGCTCGACCCCGAGCGCTGCCGCGGCCTGCTCGACGCCTACGGGATCGCCACGCCGGCATCCCACCAGGCCGCCAGCCCGACGGCGGCGGGCCGGGCAGCGGCCGCGCTCGGCGGCCCGGTGGCCCTGAAGGCGGTCGGGCCGGAGATCCTCCACAAGACCGAGCTCGGCGCGGTGCGGCTTGGCCTCTCCGGGCCGACCGAGGTCGCCCGGGCGGCTCGTGAGATCGACGCCGAGCTGGAGCGCCACAGCCTCCGCCGCGAGTCCTTCCTCGTCCAGGAGATGGCCGGCGACGGCGTCGAGATGCTGGTTGGGATCGCCACCGACCCGGTCTTCGGCCCGGTCCTCGCCTGCGGCGCCGGCGGCACCGCGGTCGAGCTGATCGGCGACGTGCAGCTGCGCGTCTGCCCGCTGGAGGCCGGCGACCCGGCGGCGATGCTCGATGGCCTGGCGATCCGACCCCTGCTCGATGGCTACCGCGGCTCCGCCGCCGCCGACGTCGCCTCGCTCGAAGCCACGATCGCCCGGGTCGGCGCGATCGCCGCCGCCCACCCCGAGATCGTCGAGCTCGACCTCAACCCGGTCCTGGCGACCCCGCACAGCGCGATCGCCGTCGACTTCCGGGTCCGCCTGCACGAGGCGCCGCCGCCGGTCCCCTGGCCGAAAACCTGGGACTGAGCGCCGGCCTCAGGCTTCGATCAGGCGGTGCTCGAGCGCGTAGCGGGTCAGCTCGGGACGGCTGCTGAGCCCGAGCTTCTGCTGGATGTGGGCGCGGTGGGTCTCGACCGTTCGCACGCTCAGCTCCAGCTGCTCGCCGATCTCACGGTTGGTGTGGCCGAGCGCCATCAGCCGCAGCACCTCGGTCTCGCGCGGCGAGAGCTGCCGGGGACCCTCCGCGACGGGCTTCGCGAGGCCCGCGGCGACCGCCGGCGGCAGGTATCGCTCTCCGGCCGCGGCGGCGCGGACCGCCTCGATCAGCTCCAGGTGGGCGGCGTCCTTGAAGAGGTAGGCAAGGGCCCCATCGTCGAGTGCCTGCCGCGCCAGGGTCAGGTCCCGCTCCATGGTGAGCAGGACGACCTGCGTCTGCGGCGAGACCGCGCGCAGCTCCGCCACCGCTTCGGTGCCGAGCCCGTCGGGGAGGTTGGCGTCGAGGACGAGCACCGACGGCCGCAGCGCCGCCAGCTCCTCGCGCGCCGCCGCCAGGTCGCCCCCCTCGCCGACCACCTCGATCCCATCCTGTCCCTCGAGCAGCGAGCGCAGCGCCGCCCGCACGACCGCGTGGTCGTCGACCAGGACGACTGAGATCGGCCGCTTCGCACTGTCCTCGCTCATGCCGCGGAGGGTACCGCCGGCATCTCCGCCCTCCTGCGGACCGACCGCAGTCAACCGTGGTGCCGACCCCGGATGGCACCGCGCCGCAAGCGGTGGACGATGTTCATCTCATCTCAACTGGTCTCGTCGCCCGCGCCGGTTCCATCTCCCTCTGGCGCGGGTGCTGTGACAGCGATGAATCGGGCTCCCGATGGGCGCCCTGCCGCGAACGCCTCCGCGCCACCCCCTGCCGGCGCGGGGGCCGTGCGGCACCGATCGCGACCGAGGCCGGTTCAGGGGGACGGAGGCGCGACCTGCGTCCCGGCCTCGCCGCGAGCCATCGCCACCGCATCCGCGAGCGACCCGATCGCGGCACGCCGCCCCGTCGTCTCGACGAAGCGACAGGCGGCCTCGACCTCGGTCCCCATCGAGCCGGCCTCGAAGTCGTGCTGGCGCAGCTCCGCCGGCGTCGCCGCGCTCAGCTCGACCTCGGAGGCCTCGCCCCAATCGAGCTGGACGGCCCGTACGTCGGTCAACATCATCAGCAGGTCGGCATCGAGGCGCCGCGCCAGCAACGCCGCGGTCAGGTCCTTGTCGACCGCCGCCTCGACTCCACGCATGGCGCCGCTGTGGTCGACCGCGACCGGGACGCCTCCGCCCTCGGCACACAACACCAAGGCGTCAGCGTCGATCAGGCGACGGAGGCTGCGCAGCTCGACGATCGCTCGCGGGGCCGGATCGTCGCCGGCAACCACGACCGCGGTATGCAGCGTCACCACCTCCTGCCCGGGGAGTGCGTTGCGGAGAGCCAGCTCGAGCAGGTGGCCGACCTCCGGCCCGTTGCCGTGGGTGACGATGAGCCGATGCTCGGCGGCGAGCGCGGCAAGGCCGCGAGCCGCGAGCTCGATCTCGTGCCGCCCGGCCTCCGCGGACGATCCTGCCCCGTCCCCGAGCAGGGCGTTGCCGCCAAGAGCCACGACTATCCGCATGGCTCCAGCCTGACCGACGGCGCCCGCCCTCCCATCGGCACAAGGCCACATGGTGGCTTGCGGTCCCCGCCCCGAACCAGAGAGACTTGCGCCCAGGCCCCATGCCCGAGAGCCGCGAGATAACCGTCGTCCTCGTCGACGATCACAACGTGATCCGCGCCGGCCTGCGCGGCCTGCTCGAAGCCGAGGCGGAGCTGCGCGTGATCGGCGAAGGCGCCGACGCCAAGGACGCCCTGCGCCTGGCCACCGATCGTCGCCCCGATGTCCTCGTCCTCGACCTGCAGATGCCGGGCGCCGAGCCGCGCGCCGACCTGCCGCGCCTGCGCGAGAGCGCTCCGAACACGGCGATCGTGGTGCTGACGATGCAGAACGACGCCCGCATGGCCCGCGACCTGCTCCGCGCCGGGGCCGCCGGATACGTGCTCAAGCAGGCCGCCGAGCGGCAGCTGGCCGAGGCGATCCGGATCGCCGCCGGCGGCGGCTCCTACATCGACCCCGAGCTCGGCGCCGCGCTGGCCCGGCTCGGCGCCGACCCCCTCGACGAGCTGGACGAGCGCGAGACCGAGCTGCTGCGCCTGCTCGCCCTCGGCCACACCAACCGCGAGATCGGCGAGCGCCTCTACCTCAGCGTCCGCGCGATCGAGGTCAACCGCGCCAAGCTGCTCGAGAAGCTGGGGCTCGAATCCCGCCCCGAGCTGGTTCGCTTCGCCCTCGCCAACGGGGTCATCGAGGCGGGTGGCTCAGCCGCCGACGGGCACGGTGGCGAGGACCCGGGTCCCACCGCCGGGCGTTGAGCTGACCTCGATCTCACCGCCAGCAGGTCGACCCGCTCGCGCATCCCCGCCAGGCCTCGGCCTGTGCCGGGCTCGCCGGGATCGAAGCCTGCGCCGTCGTCCTCGACGAGGACCCGCACGCCGCCTTCGCCAAGCGTCGCCGCGAGGCTGGCGCGACTGGCGCGGGCATGCTTGACGACGTTGTTGAGGGCCTCCTGGGCGAGCCGGTAGACGACCCGCTCCTGCTCCCCGCTCAGCTCGCCGTCCAGCTCGATCTCCGTCTCGACCTCGAATCCGCCACGCGCCCCGGTCTCTTCGGCCAGCGCCCGCAGGGCGCCGGCGAGGCCGAGGCGCTCGAGGGAGGCTGGCCGCAGGTCGTTGATCAGGCGGCTCAGCTCGTTGATCTGGCCCTCGAGGCTGGCGACCGTCTGCTCGGCCGCCACGCCCACCCGCTCGTCCCGATCGGGGGCGTCGCTCTGCAGCGCCGCCGCCAGGGTGATGCGGATCGCCGCCAGGCTCTGCAGGGTCTCGTCGTGCAGCTCGCGTGCCCAGCGATGCCGCTCCCGCTCGCCGATCTCGACCTGCTGCTGCAGGCGGTCGGCCTCGACCGTCTGCGCGGTCGCCACCGCCGTCGCCGCGCTCGCCGCGAAGGCCTGCAGCAGCCGCAGGTCCTCCTCGTCGAAGTCGACGCCTCCCGCTTCGCGGTCGAGCGCCACCAGCGTCCCGACGGCGCGACCGCGGAAGAGCAGCGGCACGATCAGCGCCGCCTCGGCGCCGAGCCGCTCGCGCACCCGTGCCTCCGAGGGCGCCGAACCCGGCGCCAGGTGCTGGGCGACCCGCTCCTGCATCGCCGCCTGGAAGACCGCGTCGTCGGTGGGGACCGTCAGCCGCTCGACCTCCGGGCCAATCTCACCGGCCTGGGCGGCGACGACCAGACGGTCGCCGCGGCGCAGCATGACCAGCAGCGTTCTCGCCTCGACCAGCGCCCGGGCCCGCTTGACGATCAGGTCGAGGACCCGCTCGACGTCGGTCTCGCCGCCGACCGTGCGGGCGAGGTCGGCCGAGGCCTCCGCCCTCCGCAGCGCCCGCTCGACCTCGACCTCGCGCTCGCTCAGGGCGGTGTAGAGACGGGCGTTCTCGATCGCGATCCCGGCCCAGGTCGCCAGCGTCCGCGCCGCCTCCTCGTCGGCCTCGTCGAACTCGGCGGCGCCACGCTTCTCGGTCAGGTAGAGGTTGCCGTAGGCCTCGCCGCGGATCGCGATCGGCACCCCGAGGAAGGAGTGCATCGGCGGGTGGCCGGGCGGGAAGCCGTAGGCGTGCCGGTGTTCGTTGACGTCACGCAGGCGCAGCGGCCGCGGCTCGCGGATCAGCTCGCCGAGGACCCCGAGGCCGCGCGGCAGGTCGCCGATGTCGCGGCGGGCCTCCTCGTCGATGCCGAGGTATATGAACCGCTCCAGCTCGTCGCGATCGCGGTCGAGCACGCCAAGCGCGGCGTACTCGGCGCCGGTCAGCTCCCGCGCCGCCTCGACCACGGAGCTCAGCACCACCTCGAGATCGAGCTCGGCGAGGATCCGGGTGCCGATGTCGATCAGCCTGCCGCGAGGGTCCTCACGCTTTCCGGAAGCTGCCTCGTCGGTCGTGCTCAAGAGACATTCAGAGTAGCGCCGGGTTCCCTAATCGGACACTGTGGGATTTCACGGATGGCGGGCATGAAGACCGCGCATAGCTTCATGTCGATGGGGATGACCGAGACGACGATGGTCTGCCCTCGCTGCCAATTGCTCGCTACGGCGACCGCCCGGCGGCGCCGGCATTGCACCGCCTGCGGCGCCGCCCTCGTCGTCGAGGGCGTCCCGCACGAGCTCTACGTGCGCGCCTACCTCTACGGCCGTCCGCTCCACGCCGGACTGCGTCCGCAGGAGGCCACCGAATCGCTGCGGGCTTCTGCGGCGTTCGCCCGCCCCGTCCTCGCCGCCCCCACGGCGCCGGAGCGCTGAGATGTACGGCCGCGTCCTCGTCGGCTACACCGACACCGAGCAGGGCCGCGATGCCCTCGCCCTCGGCCAGGCTCTGGCCCGCGCCAACGGCGCCGAGATGGAAATCGTCACCGCACGCGCCGCCCAGGGTGAGACGCTCGCCGGGCTGGCGCTCGCCCACCAGGCAGAGGTCGTCGTGCTCGGCTCCACCCACCACGGGCCGGTCGGGCGAGTCTTCCCCGGCGCCACGGTCGAGCGACTGCTCGGCGAATCGCCCTGCGCGGTCGCGGTGGCGCCGCCCGGCTTCGGCCTCACCGCCGCCGCCGAGTCCGGCTGGCGGCCACTCAGCGGCGGCACCGAGGACATCGGCATGCGGGTGATCGGCGTCGGCTACGACGGCTCCGAGGCCGCCGCGGCGGCGCTGCGGATCGCCGCCGAGCTGGCCCAGCACAACGGCGCCTCCCTGCGCGTCTACACCGTTGCCCGCCAGTACCCCGCACTCGGCAGTGCCCACGCCCAGTCCGCCGGGGTGCCCAGCGAAGCGCAGGCCCTGCGGGAGCTGCTCCAGGAGGCCGTCGCCACGCTGCCAGTCGAGGTGCGGGCGCTGCCGGTCTTCTGCCGCGGCCTCAGCGTCGCGGACGAGCTGGTCGAGGCCGTCAAGCTCGGCGTCGACCTGCTGGTGCTTGGCTGCCGGCGCGGCGGCCCGGTACGACGCCGCCTCCACCACAGCGTCACCAACGCCGTCCTGCAGACGGTCGGCTGCCCGGTCCTGATCTCCCCGAGCCTGGCAATTCCCCGGCAGCCGAGCGCCGAGCCGCTCTCGGTCGCCTCCGGCTAGGGCAGCCGTGTCCGTCGAGGCTCAGCTCGCCCTCGCGGTCGCGGCCGTCTTCCTCCTCAACCTGCTGCCGGCCTTCGGCCCTCCCACCTGGGCCCTGCTGGTCTTCTTCTACCTCGACTTCGACCTGCCGGCGGTGCCGCTGGTGCTCTGCGGAGCGCTCGCCGCCGCGAGCGGCCGCTACCTGCTGGCCAACGGAGCCCGCCGCCTGCGACCGCGCCTCTCGGCCGAGCGGCGAGCCAGCGTCGACCGCGCCCAGGCGGCGGCCAGCGCCAACCGCCTGCGCACCGCGGCCGGGCTAGGGCTCTTCGCCCTCTCCCCCGTTCCCTCCGGCCAGCTCTTCGTCGGCGCCGGCCTGATGACCGTGCCCTTGCTGCCGCTGACCGCTGCCTTCTTCGCCGGCCGGCTCGTCTCCTACTCGATCTACGTCGCCGCCGCGGGTGCCGCCGAGGCCAGCCTCGGCTCGATCGTCACCGACGCGCTGACCTCGCCCCTCGGCATCGGCCTGCAGCTGGCGATGCTGGTCGCCCTCGCCCTCCTCGTCGGTGGCCTGCGGCCAGGTCGAGGAGGATCCCTTCGAGGCCGCCTTATATGCTGAGCGGCGCAACATGGCGGCCATAGTTCAACGGTAGAACTTCGCGTTGTGGTCGCGACAATGAGGGTTCGATTCCCTCTGGTCGCCTTCTTCCTCTCGATCTAGCTGGGCAGCGCGGGCTTCACCTCGCGCCCCAGCAGCTCGACGGCATCGAGGTCCCGGTGCAGCAGGTGCTGAGCCATCACCCGGCTCAGCCCCGCCTTGCGCAGGGCCTCGAGCTGCTCCAGCGCTTCCGGCACCGTGCCCTTGATGGTCGGCTCCCGCATCGCCGCCAGGAAGTCCTCGCCGTCGCCGCCCTCGCCTTTCCAGCGCGCCAGACGGGTCGCCCGCTCGACCAGTTCGGCCCGGTCGGCGCCGACCATCCAGCTGGTCATCATCGAGAGCGGCAGGCTGGCGGGGTCGCGGTCCTCGGCTTCGCAGGCGCGATCGAGGCGCTGGCGCAGGTCGCGCACCTGCTCGGGCACCAGGAAGACGGTGTTGTACTCGTCGGCGAAGCGGGCAGCGAGACGGAGGCTGCGCGGGCCGCCTTTGGCGCCGAGGATCAGCGGTGGCCGTGGCTTCTGCAGCGGCTTCGGCTGCGCGTCGAGGTTCTCGGCGCCGTAGTAGTGGCCCTCCAAGGAGAACGGCCCCTCGGCCCACTGCAGGCCAATCAGCTGCAGCTGCTCCTCGAGCCGGTCGGTGCGCGGCCCGATCGGCGGCAGCTCGAAGCCGTAGGCCTCGTGCTCGCGATCCCACCAGCCGGCGCCGATGCCGAGCTCCACCCGGCCGCCGGAGATGTGGTCGACCGTAGTCACCATCTTCGCCAGCACCGAGGGGTACCGGAAGGTGGCCGGGCTGACCATCGTCCCCAACCGCAGCTCCGCGGTGATCGCGGCGAGGCCGGCCAGCGTGGTCCAGGCGTCGAGGGCGCCCCGCTCGCGGCGGTCGTCGACCGAGAGGTAGTGGTCGGAACGGAACAGCGTCCCCACCCCGTGCTCCTCGCAGGCTGCCGCCAGGGCCTTCCAGTCGGCCCAGGTCACGTCCTCCTGCCCCTCGATCATCAGCGCGACGTCCACGCCCCCATCCTTCCCGGTTCGCCGCTTCTCTATGCCTCGGCGGCGACGAGGTCGAGGAAGGCGCGCAGGCCCGGGGTCGTCCGCTCGACCAGCTCCGCCTCCGCCGCCTCGGCCTGCCCGGGCAGCGCCGCGCAGCCCGCCTCGCCGAGCACCTCCAGCGCCTCGTCGATCATCTCCGGCACCGCCAGCCAGGCCTCGAGCAGCGCCAAGTCGGTCTCGGGATGGAAGAGCACGCCCCAGGCGCTGCCGCGGCGGAAGGCCTGGTGCTCGGTCAGCTCCGAGGAGGCGAGCGATGTCGCCTCGTCGGGTAAATCGAAGACGTCGCCGTGCCAATGCAGGACCGTCGTGCTCGGAGCCAGGCCACCGAGGATCGGGTCGTCGGCGTCGTGGACGGTGACCGGCGCGAAGCCGATCTCCTTCGCCTTCCCCGGCCGCACCTCGGCCCCCAGCGCCCGCGCCAGCAGCTGCGCGCCGAGGCAGATCCCCAGCACCGGCATCCCCCGCCGCGCCGCCTCGGCGAGCCACTCCCGCTCGGCCGCCAGGCCGGGGAAGCGCTCGACCTCGTCGACGTTCATCGGCCCGCCCATCGCCACCGCACCGGCGACCTCGTCGTGCGGCGGCAGCGGCTGTCCGGCGAGCGGTTTCGCGGTGTGGACCGCCAGCTCGCCGCAGAGGTCGAGGATCCGGTGCGGCGTCTCCCACGGCACGTGCTGGATCGCCAGCAGGGTGGGACGGTCGTCCAGGCTCGCCATCGGGGCCCAGGCTAGCCGCGCTACCGTTGGCGCGATGGCCAACCGCTTCAGCATCGCCCTCTTCAAGCCCGAGGCCCGGCCGCTGACGGCGAGCGGGGCGCAGATGCGTGGCGCCGTCGCGATCGGCGCCCTGGCGGTAGGCGCCGCCGCCGTCGGCGGCTTCGCGATCGGCCGACTCAGCATCGGCCGCCTCGCCGTCCAGCGCGCCTCGCTCCGCGAGCTCGACGTACCCGACGCCTCGTTCGGCCGCCTCCGCGTCGAGGAGCTCGAGGTCGGCCGCCTAAGCGTCCGCGAGGGCGGCGTACCGCAGACGCCTCCCGAGCCACCGGCACCGCTCTGATGGCGCCCTTTCGCCGCGCGATCCGAGCCCTTCCGACTTTGTCCGTGCCAGGGCACGTAAAAAGTCGGGAACGCTCTCGTTCTGGAAGCGGTCGAACCACCGCGCCGGTCAGCCGTGCCGCTCTGGGCGTCGCCCTGGCCTCCGTCGCGGCGCTGACGTTGACGATCGCGCTCGCGGGCAGCGCCAACGCGGTCGGTCCCTATCCCGCGCTCGACCCGTGCCAGGTCTTCCCCGACCCGCCCGCATCCACCGCACCGACCGCACCGTCCCTTGCCAGCGAGGCCGCCTGGAACCAGGACATCTCGCAGGCGCCGCGCGACCCGCGCTCGGCGGCCTACATCGCCTACATCGACTCCCACGGCGGTTCCCTCCTCCACCCCGACTTCGGCTCGCCACGCCCCTACGGCTTCCCTTACGCGGTCGTCAGGGCCGGCCAGCGCAGCCTGCCCATCCACTACACCGCCTACGGCGACGAGAGCGACCCGGGGCCGTTCCCCGTCCCGGCAGGCGCCCCGGTCGAGGGCGGCAGGCACAGCGACGGCGACCGCCACGTGCTCGTCGTCGACCGCTCCGCCTGCAAGCTCTACGAGCTCTACCGCGCCTTCTACGTCGCCAAGCCACAGCCGCACTGGAACGCCGACAGCGGCACCGCCTGGGACCTGCTCTCGCCGGCGCTGCGCCCCGACGGCTGGACCTCCGCCGACGCCGCCGGGCTGCCGATCTTCCCCGGCCTGGTCCGCTACGACGAGGCTGCCGCCGGCCACATCGAACACGCGATCCGGGTCACCTTCGAGAGCACCCGCAACGCCTGGGTCCACCCCGCCTCCCACTGCGCCGGGGACACCGCCAGCGCCAGCGCACCGCCGATGGGACTGCGGCTGCGCCTCAAGGGCAGCTACGGCCTCGGCCGCTTCAGCGGCCCCGCCCGGGCCGTCGCCGAAGCGATGCAGCGTTACGGCCTGATCGTCGCCGACAACGGCTCCAACTGGTACATCGGCGGCAGCAGCGACCGCCGCTGGGACGACGAAAACCTCGACCAGCTGAAGCGGATTCCGGGCAGCGCCTTCGAAGTCGTCAAGAGCGAAGCGGCGATCCACTCCTGCTGAGCGTCAGCCCTGCTGAGCGGGAGCCCGCCCCCGCCGCGCCCGGCGGCTCGGCCAGGTCAGCAGGCGGACGATCCGACCCAGCAGCCAGATCGTCCCCATCGCCACGGCGAGCCCGATCGCGCCGAGAACCAGCAGGAAGATGACGAAGGCGACGATCGCCAGCGGGATCAGCAGAACTTTGACCACGCCCCGATTCTCCCCGACGCCGGAGAGCGAGGCGTTGAGCCTTCACCGGCTCGTTACAGCGCCTTAACGTCGGACCTCTACCCTGTCTCGCGCAGGGTTCGATGGGTCGTCTCGGGACAAGCACGCTGATCGCCGCGGTCACGCTCGCAATTGCCGGCGTGCCGTTTGCGGCTGCCGCTCCAGCGGCGGATACCGGCAGCCCGCCGGCCTTCCACGCCCTCGGCCGCACCGTCGTCTCGGCGATCGCCTCGACCACCAACGCCGACGAGGCGCTGAACGCGCTCGGTGATGGCCTGGCGATGATCGAAGCGCGCAGGAAGGTCGCCGCCGCGGCCGCCCAGGAAGCCGGGCCCACGACCCCGACGCCGCCCACCGCGGCCGAAATCGCCGCCGACCCCTCGAAGCTGCCCGCCGCCTCGGCCGGCTCCAACGGCACCAGCATCCCCCGCCACGACTCGGCGGAAGCGCAGAAGATCTTCGCCCACAGCCGCGCCGGCGGCGAATCGACCTCGATCCTGCTGACCGGCATCGCCCTCCCCCCGCCCGACGCTCCCGAAGCGGTGCAGCGGGTGATCGACAACGCCAACACGATCGTCGGTCGCCCCTATATATGGGGCGGCGGCCACGGCTCCTTCTACTCCTACGGCTACGACTGCTCCGGCTCGGTCAGCTTCGCCCTCTTCGGCGGCGGCCTGATCCCCCGCCCGCTCACCTCCAGCGAGCTCGAGGGCTGGGGCGATCCCGGCCCGGGCAAGTGGATCACCGTCTACGCCAACGCCGGCCACACCTTCGCCGAGATCGCCGGCCTGCGCTGGGACACGGTCGGCGACGAGAACGGCACCGGGCCGCGCTGGCACCTGGCGCCGGCCTCCGGCGCGGGCTTCGTCGTCCGCCACCCGCCGGGCCTTTAGCCGGGGCGGCGCGGCTCAGCCGCCCGCCCCGCTCTCGCAGCCGCGCGAGCCACCGCGGTTCGGCCCGCCGTCGCAGTAGTCGACGCCGGGGCCGCCGTAGAGCTGGTCCGCACCGGTGTCGCCGTAGAGCCGGTCGTTCCCGGGACCCCCGTGGCAGCCGTCTTCGCCGGCTCCCATCGAGCAGATATCGTCGCCCGGCCCGGCCCAGCAACCATCGCTCCCCGCTCCGTGCACGCAGACGTCGTCGCCATCCCCGCCGACGCAGTCGCTGTTCAGCTGCCCGGTCACGCAGACGTCGTCGCCGCCATTGCCGATGCAGCGATTGCGCATCGCCCCTTCGGAGTAACAGGCGTCGGGCTCTTCGCTGCCGATGAACTTGTCGGAGCCGCCGCCGAGGTGGACCGTCAACGGCACCGGCAGCGGTACCAGCACATCGACATGGTCCTCACCCTCCCCCATCGTCAGTTCGATCCGCTCCACCCGGGCCAACCGGCAGAGCGCCTCGCCCCGGCGCCCGAAGTAGCAGCCGCTCGTCGAGGCCGGATCCATCGTCCCGCTGACCAACAAATCTCCCTCACTCAGCGAGAGCCGCAGGTGCGACCCCGTCGCCGCGCCCTGGATCGAGACCTCGCCCGCCGGGGCCGCCGCCTGCGGCAGAACCAGCGCCGCGATCGCGACCAAGGACACGACCGCTCCGAGCAGGAGCGCCGGACGGGCACCGAGGCGGTGCCGGAGGGTGGCTGGTGGCAACTGCATCGTCGAGGGGCGAGTAGCGAGCCGCCATTACAACCGACCGGCCCCCGCCGGTCAACGCTTCCGATCCAATTGGCTTCAGGACTTGGCTCGGACGCCGACTTCGACTTCCCAGGCCCGCCTCACCTTGCCCGGAGTCCGCGCCTTGCCGACCCACCCATCGGCCCCCGGGCCGCCCCAGTAGTGCATCCGGTGCGGCGAGGCAGGGTCCACGTACCAGCCCCGCGGACGCTCCGCGTCACTATGGACGCGCGGGTCCCAGGATTCCTGGGCCGTGGTAGCCGACCATCCGGCATCGAGCCCGGTTGCCGGCGCCCCAGTCAAGCGAGCAGCCAGGCGCGCGCGAAGATCGAAGTAGAGAACGGCGCCAGCCAACGCGGTGAACGACGCGATCAACGTCCTCAGGAAAGCGGTGACCAGAAGCGCAACTGCGGCGGTCGAGTGAGCGCCGAACGCGAGCTGGACCCCGACGGCGGGTGCTCCGACGAGGACGAGGCAGAGGACGACCAGAAACACATATCCGTAGTTGCCGCTGACCAGTTCGGCGCTGCGGCGAAGCGCCGGCAGCCAGCCCTCCTGCTCGACCGCCGCCGCCTGCGCGACGACGAACCAGCGCAGCCAGAGGATCACACCGGGCACCACCAGCAGGAGAAAGCCGACGAACATCCCCAGGGTGGCAACGATCGAGGCCGCGGCGACGACGGGCAGGACCCGCAGGCCCTGCCGGGCGACTAACAGGATCCGCGGCTCCCGCCCTTCCCGCACATCCAGGACGGCGTGGACATGAAGCGCGGAGATCAGCGGCGTCACGAACCCGAAGTCAAGGACCGTCAACAGAAAGCCAAGGCCCGCCGACTGCCCCGCCGGCCCCGTTCCGGTGGCCGCCACCAAGATCGCCTCATAAGGCCATATGACCCCGGCTGCAAGGGCGAAGAAGAGCAGTGGATAGCGCCGGTAGAGCCGGAAGGTCTCGCCAATCACAGCCAGCGCCGAGCGCTGCTCCCCCACCGCGCTCCCCCCGTTCATGGCGCGAGTATAGGTAGAAGATTGCCGAGGAGTTTGCGCTCGCCCAGTGGTCGGGCTCAGCGCCTGCGCCTGAATGCGCTAGCGAGGGAGATGCCTTCCTCACGCATCACCCAGCAGCCGCCAAAGGCGATGCCCGCGGCTGCCGCCAATCCGAGGAGGATCGGAGATTGGACCGTTCCTTCGATTGGGACAGTCCCGAAGGTGTCTCGAATAGAGCCAAAGTTGGGCGGGAAGACGATCCGAAAGAGGACGAGAAGAACCGAGACGGCACCGAGCACAGCGACGATCAGGCCGGCTGGAACGGGCGGTTCGCAACCGGACTCACCCGGCCGCACCGACGCTACGACGAGGGCTACAACAATCGCGACCACCAAGACAATGGGGATGTAGTCGAGTGCTTCCCAGGCACTGTGGCCGACACTGAAGAGCCTCAACTCGCCGGAGTCTTTGAGTCCAAACCAGTCGAGAAACATGGAACCGAAAAGCAGAACCGCGGAGGCCCCCGCGATCCTCTCTCCGCGCCCGCGTCCCCCAGGCTCCATCGCGCCGCTCAGCGGCGGTAGACCAGGTGGGTTACATGTGGCGTGGTGCGGCTCGAGACCGGCTTCAACTCCAGGTCGCCGACGCCGGCGAAGATGCGCTCGCCGCGGCCGGCGACGAAAGGCACCACGTGGAGCCGCAGCTCATCGACGAGACCCGCGGCGAGGTACTGGTTGAGGGTGCCGGGACCGCCGGCGATCGAAACGCTCTTCTCCCCCGCGGCCTCGTGCGCCCTCTCGAGCACCGTCTCGATCCCGTCGCTGACGAAGTGGAAGACGGTGCCACCCTCCATCTCGATGCTGGGGCGCGGACGGTGACTGAGGACGAAGGTCGGCGCGTGGTACGGGGGCTCGGCCCCCCACCACCCCTGCCAGTCGAGGTCCCACTCGCCCCGGTCGGGCCCAAACATGTTGCGCCCCATGATGTAGGCGCCAGCCGTGGTGATCGCCCCGATCTCCTCGGCGCTTTCCTCCTTGTGCTCGAACATCCAGGCACTGAGGCGGTCGAGGTTCATGTCGCCGAACGGTCGCTCGCGGCTCTGGCCCTCGCCGCTGGCGTAGCCGTCGAGCGTGATCATCATGTCCGCGGTGACCTCTGGCATTTGTCTCCTCCTCATGGCGGGCGCATCGGATTGCAAGGTGCAAGTGGGGGTGTGTTGCGTGTCTGGCGGGATGAATCTGGCTCGTCAGAGCCGACTACGTCCGGGGAGTTCGGCTGAGCTCGGTGGAGCCAGGGAGCGATTTCGGGACCAAAGTTTCCTAGATCCCAGAGAACGACCCGCTCGACGGCAGCGATCCGTCGGACCTCTGCAAGATCGAAGCTATGTAGGCCGGTGCAGCTACGGGAACGCGGTCAAATACGGCCTCGAGGGAACCGGTGTGGCGTTGGTGGATGTCGCGACCCTCTGCCTGCCTCTAGCGGATGTTGCCGGTGGCATCGCCGCAGCCGAGTCTTGGACCGAGGAGTTTGCCACTCTCTATCCTCGGCTTTATCTCTTCGCCTTAGAACGGCGTCGAAAAGTGGGTGCCGGACCGCCAATCGCCCGGCACGGCGCTCGCAGTCTTCTGGAATTGGGTCCAGGACACGCCAGATGAAGCTGAGGCCAAATCGCAAGGAGTTCGGGTACGGGCACCTCAAGCAGATGCAGCAGGAAGGCGATGTCGAGGGCTTGGTTTCGGCACTCGAATCTCCTTTGGTCCAGAAGTCCAAAAGCCGCCGGGCCGCGGTCGTGACGAGCCTGCGGAGGATCGGAGCCCCGAAAGCGGTTCCGGTTCTGGCCGAGTTGCTGCGGTCGGATCCGTCTGAGGCGGTCAGGCGGGGGTCGGCTTTCGCCCTCGGTGACTTCGGCGACCCCGCTGCGCTGCCCGCCCTCCGCGCCGCCCTCGACGATGAATCGGACAGGGTGCAGCTATGGGCCATCCGCAGTCTCGGGCAGCTAAGAGATCGTGAAAGCGTGGAGCGTCTCCTCGAGATGTGTGACGATTCGGGATCAGGCCATCGGCAATTTGCCGCGCTAGCGCTCGGTGAAATTGGCGACGAGCGTGCTGTTCTCGCGATCTCTCCGCTGCTCGATGACCCCGATCGAATGGTGCGGCGACAGGCACAGCGAGCGTTGACCCAGCTCGGGGTCAGCAAGGGCTGATCGCCGCGGCTTTTTGATTTCCGCAGCCCTGCTGACGCTTTGCGGCGCCGGATCTGCCGGGCGCAGACGCCCGCCGGATCAGCCGCTGCCGCAGGACCAGGTGCCTACGCCCACCGCCATTAGCTGTTCACGCCCGATCGCAGCTAGCTTGGGCGCTGGTGGGAAGGCTCGTGCTTCCCATCAGAGAGAAGAAGCGCCCCCGGCTGGATTCGAACCAGCGACCGTCGGATTAGAAGTCCGATGCTCTATCCGGCTGAGCTACGGGGGCGGGTGAGGCAATTGTCGCGGCTTCGGCGGCCGGAGGACCGCAGTCCAGAGCGGGTTGCTCGGCATCGCCGCATATCAAGCGCCCTGGGCGCTTGAATCCGGCTGTCTGGTCGCGTGGCTTTTCGAGGTGCTCTGAGTTTCGCTGAGTTCGCTCAGATGCTCGTAGATCTCGGCAGTTCGGGAGACATTCGGGAGATGTTTTCGAGCGGTAGCGAGCGACTCCGGTCGTCTCCATTTGGCCGACGTTGCGCACGACGACGAGCCCGCGCCGGGGTCGGTGAAGCACAGCCGGCGGCAGCGCCCAGGTGCCACGGGGCGGGTTCTGGCAATGATCTTCTCCATGTCGGCCTCGGCCCGCTCCCGGCTCCAGCCTTCGACGTTGGTCCCGAAGCCACTCCATACTTGCGGCGCGAAACGGGATCCGGGCGGGAGGGGATCCGTCCTGCCGTCATCCCATCGGTGTTCGACGATCGCCTCGGTGGGAGCCGAGGCATCAAGCCCACGGTGGCCCCTGGCGGGGCGACCGCCAAGGCCGCATGAGTGCCCGGCCTGCTCGCCGCCGGACCAGCGGAAGGAATGTCGTCCGTACCCCGGCTGCCCCGCTCAGCGGTCCGCCGGGAAAAGCTCGAAAGTACCGCCCTGAAGAGGCGCCACGGTGCGAAAGTGGCGCTCGTCGAAACTGAAGAGGCGGCGCGTCTCATAGCGCTCGGCCAGCACGATCACCGAGCAATCGGCAAGGCCCAGGCCGAGGTCTGCGTACCTTGCGTCCAGCTCCGCCACGGTTCTGTAATCGCCGGGGTCCAGGCAGGCGACCTCATAGCGACGCGCCGCGAGATCGCTGAGGAAGGCACGCCGGGCCGCTTCGCCAAAACGGGCGCCCAGCAGGTAGTCGACCTCGCTCGCCACCGGAGCTGGCAGCACCAACGTCCCCTCCTCCTCGGCGCGGACGCTCAGCATCTTCTGCATCTGAGGCTCCTTGGCGTCGGCAAGAGCGACCAGCGGAGCGGCGTCGAGGATCAGGGTCACTCGCCGAAGCCGCGCATCAGCTCATCCTCGGGGATCTCCGAGATCGGCCGAGGGTCGGCATCGATGCGCTCGAAGTTGCCGGCGAGGGCGAAGTTTCGGTCCGTCCCTGGGCGTGGCCGGTAGCAGGAGATCGCGTCACGGAGGATCTCGGCCTGCGAGCGGCCCTCTGCCTTCGAGAGACGCGCCAGGCGCTCGGCCTGCTCGTCGTCGAGGTAGACGCTGGTCTTACGCATGGGTCCAGTATAGGGCACGACGTAGGGTGCATCCCTGCCCGACGCCCGATAACGCCCAGTATGTAGACCTGGGAATCCGGGTCGACCGGGCCTTTGCCTCACTGGGTTAAGAGCCGTGAACGGCGCAGGTGTCCCAGCTGAACTCCCCTGGGATCGCGTCGAGCAGGTCCCCGCAGGTCTCACCACTCCCCTTCACCGGCTCGTAGTCGCGGTTGACGTGGCGGCCGATCGCGACCAGCGCCACGGCGCTGGCCCCGGCTGCTGTCAAGGCAGCTGCAGCCGACTGAGCTTGGCCGCCAGTAGTCCAGGTGTCATCGAGAAGCAGCACAGATCTCTCCGCCAGAGCTGCGGTTGCCCTGAAGCGACCCGCGGCAAAGCCACGCTCCTTCACGTCCCCGGTCGGCTCGAGCACCCGCTCCAGACGAGACTCGATGGGCTTGATCCAGCCAGTTATCTGGGCGAAGGCGGAGCTCTTGTCTCGCTCGGGGTCGCTGGAGGGGACGATCGTCACCAGATCGAATCCGTCCACGCCTGCTGCCCGTGCAACGCACTCCTCGTGCCGGGCCAGGAATCGCCAGAAGATCGCGGCGAGCCGCACTGCCGCGTAGCGGCGGACGCCTTCACTGTTGCCGTCCTTGTAGTTGCGCAGCGCCAAGTGGATCTGGCCGAGGTTCTCGCTGTAGGTGATCGGGACCACTGCCTTGAGGTTGTCCGGCTGATGCCCGCAGGGGTAACAGGAGTCGAAGTCGCGATTGACGAACCCCCAGCAGACTCGACAGATTCCGGGTCCCGGAGGGGCGATGGGAATCATCGCGCGCTGATAGGCCTCGCTAGCCTCCTCGACGGTCAGCGCCATCCGCAGGGAAGTGTCAGGTGGTGAGGATGAGCTCGTCGGAGTAGAGCCGCTCGAGATGCGCCACGACTTCCTCGCCACTGTCGACGACGTAGGTGCCGGGGCGATGCTCTGCATAGGTCTTCGCCCACTCGTGGCGCAGCAGAGAGCGAAGGAGGAATACCGGCCTGCCGTGCTCGACTGCCAGCCGCGCCTGCATGCGAGCACCGCTCTTGTTGCCCGCCTCGACGACGACGCTCGCGCGGGCGAACCCCGACATGACGGCGTTGCGCTGGGGGAAGGTCCAGCGCCGCGGCTCCTGCCCCGGCCAGAACTGAGAGACGACAGCGCTCTCGCGGCCGAGCCGCTCCTGCAGCTCCGCGTTCTGGCTCGGAAAGTGGTGGCGCAGCCCGGTGCCGATCACCGCCACGGTCCGCCCTCCCGCATCCAGCGTGGCGCGATGGGCAGCAGTGTCAATTCCCGCCGCGAGGCCGCTGACGACGACGTACTCACGGGCGACCAGATCCCGGGCGATCTCCGCCGCCTTATCCAAACCCGCAGCTGAGGCTCTGCGGCTCCCAACCACCGCGACAGAGCGCTCGTCGGTGGGAGCAAGTGCTCCCCGGACAAAGAGGGCCGGCGGGCGGTCGTGCACCATTCGCAGATTCATCGGATAAGCCGCGTCGAGCACGGTGATCAGATGGATGCCCTCGTTCTCGTAGGCAATCACCCGCTCCTCGAGCTGGTCGAGCGTTACCTCTGCGCCCTCCACGGCAAAGAGGCGCGGATCGTCGGCCTCCTCCAGCTGGTCAAGGAGGCCCAGGGCGCTGCCGACCTCCTCAATCGAGCCGGCGAGCCGGTTCCACTGCACCCTACGGCGCGCCAGCAGAGCTAGGACGGCTGCCCTCTCCCTCGTACTGACCAGCGTGTCGTGATCGAACATGCGTTCGCATTCTACCGGGGGCACCGGATAACCGTAGCGGCTGGATGCTCACGGGCCGGGCGGACGCGTCCAGCCCGAGGAAGAACGCGCAGCGTCCGCATTCCCGGTAGGTGATCGGCACCGTCCGATCCCGCCTGGACGCCGCGGTGTCCGCCGTAGGGCGCGGCTCGGGCGGTGCGCAGGAGATCGACATCGCCCCTGACGGCGACCACACCATCGATCCCCCTTTCTCTCTGCGGCTCTGCCGCTCCCGGAGAGCGTCACGCTCCTCCCTGGCACCCCGGCAATCTGCGGTTTGATCGCCTGCGCCTGGAAGGAACTCCGTGCATCTTCGGCGATGAACCGCGGCTAGTCACGAACACACAGGTGATTCTGCGAGATCGTCCTACGCCTCGGCCGTTGGGGTGCTCAAGAGTTCTGACTGTGCATTCTGCGCGGCGATCTCTTCGCGCCGTCAAAGCCACATTGGACAGAAGGGAAGAAGTATGGCAACCGCACCAATGACGACTGGGGATACGCACGGAACCGCTGCCGTCCTCGAAGTCGTAGAAACGCAGCGCAAGATCCTTCGAGGCGAGCTGCGGACGCTGGACACCATCGCCGTGAAACTCGGAGGCGAGCAGGCCGAAGCTCCTGTGCCCACACTCGCAACATCAAGGCCGAAGAGCCGAAAGGGGACCGGTGTCAATTCCCCGGCGGCGGCAAAGAAGCGCCAGCACCAGGTCTACGACCATCTCGCTGCAACAGGCGGTGAAGTGGCTCCGAAAGCCATTCGCGATGCGCTCGGCATGAGCGAGGGCCAGGTACGCAAGGCAACGCAAAGGCTGGAGGAGGCAGGCAGGGTGCGTAGGACGGGCGAGCGCCAGCACACCCGTTACCAAGCGGTCGCCGATGTGCCTCCGGCCGGGTCAGAGGAGCCGCCGGCCGCCGGCACTCTAACCGGACGTGTGCTCGCCGAGATACAGGAGCGGAGGTTCGTGACCCTCGCTGAGCTGATCGAGGCCAGCGGCGAGCAGGAAGGCGTGATCCGCGGGGTCTGCGGTGGGCTGATTCGTGAGGAAGAGGTTCAGATGGAGCGCCGGGGCGCCAAGCGCGGCTACGTCGCCGTTGGAGGTGCCTGATGGCCCAAACATTCCGGGAGGCAATCGCGCAGGTGGCGGGCGAGGAGTTCGACGCCGCGACCGGTTTCACGCGCCCCAGGTACCGAGGCACCGCCCCGCGAGCCGACATCGCAGCCGCCTGGCGCCGGTTCGACAAGCGGGAAATCCAGCGGGTGGTCGGCCAGATCACTGCTATCGGGGGTGCTTCCCCGATGGACGCCGCCGATGCGGTGCAGGACGCTTTTGTCGTCCTTCTCGGAAGCCGCCCCGAGCTCTTCACGGAAGACCCTGTACAGATGCTCGGGCTACTCAGTGCCTACGCTCGCAAGCGCTTGCTGAAGCTGCGTGAGCAGCAGTCCGGCGGTGGCCGTCGGTGCCTCTCCCTCGAGGTGCTGTCCGGGACCGATGGCACCAGTGAGAATCCCCTGGCGTCGGCCACGTCGGCTGTGGCACATCTGCGGCCCGGAGTGGACGAGGAGGCGCGCTACACGCCTCCACCCGCACCAGGCGAGGTATGGTCGCGGCTCCAGCTGATCGGGGCTGTGCAGCGTTTCCGCGACGTGCATGGGCGCGCTCCAAGGGGGAGGGATTTCGCTCCGGAGAACAATCTGCCCGACAGGGCGGTCGTGCCCCGGCATGGGTTCTCTACGTTGAACGACCTACTGCTTGAAGCAGGCGTCCCGATCGAAGTCGCGACCAAAACGCGCCAGAAATGGACCGCCGTCGCCTCGGCCGACGCTTGCTATTCCTTTCGCCGCCGCCATGGCTATTGGCCGAACAGCGAGGACGCGAGGTACTTGGCGGCGGGAACGCTGCCGAGTTCCAGGGCGATGGAGAAATACTTTGGTGGCTGGTCGGCCCTCGACGTGCAACTTGGAACCGAAGACATCCTGGGGCCAATTGATCGTCCGACCTTGGTACCCGACGGGAGCTTGACGACCCGCCTGCTCGCCGAGGGGCACCGCACTTCTGGCCGGCAACCCATTTCCTCAGAGCGCGCTCAGCAGCTCGACGTCACGTCCGTCGGCGAGGGTGCGGATGCCGGCGTCGAAGGTAACTAGACGGACACCCGCCCGGCGCGCGAGGGTGAGCAGATGTGCGTCCATCACCCGGGCGTGAGTTCGCGCGTCTCTGGGCGAATCTTGCTTCCGTGTACCGGGGGTCACCCGGCGCGGTCAGGCGCTGCACCGGCTCCCCACCGGGCCTGGTGGGCGGCGAGGTAGTCGGGGTCAGAACAGATGCAGCGAGGCTCGCGACCGGAGAGTCTCGTCCAGGTCTGCTCGCCACCTCGCAGCACGTCATAGCGGGCGACAATCGTCTCCGGGCACTCGGAGCGCAGCTCGGGCACTCGATCGACCACCAGCTCGTTCGCCAGGAGGATGCCCGCAAGCGCCGACTGGTGGGCAAGTGGCACCGAGACCTCGGCACCGCGGTCACCGCCGTGCTCGATCAACATCCCGGCGCAGACCGCGTCGCGATAGAGCCCCCGGACACCGAGCCCCCCGAGCGGTTCGAACTCCGCTGCCGGTAGTTTGAAGCGGTCGATCAAGTCGGCGAGAAGGGAGCGATCGCTCCAGGTGGCGGCCGCGGCAGGCCGCGGTAGGCGTACCGTGGCGTTGATCTGGTCAGCGGGAAGTGGGGTGCCGACAGGAATACCCGAGAGCAGGTAGGCGACCACCCGCAGCTCATCCTCTCCGAGCGCCCTGGCGATCAGCTCCGTTTCCCCCGGCCGCTCACGGTTGGGCCAATAGAGACAGGCGAGGCAGGCCTTCTCGGCGCCGAAAGAGAGATGGCGGGATGCGCCGAGGTCACGCGGCTGGGTCCAGGCGTTGAAGATCTCGCGCGGCAGCCCGCCCGCGAGCTCGATCCGACCCTGCTTGGTGTCGAGGGCGGCAACGACCGTCTCGCGCCCCGGTGCGGTGCGCTCGTCGGCACCCCAGAGCGTCTCAACCCGCTCAACCTTCAGCTCCGAGCCGGCGAGCGCCCGCTCAACTAACCGCGGCTTCGGCGTGCCTGGATCGTCGACGAGCGCCAGCAGGTAGCGCTGCAGGTTGCCCTCGTCGACGGCCTCGTGGTCGACGGCATGGAGAGTGCCGGAGAGTCGGAGCGCGGCGAGCGTGGCAACTGCTGCCTGGCCAATTGCGCCGCAGCCCGCGAGGTGGACCTCGCCGAGGTCCACCACCTCTGGTAAGGGCGGAAGCTCGGCTGGCTCACCGAAAGTGACCAGGTTCATCGCAAAGGGCGCGGGTTCAGTGCGCCCGTGCTCAAGCAGGTCGTAGAAGAGGGCACGAAAGACTTCGCCAATCCCGAGGGCGGCGGCGGCCATCGCGGCCGGCGGCTCGGCCGGGGCCGCAGGCTCGATGCCGTCGATCTCGACGTTCCAGCCCCGGGCGGCGACCGTAACCCGCCGGGCCGCGGGCTCGCCGCCGAGCCAGGAGCAGACGAGCCCGTGCTCGTCCGGCATTTCAATCTCAATCCCGGCATTGATCTGGCGCACCAGCGCCTCAGCCTCGCCGATGAGCTCGTCGGGCGCGACCAGCGAGATGCGCGGATAGAGCCGCGCTGCGAGGTTTGCGGCGAGCAGAAATCCCGCCCGCTGACCGGGATCGACGGCCTGCTCGGAGCCGGTCTCGAGGGTCAGAGTGCTCGCGAGCAGCCGCTCGCCGAACTCCGAAGAGCCGATCCCGCCGAGAAGCGGCCCAGCGGCGTTGTGGATCCGAGCGAGGAACGGCGCCAGCATCAGGTCACCTCCAAGGTCATCTCGCGCGGCAACGGTCTCCAGCGGGTCTCGGCGTCGCGCCGGTGGACCGACCACCGCCGGGCCCGTACCGGGCCACTCGCGAACTGCGGGACGACGATCGAGAGCGATCCGGGCAGCCGCACCAAAGCGAGCGCGTCGTCTGCGCCGGAGTGGTATGCGTCAGTCGGGTGGGCGTGGATCTGGCCGGCGAGGATCTCGCCGTGCTCGTGGCAATCGCGGCTGACCCGAAAGATCGCCTCGCCGGGGATCGTCACGAGAAGACCCTCCGGGGTGTGATGGCAGGTCTGCGCGGGAACGAGGGCGCGGCGGAAGCGCACCTCCCCCTCCTCACCGACGACCCCCGAGAGCGCGATGAAGAGCTCGTCGCCCTCGCGCCCTCGCGCGCGGAGGGCCTCGCAGCAGTCCTCGGCAAGCGTGCGCGGCAGGACGTAACGCGCGACGTTCAGGAGCGGCGCCGGGCTCATCCGGAAGCCTGGCCCAGCATCTGGGCCAGCTGCGCCTGGATCTCGGGCGGGACCTGGTCGGGCGTCAGCTGCACGGCGGCCGCATCGAGCTGCTGGAGCTTCCCCTGGCGCAGCTCGCTCGCGTAATTGACCTGGACGCCCTGCGCACCCTGCAGGCGATCGACGCTCGACCCGATACCGACAACCGTAGAGACGGTCAGCCGCCAGAGAAGATCGCAGAGCCCGCCGAGTCGACCATGGCCTGCTTCGCGGTACAGCAGCCAGTCGTCGCCGGAGTGCTCGGGATGGCTGTGGTACTCCCGCACTCCGCGCCAGCAAAGAAAAACGCGAGACGTATCAGGGTGGCCGCCGATGAAGAGGTTCATGGGGGTGCCATCCGGGGCGGTATTCTCGAAATCGATTGCGCCAAGCCGCGCTTCAATGAGCCAGCGGCGATCGATGGGATCGATAAGGCGCACCGACGGGGCCCAGAGGTCGTAATTCCGGAAGTCGAAGCGGACGGCGAGCGGCATCGCGACTAAGTCGTTGGCGGCGCCGATCGGCAGCCGCGCGCAGAAACCGACGTCCACCTGCAGCTCGCTTCGGCCAAGAAGGAGGATGCCGCGGCTGTCGTGGCGCTCGCGGCCTGCCTCCCAATCGGCAAGCTGGCGATCGAGCTTGGCACTGGAGACGGCGCGGTCAACGAGAAGCGGTGCCTCGGGTGGCTCGGGAGGGAGGAGGGCGACGGCCACTTGGCCGCCACCGCCCTCTTCGGGATCGAGGTAGAGGGTCTGCCCCTCGACGATCCCCGCTTTCTTCACCTTCTCCTGAGGGTCGATCACCGGACCGCCCTCAACCGCGCGGAGCTTCCATTCGGCCAGATCAGGATGTTTGATTCCGGCTTCGTTGAGCGCCTCCTTGATCAGGTGCTCGACCTTCTGGCTCTCCTTCACCGTGACCGTCTCGGGCGATCCGCCCGCGACCACCACGGTGACCGTGACCTGCTTGTCGCCTGCCACACGCTCCCCTTTCTTATGGGTGACGAGCGCTAAACGCTATAGCGTTATTCCTGTATCTGCGATCAAGCCCCAGGGCCGGAAGACACACCGCCCAGGTGCGCAGGAATCGCGCCCAGGAGGTCGGCAATCTTGAACCGGCCTCCGCGATTTCGGGAACTTCTCGCGAGAAGTTCCCGAAACAAGGAATATCGGCGCGGGTCCGTGCGTATCGGCCGCGGAAGGGGCGGACAATCGGAGCTCCATAGCCGTCCGAAAATCGCACCCAGGAGGTCGGCAGCTCGAATCCATAGCCCCATCAAAGACAGGGCCTGTACGTCGACGGCGCGCCTTCTGAAACGCCTTGATCCGCCTCCGGATTATTCGCTTCCTTCGGCCGGGCCGGTTCGGGTACGCGAGGGTCCCCTCCTGTCGCGAGATGAATATGGTGCACCGTCCTTAACGCCGAGTGGGGGTGACGCGTGCGGTCCTTTGGCTATGAGTTCGACAAAATCGACCCTGCGGAGGGAGGGGAGTTCCCGGAAGAGAGCTCCTACTGGTACTCGGTGCCGCACTGTCGGACGGTCCTTGCCGTGGTTCGGTCTGTCAACACGACGCTGACCCTCCTCGACCTGCTTCCGGATCTGCTGCAAGACCATCGAGTGCAGACGGCGTTCACCGTCATGGCCCGGCAGCGCGATGCCAACTTCGAGCAAAGCATGCGTCGATTGATCGCCGAGGCGGGAGTTCGAGAGATCCCCTGGGAGGAGGCGACGGAGCGCTCGTTCGACTTGGTACTGACTGCAAGCTACGAGGGCTTGCTGAGCGAGTTGTCCGGCCCGATCGTCGTCTTCAACCACGGGGCTGGGGCCGCCAAGTACCTCTCGCTGCCCCCCGACGGCCGGGTCCCTGTGAGCGCCGACGGCACCAGCACCACGACCATGGTCCTCTCCCATTCCGAGCAGCGTGCCTACTACGCCGGCGGGCAGGACGAGCGGGTCAGGTTTCTGGCCGCCGGAGACCCCTGGCGCGACCGGCTCTGCGCCAGCAAGCACCGGGCCGGCAGCTACCGGGCCGCGCTTGGAATCGCCGACGGCACCCGGCTGGTGGCGTTGTCGTCCACGTGGGGCGAGTACTCGCTGATCGCCACCAATCCCGACTTGCCGCTGAAGCTCCTTGCCGCTCTCCCGCGCGACGACTACAGGGTCGCGCTGATCCTGCACCCAAACGTCTGGTTCGGACACAGCAGCTGGCAGATCCGGGCCTGGCTGCGGGAGGCGATGGACGCCGGGCTGCTGCTCGTTCCGCCGCGCGACGCCTGGAGGGGTGTTCTGGTCGCCGCCGACGCGCTGGTCGGAGATCACGGCTCCGTGATGCTGCATGCGGCGGCACTGGACCTACCCGTCGCCTTCGGCTGCCTTCCCAACGACGAGCTGATCGAAGGTGGTCCCTCGGCGGAACTTGAGGCGCGGGCGCCGAGACTCGACCTGCACTCCTCGCTGGCACCGCAGATCGAGCGGCTGATCGCGGAGCACGACCCCGAGCTAACCCAGCTGGTGGCCGGACGCGTCTTCGAGCACCCGGGCGAATCGCACGCGATCGTGCGCCGCGCCATCTACGGCATGCTGGAGATGGACGAGCCCGACTACCCACCACGGGTACTGGCGGTCGACCTGCCCCAGGTCCTGCGGGAGGAGGTCACCGCGCACCGGGTAAGGGGACAGGTCGCCGCCGACGGCTCCGTCACCCTCGAGCGG
>Ga0207710_10000208_pt1 | contig 54137 bp, 47 predicted proteins | sample KBSS24metaG_FD_184400 | JGI IMG/M metagenome (GOLD analysis project Ga0207710, IMG submission 184400) | Switchgrass rhizosphere microbial communities from Kellogg Biological Station, Michigan, USA - KBS S2-4 metaG (SPAdes) (version 2) | ecosystem: Host-associated > Plants > Roots > Rhizosphere...
GAGGTCAGCGAGGGCGAATTCCTCGTCGGAACGCAGCGCGAACAGGGCGGAATCGTGGGCGGCGGCCATCGCGGCCAACGCCTCACGGGCGGCGGAGACAACCGCCGGTTCCCCGCCACCACCATCCCTGACATCGAACATACGACCATCGTAGGTCACGGATCAGTCGACGCAAGAGCCTGGCGAAAACCCACCGGCGCCCAGGCGCCCCACGAATTTTCGCGGAGGTATTCGCGCAGGTAGGCAGGCCCGTGGGCGCGCTCAGCCGGCCAGCGCGGCCCGGACACCCCGGGCGATCTCGACGTCCTCCCGGGCCTCGACGACGAACACGCGGGCCGGCGCGCCCGCCGCGCCGACCTCGGCGTCCCCGCCCCCGGCCGTCCGGTACGCCGCGTCGCGCCCGGCGTCCAGGGCCAGGCCGAGGAAGCCCATCCCGGCCAGTGCCCCGGCCCGGACATCGGCCGAGCGCTCCCCGACGCCGCCGGTGAACACGAGCGCGTCCAGCCCGCCGAGAGCGGCGACCATCGAGGCGATCAGGCCGCGCAGGCGGTGCAGGTACACCCCGAGCGCGAGGACGGCCGCCGGGCTCCCGTCGCCCGCGCCGGCCAGCACCTGGCGCATGTCGGCGCTGCCGGCCAGGCCGAGCAGGCCCGAACGGTGCTCCAGCCCGTCGGAGAGCTCGTCGGCCGACAGCCCCGCCTCCCGCTGGAGCCACAGCAGCGCGCCCGGGTCGACGCTGCCCGAGCGGGTGCCCATCACCAGGCCTTCCAGCGGGGTGAAGCCCATCGTCGTGTCCTGGCATACTCCGCCGGCCACCGCGGCCAGCGACGCCCCGGACCCCAGGTGGCAGGTCACGACCCGGGGCCAGCCTGAGCCACCCGCGCCCGAGCCGGTGCTCGCGCCCGAGCTGGTGCTCGCGCCCGAGCTGGTGCTCGCGCCCGAGCTGGTGCTCGCGCCCGAGCTGGTGCTCGCGCCCGAGCTGGTGCTCGCGCCCGAGCTGGTGCTCGCGCCCGAGCTGGTGCCCGTGCACGGGCCGGCGCCGAGCAGTTCGCCGGCCCGGCGGGACGCGTAGGCGTGGGACAGGCCGTGAAAGCCGTAGCGGCGGATGCCGTAGCGCTCCCGCCACTCGACCGGGATCGCGTACGTCGACGCCGCCGCCGGCAGGGTCGCGTGGAACGCGGTGTCGAAGCAGGCCAGCTGAGGCAGCCCGGGCGCGGCGGCGCGGAACGCCGCGACGGCGGCCAGCGCCGCCGGCATGTGCAGCGGGGCCAGGCTGGTCCGGGCGCGCAGTTCCGCCTCGACGCCGGCGTCGATGACCGTCGGCGCGGTGAGGTTCGGCCCGCCGTGGACGAAGCGGTGCCCGACCGCGACCGCGTCGCCGAACGCCGTGACCTCGCGCAGGACGTCCTCGACGGCGGCGGGGGCGAGCTCGGCGGCCGGGCCTCGGTGCCCGGTCCAGCGGGCCTGCCCGTCGGGGCCGAGGAGGCTGAGCTTGAGGCTTGACGACCCGGTGTTGACAACCAGCACGCCGCCGCCGGCCGGCGCGGTCGCGGCGGGGCCGGTGCGAGCGGGGCCGGCGGAGGCGGGCGAGCCGGCGACGGGGGAGGGGACGGGGGAGCGGGAGGCGGGGGCATCCGGCATCGACGAGCCTCCTCGGCGGGCGGCGGTTGTCCGCCCCCACCGTAGCGACCGCGGGACCGGAGCCCGTCCGCGAGGAGAGCCGGCGGCAGATGCGCGGCGCCGAGGATGTTCCGGCGGCGGAAAAGCGTATAACGGGCTGACGTCGTCGCGCCGCCATCGGGGGAAGCTGTGGGCCACTTCGACTATCCGGGTCTCCTGGGCGCCGCGGACGCGGTCTCGGGCCGCAAACAGTCCATCTTCCTGCGCCTTACCGGCGCCACCCTTCTGCTGGCGGTTCTGGCGGCGGTGACGGGTGCCTTGTCTGCCCGGGTCGACATGGGCGGCGGCACGACCATCGACGTCCCGGCCGCGGTCGCCGTCCTGGCGTTCGCGGGAATGGTGGTTCTGACGTTCGTCCTTATCGCCACCCGGCCGGAGCGGGGATGGTATTCGGCGCGGGCCGTCGCCGAATCGGTGAAAAGCAGCTCCTGGCAGTACGCCGTGGGCGGCGGGGAGTTCTCCCCGCTCACGCCGGGTCCGCCGGCCGAGGCGTTCGTCCGGCTGCTTGGCCAGATCGTCGACCAGGTCGTGGAGACCGACGGCGGACCCGGCGACGCCGGCGCCCCGATCGGCATCCGGCCGACGGCGACGATGGACGAGCTGCGCGGGCGCGCGCTGCCCGAGCGGGTCGACGTCTACGCCGAGGGCCGGGTGGCCAACCAGCTGCGGTGGTACCGGGGCAAGGCCCGGTCCAACGCCCGCCGGGCCAACCAGCTGCTCGTCCTGTCGATCGCGGTCCAGATCGCCGGCCTGACCGTGGCGGCCGCTGCCGTGGCGCGAGCGGTCGACGCCGATCTGACCGGGATGGCGGCCGCGGCGGTGGGCGCGGCCACCGCCTGGTCGCAGGCTCGTGACTACGAGTCGTTGGCGCAGGCCTACCGCACCACCATCGCCGATCTCTCCCGGGTCGCGGACGAGCTGGCGCTGCGCCGGGACGGGTTCACCGACGAGAGCTGGGCCGACTTCGTCGACACCGCCGAGCAGGCGATCTCCCGCGAGCACACGCTCTGGCTTGCCCGCCGCGGCGTCGCGCCCCGGCGCTGAACCCGGCGCGCCCACCGAGAATCGAGGCGACCGGCTCGCCGGTGGCGGCGTTCCAGAGCCGGACGGTGCCGTCGTCACCGCCGCTGGCGATCATGGTGCCGTCGGGGGAGAAGGCGACGGACCGTACCCAGGCGTGGTGGCCGGTGAGGGTGTGGAGTTGGTGGCCGGTGGTGGTGTCCCAGAGTCGGACGCGTTGGCGGACGCGCTGGCCCTGGATCGCCGGCGCGTCGTCGTGCTGCCGGGAAACCACGATGTCAACTGGCTGCTGTGCCAGGCCTATGACCTCCGCGAACGGGCGTCGAAACGCGCCGGTAAAGGTGGGCCGGTGTCACCGTGCGCTGGACGCCGGTGGCGGAGCGATCCCGCGCCGCGCGCAGCCGCGCCGGGTCCAGCTCGGCAATCGCGGCCAGCAACCAGGGGTTGCCGGCCAGTCCCCGCAGGTCGGGGATGTTTTCCGACCGACGCCGTGCGGCCCGAGTTGCGGGAGATTCAGAGCTGACGCTTGTAGCCCTCATGGCTGGGCGTGAACCCGAGCCGGTCGTAGAAACGACGGGCATCCGCTCTGGTCTTGTCGGTGGTGAGTTGGATGAGGGCGCACCCCCGTGCCCGGGCTTCCTCGACGGCCCAGCGCAGCAGCGTTTCGCCGAGGCCCAGGCGACGGTGCGAGCGGGCGATGCGCACACCCTCGACCTGTGCTCGCAGCCCGCCCCGGCGGGACATTCCGGGCAGCAGCGACAACTGGAGGGTGCCGACGATCTCGCCGTCTACTTCCGCGACGACCAGGTACTCCGACGGGTCCGCATCGATCAGCGCGAAGGCCCGGGCGTACGGCGCGAGATCGTCCGGTGACTCGCGCCCGGCGCCGACGTCGTCGTCGGCCAGCAGTGCGACGATCATCGGGACATCCCCGGGACGGGCCTGGCGAATGGTCTCCTCGCCCATACGGCCTTCTCGACCTCCACGCGTCTGGCGCCGACCCGGCGCTGTCTCAGGGCTCGCGCACCACGCCCGCGCGGACCAGGCTCTGAAATGCCTCGCCTTCGTCGACGTCCGCGTGCCGGCCGCGTACAGGCTCGGGGTCCCGGGCAAGGCATTCTCCCTGATGCTCCAGACGCTCGCCGTGTTCCGGGTGTCCGTCGCGGGGTCCGCGGTGGGCCTGGCGCAGGCGGCCTTGGACGAGGCGCTCCGGCACACCTCGGCGCGGACCCAGTTCGGCCGCCCGTTGGCCGAGCTCGGAGCCGCGTCCCAGTCCCTCGCTCTGTCGTGGACCGAGATCGAGGCCTCACGGGCGCTGGTCTACCGAGCCGCTGCCCTGGCCGAGCGCGACCCGCTGGCCCATCTGGACTTCACCTCGATGGCGAAGATCCAGGCAACTGAGGCCGCGGCCCGTGTCGTCGACCGCTGCGTCCAGTCGATGGGTCGGTTCGGCCTGGTCAAGGCCGAGAAGATCGAGCGTCTCTATCGCAACGCCCGGCCGCTGCGGATCTACGAGGGATCCACCGAGGTCCTGCTTGACTCGTTGGCTCGCCGGCTGGTCAAGAAGGGGAGCTGATGGATCTCGGGCTTACCGAAACGTCGTCCTTGTCACCGGGGCGAGCCTAGGTCTCGGGGCGGCCATTGCGGTGCGCCTGGCCCGGGAGGGCGCGGTGGTGGTCGCGGCCGCCAGGTCGAAGGACGCGCTGGCCGACGTGGCCGCACAGGGCGACGGCCGGATCAGCACCGCCGTCGTGGATATGCGTGACGAGGAGTCCGTGGCGGGTCTCGCCGGGCTGGTCGTCGAGAGGCACGGCCGCGTGGACGGCTTGATCAACAACGCCGGTATCGCGCCCGCCGGGAAGTTCGCGACGCAGTCCCCGGCGATCTGGCGGGAGGCCTTCGCCGTCAACGTCCTCGCGCCGATGCGGCTCGCGCAGGGCGTCGGGGAGCACATGCTTCGGCAAGGCTCCGGCCGCATCGTCAACGTGGCGTCCACCACGGGTGTGCGCGGAAAGCCCTATCTGGTCGCCTACTCGACGACCAAGGGCGCGGTGGTCCGCTTCACGGAGGCGCTGGCGGCCGAGTGGGCGGGGAGCGGCGTCCAGGTCAACTGCATCGCTCCGGGGGCCTTCGTCACCGACGCGCAGCGAGCGGTGCTCGACTCACCGGAGCTGCTGGCGAAGCGGGTAGCCAAGATCCCCGCGCGGCGGATGGCTGATCCAGAGGAGGTGGTTCCCCTGGCGTGCCTGCTCGTCTCGCCGCTGTCGCCGTTCACGACGGGGGGCGTCTTCGTTGTCGACGGCGCGGAGTCCGGGAGCCTGTGACCCGATGATCGGGCGGTGAAGATCCACCCGCTGTTCCAGAACTTCGCGCTGGACGACCGCCGGCTCTGGGAGATCTTCGAGGGGCTCGGGTCCGACATCGCGGTCATCGCCCACGTCGGAGCGGGCGGGGACGCGCGCGTCAACGCGCTGTCCAGTCCCGCCATGGTCCGCCAGATCGTCCGGCAGTTCTCTGACCTGCGTCTCATCGTGTGGCACTTCGGCGGGTACAAGCTGCTGGACGACGCCGAGGAGATGCTGTCGGGGGCGGACGTCGTCCTGGAGACCTCGTGGCCCCCGTCGCTCAGCACCCCGCGGCCGGACCGGGTGCGGCGCCTGATCCAGAAGCATGGGGCGGACCGGGTCGTCTTCGGGTCAGACTGGCCGATGACCAGCCCTGGCGATGAGATCGTCGCCGTCGACGCGCTCGGGCTGAGTGACACCGAGACCAAGCACGTCCTGGGCGGAACGCTCGCGCGGATCCTGGGCGTCGACTCGCCGTGGGTGACCTGACGGACTGTGACGGCTGGCCGCTCACGCGAACTGGTCCACCACTCGCTTGTTCTTCAGGTGCGCGGTGTCGGCCGCGAGACACCGTACTGATCCATCAGCTGGGGCCGGCGCCGCCTACCGCGGATCATCCCCGGCGGGCCGGTCCTCGACCGCGGGCGCGCCCAGGACGCCGGCGTCCAGGAGGACGCGGATCCGCTCCCGCGCCACCCCCAGCTCGCTCAGGACCCCGAGTGTGTCCGTGCCCAGTTCGGGAGCGGGCGGGGGAAGGGCCGCCGGGGTGGCGCTGAAACGGGGCGCCGGGGCGGGCTGGAGCAGGCCGTCGGCGACCAGATAGGTGCCGCGCGCGGCCAGCTGTGGGTGGGTGAGGACGGCCGCCGGGTCCACGACCTCGCTGACGCAGGAGTCCGTGCCGGCGAAGACCGCCGTCCACTCGTCCCGGGTGCGCTCGGCGATCCGTTCGGCGAAGCGGCGGCGCAGCAGGGGCCACTGCTCCTGGTCGTCCTGCCCGACGCCCTCGAGTTCCTTCGCGAGACCGAGGCCGTCCAGAAGCTGGGCGTAGAACTGTGGCTCGATGGCGCCGAGCGCGAGCCAGGCGCCGTCAGCGGTCCGGTAGACGCGATAGTAGGGCGCGCCGCCGTCGAGCGCGTTCTCCCCCCGCGGGGCCGACCACTGGCCACTCGCGCGCATCGAGTGGAGCATGCCGGTCAGCAGCGCCGCGCCGTCCACGATGGCGGCGTCGACGACCTGGCCGCGGCCGGTCTCACGAGCGTGCAGCAGCGCCGCGAGCAGGCCGCACACCAGCAGCATCCCCCCGCCGCCGAAGTCGCCGAGCATGTTCAGCGGCGGGGTCGGGGTCAGGTCCGGCGCGGCGATCGGTGCCAGGGCGCCGGCGACCGCGATGTAGTTGATGTCGTGCGCGGCGACCCGGGACCAGGGACCGTCCTGCCCCCAGCCCGTCATCCGGCCGTAGACCAGCCGCGGGTTGCGGGCGAGCGCCTGCTCCGGGCCGAGCCCGAGCCGTTCCATCACACCCGGGCGGAATCCCTCGACCAGGGCGTCACTGCCCTCCACCAGGTCCAGCAGGAGGTCCTGGCCCCGGGGGTCCTTGAGGTCGAGCGCGATCGACCGTCGCCCACGCAGGAGGACGCGGTGCCAGGCGAGATCCGCGCTGCCGCGCCCGTCCGGCCGGTCGACCCGGATCACGTCCGCGCCGAGATCGGCCAGCATCATGCCGGTGAACGGGCCGGGCCCGATCCCGCCGACCTCGAGCACCCGCAGCCCCGTCAGCGGCCCGGTCACCGGGTGAGCCCGCGGCTGATGACCAGACGCTGGATCTGGTTGGTGCCCTCGAAGATCTGCATGACCTTGGTCTCGCGCATGTAACGCTCCACTGGGAAGTCCTTGGTGTAGCCGGCGCCGCCGAGAACCTGGACGGCGTCGGTGGTGACCTTCATTGCGTTGTCGGTGGCGACCATCTTGGCGACCGAGGCGAGGCGGGAGTAGTCGCGGCCGGCGTCGCGGAACCGCGCGGCCCGCAGATAGGTCGCCCGGGCCGACTCGACGGCCGCCGCCATGTCGGCCAGCAGGAACCCCAGCCCCTGGTGCTCGATGATCGGCTTACCGAAGGCCGTACGCTCCGCCGCGTAGCGCACCGCGACATCCAGTGCGCCCTGCGCGACTCCCGTGGCCACCGCGGCGATTCCCAGCCGGCCCGAGTCGAGACCGGCCAGCGCGATGGGCAGTCCCTGGCCTTCCTCCCCCAGCCTCCGCTCGGCGGGAATCCGGACCCCGTCGAACAGCATGGTGGCCGTCGTCGAGCTCATCAGCCCCATCTTGTCCTCGGGATGGCCGGCGGACAGGCCCGGCGCATCGGCCGGTACCAGGAAGCAGGAGATGCCACGGCCGCCCGTGTCGGAGGTGCGGGCCATCACCTTGTAGAAGTCGGCCTCGCCGCCATGGGTGGTCCAGGCCTTCTCCCCGGTGATGACGTACTCGTCGCCGTCGCGGACCGCCCTCGCGCGCATCGCCGCCGGGTCGGAGCCGGCGTGGGCCTCCGACAGGCAGTACGCGCCCAGCAGCTCGCCGCCGAGCATGTCGGGCAGCCAGCGCCGCTTCTGCTCCTCGGTGCCGGCGTGCCACAGCCCGAAGCAGCTCAGCGCGTGGACGCTCGTCCCGACCCCGACGGCCGCCCAGGCGGCGGCGATCTCCTCCAGCACCTGCAGGTAGACCTCGTAGGGCTGCCCGCCCCCGCCGTACTCCTCCGGATACGGCAGCCCGAGCAGGCCGGCACGGCCCAGGGTCGCGAACACCTCGCGAGGGAAGGTGTGCCTGCGTTCGGCCTCGTCCACCAGCGGCCGCAGTTCCTTGTCCACGATGCTGCGGGTCAGCTCGATCAGATCGGCCGACTCCTCGGTCGGCATCAACCGTGCGGCGGGCATGCGGTCTCCTGTCCTGGCATGCGGTACCTGGGACCGTACGCTAGTAGGTGCACTGGTACAGTTCCACAGATGGAGCCTGCCCCGGTGCGCACCCGGCGATCGGCCCGCCAGCAGGCACTGCTGGACGGCCTGATCGAGATCTTCCTGGCCGAGGGCTTCAGTCACTTCAGCGTCGAGGACCTCGCGGCCCGGCTCCAGTGCTCCAAGTCGACGCTGTACGCCCTCGCGCCGAGCAAGGAACAGCTCATCACGGCGGTGGTCCGCGCCTTCTTCCGTCGCGCCGCCGAGCGCGTCGAGCTGCACCTGGCGACAGAGGCGGAACCAACACACCGCATCGGCGCCTACCTCCACGCCATCGCCGCCGAGCTCGCACCCGCGTCGAGCACCTTCTATCGCGATCTGTCCGCCTTCGCCCCCGCTCGCGAGATCTACTGGCAGAACACCGCCATCGCGGCCCGGCGGGTCCAGGAGCTCGTCAGCGCGGCCGAACGCCCCGACCGGCCGGTCCGCGCGAACTTCATCGGCGCTGTGGCCGCCCAGATGATGGAATCCATCCAGCAAGGACGGATGAAGGCACTGACTTCGCTCGACGACGCCACCGCCTACAGCGCGCTCGCCGACCTGATCGTCGCCGGTGTCGCCGGGGCGTCCCGCAACCCGCGCGGCGGAGCGCAACGCTCCGCGGCGAGCTGACGCCCGATCCCGCCTGGCGGGCAGGGCGCTCCGATGTCGGGAAAGATCAAGAAAGCCGAGCTTCGCGCCCAGCTCGCCCAGCCCTGATCAGCCTGATCAGCCTGATCAGCCCTGATCAGGGCTGTCAGCGGATGGCCGGGACGGCGAGGCCGACCTGGGTCGCGAGCAGGACGCTGCACGCCTCGTCGACCAGCGACTCGGCCTGGGCGCGCAGCGCCGCCTGGGCGCGCTTGTCGGCGAAGAAGTCGCGCATCTGCCCGGCCGAGTCGAACCACAGCTCCTCGATCCCGTCGTACTCGTAGCCGGCGGGCCGATCAAGCAGGACGTGATTGTGCACGAGGCGGCGGATGCGGCCGTCGGCGGCGGCGAGCAGGGCGGACGCGCCCTGCCCGCTCCAGCGGCGGACGAACTCCTGCCCGCCGAGCCCGGGGCGGGCCCGCAGGAACCGCAGCGCGACATGGCGGGTCCGCGGGCCGTCGGCGAGCACGGACTCGACGGTGTAGACGGTGAACGCGCGCACCGCCGTGGAGAACACCCGCAGCTCGTCGGTGAGCATGGTGGTGCGCGCGGCCGGCTGGTCCCACAGCTCGATCGCCTCGAGCAGGGAGTGCACCGGGAGGAGGTTCACGCCGTCGTAGTCCTGGCTGGCGCCGGGCACGAGATCGGGATCCTGCACGACGTTGCACTGGGTGACTCCCGCGAAGACGGCGGAGAGTTCGGGAAAGGTCCCGCTCAGCGTCGCGTGATCGCGCCAGTTCGCGAGGAACTCCTCGTGCGTGGTCGCGGGATTGCGCCGGGCCAGGTAGATCATCTTGACCGTCATCGGTGGTCCTCTCGTCACGGTGGAACGGCCTGCGGAGTCCCACATTCGACGGTTGACGGTACCGTCAAAACATCTAGCATCGGAGGCGAGGCGGCCTCCCCACGAGCACCACCGCGACCATCAGGGCCCCGAACCGAGGGATCTTGACATCGTCATCATGAACTTCAACCCAGGGACGGAGTGCGGACGTCTGCTCGAGTGGGTTCCCGCGATCATCAGGCACCGCGCTAGGGATGGGGAGAGGTCTGATGGAACTGCACGGAATGGATCTTGAGCTCACTGGTTGGTTTCAGGTGGCATGGTCGGGCGACATCGGGCCGGAACAGGTGGTCCCCCTTCGCTACTTCGGCCGGGATCTGGTCGGGTACCGCGGGAAGGACGGCACGGTTCACATCCAGGACCGCCATTGCCGGCACTTAGGCGCGAGCCTCGCGCACGGTGGGAAGGTCGTCGACGAGGGCATCCGGTGCCCCTTCCACGGCTGGGTCTGGGGTCCGGACGGCCAGAACGTGTCCATCCCTTACCAGGACCGGCCCAGTCGCGCCCGGCGGCTCGGCAGCTGGCCGGTCATGGAACGCAACGAGTCGATCTACGTGTGGCATGACCACGCCGGTCGCGACCCCTTCTTCGACGTCCCGGACTGCCTCACGTTCACCGCGCACGGCGCGCGAACCACGTTCCACCCCGCCTGGCCGGAGGGCACCGCGCACTTCCGCGACCTGCGGGTTCACCCGGCCATGGTCATCGAGAACGGCGTCGACCCGCAGCACTTCAAGTTCGTCCACGGAACCCCCCTCGCGCCGGTGATTCTCGAGGAGAACGTGGACGGCCCGTACTGGCAGAACCGAGTTGGCTTCGGCAACGGGTGGATCCAGCACGCGCGTGACGCCGAGGGCAATCTGCGCAGCGATTCCCTCAATACCCTGGAGGCGATCTGGGCCGGCATCGGTGCCAGCGTCAACATGGAGCACACCCGCGCTGGCATGCGGGGCGTCACGATCAACACGACGCCCGTCGAGGACGGCAAGTCGGAGATCTTCGCTACCTACTGGATCGACCAGCAGGACGGCGATCTGGAGAACGGCTCCTATCGACGCCGGCTCAACGAAGCCAAGGCCGCGCTGCCCGACGACGTCAATATCTGGAATAACCAGGTGTACCTGGAGCCGCCCGTCCTGGCCAGCACCGAAGGAGCCGGGTTTCGGAAGATGCGCCGCTGGGCGAAGCAATTCTACCCGAGCGCCTCGAACACCCATACTCAAGCCAACCGTGAACTCATGGAACGTGTCTACGCCTCCGTCGCCCAGGGCGACGGCCAGGCCCTACTCGCCGCCATGAGCGACGACATCATCGTCCACGAGCCTCCCTTCCTGCCGTACGGGGGCACCTACCGTGGACACAAGGAACTCGCCAACCTGTTCGCCCAGATTCCCAAGTTCGTCGACGTTCGCAAACTGACTGTCGACCGCCTCATCGCCGACGGGGATCACGTCATCGGGATCCTCCGCATGCCCGACCTGACAACCGGCGAAGAGCTCCTCGTAGCAGAGGAGTCCATCATCCGCGACGGAAAGATCGTCGAGATGTACATCTACTTCCACGAGACCCGATCGCTGCTGGCCCAGCCCTGACTTCGACGGAGCCGGGCCCGGCGGCGGGCCACGCCGCGAGCAGGGCGCCGAGCCCACACCGCCGCACCTGGAACGGAACCAGACGATCGGGCCGCCTGCCGGCCCACCGCGCTGAGGGCGGTTGCACGGGAGTCAATGACTTGACTAATGTGTCAACATTCTCCATAGAGTCGTCCCGCGTCGATCAGCCGCTGCCGGCCGGCGAACGGTGGCGAGTGATCACGGGCAGGCGACGGCCCGACAACCAGGCGCGGCCGGCGGCTGCCGTCACCACCCGAGGAGTCCAGACGTGAAGGTGGGCCTGTTCTTCGACCTCCGCAACCCACACCGGTGGCGGCGGGATCCGGTGCGCTTGCACTCGTTCACGCTGGAGCTCGTCGAGGAAGCGGAGAGTCTGGGTGTCGACTCGGTGTGGGCGAGCGAGCACCATCTCTTCGCGGACGACTACCTGACCGCGCCGTTGACGTTCCTCGCCGCCGCGGCCGCAAGGACGTCCCGGGTCCGGCTCGGTACGGCAATCCTGATCGGTCCTTTGCACCACGCGGCGGAAATCGTGGAACAGAGCGTCCTCGTGGACCTGATCTCCGGGGGGCGCCTGGACCTCGGGATCGGGGCTGGCTATCGCATTCCCGAGTACGAGCTCTTCGGCGCCGACCCCGAGAAGCGCTACGGCCAGACGGACGAGAAGGCTCGCCAGGTCCGCCGGCTGCTCTCGCCTGGTGGCGTGTCACCTGCCCCGGTGCAGGACCGGCTGCCGATCTACCTGGGCTACCAGGGGCCTCAGGGTGCGCGACGGGCCGGGCTGCTCGGCGAGGGGCTTCTGACGTCTGACGCCCGTAGCTGGGCGCCGTACCGGGAGGGGCTGCTGGCGGCCGGTCACGACCCCGCGCTGGGCCGCATGGCCGGATCGATCAACGCCTGGGTGACCGACGACCCGGAGCGGGACTGGCGGGTAGTGCGGACGCATCTGGCCTACCAGCTGGACAGCTACAACGAGCACTCGGTGCAGGGGACGGACCGGCCGAACCCGGGCCCAGTCGATCCGGACCGGATCCGCCGGAACACCGCCAAGCGGCTGAACTACTTCTGGTGTGAAACTCCGGAAGTTGTGGCGGCGAATGTCAAGGCGTTCGTGGCGGACGCGCCGGTGGACACGGTGTTCATGTTCGCCGCGCTGCCCGGGATGCCGGAGGAGATGGCCGTACGGCACGTGCGGACGGTGTGTACGAAGCTCGTTCCCCTGCTGGCCGACCATCATCCGGAACACGGAGCTCCCGCTGTCGCCGTTCCTTCGGCCAAGGTCTCGGCACCGTGACCTACCCCGCGAAAGGCACCCAGCCTCTCGTGGCGGTCACCTCACCAGAATGGGGTCCCCGATGGACAACACGGAGATAGGCGCACGGATCGGCGTGGCCGATCTGATGGCCACCTACCAGTTCCTGGTAGACGCGGGCAAGATCCGACAGGCTGCCGAGCTGTTCGCGGCGGACGGGGTCATGCAGACCGCACTTGGGGAGTTCGTCGGCCCCGAGGGCATACTCGAGTTCTTCCGCCGGACCAAGGCCGGCTTCATCGCGGCGGACTTCCTGCCCGCGCGCCACTACCTGAGCTCGGTCCGCGTGGAGCCACGTCCAGACGGCACGGCCAGCACCTACGCCTGTTACCAGTACATCGGCACCCGCGGCCTCGACCACTGGGGGACCTACCGCGACGAGGCCGTGGAGCAGGACGGCAGATGGCTGTTCGCTCGCCGCCACGCCACCGTGGATGGGTACGTCGCCGGCTCGCCCGTGCCCGGCATCCTGGGGCTCGACTCGGCGGGGCTGTCGGCGTGAGCGTCCCCGCGGGCCGTCTGGAGGGCCGAGTCGCGGTGGTGACCGGAGCCGGCCGGGGCCTGGGCCGGGGGATCGCCGCGGCGCTCGCCGATGAGGGCGCGGCGGTGGCGTTACTCGGCCGCACCGAGGCCACCGTGGTCGACGCGGCCAGGGAGCTCGCGGACAAGGGCGCGCGGGTGCTCGCCGTGCGATGCGACGTCTCCAACCGAGTCGATGTCGACGCCGCGGTCGGGGCCACGCTGGCGGCCTTCGGGGGAATCGACATTCTCGTCAACAATGCTCAGGGTGGGTTGATGGGCCAGAAGGTGCCCACCGCCGAGATCGCTGACGAGCAGGTGCTGGAGTCCTTTCTGACCGGCCCGCTCGGCTCGTTACACCTGATGCAGGCCTGTTTCGCGGCCCTGCGAGATTCCGGCCGAGGCGCCGTCGTCAACTTCGGATCGGGAATCGGCGTCCGAGGCGCCCCGGCTATGGCCGGCTATGCCATGGCAAAAGAGGCGATCGGCGGGCTGACCAAAGTCACCGCCATGGAATGGGGCAGATACGGCATCCGGGTCAACCAGGTCTGCCCGGCCGGCTGGTCTCCGGGTGCGGAAGCATACCGGGACGCCGACCCGAAGCGGTGGGAGAAGCACATGCGGCAGACTCCCCTGCGCCGGCTCGGCGACCCGTACGACGACATCGGGCGGGCCGTGATGTCGCTCGTGAGCGACGACCTGAAGTACCTAACCGGCGCGACCCTCATGCTGGACGGCGGCCAGGTGATCCTGCGGTGATGGTCGCCATTACCAGTCGGGGCGATCTCGGGAAGGTCGCATCCCTGCTCCCGCGCGTGGGCCTTGGCGGCTAGCGCTTGCGGGCGAGCCCGCCGTAGATATGGACGTGGGTGTCGGGCACGGCGAGGGAGGCTCGCGGTGCACCTGAGCGGCCAGGTTGTTCCCAGCGGTCAGGGTACTGGCGTAGGTCCGCGCTGCCGCGCCTTCTCCGACAACGGTGTGCGGGTACGATCTTGAGACGTGGCGAGTGGCGCGGGTTTCGTCCCAGGCCTGACTCTGGTGCACCCGCTGACCCCGGCTGTCGACTATCAGGAGACGGCCGCCATTGGTGCGCTGGCCCGGTGGTGGCGCACCCAGCGGCGCGGCGTGTGCGCGCTGGTCGGTATCGGTGGCTGCGGCAAGACCGCGACGGCCGATGAGTTCCTGCGGCGGGTGGGCGTCCTGGAGCCGCGAAGCGCACCCGCGCCGAACGGGTCCGCATCGGGGGCCGGGCCCGTCCCCGGCGCGACGTTCGTGTTCACGTTCGCCGAGGGCACGGTCGAGGGCCTGCTCGACGAGCTGCGGCTCTGGACGCCCAGCGTTTCTCCGGTCGGCGGGTTCGAGGGACTGGTCCGTGACCTCGGCGCAGCCGCGGCTCGGCGCACCGACGATGCCCCGGTACTGATCGTGCTGGATGCATTGGAGGCGGCGCAGGCCGCCGGCGAGGACGACGTCGGGCGGCTGCGGGACCCCCGGCTGCGCGCCCTGGTCACCCGGGTCGCGTATGGCGCTCTGCCGGGTGTCGCGCTGCTCGTCACCAGTCGGCTGCCACTAGTCGATGTGGAGGTTCAGCGGCTGCCGCTGACCCACCGGATCGAGGCCGACCGGCTGGATGAGGTTGCGGCGGCGGCGCTGCTGCGCTCCCATGGCGTCCGCGGGGACCGCCGCGAGCTTGCGCGCGTCAGCGCGTCCTACGGTTACCACGCGCTGTCGCTGGAGCTGGCCGGCCAGTACGCGCAGCGCACGGGCGCGCTGCCCACCGACGAGGTGGCCAGCGCCGGCACGGCGGCGCTGGTCGAGACCTATCTCAGCCTGGCGGCCGCGGACGCGCGGGCGCGCGCCGCGCTCGACCTGCTGTGCCTGTTCCGCCGGGGCGTTACGGAAGGCCTGTTCGCGCGCGTCGCCACGGAGTTGCTCGACGGCGGCGACGGGCTGCCCGAGGCGGTGGCGCGGCTGCGCGAGATGCGGATCGTCAGCCGGGCCGCACGCGACGACGGCGAGCACGTGCTGCGGCTGCACGAGGTCGTGGCGAACGCGCTCTACCGGCAGCTCGACGCCGAGCGGCGCCGGGAGTGGCACGCGGACCTCGCCGACCTGCTGGCGGATGATCTCGACCCGTCGCCGTTCGGGCAGCTGCGGCTGCACGACGCCGCCGCCCGTGACCAGGCGCTGGACGTCGTCACCCACCTCATCCGCGGCGGCCGGGCCCACGACGCGTTCGTGTTCTACTGGCGGCGGATCGGCAGCTATCTCGTTGTCGGCCACGAGCTGTCGGCGTTCGCCTGGGGTGAGCTGGTCTGCCGGGCGCTGAACGCCGACCGGCCGCCCGAGCAGTTCTACGACGCCTTCGACGACGGCCTGGGCGGAAACGCCGTCGTGCTCGGTGACTGGGCGCTGTACCTGCTGATGCTCGGGGAGCTGCCGGCCGCGGAGCAGGCGGCGCGGGCGAGCCTACAGCGGTTGGCCGGCATCGACACCCAGATCGCCGGCGGTGCCGCGAACATCGCCGATGTCACGTTCGGCGAAGGCCGGCTGCCGGCCTCGCTGGGCTGGGCTGGCCGGGCTCGGTTCTTCGCGTTCGAGCTGTTACGGACGCGGGAGGGCATTCCGACCGCCGAGTTCATCCGCGGCCTCGAGGAGAGCGTGTACTGGACGGCGCTCGGCCGCGCCCTCACGGTGGGCGCGCCAGCGGCGTGGCGGGCACTGGAGGAGCTACGAGACGTACATGCCGCGTCGGGTGTGGACTTCGACCCGGAGCGGTTCCGCTGGGGTATGCCAGCCGCGCACATCCTGTTGACGGAAGGTAAGTTCGAACAGGTTATCGAGGTGGCCGAGAGCGGCATCGCCCGGTCGTTCGCGGCCGGCCATCCAGAGGACCACACAACCGTTGGTCTGCGGGCCGTCCTCGCGCAGGCGGCGCTGCGGCTCGGCCGCGGCGAGCTCGCCGAGCTGCACACGACGGCGATCGAGGTATGGGCTGCCGCGGCGGACGCTGTGCCGCATCTTCTGACGGCCCACCAACTGCGTGGCCAGCTCGCCGCGGCCCGCGGCGAGCTCGACGCGGCGGAGCAGTCGCTGCGCGCCGCCGTGCGGATGGCCCGCGACTCGGGCGCCGGGTTGCGACACATCGACGTCCTGACCGACCTCGCCTGGGTCGCGCTGCGCGCCGGCCGCCCGGACGAGGCGGTGCACCTCGCCGCGACGGCGCTGTTCGGTCAGGAGCCCATGGCGGCCGGCGTCGCCGTGTACGAGGCGCCAGCCCGGGACGAGCGGCGCCGGGCGCCGGACGACGACGCCTGGTACGCCGCGGCCGGGATCTTCCCGCCCCCAGACAGCGGCCAGCCGCCGCTGTTGGCCGCCACGCACCCCGAGTGTGGATACCGATGGGGCGAGGCGCAGGCTCGGCTCGTCCTCGCCGAGGCGATGTTGGCCCGGCTCGCCGTGTTCTCCCGGACGACGACCTGGTCCACCGAGGGTATCGACGACGACGGACGGGCCGTCGTGTCCTACGCCTGCGCCCTCCTCACACAGGTGGCCGAACTTCTGGAGGAGCTGTCCGGCGACACCGCGGTGGGCGAGCCGGCGCGGCGCCGCGCGGCCGCACTCGCCGGCGGTGCACTGACCCGCTATGTGGACGTCAACCGCATCGACACCGGCCTGCCGGGCGCCAGCCCGCCGACCTACCCGCCCGCGCCGCGGGTGCTGATCAGCTACACGCGGGCGGACAGCGCGTTCGTCGACGACCTAGCCGACGAGCTGGAGATTCTGCTCGGTCAGGTGTGGGTCGACCGCCGCCAGATCGTCGTCGGCGAGTCCTTCATCCGGGCGATCAACACCGCGCTGGCCGAGGTCACCACATTCGTCGTCGTGCTCTCACCGGACGCGGCGCGATCCCGCTGGGTCGAGAACGAGCTGGGCGCCGCCGTAGCGTTGCGCAACCAAGGCCGCGAGCTGCGGATCATCCCCGTTCTCCTGCCCGGTGGGATGCTGCCACCGCTGCTCGCCGACCTCAACGCGATCACCGTCACCGACCGGGGCGCGGCCGCGACGGTCGCGCGCGCCGTCGCGCAGCCCGCACCGCCACGCCCGTAGGCCCGCTCGTGGGTCAGGACTCGGGCGTGGCGCGCCAGTCGTGGACGGGTGGTGGGGTGGCTCCGTACAGGGCTACGGCGTTGCGCCAGGCGATCTTCTCGGCGGCGTCACGCTCCAGACCGGCCAGTTCCTCCCGGACCAGCGTCTGGGTGTCGGGCCAGGAGCTGTCCTGGTGCGGGTAGTCGACCTCGAGCATGATCTTGTCGTCGCCGATGAGGTCGAGCATCCGGAACGCCGACGGATCCTCGATCGAGGCGAAGAAGAAGTTGCGACGCAGGACGTCGGCGGGATGCCCGTAGGAGCGGTCCCAGGCCGATTCGGGATGATCACACTGCCGGTACGCGCGGTTGAGCCGCTCGATGACGGTCGGGACCCAGGAGGCGCCGCCTTCCGACAGGGCGATCCGGAGTTCCGGGAACCGGACCGGCACCAGCGAGAAGATCCAGTCGACGACGGCGCTCATCGAGCTCAGCGGGAACAGTGCGATGGCCACGTCGGTGGGTGAGTCGCTGGACGGCCGGTTGATCAGCCCGGCCGAGCCGACGTGCAGGTTGACGACGGTCTGCGTCTCGGCGCACGCGGCGAAGAACGGATCCCAGTGACGAGTGTGCAGGCTGGGCCGGCCGAGCGCCTGCGGGTTCTCGGTGAAGCTCACGGCGCGCACACCGCGCGCCGCGTTGCGCCGGATCTCCCGCGCCGCCAGCTCGGGATCGTTGAGCCAGGTGATCTGGCTACCGAGGAACCGGTCGGGATACCGGCTCGTCCATTCCTCGTAGTACCAGTCGTTGTATGCCCGCACGCACGCGTGGCCGAGCTCCCGATCCGGAAGGTCCGACAGCGCCCGGCCGGAGAACCCCCAGGGCAGTGAGGGGAAATTGAGCGAGGCCCAGATGCCGCCGAGATCCATGTCGGCTATCCGGGCGTCCGGGTCCCACGCCCCGCGCCGCGCCTCGTCATACGCCATCGGGTCGTGCGAGCGCCACTCGCTCACCGGGCGTCCGACGGTCGCGTTCGCGGTGAGGACCGGCACTGGCCGCCCGTCCAGGATCCAGTGCGCGACGCCGTCGACCGCGGCCATGTGCGGCGCGGCGTCGCGCATGTGCCGCGGCACCCGTGAGGTGAAGGCGTCGGCCGGTTCGAGCGCGTGGTCGTCGACCGAGATGATCGGCAGGAACATCTCCCGGCGTTCGGGGTCGGGTAAGAACGTCACCGGGGTCATTGTTCTCCCATCACGAGGTTCTCCCATCACGAGCGGATCAGCTGAGGACGGCGGGGTCGCGGTCGATCTCCCACCGGGCCGCGGACTCGAACAGGTTCTGCACCCCGATCGCGCGGATCCGCGCGGCCAACGTCTCGTTCTGATCAGTCGGAAACGGTTTCCCTCCGCCGAGGACCTCGACGTGCCAGGCGATGCGGGACCGGGATTCCAGGCTGACGCAGCGGTAGTACGCCTCCCGTACGCTGGCGCCGACCACGAAGACGCCGTGGTTCTCAAGCAGCCCGGCGGGGCTGTCGCCCAGCGAGGAGACGTTGCGCTCGGCGGCGACCGGGTCCACGACCGTGCCGTCGTAGCCTCGGTGGAAGGCGATGTCGCCGTCGGCGAGGAAGGCGCCGATCTGTTCGTAGGCCGGCGGCACGCGCCCGGCGGCGGCCCAGATCGTTCCCCAACGGGGATGGTTGTGCACCGCGACGACGACGTCCTCGCGGAGGCGATGAAGAGCGAGGTGCAGCTCGATCGCGGCCGGAGCGACCCCGCGGCCCGCCAGATGGGTGCCGTCGGGCGCGAGCCGGACGACGTCGGACGCGGTGACCTGTCGCCACGTGAGGTTCGACGGGTTGACCAGCAGACTGCCGTCCGGCTGGCGGATGCTCAGGTGTCCGAAAATGTGGTCGTCGTAGCCCTCGGAATGAAGCATGCGAGCGAGCACGGCGAGTTCCTGTTCAGGACTCAGCTCGCGCTCCAGCGCGGACTCGCCCTTCGCCCGTAATATCGCTTCGACGAGATCGGCCACAACAATCATCTCCCCGGCCGCGGGCCCGCGGCCACATAGTCAGAAGGCTCCGGCCTCATCGCGATACCGCGGGAAGTGGCGCCTGTCGCGGCAAGGGCGGTCAGCACCTCGTAGCGCCCGAACCTGACACGCACGCGCGGGTTCAGCACCTCCTCCCGGCATCAGCCTCCAGCTCGACGACGGCGGCCGGCTCCTGGCCGGAGGCGGGTTCGGGGCCGCCGCCGCGCCTCGCGGGCGGACCCGCGCCACGACTTCCAGCCCCCGACACCTGGACGAGTGGGGTGTACTGTACTCGCACAGTCTGACCCCAACAAGGGCCATGACTGACAGTGGACAGAGCGCGGCATCCCATGCTTTTGGCCACGGTGGAGCTGTCTCAGGGGTCGCCGTGGATCGCCCCGACGCCCGAGTTCCTGCGCGGGGAGCCGCCGGCCCGCTGATCCCGTCGCTGTTCGTCGGACCGCTGTTCGTCGGACGGCCGTCTCTCGTCACGCCCGTCGCCCGTCACGCCCGTGGCCAGGCGGCGGGCCCAGTCCGGGCACGGCTCGCTGCCGTGCAGGCTCTCGCTGATCCGGCGGGTCCCGGCAAGCAGGCGGCGGATGAAACCATGTGCCTCCGGCCCGGTCGGGAACGTACTGAACTGGCCGACGCTCAGCGACAGAACCACGCGTCCGTCCGGGCCGAAGATCGGCGCCCGGATCCCGGCCACCGCCCCCAGATCCTCGATGTCCGGCTGGCGCGGCCGGGCGACCAGGGCCCTGACCGCGCTCTCAAGCTCCGCCGCCCCCGGTATCCCGGCGAGTTGCTCCAGGACGCGGCGCAGCGCCATCACCTGCTCCAGCGACGTGGCGAAATAGCCGGCGAGGCGGATCCGGTTGAGGACCCGGTAGTGCTCGGCCCGCTCGGCCGCTGACAGCGGAGGGTCACGATGGTCGAGCCAGGCCTCGACCTGGGCGGCGGGCGCCCAGGCGACGAACTCGCTCCCGTACGGAGGGGCGAACGGCGACCGGTTGCCGACGGGCAGATAGCCGGTGAGCGGGCGCGCCACGTCCTCGCGGGCCAGCACCACGATCTCGTTGCCCACCAGGCCGGTGGCGACGCAGGAGACATCGAGCTCGGAATGGATGGCCGCCATCTCCGAGCGCGCGTGCTCGAGGGCCTGGCGGGCGTCGTGGACGGCGGCGTAGCTCAGCCAGACCAGGGCGGGCCCGGGCATGTAGGTCTTGTCCGCCGGATGGCGGATCAGCACGCCCTCCTCCACGAGTTCCGACAGCATCGCGTGACAGGTCGCCTTGTTGGAGGCGAGCCGGCGAGTGATGTCCGACAGCGAGAACCGTTCGCGCGGATGATCGGCCAGCAGCTTGAGCACCGCTACCGTGCGTGCGACCGATGGGGCAGGCCGCGCCATGTCATCCTCCGTCGCCGCCAGGGAATTAATGAACCTTTTACATTACCCTTGTTCGGTATGGCAAACGGCCGATTGGACAAGGTGGGCCCATTGGGCGGTTGGTAGTGCGACGGTCACGGCCCGGGTCGCGGCGATCCGGCTCGATCAGGCGGTCGGCGGCTTGCTGTGCCCGGCGAACTCGCGCAGGACCCGGCCCGGAAGCGGGCCGTCCTCGGCGATCGCGTAGCCGTCGCGTTCACGCAGGACGGTGCCGTTGACGATGACGTACTCGATGCCCCCGGCGTCGCTGCGCAGCCGGCGGGCGCCCATCGGCAGGTCGTGGACCTGGTACATGCGGGTGTCGCTGACGGTGTCGGGATTGAACACCACGATGTCGGCGGCGAGGCCGGGCGTCAGGCTGCCGCGGTCGACGATGCCGTAGCACTCCGCCTCGTCGGTGGTCATCTTCTTGACAGCCTCCTCGAGGGTGAAGGCCTGCCGTTCGCGCACCCAGTGGCTGAGCAGGTAGGTCGGGTAGCGGTAGTCGCAGATCTCGCCGTTGTGCGCCCCCGAGTCCGCCAAGCCGAGGCGCAGGTGCGGGTGCTGGAGCAGGCGCAAATGGCCTTCGGGTACCCGGTTGCCGGAGATGGCAAGCATCGCGAACCCGAGGTTGGTCGCCATCGACTGGTCGAACACGAACTGACCGGGCGGTAGGCCCAGCTCGGCGGCGACGTCGAGGACGCGGCGGCCTTCCCACTCGGAGTGGCCGGGGGCGTGGCCGACCAGCAGCCAGGGCCAGTAGTTGTCCTTCCAGTCCGGCCGCTCGGTGTGGGAGATGAAGGCGTCCCGGAAACCGGGCCGCTGGTAGGCGGCGTAGCGTTCCTCGGCCGTCTCCAGCACGGTGAGGTCGTCGAACAGCTCGTGCATCGGCTTGCAGGTCATGGTGCCCCCGGGCAGGTCGAGGGCGAACATGAACGGGTTCGCCAGCCCCACCTCGAAGGTGTTGGACAGGGCCGAGACCTGCGGGTACCAGCGGTAGCCGCGCCGCCAGGCCTCCTCGACGGCGGCGATGCGCGCGTCCTCCTGCCCGCCTCGCGAGGCGATACCCGGGTCGGTGATCGGGATGTCGGCCTGCTCCAGGATGCGCAGCACGTTGTCCGGGGTGACCTCGGGACCCCAGGTCATCTGGAAGGACCCGCGCCCCAGCTTCCGGATCACCTGGGCGAAGGAGATCAGCTCGTCCAGGCTGGTGACCCGGCTCGGCACCGGCTTGCCGCCGTGCCCGGTGTGGGCCGGGCTGTTCGAGGTCGAGAAGCCGACGGCGCCGACCGCGAACGCCTCGGCGACGAGGCGGTGCATCTCGGCCAGTTCGGCCTCGGTGGGCTGGCGTTCGGCGGCCTCCTTCCCCATGACCCACACCCGGACCCCGGTGTGGCCGATCATGGACGCCACGTTGATCGCGACGCCGCGGCGTTCCAGCAGATCCAAGTACTGGGGGTAGGTCTCGAAGCCCCAGTCGGTGCCGAGCCCCGTCATGGTGGACCGGAAGTTCATGCCCTCGACGTCCTGGAGCATCCGCAGCATGAACTCCCGGTCGGCCTCGCGGCAGGGCGCGATGCCGAAGCCGCAGTTGCCCATGATCACGGTGGTGACACCGTGGCTGGGGGAGAAGGTGAGCATCCGGTCCCACAGGATCTGCGCGTCGTAGTGGGTGTGGATGTCGATGAAGCCCGGGCAGACGATCTTTCCGCTCGCGTCGAGCTCCGCGCGCGCTGACTCGGGAGCGTCACCGACGGCGACGATTTTCCCGTCGCGGAGGCCGAGGTCACCGCTGAAGCGCGGGCGTCCGGTGCCGTCGATGATCGTCCCGCCTCGGATCTTCAGATCGTACGCCACCGGTCCTCCTGGTACTTAAAGCGAACAATCATTTGCAGTGTTAAAAGATTTCACGTCGGACGTCTTGGGCTTGTCTGGGGAGCGGGAGTCCCTGGATCAGCGGTGCTCGACCAGCGGGTCCAGCGCGGGGCGGGCCGGGCCGGCCGATGCGTACCGATCGCGAGGTCGTTCCGTGTACGCGCGGTGACTTTGAGATGGATGGCCGGGTGTCGGATCACCAGGGCCGACGGCCTGGTCGGCCGAATCGTATCGATCGGTGATGTGTTGACGACCACATCACCTAATCTTATGCTAAGGCGACCAAAGTTTCATTTTTGCAAACGCACCGTGTCCAGTTCACGGGCTGTAGGTCCCTTTTCATCCGGCCGAGGGCTGGGAGCGGCACGGCAACCTTCCAGAGCGGAGGACGATGACACTCTCCGTAACCATGCGGCGCGGCCCCGCTATGGCCCCGGCTCAACCGGCCCGGACAGGCCTGCGGTTCGAGCATGTGACGCACTGGTACGTATCCGACCGCGACGCGAAGCTGGTGGTCGAGGACCTCACGTTCGATGTGCCGGACGGCCAGTTCGTCGCCGTCGTCGGCGGCAGCGGGTGTGGCAAGACCACGGTTCTGAACATGGTCGCCGGCCTGGTCCGGCCGACCGAAGGGCTGATCGAGGTACGGGTCGACGACGAGGTCCTCACACTGCCGAGCAGCCGGCTGGGGTACATGTGGGCGCGGGACAGCCTGCTGCCCTGGCGGTCCCTGCGGCGCAACGTCGAGTTCGGCCTCGAGGTCCGGGGGATGCCGAAGGGCGAGCGGCGGGAGCGGGTCGAGCGCTACATCACGATGGTCGGCCTGGCCGGCAGCGAGCGGAAGTTCCCCCGCCAGCTGTCGCACGGCATGCGCCAGCGGGGGAACCTCGCCCGGCTGCTGGCGACCGAGCCCGACTTCTATCTCATGGACGAGCCGTTCTCGGCGCTCGACGCGCAGACCAAGGCGGCCATGCAGCAGGAGTTCAGCCAGATCTGGGAGAACCGGCGCCGGACCACCGTCTACGTGACCCATGACCTCACCGAGGCGGCCCTGCTCGCCGACCGGGTGCTGGTCATGGGCACCGGCTACATCGCCTACGACATCCCGGTCCCGTTCGAGCGGCCGCGCGGCCTCGGCGAACTGCGCTTCACCCCCGACTTCCAGACGTTCGACCGTCTCCTGTGGGACCGCCTGCGCCAGGCGCAGAGAGGGGAGCGGGGATGACCACCCCGGCGACCACAGCGGCCGCGGTCGCGCGCCCGGAGGCCCCTCGGCTGTCTGACCGGGACGGCCGGATGGAGGCCGCGAAGGCGGCGGTCCGCCGCCGGAAGCGCAACCGCACCCTCACCGTCCGCGCCCTGCAGGTCCTGCTGGTGGTCGTGATCCTCGGCTCCTGGGAGATCATGTCGCGCACCGGCGTGCTTCCCGACGCCAAGCTCTTCTACGGCCGGCCCTCCGGCGTGGCCCAGTTCCTCGTCGACAACCGGTCGCACCTGTGGACCGACGCGTTGGCGACCATCTACGCCGCGTTCCTGGGTTTCGCCATCGGCGCCAGTTCGGGTGTCCTCGTCGGGCTGCTGTTCGGGCGGTGGCCGCTGCTCGAGCGGGCCTTCGACCCGGTGATGAACGTGCTCGCGAGCCTGCCGCGGCTGGCCCTGGCGCCGCTGTTCCTGCTGTGGTTCGGCATCAGTGACACGAGCAAGGTGCTGCTGGCCGTCTCGATCGTCTTCTTCGTGGTGCTGTTCAACACGATCGCCGGCGTGCGCAGCGTGGACAGCGAGCTGCGCACGGTCGCGAGCCTTCTCGGGGCGTCCCCCCGGCAGGTGTTCATCAAGGTCGTCCTGCCCGGCGCGGTTCCGGTGATCTTCGCTGCCCTCCGCCTCGCGTTGATGTTCTCGATGCTGGGCGTGGTGGGGAGCGAGATGATCGCCGCCAAGTCCGGCCTCGGGGTCGACGTGGTCACCTACGGCCAGAACCTGGAGCCCAACGGCGTCTTCGCCGTGCTCGCCATCCTCGCCGTCGTCGCCGCCCTCTTCTCGGCGGCGCTGCGCACCCTCGAGTCGCGCCTGCTGCGCTGGATGCCGGAACACTCCTGACCGCGTGCCTCCCGGGCCGACGGCGCGGGAGGCGTGAGGCGGACGTGCCGCCGTCAGGCGGCCGTACGAGGGCGCCCCGCCCTCGTTGAACACGGATCATCACAGGGAAGGACGATCATCTATGTCCATGTTCCCGCGCCTGTTACGGGTGGGTGCCACGCGCGCCGCCGTGGTGGTGGCGCTGATAGTCGGCCTGGTGGTGGCCGGCTGCTCCGCCACCAGCTCCGGCTCGGGGTCCGGCTCGGGATCCTCCTCGGCCGCCGCGAGCAACGCCATCAAGGTCTCCATCGCGACGTCCAAGGGGTCGCTCCCCGGCCTGCCGATGATCGTCGCGCAGCAGGAGGGCTTCTTCGTCAAGCACGGGATCAACGCTGAGCTGATCACCAGCCTGCGCGGCGGCGCCGCCATCATGTCCGCGCTCACCAGCGGCTCGGCGCAGATCGTGGCCCAGACGGTGTCCGCCTCGGCCCAGGCCAAGCAGAAGGGGGCGACGCTTCCCGTCATCGCCTCGCTCAGCGGCGGCGTGCCCTATGTGCTGGTGGTCGGCAAGAAGTACGCCTCGGCGCCGGAGGCGACGACGGGTGAGAACGGCTGGCAGGCGACGATCAAGGCGCTCAAGGGCGCGACGATCTCGGCCTCCGGCCAGGGCACGGCCTTCGACATCATTTTGAAGGCGCTCTTCCGCAAGGCCGGGCTCTCGGAGTCCGACTACCACAACATCAACATCGCGCACGGTGGCCCGGAAGTCGCCGCGCTCAAGACCGGCCAGGTCGGCGCCGCGATGGTCGACATCGGCAACGCCCTCTCGCTGGTCAGCGAGGCGGGCGGCCATGTCGTGATGGACCTGTCCAGGCAGGGGCCGAGCTGGGTCACGAACCAGGCCTGGTCCGGCTTCCTGTCGTCGGAGGCGGTGCTGAAGGCGCACCCCGACCTGACGCAGCGGTTCGCCGCCGTCATGGCCGACGTTCGGACCTTCTACCAGAACCCGGCGAACATCTCCGAGCTGCACCGGATCGCGGTGAGCGTGTCGGGCATCCCGGACAACCCGGGCCTGGACAATGCGCTGCGCCAGTACGTCGGCCTCATGCTGCCCTCGTTCAGCACCGCTCAGGTGCAGACGACGATCGACTTCATGGTCGACACCGGTCAGCTCAAGGCGACACCGCCGGTCAAGCCGGCGGACATCGTCCTGCCCACCGCCCTCGCGTAGGTCTGGAGGAGGCCGCGCCGTGGACCGCGACATCGATCAGTTATTGATCGACCGACGGGCCGGTGAGCCAGGAACCAGGGCACCAACGAACAACTTCCTGAGATAGGTAGGTGGACGCGAATGACGTCGCCGTTCAGCTTCGCGGGCAAGACCGTGGTCATCACCGGCGCGTTTTCGGGGATGGGCCGCGCGGCGGCCGAGTACCTGGTGGCCGACGGGGCCACGGTGCACGCGCTCGACATCCGGCCCGTGGACATCCCGGGGCTGGCTTCCTTCCGCCGGCTGGACCTGGGTGACCGCGCGGCCATCGACCGCGTGGCGGGCGAGGTCACCGAGGCGCTCGAGGGCCCGCTCGACATCCTGCTCAACTGCGCCGGCCTGCCGCACAGCAGCTTCCCGGCCGAGCAGATCTTCCAGGTGAACTACCTGGGCTCGCGGCGGCTGACCGAGGCCCTCGTCCCGGTGATGCCCCGGGGCGGGGCGGTCGCGAACATCGCCTCCAAGTCCGGGATCGACTGGCCGAGCCTGCGGCCGGTCATCGAGGAACTGCTCCCGCTCGACGACGACGCGGCGACGGCCTGGTTCGCCGAGCACACCGAGCTCCACGCGAACGCCTACGGATTCTCCAAGGCCTGCGTGATCGTTTACACGATGACGCAGGCGACACCGCTGGGTAGCCGCGGGCTGCGGGTGAACTGCACCGCGCCCGGCGCCACCGACACGCCGATGATGGAGCACTTCCGCAAGGGCCGGACCGAGGAGCAGCTCACCCGGGCGACCGGCGTGGTCGGGCGGATGTCGACCCCGGCGGAGCAGGCGCTGCCTTTGCTGTTTCTGGCCAGCGACGCGGCCAGCTACGTCTCCGGCGTGAACCTGGTGGTGGACGCCGGCGCGCTGGCCGGTTTCATGTTCGGCCAGCTCACGCCGCCGGACGTCAAGCAGTACCAGGATGTCCGCAACTCCGAGGCGGTCGCCTCACGCTGACCGGGCGCCGGGCGGCGGCCGGTCGGGCGCGCTGGTAGCGCGGCCGCCCACCGACCGCCGCCTTCAGTGCGCGGCCAGGGCCAGCTCCATCCGGTCGGCGAACGACTTCAGCTCGCCGACCGCCACGCCGAGGTCAGCCGTGGGCGAGCCGTTGACGACGAGGCGCGTCACACCGTCCGCCGCCGCCTCCCGCACGCTCGCCGGGTCCAGGTCGCTCATCGCGGCCCGGATCGTCAGCTCTACCGCCTCCGGAGCGCGCCCCGCCTGCTCGGCCGCCGCCCGGACCTGGTCCAGCCGCTCGCGCAGCGCGTCGCCGCGCAGGTTGAGCGGCTGGAAGCCGTCGCCGAGCCGGCCGGCGCGGACGGCCGCGGCCCGCGAGCTGCCGCCGATGTGGATCGGCACCTGCCCGCGCACCGGCTTGGGATTGCAGTAGACGCCCTCGAAGGCGTAGAAGCCTCCGCGGAAGCTGGACGGCTCTGACGGGGGCCCCGACCAGAGCGTCCGCATCACGGCGATCGCCTCGTCGGCGCGCCTGCCGCGCGAGGCGAAGTCCTGCCCGCACAGCCGCATCTCGTCCGGGTTCCAGCCGACACCGACCCCGATCCGGGCCCGCCCGCCGGACAGCACGTCCAGCGTGGCCAGGCGCTTGGCCAGCACGACCGGATGATGCTGCGGGAGCACCAGGATGCCGGTGGCCAGTGTCAGCCGGGACGTCCGGCCGGCGAGATAAGCCAGGACCTCGAGCGGATCCGGGTACATCGTGGTCGGGCCGGTCACGGCGCGCTGGCCGTCGTGCTCGAAGGCCGTGGTCTCCGAGAGGACCCAGGCGACGTGTTCGGGCAGGACGATCCCGTCGAACCCGACCTGCTCAGCCGTGGCGGCGAACTCGGCCATCCAGGCCGGGTCCGCCGTCACGTCCGCGACTATCGGGGGAATCAGCTCGAAGAGCACGGCCACCTCCCGCTGGCGAGACGCCGCCCGCTGGCGAGACGCCGCCCGGCCCGCCGGCTCAAGCCTTCAGGCCCATCCGGGTGGCGAACTCCCGCATCTGCGTGATGGCAAGGTCGAGGTCGGTGGTCTTCGAGCCGGACAGGACGATGCGGGTACAGCCGCGCGAGACGTCGTCGGCGAGCGAGGAGGGCGTCACCTCGTTCAACGACCGGCGCAGGATCACCTCGAGGGCGTCGGCGTCACGGCCGGCGGCTGCCGCCTCCCTCCGCATGAGCTCGACCATCTTCGTCAGGTCCTCGCCCTCCAGCAGCAGCGGCTGCAGGCCGTCGCCGAGCCGCCCGGCGCGGATCGCGGCCGCTTCCGAGCTGCCGCCCATGAACATGGGGATGTCGCCGCGCACCGGCTTGGGGTTGCAGAAGACGCCGGCGAAACCGTAGTGCTTGCCGGAGTAGCTTTGCGGCTGTGTGGTGGGGCCCGACCACAGCACCCGCATGAGCTCCATCGCCTCGTTCGCCCGGGCCCCGCGGTTGGTGTAGACCTCGCCGCAGGTCTCCATCTCCTCGCGGTTCCAGCCGACGCCGACACCGACCCTCAGGCGCCCGCCCGAAAGCACGTCCAGGGTGGCCAGCCGCTTGGCCCAGACCACCGGGTTCTGCTGCGGCAGCACGATCGTCGCCGTCACGAGGTCGATCCGGGTCGTGACCGCGGCCAGGTACGCCAGCAGTTCCAACGGATCGGCGTACATGGTCGTGAGGTCGGTGACCGGAACGTCGCCATACGGGAAGTTCGAGACGTCGAACCCCTCGACCCACACCACGTGCTCGGAGGTCGCGATCCCGTCGTACCCGAGTTCCTCCGCCGCCTGAGCGAAGGATTTCACCCACCCGGGATCGGCCAGGACGTCGGCGCCGATAGGGGGCAGGATGTCGTACTTCATTGCGTCCTTTCGGATGGCGGCGGTCAACGCCGCTCGCGGGTCAGGAGGCGCGGCGGCCGGGTCAGCTGGGCGCGAGCGCTTCCTTGGCCAGGGGGTCGGGACCTGGGCTTGTCCCGCCGGTCGCGGAACCCTCCGGGCCGGGAGGCGGCAGGGCGCGCATCTTCCGCTCGTCGAGCTTGCGGCCGACGAAGCGTCCGAGCTCCTGCAGCCGACCGGCGAAGCCCTGCGGGTTGCGGATGGCGGCGTCGATGAGCGCCAGGCCGGTGAACATGTCGAAGTAGCCGCCCGGATCCACCCAGTTGCTGAGCACGACATAGAAGATCCCGCCGGGGAAGAACACCGCGGCCAGCAGCGCGCCGGTGATGGAGGTGATGCCCGACAGGTAGACCAGGGCGAACAGGCTGAGGCTGAGGAAGACGTCGAACGACGCGCCGCTGACGTTGCCCGACTGGTAGGCCATGAGCGACCCGGCGATGCCGGCGATGAACGCGGCGATGGCGAAGGTGGTGAGTTTGATCATCGGTACGTTGATCCCGCCGGCGGCCGCGGCCCGGTCGTTGACCCGAACCGCCAGCATCTGGCTGCCGAGCCGGCTGCGGCGCAGCGAGGCGACCGCCATTCCGACGAGCGCCACGAACACGGCGAGCATGATCGCGAACTGCACGCGGGGGTAGGCGTGCCCGCTGCCGACGCCGAGATTGAGGCCGAACAGCGACGGGTTGGACACCTTCGCGCCCGAGACACCGCCGTTGAGCTGGTTGTTGTTGAACCAGGCGGACTGCAGGGCGACGCCGGCGCCGAGGGTGATGATCGCCAGGTTCACGCCCCGGATCCGCAGGGCCGGAAGGCCGATGATCACACCGACGACCACGGCGACCAGCGCCGAGCAGAGCACCGAGATCGGGAACGGCACGTGCCAGTCGGTGGTGAACCGGCTGCACATGAACGCGCTGGCGCCGGCCAGGCTGAGCTGGGCCAGGGAGATCTGCCCCACGTAGCCGACCACGACCACGTAGGACATCGCGATGAGGGCCGCGGACATCGAGGTCATCAGCCCGGCGCGGTACTGGTGGTGCAGCAGGAAGCTCGCGATCACCAGCGCGACGAACCCGACGCCGGCCGTGGGCAGCACGGCTCGAGGCCGCGGGGAGTGCGGGAGCGACGCGACGAAGCTCATCCCGCGCTGCGGGATCGCCTTGCCGCGCAGGAACAGCACCAGGATGATTAGGACGAACGGCACCGCGTCCCCGATCCCGGACTTCGGGAACCAGGAGAACGTCTGGAACTTGGTGATCTCGGACTGGAGCGCCCCGATGAGCAGGCCGGTGATCACGGTGGGGAGCAGGGACGTCAGGCGGCCGACGAGGGCGGAGGCCAGCGCGGGCACGATGAACAGGGTGTAGCCGCCCGGCGTGAGCGGGACGATCGGCGCGATCAGGATGCCGCTCAGCCCCGTGACGACCGCGCCCAGAGTCCAGTTGAGCGACGCGATCCGGTGCGGCGAGATGCCGACCATCATCGCCCCGCGCTCGCTGTCGGCCGCGGCGCGGGTCTGCAGCCCGAAGCGCGTGAAGCGGAAGAACAGCCACAGCAGGACGGCGATCCCCACGACCGTCACCGCGAGATAGAGGCGGTCCTTGGGCAGGCGCAGGTCGCCGTGGCTGAGGACCCCGGCCGGCATGATCGGCCCGACCGGGAGCGACTCGGTGCCGAAGCGCAGGCCGACCAGCGACTGAAGGACGATCATGACCCCGAGCGAGGCGACGATCTTGGCCAGGGGTAGCGCGTTGATCAACCACTTGAAGACGATCCAGTACATCGCCAGGCCGATCAGGCCCGCCGTCGCCAGCGCGATCAGCATCGCCGGCCACAGGGACATCGGATTGCCCAGGCTGATGAACTTCGGCAGCCACGGGATCGGCAGGAAGTACTTTCCGTCGGAACGCAGCGTCGCGTAGGTGTAGGCCGTGTAGCTGGCGATCGCGCCGGTGGCGAAGTTGATGACGCCGGAACTGCGGTAGACGACCACCAGGCTCGTGCCCAGGGCGGCGTAGACCGCTCCGGCGCCGAGGCCGAGCAGAAGGAAGGACAGATAGATCATGCCGGCACTTCCTGGGCGTCCTGGGTCTTGGTGTCCTGGGTCTTGGCGTCCTGGGTCTGGGTGTCCTGGGTCTGGGCGTGCTGGGTGAGTTCGGGGTCGACCGACTGGCCGAGATAGGCGCGTTCGAGCTGGGTCGGGTCCCTGCGCAGCACGTCGCCGGGCGCGCTGACCCGGACGTCGCCGTGGACCAGGACGATCGCGTGGTCGGCGATCGTCAGGGCCTGCTGGACGTGCTGTTCGACGAGCACGATGGCGGTCTTCATGTCGTCGCTGATCCGGCGCAGGACCGGCAGCACCTTGGCCACGATGGCCGGCGCCAGGCCCATGCTGAGCTCGTCGATCATGAGGATCTTCGGGCGCGACACCAGAGCGCGGGCGATGACCAGCATCTGCTGCTCCCCGCCGGACAGCGAGCCGGCGGTGATGTCGAGGCGCTTGCGCAGCTCGGGGAAGTACTCCAGGGCCAGCTCGAGCGTCCCGCCTCCGTGCTTGGCGACCTTGAGGTTCTCCCGGACGGTCAGGCTCCTGAACAGCGCGCGGTCGTCGGGCACGTAACCCAGGCCGAGGCGCGCGAGCTGATGGGGTGAGTTCTTGCGGGTCGGGTGGCCCAGCATCTCGACCGAGCCGCTGATCGCCGGGAGGAATCCGGCCACCGTCATCAGGGTCGTGGTCTTGCCGGCGCCGTTCGGGCCGAGCAGCGCCAGGATCTCACCGGCGCGCAGCTCGAAGGACAGGTCGCGCAGCACGGTGTGCCCGGCGTAGCCGCCGTTGAGGTGGTCGACGCGCAGGACGATGTCGGTCATTCCGTCACAGCCTTCTGCGCGGCCGCCGGCTTCTCAGCCTCGGGCTTCCCAGCCTCGGGATTCTCAGCCTCCGGCTTCTTGGCCACGGCCTCTGGTCTCTCGGTCTCCGACTCCGCGACGGCGGGGCCGCCGAGGTAGGCCGCGATCACCTTGGGGTCCTTGCTCACCTCGCCGGCGGTTCCCTGCGCGATCAGCCGACCGAAGTCGAGGACGTACAGGTAGTCGCAGGTGCTGAGCACGAGATCCATGTCGTGCTCCACCAGCAGGATCGAGATGCCGGAGCGCACGACGGACCGGAGCTGCTCACCGAACCAGCGGCTCTCGGTGCTGTCGAGTCCGGCGGCGGGCTCGTCGAGCAGGAGCACGGAGGGCTGCGACGCCATCGCGCGGGCGATGCTGACGATCTTGCGGTGTCCGTGCGAGAGGTTGTTGACCCGCTCGGAGCGCAGGTGGCGCAGGTTGAGCAGATCGAGCAGTCTCTCGACGAACTCCGGCGGGCGGCCCGGGCGTCCCGTGACGATGTCACGGACCATGTGCCACGGCGGGATGTTGCAGTTGGCGACCATGTTCTCGACCACGGTCAGGTCGTCGAACAGCTCCAGCGACTGGAAGGTCCGGGCGACCCCGAGGCGCTGCCGCCGGTGGGGACGCAGGCCCGAGATGACCTGCTCCTCGAGCTCCACGACGCCCGTCGCCGGTACGAAGCCGGACAGCGCGTCGATGAACGTGGTCTTCCCGGCGCCGTTCGGGCCGATCAGGCCAGTGATCGAACCCCTGGCCACATGCAGGCTGACGTTGTCGACCGCGACGACCGGCCCATAGCGCACAGTCAGGTCACGGACGCGGAGTGCCATCTCGGCGAGCGGGGGTTCAGGCTCCGCCGCGGCGGACTCTAACAGGGCGGGACGTTCGGGGTCGATCGTCCGGGTGGGGGTTGTCACCGTCGCATCTCCATCTGATGGCGGGGCGCTTGTCTGCTCGTCAGGCGCGGTGCGGCCGCCGGTGCTCACGCTGTTCACCGCGGTCCGTTGGTCCAGGCGATCGGCGGGGCGGACAGGCCGCGGAGGTTGTACAGGTCCTCGTATTTCTCGCCGCCGAGCAGCCGCGGGCCGTCGAGGCGCCGCGGGATGACGGCGGTTGCGTCGGTAGCGCCGAGCGTCGCCTGGGCGTCAGCCGTACCGCCGTCCAGGGTGTTCCCCACCGGTCCTCCCTCGGGAGAAGTGTGATTTGCAATATCAACCAAATGTTCGCCAGTAAACAGTGACCAGGGCCACTTGGCAAGGCCTACCAGGGAACTTGTATTCAGGTTCGGCGGTCCTTGGGCCACGCACCGTGGCGGCGGCGCCCGCTGGGCCGGGGCAACCCCGCCGGACGGTGGACGTCCACGACCTCGTCGTGGCGGCTCTCCGGCACCAGCCCCCGGGTGAGGCCGAAGCAAATCCGCCCGCTGAAGATGATCTTGTCGACGCCGGGGTCGGCCACCAGCGCGTCGCCGGCGTCCCGTCCGGCGGTGGATTCCGCGACGGTCATTGTCGCGTCCTCAGCTGTAGGTGATGACCCCGCGGAGGTTGTCCCCGCGGTGCATGGCCTCGTAGCCTTCGTTGGTCGCCTCGAGCGGGTAGCGCGCGGTGACGAGTTCGTCCAGCTTGAGCTGGCCGCTGGTGTACAGATCCAGCGTGCGCGGGAAGTCCGCCGCCGGGTTCGCCTGGCCGTTGCCCGTCAGCCGGGACACGAGCTCGAACGCCTCGTCGATGCTGGACACGGCGTGGTGCGCCCCGAACTCGCGCGCCCAGGCCCCCTCGCGTTCGGCCGGTGGGTCGAGCTCGATCTCCTCGACCTTCCAGGGACCACCCTGCTGCCACAGCACCGCTGCCTGCGTGAGCATCTGTCCTCCAACTCGATAGCCCGGCGCGGGTGTATCCGAAGACCAATGGTTTGCAATAGCGTCCAAGTGGTTGCAGACTAGGCATATCTTGGGCCTGTGTCAAAGGTCACGCAGCGCCCCCACGGCCGGGTCGGCAGACCGCCCGTACCCCGACGGGAGCCACTGTGAGCGGGTTGGACGACGGCCGGGCATCGTCCCCGCACAAGACCTTCATCGCGAAGGCCAACGACTCGATCTACGGCCTCTCCGGGGCCGTCGCGGGGAGCCGAGGGTGAAAGTCGCGGGCGCGCTGGACTTCGGGCCCCCCGACGTGCTGGGCCTGATCGATGTGCCCGCGCCCGTACCGGGGAACGGCGAGGTGTTGATCTCGGTGCGGGCCACCGCCGTCAATCCGACGGACACGGCGTTGCGGGCGGGCTCCTACCGTGAGCGGCTCCAGCACGGGCCGCCGTACGTGCCGGGTATGGAGGTCGCCGGCGTGCTCGCGGCGACTGGCCCGGGAACAGACCTGGGCCTGGCGGTGGGCGAACGGGTCATCGCAATCGTGTTCCACGCCGGACCGCGTGGAGGCGCCTACGCCGAGCAGGTGGTCGTACCGGCCAGCCATGTCACCCGGGCTCCGGTCAACGCGTCCTGGGCCGAGGCCGCGACGCTTCCGATGAACGGGTTGACGGCGTTGTACGCGGTGCGGCAGCTCGGTGTCAGCGACGGGACGACCGTCGCGGTGACCGGCGCGGTCGGCGCGGTCGGCGGCTACGTCGTCCAGCTCGCCAAACACCTGGGCGCCTTCGTCGTCGCGGACGCCGCCGCGGCGGACGAGGCCCTCGCGGCCAGCCTCGGCGCCGACGTGGTCGTCCGGCGCGGCCCGGACGTCGCGGCCCGGATCCGGGCGGCGGTGCCGGGCGGTGTCGACGTGATCGCGGACTGCGCCATCCAGGGCGCCGACCTGTTGCCGGCGCTCGTTGACGGGGGCCGCCTGGGGATGCTGCGCAGGCGTCCGGTGACTCCGGAGCGAGGCATCGAGGTGTGCGACGTGCTCGTCTCCGGCGGGGAACCGGCGGCGGGCGCGCTGGAACATCTCGTGCATCTGGCCGAGGCGGGCACCCTCACGCTCCGCGTGGCCCGGACCTACCCGCTGGCCGAGGCCGGCGCCGCCCACCGCGTCCTCGAGCGCGGCGGCACCCGCGGCCGGCTGGTGCTGCTGCCCTGAGAAACCGAACCGCCGTACCCGGCTCGCCGCCCAGCTCAGGAGGACCTCATGATCGTGATTCATTGCCGGTTCACACTCGCCGCGGCCGACCGTGAGCAGTGGATCGAGTCAGCCCGGCGGATGGCCGAGATCAGCCGGACCGAGGCGGGCTGCCTGGAGTACGCGTTCTCCGCCGACGTCTCCGATCCGCTGACCATGTACTCCTACCAGGAGTGGGAGAGCCAGGAGACGCTGGACGCGCACGAACAGGCTCCGCACCATGCCCGGCGGATGGCCGAACTTGCCGCGTGGGACGTCGACTACCAGAAGATCGCCTTCTACGGCGTCGCCTGGCAGCGCAACCAGGTCCGCGCCGGGTCCCCGCCGGGTCCCAAGCCCCGGACGGATCTTAGTCCCCGTACAGGTCGATGACCTGTCGATGGGCCTCCTCGCCGAGCCGGTCGATGGACTCCTGGACGTGCGCCTGCCAGTACGACATCGCCTCGTCGGCCGCGCCGGCCGCGATCAGCTCGAGGATCCGGCGATGGGCGGCGTCGCTGCCGCGGTGGTGCGGCAGCGCACGCTGCGACATGTCCCGCACCCGGGCGCGGGCGATGTCCCCGGTTATCCGGGCGAACAGCGCGAGGGTGCGGCCGCCGCCGAGTTCGACCAGGCGCTCATGAAAGATCGTGGACACCATTGCGTGCTCGTCTGGATCGCGGATCTCCTCGACCCGCCCGGCGATCTCGGCCAGTTCGGCGATGGCCCCCGGGGGGCGGCTGCGCGCCAGCTGGCGGACGGCGGCCGGCTCGATCGCCAGCAGCGAGAAGTACAGGTCGGCCAGGGTGGCCCCTTCGTACTGCAGGACGAAGCCGGCCAGGCGGCTCACCGCCGACGAGTCCGGTACGCACACGCGGACCCCCGCGGCACCCCGGGTCGTCGAGACCAGTGACTCGCCCTCCAGTATCCGGAGGGCCTCACGCAGGGTGCCGCGGGCGACATTGAGCCGCGCCAGGAGCTCGGCCTCGGGCGGAAGGACATCTCCCGCCTTCAGCTCGCCCTTGATGATCCGCCGCCGGAGCGCGTCCGCGACCAGCTCCGCCGCCTTCGGGACCCGCGTCCGCCGGGCCTCGCGCGAGCTGACGACGAGCGTCTGGCCCGGCTGGGCCACCCCTCGGCCCGCCCGCTGCTCCCGAGGGTCGCGGACCCGGTTGACGTCGCCTTCCCGCATAGCGCATTATCGCATCGTTACTTCTTATAAGAACTGGCAGAACTTCCTGCCGGATCCACCGTGGGCCGACATATCTGTCTCCCCTGGACGTGGCGGATGCCCACCGGAGCGAAGAGCCGCGTCCATCGGGCGCCGCGGTCGGGATCGTCGCATCTGATTTCGGAGAGGGTACGCACAGTGTCCGAGCGAACGACGGGGTCCGAGCGAACGACAGGGTCCGAGCACACGACCGCCAAGGAACGGCCGGGCTGTCTCGCCGGCCGGGTCGTCCTCGTCACGGGTTCCACGCGCGGTATCGGGCGGGGGATCGCGGAGGTCGCCGCCTCGGAGGGCGCGAAGGTCGTCGTCAGCGGCCGCACCCGCGAAGCGGGTGAAGAGGTGGTCGCCGGTATCCGGAACCAGGGCGGTGAGGCCCTGTTCGCGCCGTGCGACGTCACCGACGAGGCCCAGGTCGAGGCGGCGGTGGGCGCGGCGCTCGACACCTGGGGCCATCTCGACGGAGTCGTGGCCAACGCCGCCGACCTCAGCCTGCACGTGCTCGACGGGCCGGTGACCGAGATCAACCTCGAGGGCTGGAACCGCATCATCGCCAGCGACCTCACCTCGGTGTTCCTCACCGCCAAGCACGCCATCCGGGCGATGTGCCAGGGCGAGGGCGGCTCCGTCGTGCTGATCGCCTCGCACTCCGGGCTGGAGGGCGTCAACGGCGGGGACGCCTACACGGCGTCCAAGGGTGGGGTGATCTCCATGACCCGAAGCATCGCCAGCTACTACGGCCGCTACAACGTCCGCTGCAACGCCATCGCCGTCGGGCTGGTGGACGCCGGTGGCTCGCTGTCGGCCAAGCGTCTGGCCGACCCGAAGCTGCGCACGAGCATGCTCGGCCACGGCCTCGGCCTGATCGGCCGGCCCGAGGACATCGGCCACGCCGCCGCGCACCTGCTGTCGGAGGAGTCGAGGTACACGACGGGAGTCATCCTCCCGGTCGACGGCGGTTCCTACGCGGCGTCCCACATCGTCCGGCCCAACGCCCCCGACCTGCCCCAGTACCTGCGCAAGCGGCCGGACGCCCCCCTCGTCTGATCCGAAGGAAAACGCATCGTGATGTCAGCACTTCCGGGTCTCGCCGAGGTCTTCGCCACAGACGAGTTCATCAGGGATCCCTACCCGACCTACGCTCGCCTGCACGCCGAGGCGCCGGTCTGGCGCTCACCGCACGGCAAGGTCTTCGTCAGCAGCCACGCGTTGGTCTCGACGATCCTCACCGACCACCGGCGCTTTCCCCAGCCCGACGATCCCAACCCGTCCTTCCACTCGATGAATCCGCCGGAGCACACCCGCCAGCGCAAGCTCGTCAGCCGAGCCTTCACTCCGCGAGCCACCGAGCGCCTGCGCGCGAGGATCCGGGAGATCGTGGCCGACCTCGTCGGCGCGATGGAGCCGGGAACCGAGGTCGACCTGGTGGAGGCGCTCTCCGTCCAGCTCCCGACTCGGATGATCACTGGTCTGCTCGGTGTTCCGCTCTCCGACGGCGAGCGGTGGGAGAAGTGGGCCAACGTGCTGCACGCGGCCACGGCCGCGCCCCGGTTCCTGCCCGACCAGGAGGAACGGGTGAGCGCGCTGCGGGCGGAGGCCCGCGAGGCGGCGGCCGAGGAACGTGAGTACTTCCGCGAGCTGGTGGCGGCGCGCCGCGCCGAGCCCGGGGCGGACCTCATCAGCGAGCTTGTCACCATCGTCGAGGAGGGCGACCGGCTCACGGAGGACGAACTCGTCACCACGCTCGTGCTCCTGCTCGGCGGGGGCCACCACACCAGCATCAGCCTCATCAGCGGGTGCGTGCACTGGCTGCTGCGCAACCCCGACCAGCTGGAGCTGCTGCGGAGCAATCCTGGCCTGGTGCCGGGAGCCGTCGAGGAGACCATCCGGTACGACTCGCCGCTGCAGGCGGTCGACCGCCTGGCCGGCGAGCGCCTCGAGCTCGGCGGCCAGCCGGTCGAGGCGGGCACCCGCATCACGCTGCTGCTCGGCGCGGCTAACCGGGACCCTGCCGCCTTCGACGACCCGGACGCGTTCCGGGTCGACCGTCTCGAGGCCCGCGGGCACACCTCGTTCGGGTTGGGCGTGCACTTCTGCCTCGGCGCGCCCCTCGCCCGGGCGGAAGGCGAGGAGGCCCTGCGCGGACTGCTGGGGCGCTTTCCCGGCCTTGGCTTCGTCCCGGACGACCCGCCGGTGAACGACGTCCTGTACACGCTGCGCGGATTCGCCCGGATGCCGATCCGGTTGGGCGAGGCCGCGGCGGGGGAGGCCGCGGCGGGGGAGGCGCCGTGACAGCGAACGCAGCGGAGTGTCCGTACTTCCCGATGCGCCGGGAGCCGTCCGAACCGCTTTCTCCGCCCTCTGACCTGCTCGCGTTCAGAGAGCGGTGCCCGATGGTCCGGGTGCGGCTGTGGGACGGAAACCTCGCCTGGCTGGTGACGCGCTACGCCGACCAGCGGGCGGTGCTGGCCGACGACCGGTTCAGCGCTGACGTGCGCCGCCCCGGGTTCCCGCAGAGCGCGCCGGCAACCGCCACGTGGTTCCAGCGGGCGCGGCCCCTGATGACGATGGACAACCCGGAGCACGACGCGCTTCGTCGATCGATGGCCGGGGCGTTCACCATCAGACGGGTCGAGCGGCTGCGGCCGCGGGTGCGGCAGCTCGTCGACGAGCTGATCGACGCGATGGTGGCGGGCGGCAACCCGGCCGACCTCGTCACGGCCCTCGCCCTGCCCCTGCCATCGGCCGTGATCTGTGAACTGCTGGGCGTGCCGTACACCGACCACGACTTCTTCGTCAGGACGGCGGGGACCGTGGTGTCGACATCGGCGCCCGCCGAGCAGAGCCGGGACGCCATCGACCAGCTCCTGTCCTACGTCGCCGATCTGATCACGGCACGGTGCGACGCGGTACGGCGCGACACGGAACCAGTCGATGATCTTCTTGGCTCGATCGTCCGAGACCAGTACCTCGGCGGGCGGTACACCCTCGAGGAGACGGCCGCGATCGCGCTGCAGCTGCTGCTCGCCGGCCACGACACGACCGCCCAGATGATCGCGCTCGGTGTCCTGGCCCTGCTCCTGCATCCGGACCAGCTCGCGCTGGCGCGTGACCCGGACAGCGCGGTACCGATGGCGAACGTCGTCGAGGAGCTGCTCCGGTACCTGAACGTCGTGCACACCGGCCGCAGGCGTGTCGCCACCGAGGATGTGGACGTCGCCGGGCAGGTCGTCCGGGCCGGCGAGGGAGTCGTCCTCTCCAGTGACCTCGGCAACCGGGACCCGCGGTCGTTCGACCGCCCGGACGAGCTGGATGTGACCCGGAAGGTCCGCCATCACCTGTCGTTCGGCTACGGCGTCCATCAGTGCCTCGGGGCGCCCCTGGCCCGTATGGAGCTGCAGGTCGCCTACGCGACCCTGTTCCGGCGCATCCCGTCGCTTCGCCTGGCGACCGACGTCGCGTCGCTGAACTTCCGCGAGGCCGCCGTGGTCTACGGCGTGGCCGAACTTCCGATCACCTGGAACACCGCGCGGGGAGCCCTATGAAGATCACCGGACGTTGATGACGAACACGCCGCGCCAGCCGATACCGGGTGGCTTGCGCAGCGGAAACGACGGAACCACCTGGCCCTACGGGTCAAGTCCGCGGATCGCGTTCTGCCCGGGCCAGGCGGCCCCGATCGCGTCGAGTTCAGCAGCTAGTTCAGCCGTCCATCAATGAGCACAAGGGCATGAGCACAAGGGCATGAGCACAAGGGCGCCTCAGGCCGGCATGTGCACCGACTTGCTCTCCAGGAACGGCTCCAGGCCTTCGATGCCGCCCTCACGCCCGACACCGGACTCGCGGTAGCCCCCGAAGGGCGTCGTGACGTGCGCGCCGACGAAGCAGTTGATCTGCACCGTTCCCGTCCGGATGCGCTGGGCGATTCCGTAGGCGCGCTCCACGTCGTCGCCGAAGACGGCCCCGCCGAGACCGTAGGGGGTGTCGTTCGCGATGGCGACGGCGTCGTCGACGTCCTTGTACGTGATGACGCTGATGACTGGCCCGAATATCTCCTCTTGGGCCACGCGCATCGAGTTCTCGACGTCCACCAGCACGGTGGGCTCGAAGAAGAAACCCTTCTCGAGGTGCTCGGGCCGCTTTCCGCCGACCGCGACCCGCGCGCCCTCGGCGGCCGCGATCGCCAGGTAGTTCTCCACCCGGTCGCGGTGTCGCCGGCCCGCCAGCGGACCCGTCGTCGTCTTCGGGTCGTGCGCGTCGCCCACCACCAGCGCGCCGATGAACCCCTTCATGGCGTCGACGAGCTCGTCGCGACGGCGCTCGGAGACCAGCACCCGCGTCAGGCCGAAGCAGGCCTGCCCGGTGTTCATGAGCCCGCCGCCTATCAGCGGCGCGATGATCTGGTCGATCGTGGCGTCGTCCAGGACGATCGCCGCGGACTTCCCGCCGAGCTCCAGGGTGACCCGGCCGATGCGCTGGCCGGTGGTCGCGATGATGTGTTTGGCCACCGCGGTGCTGCCCGTGAACGTGACCTTGTCGATGTCAGGCGAGGCCACCAGCGCCTCGCTGCCCTCCCGGTCGGCGACCACGACGTTGATGACACCAGGCGGCAGCGCCCCGTCCTTCGTCATCTCCGCCAGGACGTCCCCGAGGAGGTTCACGGCCAGCGGCGTCTCCGGCGACGGCTTCACGACGACCGTGCAGCCCGCGGCCAGCGCGGGGGCGAGCTTCATGCCCGCGACCGGGAGCGCTCCGTTGAAGGGGACGATCGCCGCGGTCGGTCCCACCGGCTCCCGCAGGATCCGGGTGGTGGACCCGTCCAGGCGCGGGCGGTCCTCACGGAACGCGAACGTGCGGACGAGGTCCGCGTAGTACCGAAGATAGAGCCCGGGAATCACCTGCGACTGGCGAGACATGGTGATCGGCATACCGATCTCGGCCGTCGCGGCCTGCGCCAGCTCCTCGGTGCGCGCGTCCAGCCGAGCGGCGAGGTCCTCGAGCACGGCGGCACGCTGCTCGGGGCTCAGCGCGGGCCACGGCCCCCGCTCGAACGCGTCGCGGGCGGCCCGCGCGGCGCGCTCGACGTCGGCGGCGGACGACTCGCGCACCGTCCCGACCAGTTCCTCGGTGGACGGGTCGATCACCTCGATGACCCGGTCACCGGTCGCGGCTACCCACTCACCGCCGATGAAGCATTCATCGCGGTGCGACACCTGTCCTTGGGCAGAGCCCGGCTCCGCGATCGTCGTCATCAGGCGACTCCTTCCGTGTGTAAAAGAGACTTCGGCTCGAACGGGCTACCGATGGGACGGCGGGACGCGAAACCGTGATAGTCAGCGTCGCCATCCTCACGCGAAGTCATGGCTTACCAGGTGACTGGGAGTGCGTTGAGGCCGTAGACCGCCAGTTCGTGCTTGAAGTCGAGCTTGTCGACCGGCTCGGCGAGGGCCAGGGTGGGGATGCGCCGGTAGAGGGTGCCATAGACGACCTGCAGCTCCAAGCGTGCCAGAGACTGCCCCAGACACTGGTGGATGCCGAAACCAAAAGCAACATGTTCGCGGGGGTTACGACCTAGGTCCAGCCGGTCCGGGTCCGCGAAGACCCGTGGATCGCGATTGGCGATGTCGGCCGCGGCGATGATGCCCTCACCCGCGGCGATGTGCGCACCGTCGACGTCGAGGTCTTCCAACGCGACCCGGCGCCGCCCGAGATGGGTGACCGTCAGGTAGCGCAGCAGTTCCTCGACCGCACTCGACACGAAGGCCAGATCATCGGACTTCGCGCGCAGGAGAGCCAGCTCGTCCGGGTTCTCCAGCAGCAACGCCGTACCGAGGGCGATCATGTTCGCGGTGGTGTCGTGGCCCGCCACCAGCAGCAGCCGCGCCATGCGGGCGAGCTCGTCGCGAGCCATGGTCCCGCCGCGCAGCTCGGAGACAACCAGCCGGCTGAGCAGATCATCTCCGGGATCGGCGTCCTTGCGGTCGACCAGCCCCTCCAGGTAGGCGATGAGGTCGTCCATCGCCGTGGCCGCCGCGGCTGGGGTGGCCGTCTGGCTGTTCAGGGTCACGCTCAGCCGGTGGAACAGGGCGCGGTCGGTGTAGGGGACGCCGAGCAGTTCGCAGATCACCAGCGACGGGACCGGCAGCGCCAGCGCCTGGACCAGGTCGGCCGGCTTCGGGCCCGCCAGCATGTCGTCGATCAGCCCGTCGACGATCTGCCGCACCTTCGGACGCATCGTCTCGATGCGTCGCACCGTGAAGTCGGCGTTCAGCTTGCGCCGATGCACGGCATGGTCCGGGTCGTCCATGTTGATGAACGTCCGCCCCTTGCTGTGCCGGGCCGCCATGCTGGCGCTCATGTGGGGGAAACCTGGCAGCGCCGTGTCGCCACTGGCCCGCCGGTCGGCCAGCACGGCACGTAGCTCGTCATAGCCGGTCACCAGCCACGGAGTCCCGCCGTCCCACTGCGTCACCCGGTTGAGCGGCGCCTTGGCCTGCAGCCGTGCCAGCTCCGGCGGCGGGTCGAACGGGCATTTCGGGTCGCGCGCCATGGGGTACGCGGGGCACGTGCTGTCGCTGCTCGTCACTACAACTCCTTGAGTCCCTGTCAGGTCCTTCGCCTCGCGGGAGCCGAGATGGCATGCGAGTCGGCGGCACGGCCGATCGTGGTGCCCGTTTCGCGATGTCCGCCTTCTTCACCTGGGCGGTCCTGCGTCTGCCGAGCTGAAAGGATCAGAGGCTCGGCGGGTTTAGCCGTTCTCGTCGAGAGAGATGGCGCGCGCCGGGCAGACCGACGCGGCCTCGCGGACCTGGTTGGCGAGTTCCTCCGGGGGCGACGCGTCGAGCAGCACGACCAGGCCGGTGTCCTCGTCCTGGTCGAAGACGGCCCCGGCGGACAGGACGCACTGCCCGGCCCCGATACAGACGTCCGGGTCGATGGTGATCTTCATCAGGCTCCTTGCGGGAATCCCAGGTGATCGGAAGTTCGGTCACGCCACAGACCACGGCGGTCTCGCGGACGGTCAGGAACGGGCCGCACGCCAGCCCACCTGGCCCGACGTGACCTATCTGGCAGCCTATGACGATTTTTACATGTCATGTCAAGAGCAGCCTTCCGGAGCAGGTCACGCGGGTGCCGCGGGCCACGCGGCGGCGTGGGGCGACCGCCGGACGTCGGCGGCACACGCGGCGGGCGCCGGTGTCGACCGAGCGGGCAGCCCCCAACGAGCACCATCAGCCACCGCCGCAGGCGACCGCCAAGGCCCGCGGGGGGCGCCGCGGGGGCCGCCGCGGGGGGCGATGACGTCGGCGGCCACTAGGCGAGAGGGCCGCCGATCGAGCGGAAACCTCGTGACAGGGGGAGTAGGCATTGACATCGAGTGTCAACTGCATCATGCTCTGCCGGGCAGCGCCCCAATGTGGCGCCGGTCACTCATCCGCAAGGTGCCGTGCTCGACCCTTAGCAGGAGATGCAATGTTCAGCCGTCCAATAGCCGCCGCGGCGGCAGTGGTAGTGATCGCGTCTGTGTTAGCCGCGTGCGGCGGCTCAGGCGCCGACAAGCCGACGGGTTTATCCGGCTCGGCCGGCTCCGGCGCCGCCGCGGCCCCGACGAAGAGCCCCCTCGACGTGTTCTTCATCAACGAGCAGGGCTCGACGACCGGGGCGAGCTACCCGCAGGAGACCACCGCCGCCAAGGCCACCGTCGAATACATCAACACCAAGCTCGGTGGTGTCGACGGGCACCCGATCAAACTGGCCACCTGCTTCACCGACACGACCCCGGCCTCGACGACCACATGCGCCAACAAGGCGGTGTCGGCCAACCCGGTCCTCATCACCGCCGGAACTCTCGCGACTGACGACAGCATCATCGCGGTGACCGGCAAGACAGACATTCCGTACGTGTCCAACGCCGGCTACACGGCTGACACGCTCACGGCCAAGGGCAAGGCCTTCATCGTATCGAACTATGCCGACGCGAACGACACGGCCTTCCCGATTCTGATGAAGCGGAACGGTGTCAAGAAGGTCGCCGAGGTCTATGTGAATGTCCCGGGTGTCGTGAACGGGCTCCTGCCGCTCATCAAGAAGGCATTTGAGGCACAGGGCATCGCGTACGATCTCTACCCGGTGCCGTATCCCTCGAGCGACCTGACACCCACGGTCTCCGCGATAGCGCGGACGGACGCCGACGCGGTCCATTTCCAGACCGACCCCGTCACGTGCGGCGCGGCGCTCAACGCGATCAAGACCTTCCAGTTCACGAAGCCCCTCTACGCCGGGCCGGCCTGCCGCACGCCCGCGAACATCGCGGTCGTCTCCAGCCTGCCCCAGACCGTCTACGGCCAGCTCGGAGCACTCCCCGGTGACTCCGACGATCCGGACGCCGCGGTGCTCCGGGAGGTCTTCGCCGCCGCGGGCCTCACCAACAAGCTCAACGACCAGTGGGCGGTCGACGGCTTCACGGACATCATGAACATCTACGGCGCGCTGAAGAAGGCCTCGCAGGCCGGTGGCGACATCACGAGCGCTTCGGTCGTCAAGGCCCTTCAGGGCGGCGGTATTCATCAGTTCCTGATGGGCAAGAACACGACCTTCACCTGTGACGGCACCGTGCTGCCGGACCTGCCGGCGCTCTGCTCGCTGACCGCGCTGGTGGGCGTGTGGAAGGGCAACAAGATCGATAAGGTGCAGACGATCAACGGGGCGGACGTATTCAAGAAGTAGGCCCAGGGACCGGCCGGCCGAGGGTATGCCCAGCGTGGGGCATACCCACGCCCGGCCGGTTCTCGCCAGCATCGTCCCGGCCCTGGTCCGCCGCTTCCCGGATCTGACGCGCTGCCTGACCGGGACCCGACCTACCCGGGCTACTCCAGTCAAGGCCCTAGCCCATCTTCGCCTGCTGACCCACGGGAGGGACCACCAGTGATCGTCATTCACTGCCGTTTCGTCATCGCCCCGAAGGACCGTGAGGCGTGGACCGAATCCGCCCAGCGCATGGCGACGCTCAGTCGGGCCGAGGACGGCTGCATCGCGTATGACTTCTCCTTCGACGTCATCGATCCGAACGTCGCCTACGCGTACGAGGCCTGGGAGTCACAGGAACAGCTGGACGCGCACATGGCCGCCCCACACCACGTAGCGAGGGCCAAGGAGCTCGAGGCGTGGGACGTCGACTACCAGCAGATCTTCTTCTACGGGGTCGAATGGGAGCGCGACCTGCTGGCCGAGCGCATGGCGCGCCAGGCCGCCCGCTGAGAGGTCCTAGCGGAATGAGCCTCAAGATCGAACTACCCGGGCTCGCGAAACTGGAGCCCCGCGGCAAGGTCACCCTGCTGCCCGAGCCCGAGCGCCCGGAGGTCTTCCACCCGTTCATCTCCGCGGACGACCATCTTCTCGAGCCAACGGATCTCTTTCATGGCCGCCTTGCGAAACGGGACGCGGAGGCGGCGCCCCGGATATTCACACATGACGACGGAAATCCCTACTGGTGGATAGACGACTCCTTGGTTCCCATCACACTCGTGAACGGGGCGGCTGGCCGGCCGATCGAGGAGTGGAAGAACGCGCCGCAGCGCTACACGGACTTCCGGGAGGGCGTCTACGACCCGCGCGCCCGCCTGCGCGACATGGATCTGGTCGGCATGTGGGCCTCGGTCTGCTTTCCTTCCATGATCTGGGGCTTCGCCGGCAGTCGCTTCATCCGCATGCGGGATCCTCGCGTCGGCCTGGCCTGTCTACGGGCCTACAACGACTGGATGACCGAGGAATGGTGCGCGGCCGACCCGGACCGTTTCATACCGTGCCAGCTGACGTGGCTGGCCGACCCCGAGGTCGCGGCCGCCGAGATCCGGCGGAACGCCGAGCGCGGCTTCCGGGCGGTCAGCTTCACGGAGAACCCAGAAGGGCAGGGGCTTCCGTCCATCTACTCCCGGCACTGGGATCCGTTCTTCGAGGCGTGCCAGGAAACCGGTACGGTCATCAACCTGCATGTGGGCTCCTCGGGGCGTATCACGAGCCCCTCGACGGACTCGGCGACCGACGCGCGGGTCGCGCTGTTCCCGGTGAGCGGGATGGTGGCCATGGTCGACTGGATATTCGCGCGCGTCCCGCTGCGGTTCCCCGGACTCAGGATCGTCCTGTCCGAAGCCGGGTTCTCGTGGGTACCGGCAATACTGGAGCGGCTGGTGCGCGCCGAACGGCAGCGTGCGGCGTCCGAAGTCTGGCTGCCCGACGACCCGACTCCCGCGAGCGTGGCCCGAAGAAACTTCTGGTTCACCTCCATCGAGGACCCCTCCGGGTTCAGGAGCCTGGATCTGGTAGGCGACGACAAGGTGATGGTGGAGGCGGACTTCCCACACCAGGACACGACCTGGCCAGACACCCAGAACCATCTGCGGGCACAGCTGGAAGGGTTGGACGACGGGGTGGTCAGAAATGTCTGCCTGTCGAACGCGGCCGAGGTCTACCGCTGGCGTCCTCCGTCCACCGATTTTCTCGACACCATCGGTTGCACGAACCTGCCGTGAAGCCGGCGGAAGGAGAGGTGACGGGATGACCGCCGCAAGGTCGTCGAGCCGGGTCGCCGTCGTGACCGGCGCGGCCAGTGGCATCGGCCGCGCGATGGCCGAGAAGTTCGCCGCGGCGGGACTGCGGGTCGTGTTGGCGGACATCGACGCTGAGGCTGTTTCAGCTCTCGCAGCGCGGCTCGGCGGTGTGAGCCTACGGACGGATGTACGGCGGGTCGACGATGTCATCCGCCTGCGCGATACCGCACTGGCCGAATACGGCCGGGTGGACATTGTCTGCAACAACGCCGGCGTCACCACATCGGGACGCATCAAGGACCTGTCGCTGGATGAGTGGCGCTTGATCCTGGAGGTCAACCTCTGGGGTGTCATCAACGGCGTTCACACGTTCCTGCCCGCGTTGATCGAAAATCCTGACGGCGGACACATCATCAATACGGCCTCCGGCGCGGGCCTTGTTCCGGCGTGGGCGACGGCGCCGTACAGCGTCAGCAAGTACGGCATCGTTTCGCTGTCCGAGATCCTGCGCCGCGAGCTGTCCGAGGACGCCCCCCACGTCGCGGTATCGGTGCTCATACCGACGGCCACGGCCACAAACATCGTCGACACATCGAGACGTTGGTCGGCAGGTACCGGCGGTCGCGAGGCGTCGTCCGTCGAACGTGAAAGAGAAGAGACGAAGCGACGTCGCCTCGCCGAGGGGATGAGCCCTGAGGCTGTCGCGGACGTGGTCTGGCGGGCCGTCCAGGACAGGCGGTTCTGGATTCTCGCGTCAGCCGCCACCGCGGAATGGGTGATGGATCGAGCCCGGGAGATCCAGGCTGCTGCCCACAGCTGAGTTCGCCGCCCGTGGTGCCACGATGAAGGGAAGCGCCCGATGAGCGAGACGTGGGCCGGGCCCCAGACGCGGAACGACACGATCGGCACCCAGGGGCAGGAATGCCCGCACCTGGCCACCCGTACACCGGAGTTCAGCGCGACGTTCTACGAGACGCTGGCCGAGGCGCGCGAGAAGTGCCCGGTCGCCTGGGACGAGACCAACAGGTGCTGGTTCGTCGTGGGAGGGCAGACCCTCTTCGACGTCGCGCACGACTGGGAGACCTACTCCTCGGCGCTCGGCGTCGGCGGCCCGCAGTTCCCCCAGCTGCTGCCGATGGACGCCGACCCGCCGCGGCACCGGGACTGGCGGCGGGTCCTGAACCCCTTCTTCACCAAGAAGATCCTGGAGGCGACCGAGGCGGGCATCCGCGCGATCGCCGAGCGGCTGGTCGGCCAGCTGCCGGCCGAGGGCCCGGTCGAGATGGCCGCGGCGTTCGCCCGGCCGCTGCCCGGGCAGGTGTTCTTCTCCCAGATCCTCGACCTGCCGGATGATGAGCTGGAGCACTGCCAGGAGCTCGTCGAGCGGGCGGTGCTCCTCGGCGACGTCGAGCAGATGGTCAGTCTCGAGCGGCCGCACAACCGTCACTACGCGTTCGGGGTCGGTATTCACCGGTGCCTCGGCTCGAACCTGGCGCGCCTGGTGCTGCGGGTGGCTCTGGAGGTGCTGCTGGAGCGGTTGCGCGACATCGAGGTGGCGGACGGGTTCCAGCCGGTCTACCACCCCGTCGGGGTGCGCTCGCTGGAGTCGCTCGACCTGACCTTCCGTATCGAGCAGCCGGCAGCCGCCTGACCGGGCGCTGTGCCCATCGGACACGTCCCGCACGCCGATGTCGAGGTCGGGCGGGCGGGACGTGTCGGTGTCACCTCAGACCGGGGCTACCCGGCAGGAAGCCGTTGGCCGGGATCCGCGGCGAGCACGTCGGGCAGGCGTTCAGCTCCATCCGCAAGGGCGGCACGGGTCGTCATCGACGTCGCCCAGTTCGAGGCATACCTCGCCGAGGATGTCGTCTGGCACACTGGCACCCGTCTCTGTGAAGGCCGCGCCGCTGCCGTCGCCCACATCCGTGCGGCACCCGACAACTACGGTGTCGCTACCTGGATGGCCGACATCCTGCATCAGGCTGAGAACGGAGATGCCCTGCTCAACGAGCGGATCGACCGCGTCTTTCGCCCAGACGGCTCCCATCTCGCCGACCTACGGGTGGCGGCGACATTCGAGATCCGCGCGGGCCGCATCGCCGCATGGCGCGATTACTACGACCCTTCCACGCTGGTGGCGGCACGGCAAAACGCGACAGCCTGACCGGTCCTCATCGGAGGAGCCGGCGTCGATCACTGGCACAAGCGGTGAGCCGCCGGGGCGGAACAGACGCGAGCCGTAGGCGGTGCCGGTCAGGGTGCGGCCGCCGGCGGAGAGGTGGCGCAGGGCCACCTCTCGCCGGCGGCCAGGCTACCACCGACCCGCGGCGATCACGCTCCGTGGTGTCCGAAACGTCAGGAATGATATATACGCGCCGAGGACGGGTAGCTGTGGCGCTATTCGCTATTCACCATAAATGCGGCTTTGGAAAAAAGAGGCACCCGTCGCCCTGTTGCGTTGCGATGATCGTGGGAAAACCTGGGAAGTGCGTCGGATACAGCACGGGGTGGGGTTGGCAGATGGGCTTCCAGGGAGCGGCAACAAGCCGGGATCCGCTGGTAGCGGTGCGGGTGGAGCTGCTTCATCAGTCGGGGCGGACTCGGGTCGCGCGGCTGGTGGGCCCGTCTGGGAGCGTGATCCGGAAGGAGCCGCTGGGGCCTGACGCACCGGAACGCCTGCGGCATGAGGTGGAGATCCTCGAGCGGCTGTCCGGGGTCGAGGGGGTTGTGCGGCTTGCGGTCGGAGTGGCGCCGTCGGCAGGCTCGCTCCTTCTGGTCGATGTGGGCGGTACGGTTCTGTCCGAGCGGGCCGGGCCCCTGGATCCGGCCGGGTTGGTGAATCTTGCGGGGTCGCTCGCGCGTGCCATCGCGGGGATGCATCACCGGGGTGTGGTGCATCAGAACATCAATCCGGCGAACATCGTGGTGGGGGCCCGCGGCGCGCCCTGCCTGATCGACTTCGCGCTGGCTACGACCTTTGCCTCCGTCCAGCCAGGGTTCGTGCACCACAGCGAGATCGTCGGGACGTTGCCGTATCTGGCGCCGGAGCAGACCGGTCGGACGGGTCGCCGGGTCGATGCGCGGGCCGATCTGTACGCGGTGGGGGCGACGCTCTACGAACTGGCTACGGGGGCGCCGCCGTTCGGCACGGACGATCCGCTGCGGATTGTTCATGACCATCTCGCGCGGCTGCCGGAGCCGCCGTCGGTGGTGAACCCGACGGTGCCGGACGATCTGTCCGCGATCATCATGCATCTGTTGGAGAAGGAGCCGGACGACCGCTACCAGAGCGCGGCCGGACTGGCGCATGATCTCGCGCTGCTGCGCCGCGGCGTGCCGGTGCATCCCGGCGAGCATGATCTTCCGACGCGGGCTCTGGCGCCGTCGCGGCTCGCGGGGCGGGAGGATGAGATCGGCAACCTGGGCACGGCGTTCGCCCAGGCGATGGCGGGCCGCTCCCCCGGGGTCCTCCTCAGCGGCGCGCCCGGCGTGGGCAAGACGTCCCTGGCCAACGAGCTGCGGCCGATCGTGGCGGGCGGTGACGGCTGGTTCGTGGCCGGCAAGTTCGACCAGTATCGCCGTGACCAGGAGTATGACGCGGTCCGGCAGGCGTTTCGGGCGTTGGGTCGGCTGTTGTTGGCCGAGCCGGAGGATGACCTGGTCGAGTTGCGGGAGCGGATGCGGCAGGTGTTGGGACCCAACGCCGGACTGGCCGCCGCGGTTCTCCCCGAGTGGGCGACGTTGCTGGGGGTGCCCCCGGAGCCGGGGGATCCGCTGACCGCGCAGGTGCGAGTGCAGCGTCTTGGCGTGGCGATGTTGAGGGCTGTCGCTTCGCGTAAAAGGCCGGTGGTGTTCTTCGTTGACGATCTGCAATGGGCGGGGCGGACGGCGCTGGGTTTCGTCGATCTGCTCTTCGGTGGTGAGGAGGAAGTCGAGGGGTTGTTGCTGGTCGGCGCGTACCGGGAGAACGAGGTGGACGCCACTCATCCGCTGGCGCCGATGCTGGCCCGCTGGGGGCGGCAGCAGCTCGGTCCGTATCACCTGCGGTTGGGCGACCTGTCGCCAGAAGGCCAGGCGGGGATGGTGGCCGATCTGCTCCGCCTGGCCCCGCGGCCCGCGGCCGAGCTGGCTCGGCTGATTGCGCCCTGGACCGGAGGAAATCCGTACGACACGGTGGAGCTGCTCAACTCACTGCGCCACGACGGCGTTCTGGTCCCCCGCGACGGCGCTTGGCGATGGGACCGGTCCACGTTGTGTCACCGGCTGGAGCACGTGAACGTGCCCGGGCTGCTGGCTGCCCGCGCGGCCGCGTTGCCGCCGGCCACCAGGGATGTGCTGGCGGTGATGGCCTGTCTGGCCGGGCAGGTGGAGCTGGACCTCCTCGAGGCCGCGACCGGGCTGGCAGCGGACGAGCTGGAGAGGAGGCTCAGTCCCGCGTTCGCCGACGGCCTGCTGGTGCTGGAGTCCGACGGCCGGCCTGGCGTGCGGTTCCACCACGACCGGACGCGGGAGTCCGTCCTGCACGGCCTCAGTGCCCAGGCGCTGCGCGCCGAGCGGTTGCGGCTGGCCCGCCGCCTGGCCGGCCGGGATGAGTTCTTCGCTGTCGCGGCGGGGCAGTACCTGCCTGTTGTCGACGCCGTGCACGCCCCGCGGGAGCGGCAGCTGATGGTCAGGCTCTTCCGGCAGGCCGCCGACCAGGCACGGGTGCTGAGCAACTACCCGCTGGTGGAGCGGTTCCTGACCGCGGCGGTGACGCTCATCGAGGTGACCGACACCGACCAGTTGATCGCGGTCCACACCGAGCGGCACGCCGCTTTGTGCAGGCTTGGTCGCCTGGAGGACGCGAACGAGGCATACGAGGCTGTCGTCCGGCTCTGTACCCACCCGGCCCAACGTACGGCCGCCACCGTCGAACAGGTCACCAGCCTCACCATCCAGGGTCGCGCCGGCGAGGCGGTACAGCTCGGCCTCGACCAGCTACGGCTACTCGGTGTCGCCGTCCCGGACCGGTACCGCCTGGACGCGAAGATCGACCGCCAACTGGGCGCACTCCTTCGGTGGTTCGACCAGACAGACGTCTCAGACGATCTTCGCCGACCGAGGATCACCGACCGCTCGCGGCTCGGAGCCTTCACGCTTGTCAACCGACTCACGCCCGCGGCGTTCTTCTGCGACCAGGCGATGCTGGCCTGGCTGACCCTCCAGGCGCTGGAGATGTGGGAACGGTACGGTCCAGATCCCACCCTGCTCGGGCCGGCCGCCTGTGCCGAGTACGTCACTATCGAACGAAGCAACGATTACCGCGCCGGATACCGGGTGATGCGACGGCTCCTCGCTGTCGGCCTGGCCCGTGGCTATGAATATGAAATGGCGCGGGCGCGGTTCCTGTACGTGATCAGTACCGGCCACTGGTTCGACGTCCTCGAGGACAACGTGTCCCAGGCGCGTCGCGTGCTGGAGGCCTGCATCCGCGGTGGCGAGCTGAGCGAAGCCTGCTGGACCCACTACGTGCTGGCATACAACCTGCTGGACTGCGCGCCATCCCTCGACAGCTTTGTTGCCGAGATCGACGAGGCGCAGGCCATGGCGGAACGCACCGGCAACAGCCATGCAGGCGAGACGTTAAGGACATGCCGCGAGCTGGCCCACGTACTGCGAGGACAGGCCGCCGAGCCGGCCGGCTCGACGGCCGACGAGACGGCCGCGCTGAGCAGGCTGGCCGCTAACCCGCGGGCCGTCGCCCACCTGCATGTCAACCGGGCGCTCGCCGCGGCCATCCTCAACCGTCCGGCTGAGCTGGCCCGCCACACAGCGGCGGTTGTGCCGTTGCTGCCGACGATGGGACCGCTGTATCTGGCAGCGACGGCGCGCCTGCTGCGGGCCATGGCACTGGCGGGACAGGCCCGATCGGTGGACGCCGACCAGCGCGGCGCCCTGTTGGCCGAGCTGGATGAGCTGGTCGGATGGCTCAACGAGCGGGCGGCCGACGCGCCGGTCAACTTCGGGCACCTGCTGCGCCTGGTGGAGGCGGAACGGGCCTGGGCCACCGGCGACTTCCGCACGGCGGCTTACACCTTCGACGTGGCCCAGCGTGAGGCCTCCACGCGGGCGCGCCCGTGGCACCGGGCACTGATCCTGGAGCGCGCCGCCCGGTTTCACCTGGCCCACGGTATGGAACAGGCCGCCCACACGCTGCTCTCGGCCGCGCGCCGCCAGTACGCGGACTGGGGCGCGACCGCGAAGGTCCGCCTGCTCGACTGGGCCCACCCGATGCTACGGGCCGAACCCGCCGATACTCCGCCGGCCGCGCAGCCATCGGCGCAGCCGGCCGGCCGCCACGCCGCCGTCACCACTGGCACCCTCGACCTGCTCGGTATCGTCGCCGCCTCCCAGGCACTGAGCTCGGAGACCAGCGTCGAGGGCCTGCGGGCCAGGGTCGTCGGAATCCTGTCGGCGATGACCGGAGCCACCGGCGTCCACCTGCTGCTGCGCGGCGGGGCGCAGCAGGACTGGTCGGTGCCGGCCAGCGACGCCGGCGCCGTCTCGCTCTCCGAGGCCGGCCGACGGCGCCTGCTGTCCCCGTCGGTCGTCCGGTACGCCGAACGCACCCACGAACCCGTCGTCGTCGACGACGCCACCCGCGACGACCGCTTCCGCCGCGACCCGTACTTTCTCGACCTGGACCGCTGCTCCCTGCTCGCCATACCCATCCTGATCCGCGGTGGGCTGCGGGGGATGCTGCTGCTGGAGAACCAGATGATCCGCGGCGCGTTCACCACCGAACGCCTCGAAGGGATCATGCTCATCGCCGGACAGCTCGCGGTCTCCCTCGACAATGCCCAGCTCTACAGCTCCCTGGAACAAAGAGTCACCGAACGAACACAGCAACTCGCTACCGCCAACCAGCAACTCGCTACCGCCAACCAGCGACTCGAAACCGCCAACCAGCGACTCGAACAGCTCTCGGTCACCGACCAGCTGACCGGACTGGCCAACCGGCGACGCCTCGACGAGGCCCTCGACGCCGAATGGCACCGGGCGACACGTCAGAAGGAACCCCTTGCCTTCGCGATGATCGACATCGACCACTTCAAGCTCTACAACGACCACTACGGCCACACCGCCGGCGACCGCTGCCTCCAGGAAGTCGCCGCCTGCCTGGCCACCAACATCCGCGCCACCGACCTCGCCGCTCGCTACGGAGGCGAGGAGTTCGCCGTCGTCCTGCCGGACACCGACCTCAACGCCGCCGCCCGACTCGCCCAGCGTCTGTGCGCCGCCGTCGCCGAGCTCGCCGAACCACACCCGCTGAACCCCGGCCGCATCGTCACCGTCAGCATCGGCGTCACCGCGACCACCCCCACGCCCAACGACGATCTGACAGCCCTCGTCGAACTCACCGACACGGCCCTTTACCAGGCCAAGAACAGCGGACGCAACCGCGTCGAAACGGCCCCCTGGACCGCCTCGCCATAGTCGTGGCAGCCGCCGACCGCGCGGAACGCTGGCAGATCGAGCTGAGTTACGAAGCGCTCAAGTCGACGCAGCGTGGCCCGGGCCGGCCGCTGCGCGGCCAGTCTCCGAAGTGGCCGCCGACACCCCCGCACCGCGTACGACATCAGCTCGGCACCTTCACCGCGTGGACGCAGTACGTGCCCCCGGCGGGTGGAACCGCGCTGCCGGGTCCAGCCACTACCCGGTCGGCCCGAACCGCGCGCACGCCTGCCGGGCCGGAAACGTGCCTCACGATAGGCTCTGGCGGTGCCCGAAGC
>Ga0207710_10000209_pt1 | contig 53922 bp, 41 predicted proteins | sample KBSS24metaG_FD_184400 | JGI IMG/M metagenome (GOLD analysis project Ga0207710, IMG submission 184400) | Switchgrass rhizosphere microbial communities from Kellogg Biological Station, Michigan, USA - KBS S2-4 metaG (SPAdes) (version 2) | ecosystem: Host-associated > Plants > Roots > Rhizosphere...
CGCCCATGCCCCGTCCGTTGTTGTTCGAGCCCGCCGAGAATGGCAGGTTGACTGATGTCCAGCTGCTGCCGCGGTCGCCGGAGATGTACAGCCGCGCGGTCGCGTCGGCCGAGTTGTACATGCCGGTGACCATGTAGACCATCTGGTCGTTGTTCGGATCGAGCGCGATGCTCTCGACGCCGTGCCAGAAGCTGTCGGCGACGCCCAAGCCGTCGGTGATCGGGATCCAGGACGACGTGGACGCGTCCCAGCGGTATGCACCGCCGACGTCGGTCCGCGAGTACAGCAAGTCCCTGGTGGTCGGATGAAAGACGAGGCCGGTCACGTAGCCGCCACCGCCGTACTTCACGTTGGACCATGAGTTGGCGTGCTTCACGGACGCCGCGGCGGAGGCGGCGCCTTCGCCGGCCGCGTTGGAGGCCGTCACCACGAAGTAGTAGGTCGTGCCGCCGACGACCGTGCTGTCGGAGAGGTTGGTCGACGAGGTCGAGCCGACCAGCGTCCCACGCGCACCTTGTGTGGTCGACCGGTAGACGTTGTAGGACGTGGCGCCGGATACTGCCGCCCAGGAGACAGTCACGTGCGAAGCACCGTCGACTGCGTTCACGCTCGCGGGGGCCGCGGGCACGACGGTCGGCATCGCAGGTGTCGCAGCCGACTGGATGGATGGCGGCCCCTGCCCCGCGCTGTTGGACGCCGTGACGACGTAGTAGTAGGTCGTGCCGTTCGTGACTGCGCTATCCGTATAGCTCGATGTGGTCACAGTGGCGATGTTGGTATACGGGCCGCCATTGGTGGTGGAGCGGTTGATCTTGTACGAAGTCGCGCCGCTGCTTGCGGTCCACGTCAGTGCAACTTGCGCGTTACCGGCTGTCGCCACGAGGCCGGTTGGAGCGGCCGGTGCGCTCATCAGCGGTGTGCTCATCAGCGTTGCGCCCGCTTCCGGGGAGTTGGCGCTCGTCCCGGTGGAGTTGGTCGCCGACACGACATAATAATAGGTGGCGCCGCTGGTGACTGCGGTGTCCGTGTAGCTGGCGGTGCCTGGGCTGGCGATGTTGGCATACGGGCCACCAGTCGTAGTCGACCGGCTGACCGTGTAAGAGGTCGCGCCGGTGCTGGCGCTCCAGGTCAGTGCAACTTGTCCGCTACTGGCGGTCGCCGTGAGTCCCATCGGCGGGGTCGGTGCACTCGTGCCCGAGGTGGAGCCGCCTGAATTGGAGCCGCCTGAATTGGAACTGCCTGAGGAGGTGCCGCCCGAAACGGAGCTGCCTCCACCGGCGTTGCCGTCCGAGCCGCCGCTACCGCTACCGCAGGCTGCTAGGAAAAGAGCACACAGGATAACGAGGCCGAGACGAAACGGCGAAAAGCACCCAGGATTCATGACGGGAAGCGGCTCCGCTCAAGGTGAGGAGCCTGACTCTAGCTCGGACTTTGGTCCGGCTGGAATGTCAAAATGGTTAAGCGGGAAGGCCATTTAGGCATTTCGTGACGGAGTCGGCCTTCACATAACAGCTGCGCGCAGCGGAACCTGCCGAGTTGGGATGTTTGCCAGGACCTTTCTTTACAAATTCTCGGCCCCGGTTAAATCACGCTCTGCGATGTCGACTCGAGCGCGCCCAACCCGAGGCACCCTTCCTCGCCGAAGGCGTAAACATCTGACTCAACCGAAGTTGATCTCCGCTTCCAGGTTGGCGCGCGAGTCGGCGGCGGTGAGGGTGCACTTGGCGCCTCGACAGCGCGCGTTCGAGACTAGGCGAGGTAACGTTGTAGGGCGGGTCAGTCGGATACGATAGGACCGTCGTAACGATTGAAAGTACAGTCATCACCCAGTGCCATCTTGTCCGAGCCACCCACCGTGATGACTTTCACCGAGGGGCAGCGTCTGGGTAGCGGCCTTCGCCGATTGGTTCGACTTCGCGTTTTCGGAGGGCCGAATTGACGATCTGGTCGCCTACCGTGAACTAGCTCCTTACGCAACTCGCAATCATCGAAGCGAAGAGCATCTACTGTCCCTGTTTGTTGCGCTGGGCGCCGCTGGTGTCGATGCCACGGTGAAGCGTCTGCATGCGAGCGCGACGTACGGTGTCTTGCGCATGGACGTATTCTCTTTCTTGAGCGTGGAAGTAATGAATAACAACTGACGAGACCATGCGTAGCGGGGGTAATACACGACACGGACGCAGCGGAGGGCATTTGATCTTGATAGGCCTGTCTACACATTCAATCAACGTCATTCTCCACTGGGGTAAATCCGCGCGAGAGGCGGAAACCGCGAACTGGAAGAGCAGATCCCCGACAGGCTTGCCCGGGATCAGCGGCTTCACCGCGAGCTTACGGCTGGAAGCGACCCAATCGCACTGAATGCGCGGTACGAGGACTTTTGTGGCATCACTGGAAGGTCAGGCTCGGCCCGGAGTTTGGCGTGCGAGTCATTGCCCCGACGAACGCGGTGGCAGGTACGTTCCTTCAGTCGTCCTCCCACAATGCATGTCAGCGCGTATCCATTGATCTTGATGAAGGCACTATTCGCTTCGAAGGATCGAGGCGAGAAAAGCCCGGGTGGATCGGGTTATACAGGCACGAATGCAGGCAGCTTGAGGGCGCCCTGGTCGAATGTCGCAGTCGCGCTGCCCCCGAGAGCCCGATACCGCGCACCGATCAGACAGTCAGCGAACTGCGCGCCGGAGTCCTGCCAAACAAACAGCGCCTCCTCGATCGAGGCCTCATCCTCAAAGCTCAAATCCACGGAGCTCAGAAGAGCCGAGAAAGCGCCGAGGATCTCGCCTTTGCTCAACTTATAGCGACTGCGTAAGACCCACTCGGTCTCGAGTAACACGATGAGGCTGATGCACGCGGGCTCCCCTGCCTGCGCTTCCCGCCGGATTCGCCGACGAGCGCGTTCATACTGCTCCTCGTCGTCGCGCACGAGAAAGCGGACGAGGACATTGGTGTCGAGGCCAATCATCAGCGCGAGAGATCTTCAATCGGAAGCGCCTTGCGACCCTTCTTCTGCAGGCTGCCGCCAACGGAGAGAGCAGACTTGTTTTTCACGCGCATCAACACAGTCCCATTTGGAAGCAATGTAAACGTCATGCGATCACCTTCCTTGATCTGCAGGCCGTCTCGAATTTCCTTCGGAATAGTGGTTTGACCTTTACTGGTCAGGGTTGCGTCTGTGCTCATGATGAGTTCTCAGTAATCCTTACTTTTACTATTATAGTAAGGAATGATGCGATTGTCCAATGTGCCTCCCCCATCCGCCCGGGGGTGCCACCGGCCTGAGTCTCCCCGCAGATTAATGGAGGAAAGCCGCCACAAACAAAGCGTTAATTACTTCAGACACTCTCGTTAAAGTACTCGCATGGGGCTGCGTGATGACTTCCGAAGGACACGCTCCCGATCACCAATGGACCGACACCTAAACACTAGGCATGCCTCAGTCACTGGCCGCCGGCGGCAAGATTGGGACGCGGCCGCACCAACTGCTAATCCATCGCGATCACGGCCATGAGTCACGCGCGACCCGGTTGAGCACTGCGCCGTACAACCATCTAGCCATTTCCCGAGCAGATGTTGATCGAATTCAACTCATTCCGCTTTCGGTTGGTTAAACACATGATTCATCTCACTCGAAGTGATCGACCAAAACCAAGTGTCCGAACTGGTCGGCAGGTTGGGAAGGTCGGTGACGCATCTTGTGTTTGATGTCTCCTTCGTCATTCGACTTTTTAACCAATGTGGAGTACCTGAAATGAAGCTCAAGAACAAAGTTGCATTCATCACTGGCGGCACGTCGGGCATCGGCCTGGAAACCGCGAAGCTATTCCAGACCGAGGGCGCGCAGGTGGTTCTGGTCGGCTCAAACGAAGAGCGGCTGGCCGCGGCCGGCAAGGAACTCAGTAGCAAGGCGCTGCTGCTCCGTGCTGACATCCGCAAGGTGGCTGACATCGAGCGCGCGGTCGAAGAGACGCGGACCAGGTTCGGTCGCATCGACGTCCTCTTCGCCAACGCCGGCGCCACGACGGTCGCTCCGCTGGAGGCGGTGACGGAAGCGTATGTCGCAGATAACCTCGCACTCAACTTCACCGGCACGTTCTTCACGATCCAGAAGGCGGCACCGGTCATGGCTCAAGGCGGCAGCATCATCGTGACGACGTCGTTCCTGAACACCATCGGCTACCCGGGTCTCTCGATCCTGGCGGCGACCAAGGCGGCGGCGCGCTCCCTCGTCCGCACCCTCGGCGCGGAACTGGCGCCGCGAGGCATCCGCGTGAACGCGATCAGTCCGGGCGCGATCGCAACGCCCTTCTACAGCAAGATTGGCCTGCCTGACGACGTGCTGTCTGAGATCGCTGCTGGCATCACTCAGAAGGTTGGCCTGAAGCGCTTCGGTGATGCGCTGGAACTCGCAAAGACTGCGCTGTTTCTGGCCAGCGACGACTCGTCGTATACGACGGGCACGGAACTCGTGGTCGACGGTGGCTTGACCCAGTTCTGATGACCCACCGAAAGCGGCGGCCTTCGCCGGGCGCCGGCCCGGCCCGCTCAAACGAACGAAACGAACAAGGAGAACCCGATGAGAACGACGATCCAATTCAAGCGCCCCGACGGCCAGGAGCTGCCGGGCTACCTCGCAGAGCCGGCGCAGCCGCAGGGCGCGCCCGCGGTGGTGGTGATCCAGGAATGGTGGGGCCTGAATGACCAGATCCGCGGCGTTGCCGACCGCCTCGCCCACGCCGGCTTCCTGGCTCTGGTGCCCGACCTGTACCGCGGCAAGAACACGGTCGAAAAGGAGGAAGCGCATCACCTGATGACCGGCCTGGACTTCGGCTCCGCCGCCACCCAGGATGTGCGCGGCGCTATCCAGTTTCTGAAGACCCGCGCCGCCAAGGTCGGATGCGTTGGCTTCTGCATGGGCGGCGCACTGACGCTGTTAGCCGCCGCCGGTGTGCCCGAGCTCGACGCCGCCGTCACCTGGTACGGCTGCCCGCCGCTGGATTACATCGACGCCAGTAAGATCAAGATACCTCTGCAGGGCCACTGGGCCGACCAGGACCAGTTCTTCCCGCCGTCCCAGGTCGCAGGCCTGACGGAAAAACTGACGGCCGCCGGAGTGAAGCACAACTTCCACTACTACCTCGCGCACCACGCGTTCGGCAACGAACAAGCGGTGGGCGAGGGGCGGATCGAGGAGACGCAATATGACCCAGTGTGGGCGCAGAGGGCGTGGGATCGAACGTTCACTTTCTTCGCCAAGCACTTGGCCTGACCGATTGGCGGTTCTTCGAGGGCCAAGGCGCTTTGTCCCCGTCGCGAGCCTGAACGGCAACGCGACGACGAGCGTTCAAAGCTTGGTCACCCGCCGCCTCGAGACCGATCGAGCGCGGCGGGTGCTTATTTCAAGGCGGCGGGATGCGTCCGAAATCCGCCAACGCCTCGCGAAGTTTCGGCACGGCGAAGTCGATGAATCTGCGGAGTTTGACCGGCATCATGTCCCGTGACAGGTGAACGAGATGCACCGGTACTGGGTCGACCTCAAACTCCTGCAAGATGAGCCGGAGTTTCCCGGCGCGTACCGCCCCCGCCACGTCATGCTCGAGCAGCAGCGTCGCGCCCACGCCATCGATGGCGGCATCTGCCGCCGCGTCCGGAGACGACACGAGCAGTCGCGGCGTGTCTGAGACCATGTGAATCTTGTTCGTATCCGGATGGCGAAAGCGCCATGGTGAGAGAAACGGGCTGTTGAACACGACGCGTGGGTATTCGTGAAGATCCCCGGGGCTGCGTGGCACCCCGTGTTTCTTCAGAAGCTGCGGGCTGGCCGCCACCACGACTCGCAACAGGCCCAGTCGCGTCGCGACTAGGCTGCTGTCCCCCAGGCGGCCAATCCGGATGGCGACGTCCGCGTGCGAATCGACGAGGTCGATGTTGCGGTCGGACTGCAGGAGCTGGATGCGGATCTCGGGAAACTGCGTAAGGAACCGATTGATGACGGGAAGCACCCGCAGGCGTGCCACCTGCACCGGCGTCGTCACGACGAGTTCGCCGCGTGGATTCGTGAACTCGCCGGCGGCGCGACGCTCCTGCTCGTCGACCTGCTCGAGAATCCGCCTTGCAGCAGCAACGTAGTCGGCTCCCGCATCCGTTAGTAACAGCTTGCGTGTCGTCCGAACTAGGAGCTTCGTGCCGACCGTCGCCTCCAGGTCGTTGACATTGCGCGTGAGCGTGGCGACAGGAATTCGCAGTTTCCTGGCGGCAGCCGAAAGGCTTCCTTCCTCTACGGAGGAAACCAACATCGCCATCGCTTCCAGTCTGTCCATTGACGCACCTCGAGAAACCGACAGCAGAGAGCAGCCGGGCTGCGTCCATCGAACGGCCGCACGACCGCACTCTACATGGGGCTCGGTACGATGTCCCTGACCTTTCGTATCTATGAGCAATCCTTCGAACGGCATATAGCGCACCCTGAGTCGTGCTCCACACACCCTCACGGCCGGCCCCATTTCGGACCGGTCATCGACCCTAAGGAGTCGGCGGTGAACTGGAATTCATGACGTCGAGGAACGAGAACAGACTTCAAGACGAGGCGGCGATACAGGTCCAAATCGGATAAAACACGATGAGCGCAAACAGAAGAGGAGCATCGCGCTCTCAACTTGGAAAATTATCGGGTTTCACGCCAGTCGATCGCTTCCAGCCAACATCCATAGTTGCGCACTCGTCCACGATGCCCTGTGTTGTGTGAGGCCAGACAAACCGACCTCGCTCCAGGCGCTTCGAGAACAAACACAATACATCGCCAGACCACCACAGAATCTTCACGCGATCGCCCGCCCGCCCATAGGCCGAGAAGGACGAAGGCGGGGGATTGCCTCGGCGGCCTGCTCTCGAAGGATCAGATCTCGATCTAGCGCTCCTTCTTCGCCCAGAACAATCCGGTCCGTACAGTGAATGAGCCGTCTTCCTCGAAGGCGAGCGATCGCACTACCTCACTGGGCGCACCACGCTGCAGGCGGCGGATAGCGGCGACGGATTCCGGCGGCGTGCGCATGCGCTCGATCCACGTGGCGGCATCAATGCGCGTAGGCCACAGCTCGAAGCGCTCCAGCCCGAAGTGCTCATGGGTCAGCAGCGCCTGCCACTCCTGGATGCTGTAGTCGCGCACGTGGCTTGGGTCGCGCAGCACCTCCATGGCCTGCAGGTGCGTGTCGACGAGCGGTAGAGTCGCGCCCAGCACGTCCGAGACGAGTAGGTAGCCGCCGTCGGTCAGCACCCGCCCCGCCTCGCGCAGCGCCTTCGGCATGTTGCCCCAGTGATGGGCGCTGTAGCGTGTGGCCACGACGTCAAAGTGACCATCCGCAAATGGTAACTGTTCCGCACGGGCCTGGGCCGTGCCCAAATTGGTGATCCCGCGATCGCGGGCGGCCTGTTGTACCGTGGCCAACATGCTTTCGGCAGGGTCGCAGGCGGTCACTTCATCCGCAGCGCTGCTCAAGGTGAAACCCAGGTGCCCAGCACCACAGCCGAGATCGAGGATCCGCGCCGGGCGGCGCGGCAGCGACTGCACTAGGGCTAGGGCGGCGTTCAGGTCAGGGCCCGAAGCATGCACCTTGCTGTCGAGATAGGCCGCAGCGCGCGGGTCGAACTGGCGGTGCACGTGTTCGTCGTGCGACGTCATACACAGGCTCCGGACATACACGATGGCCTGCTAGTAGCGTAGCGACAGAGTATCCTGTAACCAGTTACCTCGTTATCCTATTACTACCTTGTTCCACTCTGGCGATGGCCCCTCACTGGGCGGTTTTTTGCGCGCGCGACGTGAGCAGCTAAGCCCTGCCGTGGCGGGTCTGCCGGCAGGAAGGCGTCGTCGTACGCCAGGGCTGCGGCGGGAGGAACTCGCGCAGCTTTGCGGCGTGAGCCCAACCTGGATCGCGTGGCTCGAGCAGGGCCGGGTGAAATCGGTGTCGGTACCGACCATGACCGCGCTGGCCATGGCATTGAAGCTCTCGCGGGCTGAGCGTGCCTACCTTTTTGAGCTTGCAGGCCGCCGCGACCCGACGCGCGCTGCCGCACCGCCAACAAACAGTGAGTCCCTGCAGAAACTCGTTAACGCCATCGGTACGCCTGCCTACGTGCTCGACCGCCATTGGGACCCGGTTGCATGGAACCGCGCCGCGTCGATGCTCTTCAAACCCTGGCTCGCCAAGCCAGCGCGAACAGGCGGCGTTTCGCCATGCAACCTGCTGCGCTTCGTGTTCCTGCTACCCGAGGCACGTAAGTTCATCGCCGGCTGGAGCGAGCGCGCCGAGCGCGTGGTGGCGGAGTTCCGCGCCGATACCGCTCGTTGGCGCGGCGACCCGGTGACAAACGCGCTGGTGGCGGAACTATGCGACGCCAGCCCCGACTTCAATCGCTACTGGCGGCAGCAGAATGTGCTGGGTCGCGATGGCGGTCTGCGCACGTTCATGCGTGATGGACGCACGCAGGCCACCTACGAGCAGTTCACGCTTTCCGCCTCGCAGCACCCTGATCTCAAGGTAACGGTGTTGGTGCCGGTGAAGTAATGGAAGGTCGAATCCGACGGTCGGGACTTACACATTTTCTTACACATAGACTTCTGGATCAGAGACAGTCTACCCTGAAACGCAACCTGCTGTTTCTGCAAAAAATTTAGTTTAGTCAATGGCTTCCGAAGCGGCTGAAACAGACACTCCGAGTTAGGTTTTTTGGTCTAGGAGCCAAATAGGAGCCACGGCGAAAGGCCGCGATTCATTGACACTATTGGGCGCAAATCCGCTAGGATTGCGGCCGCATTTTGGAGCCCTCGAAGCCCGAGTGGCGGAATTGGTAGACGCAGCGGACTCAGACAATAACTTGAGCCCTCTTGGAGAAATCCTCGAGGTGAAGCCCGTCAAAGTCGGTGAAGGCCCTGAGCAGATTTGCTCGAGCTAACGCCGAGCCAAGCCCTGGTGAGAATCAGGGAAGGTGTAGAGAGCAGACGGCGGGCACCTAAGGTCGAGAGACTACGGTGAAGGCGTGCTCCGGACTACGAACGTGCACCTTGGTGCGCGGCGGTGAAAACCGAAGTAGTAAGAAAATCCGCCGCCCTTAAAAGCGTGTCGGTTCGACTCCGACCTCGGGCACCATCTCTTCAAACAATAACAATTCGAGCGCCGCCGGCGCTTTCCTTTTAAATTTCCGAAGGCAAATTTCTCTTTCGCGGCGAACGCCGCTCTGCCTTCGCGCCGCTGGCGCTATCTTCGGAGGGCAAGCTTCTTCCGGTGCATGCCGCCCTGTGGAGTTGGCCTGTCACTAGGTCGCGGCGCTGCGTTGAGGCGGCGACCGAAGCCCTGAACCCTGGACCGTCTGCACCTAGTCGCCTTCAATCCAGAGATACGTGTGGACACCGACCGCCCCTTCCAGTGAACAGAAATTCAATGGCTGTAAGACTCACGCGGGGGACATCCCATGTCGGAACTCGGCGTCGCCTTAATCGTTTGTCGAGTATTGATTTCCAACATGCGTTTGGAGAACCGTGATGAGTGATGACAAGAGCAAGGTGGGTGCGCCCGATCGTGACCGCATCAATACGCACGAGGACTACGAGGTGAGACATTGGTCGAAGAAGTTCGGCGTCTCGGCCGACGAATTGAAGGCCGCCGTTGCCAAAGTCGGACCCATGGCGAAAGCCGTCGAAGCGCACCTGAAAGGCGCTGCTCGAACGTAGCACCTGGAGCGTAACCTCAACCCTCCATCCTCGCTCTTTGAGGATGGACGCGCTCGCCCCGCTCCGGAACGAGTGACGCCCCTGATCATTTAGAAGTACTAACCACTTCCGGAGCGGTCGTCATGCCACGCGCCGCCGCGGCGCGGCGCCGCCCGAAATCCACACCCGCACCAACCGGCGCCATCCGGGCTTCGTTCCCGGGGTTTATCGCGCCTTGCCTGGCCACGCCAGGATCTCGCGTACCCGCACGCGGCCAGTGGATCCATGAAATCAAGCACGACGGGTATCGCGTGCAGGCGCACATCCACCACGGGAAGGCGACTCTGTTCACCCGCAACGGATATGACTGGACCCCGCGATTTAGACAGATTGCCCAGGCGTTGCCTCCACTCCAGAGGCACGACCTCGTGCTCGATGGGGAAATCGTCGTCATGGACGAACGCGGCGTCTCTGACTTTCATCTACTCCAAGACGAGCTCGCCCAGAAGTCCCCCGACCGTTTGACTTATCTGGTGTTTGACCTGTTGTATCTCGATGGATGGGATTTTCGCACAGTGCCCCTCGGAGAACGCAAGCGAGCGCTGAGCCAACTGTTTGCCGAAGCGTTCGGAAAAGACAGCCGCATCCAATTCAACCCGCACATCGAGGCCGATGCCCAATCCTTGATCGAGCACGCGTGCGCCCTGCACCTAGAAGGCATCGTCTCCAAGGAAATGAATTCCGTCTATCGCTCCGGCCGTCAGGACGAATGGATCAAGATCAAATGCGCGAAGACCGACACGTTCCCCATCATCGCCTTCGTTGAAAAGCTCGGCGTCTCTCCCCGACGCATCGCGTCTCTGTACCTGGGCCGATGGGAGGGTGATCAGTTGTTATACGCTGGTAAAGCCCAAACCGGCTTTCAGCAACGCATGCTGTACGAGCTGCGGGAGCGTTTGGATCCGTATATCCGAAAAGACTCCCCGCTATCCGTCCCAATCAAGAAGCCAAAGGCCACCTGGGTAGAGCCCGCGGTGCTGGCGGAGATCGAGTACAGCGCCATGACCGCCGAGAAGCGGCTGAGAGCTCCGGTCTTCAAAGGCATTCGGGGCGATCTGATGGCGCCTCGCAAAGGACCGAAACGCACTCGAGCACCCAAGCCCTTGAGCTCGCCGGGCCCGAAGTCCAACATCCTGCAGTTGCTTCCGGATGCCGTTGTGCCTAGCCGCGAACAACTCATCCGCTACTGGAAAGCGGTTGGCCCCACCGCCCTCACCTACCTCGCTCGCCGGCCCCTGAAACTCGTCCGCCACGAACGCGGAGCCACCTTCTATCACAAGGGGTCCTTCCCACCCATCCCGAAGACCGTGCATCAGTTGGTCATTGAAAAGCGCGAAGGCGGCACGGGAACTCGACTTTGGGTGGATGGTGTTGCAGGGCTGTTGGGATTGGTCGAGATGGGCGCGGTGGAGTTGCATCCCTGGAACTCCACGATTGATGATCTCGAACATCCAGATGCGATGGTCTTTGACCTGGACCCGGGCTCCGGTGTCGGAATGAGCCTCGTGACCGAGACCGCCCTTGCGCTGCGCGATCTATTGGAACAGTCGGGTTATTCGAGTTGGCCGAAACTCACCGGCGGAAAGGGGATTCATGTGATGGTACCGATCGAGGCAGGCACTCTCTCTCACGATGAAACTCATCGGATCAGCCGATCTCTCGCGGAGCGACTAGCGCAGACGCAGCCAGACCGATTGACGACGTCGGCGTCTCTGTCAGCCCGCGACGGTCGACTATTTATTGACTATCTGCGCAACGGTCGCGGTACCACTGCTGTGGGTACGTTCTCACCGCGCGCTCGCCGTGGCTTTCCGATTGCTGCACCCATCACGTGGGAGGAACTGAGCCAGGGAGTTCGCCCTGATGCGTATTCCATGACTCGGCCATGGCCCAAGAATGCATCCAGAGCGGCCCGCGCGTTGGGCAAACGCACCGGGCAAATCGAAACCGGCCAACACGGAACTGCGCCTTACACTCGAGTCACAGCGGCCCGGCGGTCCAAAGCAGGCAGGGGAAATAATTGAGGACACGCGCTGTTCTTCACGCTGTCACGAACCGCAGGGACCTCCGAGGTGGACGATGCGCCTTGTTCAATTCCCCTGGTTCGCATCGACGCCCGACTGACCTCACTGGCTGAGTAACGGGGCAAAGTTCTGCTCTCGTGGTCGATGTTGCCTCGAAGTGTGGTCTCACGTCACAGTACGAGGGGCTGCAGGGGCTATACGCGCAGCGGCGTGCGCAGGGTCTGGAGGTCCTGGGTTTTCCCGCCAACAACTTCGGCGGGCAGGAACCGGGTACGGAGGCCGATATCGATTGGAATCAGCGTCGGATGCTCGAATCCGGAGACATCCACGAGCGCAGCGCCTACCAGCCGGGGGTGGCGAACTCCGGTATCAACCACGCTGCCTGTCAACAAACCGTGGTAGGCTCATTCAACTATAACAGTTGCAGTCGCCGTCGGAAGCTCATCAGAGGAAACCTCGACCACCACATTACCGGGGATTTTGCCCGCGCGCACCACGGCAACGGCGCGCCCATTGAATGTCGAGCGCGCACCGCTTTGGAAGCTCTCTACCGCCATTGGATTCCCATTGCCGACTCCTGCCAATGTGCCCGCGCCGCGCACACTAAAGTGCAACAGCCGATCGCTCGTGCGCTTATAGGTAGGGACGTTCTTGTCGTCGAGCAATTCTGCGGTGATATAGGCCAGATCGTCGCCGTCGCCATGAATCTTGGGGCGGTCCACGGTCAGGCGTACGCTTGCCGGGTTTCCGGCTGACTTCAAGGTCCAATGGGAGACCGGTTTGCCGCGCACATAGCCAACCGCCTCGAGCTCTCCGGAAACGTAGCGGATCCAGAACTCCGCCTTGTATTCAGTCGCCCGGGAAACCAGTTTGCGCCCTACGCTTTTTCCGTTCACGAACAGCTCCACCTCTTCGTTCTCGGAAAAAGCGACGACCTTCATCGGGAAGAAAGAATTGACGCTCTGCCAGGCGGCAAACAAATCAGGCTGCGTCCATGCGCTGATCGAATTTGCGCCCTTGCTGGGCAAAGATCCGTCCGGCGTCGGCCATTCGAGGAAGGCCGAGGTTGGGGTAATTCCAGTATGCCAAAGCACCTGCCGGTAGTACGCGGCGGGACGTAAGCGCCCGGTTGCATCTATTTCCCCACACATGCACAAGTGCCAGGGATACTCACGCGCGCCATACCAGCCAATGGAGGCTTCGCCCAGATAATCGATTGCACTCCATACGAAGTCGCCGATGACCCACGGCATCGTCGCGGTCGGTGACCAATAGTCGAAGGCTTCCGCCGAGAATGACTCGGATCCATACATGATGCGATTGGGACGGGTGCCATGATCGGACGCGTAGTTGTCGCGCCAATAGTTATAACCCGCGACATCCAGCTTGTCCGCGAACTCGTTCATGCCTTTGGTGAACAGATGCATCGCCGCGGTGACCGGACGAGTTGAATCGAGCTGATGGACAACCGTGGCCAGCATTTCGGCTTCGGCGGCACCCGCCGCTGACGTCATGTTGGGAATCTCGTTGCCGATGCTCCACAGGATGACGCTGGGGTGATTGCGCCCGGTCAGGATCATGCTCGTCAGATCGCTGCGCCAGTTGTTCGGAAAGAATCGGGCGTAGTCGTTTTTGGATTTGGGGCGCGACCACATGTCGAACGCTTCATCGATGACTAACAGCCCGAGGCGATCTGCGGCGTCGAGCGTGGCCTGGCTGGCCGGGTTGTGCGAGCTGCGGATAGCGTTGTACCCGGCCGCCTTCATCAACTCGGCTTTGCGCTCGTCGGCCCGGGGAATTCCGGCCCCGCCCAGCATGTAGTTGTCATGATGCATGGCTCCGCCGCGCAACAGGAGCTTTTGGCCGTTGAGGCGGAAACCGTGGGCAGCGTCGAACGAAATAGTGCGAATGCCGAAAGGGGTTCTGCGAGTGTCGAGTACGATCTCGTCGGTACGCAACTCTTGTACCAGGGTGTAAAGGGAGGGAGTTGCCGGTGACCACAGTGCAGGCGTGGGCACGGTCGCCGATCGCTCGACAGAGATGGTTCGATTGGCGGGGATGCTCGTGCGAGTTTCATCCCGCGCACGTTCTTTTCCATCTGGACCCAGTATGATACTCACCAGGCGTGCCTCGGCGGGTGCCGAGCGAGAGTTGGTGATCGTACCGGAGATGCGCACGGTGGCACGCGCGCGCGCCGTAGTGGGTGTTGTTATTGCGGGCCCCCAAGGATCCAGGTGAACCCGGTCGAGAACTTCGAGATGAACGGGACGGATCAACCCTGAGCCTGAATACCACCGGGACGAGGGTTCCTCATGGTTTACCTTGATCGCAATCGTGTTCTTTCCCGGTACTACCGCATCGCTGACATCCGCCACGAACGCCGTGTAGCCGTAAGGATGTCGCAGGATGGGCTCGCCGTTCACCCAGATTTGCGAGTCCATGTAGATGGCCTCGAAACGCAGCAGCACCGATTTAGTGGCCACGTCCGCGGGTAGCAGGATAGTGCGTCGATACCAACCGATGCCGCCGACTGTATAACCCTGCGCTTCCTTGGCGATCGCCTTGGGATCAAACGGAGAGTTTTGACCGGGCAAATCCTCTATGGACCAATCGTGCGGGACCAGCACTCGCCGCCAGGAATTGTCATCGTAATCGGCCCGCTCCGCACCGGGCGCATCGTCGCGATGAAACGCCCAATCGTCGTTGAGGTTGGTGACTTCCGCCCAGACGGGGCTTTGAGGGAGCACGGTTGAGATCAACCCCATGCAGGCAATCGCCCAGTAATTGCGTATCGACGACATCCTCATGATCGGTTCGCGCTCACAGGGCCGCCACAGCGGCCGCAACGAGTCTTTCCTTTGCGATTTGCGTAGTGACAACTGCATACCTATACGATAATTACCACTTTTAAGCCATATAGTTTAACATATGCGCTTTGTTATGGGGTCCAGGCACACAGCGCCCGATGAGCGACTGCAACTCTGCGATATTCAGTACGAACCATCGAACGGCATTCTCGCAAACCCGATTGCGCGTTGCAGGGCTGTGCTGGGCGGTATTGACCTTCGCGATGTCAGCCGACGCGAAGCCCGCCACCGATTGCCCACTGCGAGATCAACCCTACTCGATCGACAGTCCGCTGATCGACGTCCTGCTGAAGCCGGAAGCTCGACTGGAAGTTGAGCGAGCCGCTCCGTCTTTGTTGAAACATGCCCCCCAAATGATGCTGGGGACCACACCACCGACGTTTTCGACGATTATCACTCTGCGCTCCCTGGCCGGATTCGAGCGACTACCCGAAGACGCTCTGGTGCCGGTCAACGATGCCTTGGCCGCGCTGTCGATCACCCCGGCCGAACGTGAGGCGCGTTGTGCGCGCTACGACATCGAACGCCCGCGTTTGGATATTCCGGCAGGCAAGCCCCGACTCTTGCTGTTCGGGAAGATCAATGGATTCCGGGACACACCCTCCGTAGAGGCCGCCAGTAGCGCGCTTCAGGCAATGGCCGAACGCAATCACTGGGCGCTGGTATCAACCGATAAGGGCGGAATGATCACGCCGTCGGTGCTAAAGCAGTTCGATGCGGTCATCTGGAATAACATCAGCGGCGACGTGCTGACATTGACCCAACGCAACGCCTTGCGGAACTATATCGAAAAAGGGGGTGGCTTTGTAGCCTTCCACGGCTCCGGAGGCGATCCCGTCTATTTCTGGGATTGGTATGCGGACACGCTGATTGGCGCGCGCTTTTTAGGACATCCCTTTGCGCCACAACTCCAGGATGCACGCATATTGGTCGAGGATGAGCGAGATCCCATTGCGCACGAACTGGCCCCTGGCTGGACCCTGAATGACGAGTGGTATTCGTTCAAAACCAATCCACGTGCCAGCGGTGCCCACGTGATCGCGACGTTGGATGAATCGAGCTACTCACCCAAGGGTTTCGGGAATCAGGATTTGCGCATGGGCGATCACCCGATTGCCTGGACTCGGTGCATCAACCGGGGACGATCATTCTATTCTGCCATTGGACATCGGCCGCAAACGTATTCAGACCCTCACAACCGCGCGCTGTTGGAGCACGCCATTGTCTGGGCGGCCGGCGGGAGCAAAGCAGATAAAGACCGCTGCCCTTGATGCCGAGTCGGGCACGAGCGGCGGCACACATCCTTTGTAAAATGGCCACGCAACTTCCAAGAAAATAGGCACAATGGTGTCTGCGCGCCGTCACCCCCGCTACCCCTTGCCCGAGATCTGCTTCCATGACCCAAACACTCTCTGACATTGCCCTGACGAAGATCGACGGCACTCCAACTTCGCTGGCACGCTTTAAAGGTAAGGTGCTGCTGGTGATCAATGTCGCGTCCCAGTGTGGCTTGACACCTCAGTACGCCGGAATCGAGAGCCTGTATGCAAGCCGGCGCGCCCGGGGACTCGAGGTACTGGGCTTTCCCGCGAACAACTTTGGGGGTCAGGAACCCGGCAGCGAACAGGAAATTCAGACTTTCTGCTCGACCCACTACGATGTCACCTTCCCGCTGTTCGCGAAGATTTCTGTCGTAGGCCGCGATCAGCATCCTCTGTATGCGCAATTGACGGCGGCACAGCCCACGGCAATCGGCGACGGCCCGTTCCGCGAACGTCTCAAAGGATACGGTATCAGCTCCGCCGCGCCGGGCGACGTACTCTGGAATTTCGAAAAATTCCTGATCAATCGCAAGGGCGAGGTCGTGGCGCGGTTTGCGCCCGATGTGACGGCGGATGACCCGCGTCTGGTGGCCGCAATCGACGCGGAGCTGGCCGCCGGCAGCTGAGTAGCTGGACTGCCAGATCTTTCCGTAGCGAACAATGCGCGCCTCACCGTCGATTGCTTCGCTATGGATGATCGGTTCGAGCCTGGCATTTGCCGGGATGGCCGCCTGTATCAAGCTGGCAAGCCAACATGATGTCGCGATCGTGCAGATCGTGTTGTTTCGAGGGCTCATCTCCGTCGTCGTCACCGGTGGCTTTCTTCTCTGGCGCGGCATTCGATTCGCGACACCTCACTGGAGGGCGCATGCGGAGCGGGGAATCGTCGGATTTCTCGGCACGGTCACGTACGTTGCCGCGGTCGCAATGCTACCGCTGCCGAGCGCGGTCACCCTCAACTACACATCTCCCGCCTTCCTGGCGCTGTTACTCCTGATTGTGCATCGAGAGCGGCCTGAACCGTTGCTGCTCCTGAGTATGGTCGCGGGTCTCGGCGGCATAATCCTCCTGCTGCGCCCCAGTTATGACACTTCACAACTGGTGGGAGGTGCAATTGCCATCGCTTCGGCAATTTTGGCGGCCCTTACCGCGCTCAACATCCGAGCACTGGGTCGCCTCGATGAACCTGCATCGCGCACGGTATTCTTTTTCTCCCTGAGCATCGTGATCGGGGCATTGCCGTGGTTTTTGCTGAGCCACCCGGCATCACTGGATCCCGAGGGCGTGGTGTACGTGCTCGGTGCCGGACTCGCGGGTATCGCGGGGCATGTGATGCTGACGCTTGCCTACCAGGGAGGCCACACGATGCTGGTCGCGCTGCTGGGGTACTCTCAGATTGTGTTCACGAGCCTGCTCGGTATGGCGATGTGGAATGATCGCCCCAAGCTGCTCGCCTGGATCGGAATGGGACTGGTGATGGCCAGTGGCATCGTCGCGCGCCTGTCGAGTCAAAGTGACGCGGATTCGCCAACGATCACCACCGACCAGCTCGAATCACCTCCTGGACACGGCGCGCGGATCTCAACCCGGCCGGTGCAAAGCGACTGATGCTGGCGGGCGCACTATTATGTGCCCTCAAACTAACTGATTCTTCCGCGCAATCCGTCCCAAATGGGCGAGGCTCGGCTTGGGAGTTCGCGCGAACGTTTTTCGGTCGACCGCAACCAGGCCGAAGTGCATATGGAAACCGAGCAGCCACTCGAAATTATCCAGTAGTGACCAGTGTATATAACCGAGAACTGGAACGCCTTCGGTCATCACCCGGCGCATGCTGGCGATCGCCCCATCGATGTAGCGCACGCGCTGCGTATCGTCATTGGTGACGATACCGTTTTCAGTGATCAGGATCGGCTTGCCGGTGCCCTCGTGGATATATCGGACGGCATTTCCCAAGGCCTCTGGATAAACCTCCCGTCCCAAGAAATCCTTTTCAGCCTCTTTCGCGGGCGTGACCGTCCCGTTGGGACCGATCACTTCCCGGTTGTAATTCTGCACGCCGACAAAGTCACAATTTCGCCTGGCCGCTTCCATCCAGGCTGCATAGGTGTCATAGCGTATTTCGTCGATGCGCGTTCCAGGCTCGCTGGCCTGAAAATCCACCACCGCCAAAGTAACGCCGACAGGTAGGTCGCTGCGCGCGGCCTTGATCGCTGCAAAACCTGCATCATGAGCGGCAATCAGGGGCTGCAGGTACTGATCACTGTCCATAACCGTCAAGTAGGGCTCGAAGCGGTCCGAACCCATGCGCCTGGCTGCCGCGGCCTGCATCTTGGTCTTCGCCGCCAACAGGGACGCGGCGAACGACTGCCCCCGAAGCAGACGGTCAACCTGCGGCTCATTCAAGGTGCAAGCGAACTCGATTCCCCGGGCGATTTTGCGTGCGGCCCGGTCGCAAAAGCGGGCGAAAATCTGTGGCGCGTCCGCTCGCAACCAGCCACCGCTGGCTGCAAACCAGGCCGGAGTCGTGTAGTGGTTGAAGGTGACGACCGGGCGGATGCCTTTGGCATGACAACAGTCGACGACGCGAAGGTAGTAGTCCAGGGAAGCCTCCGAAAACTGCCCCTCATTCGGCTCGATACGCGCCCACTCGAGTGAAAAGCGGTAGGTATTCAAGCCTGCAGCGGCGATGAGCCCGATGTCCTCCGCGAACCGATGGTAACTGTCGCACGCGTCCCCGGAGCGCTCCGCGAACAGAGTCGGCTTGACGTTCTCCATGACCCAATAGTCCGAGTTGACATTGTTGCCCTCGATTTGATGTCCCGCGGTGGCAACACCCCAAAGGAAGGACTTCTGCCCTCGGGGGCCACCCGCCCTCGCCTTGGGCCATGCCTGGGAGCCCGCCACGGCACCCGACAGGGCCCCGGCCAACACAGCTCGTCGCGTTAGATTTCCGATCTCATGACTCATTGTGCACCTGCCGAAGTTGGACCAAGTATGTCAATTCTCGCGCGCCAGCTCTCGGGCAAAGTTGGCTTGGACCTGACACGGCTCGGCAACGTGTTTGGTCTGAATCAAACTTTGCAACCGACGCTTTGGGAGATCAGTGAGCGCTTCCCACCGGGCCCGGATGCGCCACCGGTCACGTGAGGGCCGCTGACCTGTCTCGGTCAGCCCTGCCGATCCGTAGAGGGCTACGGACCGCGCCAGGGCCCTATGGGCGATGAGCCCCACGGAATGATTGTTGGTGTCTGCGGCCGCTCGTCGCGGACCAGACATAACGCAATGGGAATGGCGAACAGGAGAAACAACGCGAGAAACACTAACCAGCCTACGAGACGGCCCGATGCGGAAGGATCCACTCCACCCAGATGTTGTGTTGGCAAAGTCACTATAACCCCCTGCGACGTCACCACGAGAACGACCCGAGTATCGCGCGGAAATGGCAGCGCAGCAACTCCCCACCGTCAGTTGTTCCGCGCTGCTGTCGTCATGAATTGCACCGGCCCCATGAGGCCCGAGGGTCGCAGGGGTGCATTGGGCGGATAGGTCGAGAAAATCGTGAAAGTCAGCTTTTGGGCACCCGACTGCGCATCGCCGATCAGGCGATTCATCCACAGGTCGGCAACACGAACTTCCAAGGTGTTGTGAGAACGCTTTGCTACTGCGCCGATATCGACGCGAAACGGTGGCTTCCAAGGTGTGCCAACGAGCTTCCCATTGACGTACACCTCGGCGACCTCGCCCACACGTCCGAGATCGAGCCAGAGGGGTGCTTTCCCTTTGGCGCCGGCCGGTCGGGAGAATGTGGTTGTGTAGGTGGCGATGCCCGAGAAATATTTAACTCCGGGGTCGGAGTGCTCGGTGAGAGACGTTAGCTGTGGCAGTCGAATCGATTCCGGTGCTCCGCGCCCTGCCTGGAATCGGACAGTCCACGGCCCGTGCAACTCGCCTGCGGGCACCAGCGGCGAGGCGGATACACTCAGGGCTGTTACCGTCGCAGGTTCGCGGAATACAACGAAGAAGGAATCTTCCGGGGCCATCTCCAGGGGGATCACCGTCTGACCCGCCTCGATTCGGTAGGTGACAGGCTCGCGCGTTCCAGTGTCGGCGCGCCAGATCTCGGGTTTCTTGTTGCCAACGCGGAAGTGGGCCTCGAGTTTCTCGGAACGGTCCCTGCGGTTGTTGAGGTAGTACACATCACCATCGCTCAAACTACGGTGCACAAACAGCACTTGGGTGTCGGTGGTGGCTGAGCTATAACTGAAATCCGGTGCGATACCCAAATCAGTGAGTGCCTGCTCCAGCTTTCCTCCGGGTACGACGCGACCCTTACCAACCGTGTTCACGCCGCCACGCGCCCAGAGACGGCTCACCAGGTGGGTGAACTCGTTGGGATCATCTTTGAGACTCGGCGACGTCTCCGGCGCGTTGCCGATCACAACACCGCCCGCCTCGACGAGCTCGGCGATGCGGCGCAGGACCGGTAACGTCATGCGCTGACTCGATGCTCCGAGGTACAGCGCACGGTAGCTCGCGCCACCTTTGCTCACGATCCGGTCGCCCTCCACCGAAAGTGTGTCCAGCAACATGTCGGCGTTCACAAAGTCGTAGGCGTAGCGGACCGGCTCATCGCCATGTAACGCAGTCAAAGGTCCCTCTTCACCGACAAAGTACGCCACGTCCGCGACATTGCGCCCCTGTTGCAGCAAAAAGCTGTTGCGGCTGATGTAGTCGATCCAGGGTCTGGCCATCTCGGCCCAGGTCTCCAGTCGAGTGAAATACTGGCCAAAAACAGCCAAGGAGATACCTGGCGGTTGATCGAGCGGCTGGTGCACCGAAGTGTGGATCACGGGTCGATTGATGCCGTTGGCAAACTCCAGGTCGATTATGCGGCGCAGATCCGAAGGCGCGAAGGCCCAGGGTTTCATCATGCTGGTCATTGACTCGGCGGCAGCGAGATTCCGTCCATAGACGTGCGCCACGGAGGCCGCGCCGCGCATGTCGGCCAATGCGCTCTGGTTCGGTGCCTCGTCTCGTGGAAATGTCCACAGTGCCGCCATGGGTATGTCGGCATGGGCACGCATGGTCATATCATCGCCCAGCGAGGTGTATCCGCCCTCCTGAGATTCACCGTACACCTTCAAGCCGGCTTCATGGGCGGAGCGGGCGATTTCCCCGTAGTGCTCACTGGCAATGAGATCGGCCAAGGTCCTGCGGAAGTCGTACAGAAAGGCGTCGCTTTGGGCGCGCGAGCCGACGATGACGCCGGTGAGAGTGGGAAGCCATGGCCGCGGATCGTAGCCGCGCAACCGCTGGAACTGTTGGATCAATTCGGGGGTCCAGTTTGATGCTCCCACCTCGATGCTGTCAGTCAGAAGGCCTCGCACACCCTGTGAGCCAAAGAGGTCAGGTCCCGTTGCCTGTCGATACATCTCGAGCAGATGTTGCATGTAACCTCGCACCACCCGCGCATCGTACTTGTCGACCTCGAGGCCGGTTGCCTCCTGCGCGGCCGGATGATTGGTCACACCGAGAAGCGAATATCCCAGACGCAGCACTCGCCAATGGCCTGCCGGGGCAGTCCAATCGAGCACTCCTTCAGGGCTCATGCGAGCGGTGAGATCCACTACTTTGTCGGCGCGAACCCCAGGCTCGGAGGCATTGGCCTGGTCGGAGAGAGCAGCGTAATCCGGTGCTACATCAAAGCCTGCTTTCACTTCGAACTGATTCACCCGGCCGAGCGCTGACAGATGAAGGTCGGCAATGCGCACCGAGTTGATTGGACGGGCACCAACGCGGGGACTTACGACCACGCGAAACTCTCGCGCGGTCACAGGTGCAAAACTGATTGTCGTGGGCACAAAGCTGAGAGGCAGATCAGCAATTCGACGCCAGCCCGTTCCGTCCCGCACTTCGAGGCGCGGTAGCAACCGCGTTTCCGTGAACATGATCTTCGCGTTGCGAATGAACAGAGTGGCTGAACGGATCGTCTGCGGCGATTCATAACTCATGAGCACGACGGGAGGTTCTCCCGGCGCGGCCGCTGGCACGGTGACGCTGGTTTCCAGGCTCGCATCCAACAGCGCTGCGGAATCTACTGCCTCACCAGAGGCCGACGTGTAGCGCGGATCGGGAGCAGCAGGTACTGCCTCTTCCGGATAGGCGAGTACTGCGGCATCCGCGTAGTAGACCTGCTGCTGGTTGCTCGAGGCCATAGCCTGGTACGGCCCGGTGACCGTCGGCGGCTGTGGCAACGTACCGCGAAAGTGCCGGCCACCGCGAATCGGTATCTCGCTCCAGACCAACTTCTTCATCGCCTCTGGAGGGCTCACCCACGGACCGCCGCTCTCACTCCAACCCGGCGATGATGCGATGGTCATCTCCAGCCCGAGTCGGTTTGCGGTGTCGGCGGCGAAACGAAAGGCGTCCTGCCATGGCGGCGTCATGAAGACCAACCGTTGCGGGACCACGCTGCGTTGAGTCAATCCAACATCGAAATGCTGTACTCCGCCAATACCGACGCGCTTCATCCAGGCGAGGTCGGCTGCGATTCCGTCCTTGGTGATGTTGCCGTTGATCCAATGCCACCAGACCCTTGGCCGAGCGCCGTCAGGCGGATTGGCGAATTGGCTGGCCAGAGCATCCGCCGTCGCGGGTTCCTCGGCGGGTGCCGGGCCCGCGGCCGTTGCCATCAGGAACAGCGCGATCGCTGCGCACGCCTGGCACATCTGCCGCTGCTGTTTGCGCCACTGCCGTGTCATGGGCTCAACATCCCCAGATCGGCCAGCCATCCTTCGAGCAAGGTCGGCCAGATGCGCAGTGTCGGCTCGGTCATTCCAAATCCGAGTCCGTGGTGGCCTTTTCCGAAGATGTGCATCTCAACCGGAACGTGAGCGGCATGCAAAGCACGGTACATGATCACCGAATCCTCGGAATCCACCAATTCGTCACTCGTGGTGTGAAATATGAAGGTCGGGGGCGTACGCGAGGTCACATTCTCGGCGGGACGAACTTGCCGTCGCATTTGCTCGTCCGGATGGGGTCCCAGGAGTTGAATGCGACGACCGTGGGTCTCTTCCAGTGTGATTGCGGCATACACCAGGACTGCGAAATCCGGACGACTGCTCACCTGATCGACCGGATCGGCTGCCTGCGGATTGCCCTCATCGAAGAGGGTTTCGGTCATGGCAGTCAGATGGCCCCCGGCGGAGAAGCCGATCATGCCGATGCGATCAGGGTTGATCACGTACTCGCGGGCGTGCGATCGAACCCAGCGCACGGCACGCTGGGCATCCTGCAATTGCACAGGATGCTTGTAGCCCGCGCTGACGAGCCGATATGTCAGGACGAATGCGGTGACACCGTGGGCCGCAAACCAATCCGCAACCTCGCGGCCTTCCTGACCAGTAGCTAATCCCTGGTAGCCACCTCCCGGGGCGACAATCACTGCTGTTCCGTTTGTCGGCGCGCCGTCCGGAGCTACGACAGTCAGCGTAGGAATGTCTTCCGGTTTGCTGCCCGTCGCTCCGGGAGCTCCATCGGGCCACAATGGAATCGTGCGCAACTCGAACGCCAGGTGCGAGTTCCGTGAAATTGGAGTAATCGGGCGCGGTGGATTGGCCGAGGCCACCGCTCCGGGAGTCCGGCTCAGCTCTTCGTCGATCGACTTCAGCACGGGATCCGTCAGCAGGTTGGGTATATAGGTCTGTAGGGAACGCAGGCTCATGGGCCGCGCTTGCTCGATCTGCGGATTGATGAGGGCGGGGACCTGATGCTCCAACACCTTGTGGGCCGCAGGGTTGTCGAGCAACTCACCTACAGTCGAATCCACTGTCAGCGGCTGCGCCGCCCGAGCCACCGACAGCACACCCACGAGCATCCACCAGAGCCATCGGAACGAGCGCTTTGCGATCACTGCACGGACTCCTGCCAAACTTGCCGAAAGTAGGGACTGAGCTGCGCCACGCGCGCATAACAGCCGGGATCGATCATGCACACGGGGCACCAATGGCCCCCGGCCAGCATCAGATTGGCGGACATGTCGAATTCGTGTCCCAGCGGACAGCGCCAGGGCAGCTTCGCGTAAGGATTGGCCACATGGTCCGCCAGGCATTGCCCGCCGCGGAAATCCGCCGCTGCACGTAGCTCCGACAGCTTCCAGCTTTCCTTGGGCTGGCCCGCATCGTAACCATGCTCCAACAGCTGCGGGGTTCGCGTGGGGGCGCTGAGCTCGTACCGATCCCAGTCGCCGATTGAGCTCCACGCGGCGCGTGAGCCGAAGTACGCTTCGATCTGCTCAGTCTGGTCGTGTTTCAACCAGTAGGCTGAGCCGCCTTCGGACTCGGCCAACTCGCGAATCCGCTTGTGGATGAGACCAGGTGCGTACCGACCGACGAGCTTCACCAGGAAAGGAACGGCCTGGGCGAGCTGGTGCATGAAATCCGCAAGCGATTCGCTGCGATAGGGAATCAGCCGCTGCAACTCGTCTGAGTCTGCATACCATTGCCCATGAAAGTTTCGGGTGGCGAACCAGTTGGGACGAACAATGGTGCGGTAATCGCGTATTCCGAGAGTGGCGAACATCTGCTGCATGAATTCATGATTGACGACGCGACACGAAGCACCGCCGCCGATGTTGTAGAACCCTCTCCAGAAGGTCTCCGGCACACCTGGATCGCATATATTGGCCAATAATCTGCCCGAATCTCGCGCCGTCACCCATTCAAACACGCCGTTGAATGGGTTGTGGAACATGATCGGGTCGAACACTTTCCAGATTTGCAGGTGGGCAATGGCGGTCTGGCGCAGAGACACCCAGTAGCGCAGGCCGGAATCGGCTATCAGGGCTTCAGCCTGGGTCTTGCTGACCGCATAGTGATCGAAGTGGCTGATTTTGATCGGGTCGCCGGTGCGACCCCAGTGAATCGGGGGCATTCGGCTACCGGTCTGGGCGACGGTCCCGATGTACACGAGCTTCACTTTGTCCGGATCAGGTTGCGCCTGGATAGCCCTGACAATGTTGGCAGCGCCTCCCACATTGACGCGTTGTGTGAGGTCGGGAAACCGGTCGGCCAAGGGGGACACGAGGCCACCGACATGTAACACCCAATCGACGCCGGTGACCGCGCGCAGTACGTCTTCGTATCGAGTCAGATCGCCCCAGACCACTTCAGCGCCGGACTGTCTGATGAGGGCCGCGGCAGCAGGCCTTTTTCGATCGTCCGGGTGAACGAAAATGCGGATCGCCGGCTCGTCTGTCCGCTCGCGCAGACAGCGCAAGACCTCCCGTCCCATATTGCCCGTCGCACCCGTCAGCAATACGGTCGGTTTGATCATCGATGAACTTCGAACTGGGCGTGCGCCGGGGCCTCGGCGTTCGTTCCAATCCACACATCAAAGGTGGCAGGGTCCTGGACCCAGGCCGCATCAGCCGTGCTCCAATATTGGAGATCGTGGCCGGACAGCGTGAAGCTGATGTGCCGGGTTTCCTGGGGAGCAAGCGTGATTCGTTGAAATCCCTTCAGCTCACGCACCGGGCGCAGCGCCCTGCCGGAGCGCTGGTGGATGTATAGCTGCACCACTTCATCGCCCGAGCGATTGCCACTGTTGGTGACATCAATCGACACCTGTACCGGGGCGCCAACGCGGATACTGTTTTGCTCAACATGCGGCTCGGAGTAGGAGAAGGTCGTATAGCTCACGCCGTACCCGAATGGATACAACGGCGAGCCCTCTTCGTTCCAATACCGCTTGGCCGCGGTCCCGGGTGCATGGCTGGTGGCACGCGCGTAGATGATGGGAACCTGCCCCACGTTTCGCGGCCAGGTGACTGGCAACTTGCCTCCCGGCACGCTCTGACCAAACAGCAGATTGGCCACCGCAGCCCCTCCCTGTGTTCCGGGGAACCAGGACTCAAGGATCGCCGGCACATGCGTGCTCGCCCAGGAAATATCGAGGGGGCGACCGTTCACGAGCACCAACACAACCGGTTTGCCCGCTGCCACAACGGTCTCGAGCAGATGTTGCTGTTCACCGGACAGTGAAAGAGTCGATACCGATGCTGATTCACCACTCATGTCCCAGCCCTCCCCCAGGACCAACACCACGACATCCGCTGTCCGACTCAGTGATTCGGCTCTCGAGAACTCGCGGACGGCTTCCTCGGGACTCCAGGGCGGGGTCTTGGGGGTGCGATCCAACGCCACAAACGGAGATGGGTACTTACGTGCCGGTCGCGCAATTCCAGGCGCCACGTCGACTTTGACACCCGGACCGACAAAGTCCCGTATACCGTCGGCGATGGTCTTGGTTTCCTCGAGCTGAAATTCGAAGGCCCAGGGGCCCACCAGATCGCGCTTCGAATCCGCATAGGGTCCTATGATGGCAATGGAATGCAAACGCTCCCGATCCAGTGGCAGCAGTCCGCCTTCGTTGCGCAGCAGAACGGCCGCGCGTTCCGCGGCCAAGCGGGCCGCAGTTCGGTGCTCGGGCGCGGCGAGCACTTGCTGGGCACGACCTTCATCCACGTACGGATTGGCAAACAATCCCAGATCGATCTTGGCTTGCAATAAGCGGCGCACGGCCGCGTCGATGACATGCGAGTCGACCTTGTGATCGCGGACGGCGTTCGCTAGCTCAGCGGTCACCGGCTTGCCGATGGACATCTCCATGTCCACACCGGCGGTCAACGCGCGCAAAGCCGCATCGGGAGCATTCGCCGCAAAGCCATGCGTCGTGAGATTCCGCACAGCATTGGCATCGCTGACCACAAAGCCGTCAAAGCCCCATGTCTTGCGCAGAACATCTGTCAACAACCAGCGATTGCCGGAGGCCGGGACGCCATTCAATCCCATGTAGGCGCTCATCACGGTCCGAGTGCCGGCATCCACTGCCGCCTTGAACGGCGGCAGATATACATTCCACAGTTCGGAGGTCGACAGATTGACCTCGTCGTAATCACGGCCGCCCAGGGCTGCCCCGTAACCTGCAAAATGCTTGACGCAGGCCATTACGTGGTCGGGTTGCACCTTCTTGCCACCCTGGAAACCCCGCACCTGCGCCGCGGACATCGCAGAGCCGAGGAATGGGTCCTCACCAGCTCCTTCGACGATGCGGCCCCAACGAGGGTCGCGTGCGATATCGACCATCGGCGCGAAGGTCCAATGAATCCCAACCGCCCGTGCCTCGGCTGCGGAGACACTCTGAGTCATGGCAACCAGGTCAGGATCCCAGGAGGCGGCCAGCGCGAGCGGCACGGGGAAAATAGTGCGCAAGCCGTGTATCACATCAGTACCAAACAGCAACGGGATATGCAGACGCGATTGCTCGACCGCGATGTGTTGCAGACGGTTCACGACCTGGGGATCGCTGCCGTACAGCACCGATCCTACCGAGCCTGCGCGGATTTTGCCCTCAATGTCATTCAAACCGACGTAGAACGGTTGACTCAACTGGCCCACTTTTTCCTCGGGCGTCATTTGCCGCAGGAGCGCATCCGCAGTGAGGGGTTGGCCTGCGAGCGCCGGCCCGACACCTGCAAGTAGCAAGCTGCTGAGTGCACTCAGCCCCATTCTTCGCATCATCAGCAAGCTCCTCAGCGTTCTGCGTGTAGTGTCGCTGGCCCCAGCCATCCGGCCGCCACCGGTTTCAGGCTCTTGAAGCCGAGCTTCTTGGGATCAATCAGCGCATTGTTGGGCGTGTTGGCGACCTCGACGGTCAGTGCGTTGGGGCCGCGGTGCAGCGCAGAGGTGATGTCGAGCGGATTGGGACCGAAAACCGGTGCAAACAAGTGTCCATTCACAGCCACCCGAGCAACATCATGTACCTCGCCCAGATCCAACGCTACATGGGTACCTTTCCGAAGCCATGCAGGCTCGATAGTAAAATCCCTCGTATACGAAGCGCTGCCGGAAAGATCGGAGATCTCTGGCATCTGCCGCCAATCGCCCAACTCGACGTCGGAACTACTTATATCGATCATGCGCCCGCCGATACCATGACCCGTTGCATGTAGCTTCCAGCCCTTGGCGGGCAGTGTGAGATCACCTACAGGTTTTAGTGGCTTGCGTGCTTGTGTGTTCGACGTGAACACTAACAGCGCAGACTCTCCGGCTGCGAGTTGCAGAGGGACGTGGGTGCCCGCCGGACCCTGCGTTGACGCCTGCGCTACGATGCTGCCGTCAAAGGCATTCCAACGCTCAGGGACCCCCTTCGCCGTTGTATCGAAACTCGCATCCCGGGGCTGGTCGGCAGTATTGTGTAGGAAATACACGGAGTGTCCGTCGCTCTCACGCTGCACGAACAGGAGATCGGCGGCGTCACCAGTGAATCGTAGATTGCCGGCAACGCCGGCCTCACGAACGCGCGCGACTAGGTCGGATATCGGCACAGCACGGCCACCATGCTCCATGGCAGAGGCCATTGCCTGCTTTACGCGCTGATCGCGAGCAACGTGATCAAAGTATCCCTTGTCGCGTGATGGCGGGGATTCCACAAAAAAAACCGGACAGCCCTGCGCGACCAGAGTAGCAACTCGCTCGGCAGTCTCTACGCGGATAGATGCGAGCGGCGGAACTACCAGCGCGGAGTATTCAGCGCCGCCGCGGGTGACGAGCTTGTGGTCAACCACGCGCGCCGAGGCCAGGCCATCGTCATTGATCCGGTCGTAATCGTAACCTCCGGACAGGAGGGCTTTGTTGACTTCGTGGCGACCGGCGCCGCCGTCCTCGATTCCCTTGAAGTACCCGATCCCCCCCAGATACACGGCAACGGGGACGACGCTGCGACCCGACTGCAGGACCGATTGAGTGCGTCCCAAGTAGCCGGCGAGTGCTGGCACCGCCATCCAGATCGGATTGCTCTCGGCCAGCATACTGCTGAACCCGAGCTGGAATCCGCTCGGCTCGAAGGCGTGCCAGCCAGGCCAGGCCTCGCGGTGGAATGCGTAGGGAAAGCCATGCAGGACCAGTTGATTGACACCGCTCGCGAACAGCAGATCGGCACGGCGCCGCATTTCATCCGGCGTCACCGAGTAGGGACGATCCTTCCAGACGAGGCTCTCGGCACTGACTCGCGAGTGTCCGTAAATGTCGGCCGCCGAGCGTGCGAGGCGCAGGAAGTGCGGGTCGGCGAACTCGTACAGGTCTTCCGTCTCGGGGATGTCCGCCAGCCCATAAGCTCGCAGCGCATCGAGCGGGCCGCCGTGCGCCTGAAAGCGCGCCTGCAGGTTGTGGTCGTGATTCCATTTCACGAACGGGGCTACGAACCGCTCAATCAACAGATCCGACACGGTTTGCTGGTAGTCGGCCCGGATGCGCTCGCCGGCCTCGCCCATCTCATAACAGGGCGGCGAGTAGTGATCATCCCAGGCTTCCATCCAGCCCGGCTGCAGGATCAGGGGCAGGTAGGGTGTCAGATCGTAGCCGCGGCGGGCCTCGAATTGTTGGAGGAAATCCTCGCTCCAGTACAAATCCGACATCAACTCGAGGCTGTCGACAAAGGTACCGCGCACCGCGGTGCGGGCCGGGCCGAGCGCGGGCAGCAATGGCTCGCCAACGCGCTGTGCGTGCGCATCGAACGCAGCCTGATTGAAGTGATCCAGAACCAGTTGCGGTCCAGCGCCCACTCCAGCCATCACCCCCATGTTGGCCGCGTACTGCTTGAATACCAGCACCTGCCAATGCCCAGGGGGAGGCGACCAGTCGAGCGTACCGTCGGCGTGGAGTTTGTCAGTCAGAATGAGTGTACTACCCTCCTCCAGCCGGCCCGGGCGGGTGACGACGGCACCGAACGCGAACAGTTTGAATCCACCGGGTTTGGTTTCGGGACTGATCAGGGGTGCCTCACCCTTGACCGCCACGACGGCAATCAGCTTCTGGCGCGCATCCAGACGGGCCCGCCAGTCTGCAACAGCGGGATCCCGGGTCCGCGGGTCCAATGTGGACAAAGCGCCGAGCTTCTTCGAGCGCGACGGCACTGTAATCGCGATTGGCCCCTTCGTACCACCCTCCACGCTTGTGCGCGCGACTGTAAGCTCGAGCAAAGCCAACTCGGGGGTGATGGCAAAACCGCCACCCGAGGGCCACGCCGATCCAAAGGTGTAGTCGAGTTGCAACCCACGTGCCGCGGCCTGCTCCGCGGCCGCACGGACGTGGCCCAGAAAAGAGGGCGTTGCATAGTCGTTGATCGTGGCGCGCTCTTGCTCCGTGAGATGGGTAATTCCGGGATTGAACGCCTGGATCTCGGCCCCCGCGAAACCACTCGCCTCTAGAAGGTCAACCTCACGACGTAACTCGCCGTCTTCGACAGCGCCACCCGGCCACCACCAGCGGACCCAGGGTCGGGCGCTTATGGGGGGATGCAGGAAATTGTCTCGCAGCGGTTCAGAAGCCGCCGCGGCGGACAGGCCGGAAACAACGGCCGTTCCCAGCAGCAGCACCGCGCGACCGAACGCGCCAACTCCAGTAGCCAAGTACCACCCCCATGTTGGCTTTCATACAGACTACGGGACCCTCGGGGCCGTAGTCAATAAAGGAACGATGGTGTATATTTAATTCCGTGCCGCGTGGCTGTCACTTGGGGGGTGGCTTTTATGGGGGTTAAGCGAGCTGCTGTCGTCAGTCGGGCGATGGGCGGCAAAGGTCGTGCGCCCACGAGGCAGTCGCAGGGGCAACCTGGCCGGGCCCTCGCGAGCGGCCGCCGGGGCCGCCCCACACTCGAGGCAGTTGAATCCATCAACGCGGCCGTGATTCACGCCGCTCACACGATGTTTCTCAGCGACGGCTACCACACCGCCTCCATGGAGGCGATTGCCCGTCGTGCCGGTGTCTCTAAGAAAACCCTGTATGCGCGCTTCGCCACCAAAGCGGAATTGTTTACCGCGGTTGTGAGGGACCAGGTCGCCAGATGGTCCGCCCACGCAGGCCGGTTCGATCATGCGCTGCCCTCGACACTGCAGGAACGGCTCGAACATCACGCGGCCATGTTTCTCGAGGCGCAGGCACAGCCGGAAGCCCAGGCTTTCGAGCGCCTGTTGCTGACCGAGGCCCGCAACTTCCCGGAGCTGGCCCGGATTTATCAGCAGACCGCCGTGCAGTTCGCGCTGGATATCATTGTCACGGAGTTGGAAGGAGCGGCGGCGCGGGAACAGCGGCCGCTGCGCGATGCCCGCGGGGCCGCCCACATGTTCATGTCGGCCGTGACGAGTTGGTCATCGCTGAACTCAATGTTAGGTGTCGAGACCACCGCCGCCGAAAGGCGCCGTGTTGCGAAATACCGGGTCGCCGTGTTCCTGGAGGGACGTGCCGCGTGGTAGCCCATTCAACCACCCCGCAAGGGGTCATTTACCGGAGAGCTTTCGTCATGAAGAAGATCGTCATTGCCTGCCTGATTTCGGCCGCCCTGTCCGGGCCGATCGCGTACGCCGCGGATCCCGCGAGCAGTCCCGCCCCAACCTACAGCACCTCGGAAACGCCGATCGGTGAGTTGCTCGACAATCCGACCACCCGGGCGATTCTCGATCAGTATCTGCCCGGGTTTTCAACCGCGGAGCAAATTGACGCCGCGCGCGGCATGACGCTCAAAGCGGTCCAGCCGTATGCCGAGGATACTGTGACGGACGAAAAGCTGGCCAAGATCGATGCCGCACTGGCCAAACTGCCGACACACAAATAGTGTGATGGGTTGCGCAGACTTCAGACCATTGTCCTACGCATTATGCTTATACTTGCTCCACTTTTGATTAAATTTACATTGTATTTGCACTAAATTGCTCACGCACGAGCAGGTGAACAGAGGGGTCTTCGCCTGTGCAAGAGAGAGTCTCGGCCCAGAATTTGTCGCCTACGCGCCAGGTCAGCGAGCGGATTGCCATCCGGCTGTTGTCCCTGCTGAGAAGCGCCGGTGAGCACAGCCTGCTCATCGGCCCCAACGGGTGCGGACCGCTGGAAAATCTCATGACCAGCGATGTCCGCATGTTACCTACGGACGAGTTGGACCGCTTGAACGGGCTGGTCATCGAGGCGTTGGCAAGCCTCGCCAACCGCCTCGAAGGCAGGCCACCGATCAGACCGGATGACTGGCGGATGTTCATTTGCTGTCTCATCAGCAGCCGCACGCTCGCTGAAGCGCTCACCCGGGCAACCGACTTCTACCGGATGCTCGACAATCGCTGGGGAAGGCTCGCACTCAGCGTGAGCGGCACGACTGCCACCATCCGGATGGACGCGCTTCGCGCGCGGCCCACTGAAATCAACTTCGCCGTCGACACCGTGGGCATGGCCTCTCTGCATGGCCTGTTTGGTTGGTTGATCGGGCAGACCCTACCGGTGTCGATGATCCACCTCAGATATCCCGAGGAGATGCGCACGCTGTTCGATACGTCCGTCCTGCCCTTTGCACTGAGAATGAGCGCCGAGCACAACGCGCTCGAATTTCCGGCGCGCTACCTCGACTATCCTGTCAGGCGGACCACCGATGATCTGGGCGATCGGTTGGTTCTGAGCTTCGCGACCGAGTGCCCGAACCGACGCTGGCAGGCTGACCTGGCGCAGCAGGCGCAGCTGCTCATGTACCGCGCGCTCCGGGATGCGCACAGGCTGTTGCCGCTTGCAGAGCTCAGCAGCCGACTCGGGCTGAGCCCGGCGACCGTGCGACGGCAGCTGAGCCAGGAAGGTACCTCTTACAGCCAGATCAAGGAGAGGTGCCGTCGTGAGCTCGGACTAGATCTGCTGCGCGGATCTGCGCTCAGCGTCGAGGACATCGCTGCCCGCCTGGCATTCTGCGACTCGGATGCGTTCCGGCGCTCCTTCCGCGGCTGGATCGGGGTTCCCCCCTCGGTCTATCGGAAAAGCGAGCACGGACAAACGCCCCAGCTTGCAAGCTGCTCCGTCGGCGCGCGACATGCGCAGAGCGGTTACAACGCACGACTTGTCGAATAGGCCGTTCAGCCACCGAGAGGTAGGACAAGCACGCCGACGCATCCGACACTGATCGCCAGCACCACCCGCACGGCCACATTCGCATGAATGGCCGACGCGTCGTTGCTTCACAGCGTGTCGTCGAGACCAACGGAGCTACGCAACTCCCAGCTCAAGGAGATGTTTCCCACGCTATGGGTGTGGACACTCGTTCCATTGATCCCATACATCATTGTCGAGCAACTCCGGCCCGTGGGCGAGGCGCCGCGATGGCAGGACTACGGCTCGAACATCCTGATCAGCCTCTCTACAGCCTACCTGTCGCTGTCATTGGGCATCGCAGCGGGTTTGTGGAGCGCTCAGCTGCGGGAGCTGCTGGCCTGGAAAACTCTGTCGTTCACATTCGCAAGTCTCGAGTCGGTGTCGCTCGTTGGCCCGCTACTTTGTTGGACCGGATTATCGTCACTCCGCAGGTCCACCGCATACATCATTCCGTTGATCCGTCGCACTACAACAGGAATTTTGCCGATGCGCTGCCGCTCTTCGACATCCTGTTCGGTACCTACTACCGTCCGCAGGCTCAGGAGTTCGCGGCCACCGGCCCGGCGCGGCGTTCCCTGCACCCCGGACGATTTGGTCGGCGCAGTTCGGTCCGGTGTGGGCCGTGATACGCATGCTGTTGCCACGGCGTCGCACCTAACAAGCGCTCAGGTGGTGTGCAGCGCTTCTTGCCGGCGGCCCGCCAGAAAGATTAGCGCGACCAGCCCGCAACTCGTGGCCACCGCCACGAGCGTCGCGATGAAACTGCCGGTGACGTCGCGTAAAACACCTGCCCCCAGCGGCAGCAGGAAGTTGATCGGCACTGCAAACGGTCCGTAGAGCCCGAGGACCCTGGCCGCCTGGTTCGCCCCGAAAATTTGTGTCGAGGCCATGGCGACGCATGGATAGATCCCAGACCCGCACACACCGGCAACCAACATCGCAGCGACCATGGGTCCAAAATTCCAGGAGCACAACAGCGTGAGGTAGCTCGCGGCAAAACCCAACGCAGTGACCCCAAGCGTGCGCATCCCGCCGAGACGATCGCATACTCCACCCACCAGCCAGGAGCCGACCACGCTCGCCGCCCCCATCGCGGAGACGAGTAGTCCGGCGTGCGATCGCTCGATTCCCCTATCGATGGCGATAGCCGCAATCTGCGAGATCCCGATGGTGCCAGCTGCACTCACCACGCCCCCGCCCAGCACGATCAGCCAGAAGCTGCGCTGCCTCACGACGGTACGTGCGGACAGCTCTTCCGGCGAGGACACGGTCACCTGCGGTACAGGTGAGCTCGCGGCCGCCGTGTCAGCTGTGGGGCCCTCGGTCACGCCTGCAAGCACCGGCAACAACATCAAGTGCAATGTGGCCAGACAGAGGAAGAACGGTGACAACCCGAACGACCTGATGAGTGTCACCCCCAGAAGGGGCACGAGAGCGACAAACAGCGGAGTGTTGGCAATGCCGACTGCCCGACCCCGGTGCCGCGGATACCAGCCGCTCGCGAGCATACTGGCCGGGAACGGGCCGAACATCGATACTCCGGGGCCAATCAGCAGGCCGAAGGCGGCGAGCGTCGTGCCGATATTCGCAGCAAATGCCAGCACGAGATAACCCAACCCGGAGAGCACCGCACCGATCGTCATGGTCATCCGCAAGCCCAGAGCTCTGAGCATACTGGCAACCAACGGGGCGGAAAGACTCATCGTCAACATCACCAGGGCGAGACCGGCGAAGACCGCCCCGCGCGATGCCTCGAATCTCTCCTGGATCGGCACCGCGGCGATGCCGAAACCGCCGAAGGCCGCGCCAATCGCGACATTCTGGGACAGGAAGGCCCGCAATAACATGCCAGCCGCTCTGGCGCGCGAAATCGAATGATCCATGGACTGTTGATTCAACTCGATTTCCCCTTCCAATCGTGCTCCAACCCATACGTCTGTCGTATCTGGAGGCTGCCTGACTAATGAGCGCCCTGCGATGTGCATTCCTCAGCGCGTATGATCGAGCACGGCTCGCGTGCGATGACCGTATCAGCAAAGCGGCGCATGTCATCCAGCTTCTGTTGCAGCGGCTGCGTGTCCTCTTCTACGGCATATAGATTGCGGAATACCATCGGCATGTCGGTGACGCCGAGCTCGGCGTAGCGACTGACAGTGTCGAGGGTGACGGGACCCATCGCGGTTGCAAAGATGCGGAAACGCTCCCCACTACCGCCCGCTTCTTCTCGGAAATGTTGCAACTTCCCGATCATCTCCTCGATTGCCCGCAGTGTACCGCCCGCGCACATCCACCCATCATTGGGCGCAGCTCGCTTGAGCGCCGCATCGGAGTGTCCCCCGATCAGAATGGGTAGCGGTTTGCTCGGCACCGGGTTGAGTTTGACCGACGGCAAATCGTAGAACTCGCCGTGAATCTCGAAATACCCGCCCTGGGTCAACCCACGCACGATGGCGATGCATTCATCGAAGCGCTTGCCCCGATCGGCGTAGGACACGCCCATTACGCAGTAGTCCTCCGGCCAGACACTGAGACCCACGCCGAAATTGAAACGATTGTTTGTGAGCGCGGCGATGGAAGCGGCCATCTTGGCTGCGTACAACGGGGGCCGCACCGGCAACTTCACGACGTTGCTCGTCAACTCGAGCTTGCTGGTCACGGCCCCCATGGCAGCCGCTTGTACGAACGGCTCGAGGAAGGGTTTGTTCTCCAGGAACTCACGGCCACCGTCCTCGGTATAGCTATATTGAGTGTCCATCTCCTTTGGTTACATCAGGCTGTCGGCGATGGTGAAGCCGCTGTAGCCGTGCGCCTCTGCCGCCTGGGCCAACGGCAACAGATTGCTGATCGGCGTCATGCTCTCAGCGTAATGGAAGCGCATTGTGGTCACCCTGGCACGATCTGGCGCTGGGTGAGGCGACTTCCTCGGCCCCGACGCGCGCTACCCGTTTCATACGCAAATAGACAGCAAATAGATCACTATTCCGATACTTTTGCATGTCGCCGTCCAAATATCTACGCAGATTTGAGCAATCGGCTCCCGGACGGCCATTGGCAGGAGCCTGCAGGCCAGCGCAGTGTTGCGTCCCCGCTACGATTGCTGCAGCCGCGCTAAATGACCCCTGTTTGTGAGCAGTAATGGGGTGTCATCCGTGCCCGCCACTGACCATCATCCAGTCTCTACGGACAGAGGTCTCAACCACTTACCAGTTCGGGCCACCGAGGGGGGTCATTGGATGTCAGGTCGTCGTTTTTCAAAGGTTTCGCGCGCCGTCGCGAGCATCATCGCCTTGTCTGCCATCGAGCCGGCACTCGCAGAGCAGCCGGAAGGGGCGGGTAACTCGCCGGCACTGGAGCAGCCGGCCCTGGAGGAAATCGTCGTCACGGCCCAAAAGCGTGCGGAACGACTCCTGGATGTCCCCATGACGGTCGACGCCCTGCAGGGCGAGCAGCTGCAGAACCTGGCCATCTACGATTTCCAGCAACTCTCGCAACTCTCACCCGGCCTGGTGATCAGCAACGAGAGCAGCAGGAATCAGACTATCCAGGTGCGCGGTATCTCCTTTCAGCAATATTCCGGCGCGTCTGCGGGCGTGACGGTGTACTGGAACGAAGTTGAGGTCAGCCCCACCACGGCCCTGCGCCCGATGTTCGATGTCAGCCAGGTCGAAGTACTGCGCGGCGCCCAGGGAACATTGCGTGGTGACACCTCTCCGGCCGGTCAAATCACCATCACCACCCGCCGACCGGCGCTGGACACCTTTGGCTTCGATGTCCAGCAGAACGTAGGCAACCTGTCGCAGCTGAATACTCAGGGCGGTGTATCTATCCCGATCGTCACGGGCGTTCTGGGTCTACGGCTCGCAGGCCTGTACGACCGTAATGACGAGGATGGAGTCGTCAACATTACCAACGGGCGCCACAACCGTGCTCAGACCCGTGCTGGACGAGCGACGCTCGAGTTCAAACCCCTCGACAGTCTCGATGCTCTGTTGGTATACCAACACGAGAACGCTGACGCCGTTACCTACGCGCCGACCGCGGGTCCAGGCAACTCAGCTACATTCCCACTGACGCCGGATGGGCCCGCGCTCAGGGCCAGCGATGAGAAGGCTACGACCCCGGGTCCCGATGATTTCCACCATGAGCTCGATGAGACCGCTCTCTCTGTCCGGTGGGACCTGGGTGGCTATCGGGTCAACTACGTAGGTTCCTACTGGGATGTCAGTGACCCATCGGATTTCAGCTTCGATGTCAACAACGCGGTGCCGAATCCGCCGGCCAGTGCCTTCACCGGCACCTATCCCGGACTGGCGCAGCGGCTCTCACGCAACACGCAGCGTCAATACACAAGTGAGCTGCGTTTCGAGTCGACGCAGGGAAAGTTCTGGAATTTCATGTTTGGCGCCTACTACGCCCACTTGAACGTCAGCACCGAGGTGTTTCAAGGCAGCGATGGAGGGGATACCACGACGACACCCGGCGCAGTGCTCGACTCTCCGGGCCCTGCAGTAGCTCATGTCGTAGTTCCGGAGACCGTGACCACCAAGGCATTGTTCACGGATCAGCGCTTCAAGTTGACCGAGAACGATCTGGTGGACGTTGGGCTGCGCTACACCCGCTATCCCGTGTCACGAGACAGCACTATTTTCCTGGGCCTCACGCCTGCGGGGCTCGGCGTACCCGCTGCCTTTCTCCCCTTTGCTTGCGGTTTCGTTCCGGGTGCGACGGTCGGTGGCGGCTACTGCAATCTGGCACCCGCCAAGGCCGTTCCGGCCTCGGAAACTCACACGAACCAGACGGGGCGCAGTGGCTCACTCAGCTATAGCCACCATTTCAATGCCGACACCATGGCCTACCTGAGCTATGCCCGCTCGTACCGGCCGGGCGGCCCGGTCATAGGGCTCACGGCCAACCTGCCCATTCAATTCCTGACTTTCCAGCCCGAGACATCCGATTCGTACGAAATCGGGCTGAAGACGAATCTGTTCGACGACCGCCTGCAGTTGTTCGCGGACGTATTTCATCAGAAGTACAAGAACTTCATCGGCACCGCGCAGGGCACGATTTACACTCAGAATCCCAGCCCCACGGGGGCCCCGATCTGCACCGGAGGCACCGGATCGGGTTGTAACGCGGGCTTCACCACCAACGGTCCTGCCGAGACAACAGGATTCGAGGTCACGCTGCGGACAAAGTTCACGGACCATCTGTACACTCAGCTGAATCTGGCGTACGCGGACGCCCATTACAGCAACGCGGATCTGTACTGCAATGACTTCAACAACACGGGCGTCCCGAACGCCAGCGGAACGCCGAGCGTGCAGCCGAACAAATATGTATCAACCTGCCGCACGAGCCAGTCGCTGAGCCCCACGGTCGGTCCCTGGCAATTCTCTGCCAATGGCGAATACTCTCACGCTCTGACGAGTACGGTGGACGGGTATCTGCGTGGTCTGGTCTCGTTTTCGTCGTCCGCGCCGGGAGACCCTGGCGCGGGTCTCGCCATTCCGGCGACCACGACCGTGAATGGGTTCCTCGGGGTGCGGGGCAGCCAGGGCTTGCACGGCTGGGAGGGATTCCTCTATGTACGCAACATGTTCGACTCCCGCTATTTCCGCACGTCCACCAACGATCAGGTGGTGTTAGGCGTCCCAACCGGCTATCACAACGTGTTCAGCACGCAGCCGCGGCAATACGGACTGACAGTCAGCTATCACTACTGAGTGCAATCGGTGGCCGGGCGCTGCAACGCCCGGCCACCGGAGAGGCTCCTAGACCCACTCGTCCCGCCAGCTGTGCCACACATCAACGTGAGGCGATCCCCGGTCCGACAGGAATTTGCCAAAACGTCCCGAAAAAAACAGCAGCGGTGAGTCACCCGGATGGCGTGTGATTGCCGTCACCTCTCCCACAATGATGACGTGGTCTCCAGCAGGATGGACGGCCGTCACCAGGCAGTCAAAACGGCAGAGCGCCTCAGCCACTTGGGGTGGAAACGGCTGCGCGCGCCAATGTGAATCGATCTCGAATTTGTCGCGCGATCTACGCGCAAAATGCAGAGCGAGATCCCGTTGATCGTGTGACAGCACGTGCACCGCAAATGGCGCGTCCACCGCAAACGCCGCTCGAGCGGAGCTCGAATTGGCGAGGCACCACAACAACATGGGTGGCTCGAGCGATACGGAGGTGAAGGAATTAGCCGTCGTGCCCACCGGGTCACCCTCTGGGGACACGGCAGTCACGACGGTCACACCCGTGGCGAACAACCCGAATGCATCGCGCAGCTCGCGCTTCGAAAGCTTCTGTCGCGGCACGCTTCCCCCCCTTATCCGACCTGGTGGAGAGCTTCATCTCCGATGCCATTTTGGCTCAGTTATTGATGATATGCGTATCTAAATACCCATTTCAATACGAACATTGTGGATCTATGAGCTTCTTTTGTGTATTCTGCGCTTCATTAAAGCGACATTCGTCCGTTATCTGCGAGGCTTGGCAGGACCATGGCGACCGCGGCATCCATTCTCGAATCGGCTAGTTCTGAGGCGTCCACCGGCCCGCAGGCGCAGGCGCTGCGGGAGCGGGCGCGCGCGCTGATCCCGGCGCTCAAGGAGCGCAGCGCACAGGCGGTCAGCGAGCGCTGCCTCCCCAAGCAGACCCTCCGCGAGATGCAGGAGGCAGGCTTCTTCCGCGTCCTGCAGCCCAAGCGCTTCGGCGGCTTCGAGCTCGATCCCCAGGTCTTCTTCGATATCCAGATGACTCTGGCCGAGGGCTGCATGTCCACTGCCTGGGTCTACGGGGTCCTGGGCGTGCACCCCTTCCAACTGGCCCTGTTTGATCCCCGCGCCCAGCAGGATGTCTGGGGGACTGACTCGCAGACTCTGGCCTCCTCCTCCTACCAGCCCGTGGGTAAGGTCGAGCGCGTCCAGGACGGCTTCCGGCTCTCCGGACGCTGGGGCTTCTCCAGTGGTTGCGATCATTGTGACTGGGTATTGCTCGGCGCCCTGATTCCGCCGGCTGCCGCGGGCGACCCGCCCGACATGCGCACCTTCCTGCTGCCGCGCAGCGACTACTCCCTCGTGCACGACTGGAATGTCTTTGGTTTGCAGGCCACCGGCAGTCACGGCATCCTCGTTGACGAGGCCTTCGTCCCCGAATACCGCACCCATCGTGCCATCGATGGCTTCCTGGGCACCAACCCGGGACTCTCCCTCAACACCGCCTCGCTCTACAAACTCCCCTGGGCACAGGTCTTCGTGCGCGCGGTCTCCTCCGCCGCCATCGGCGCTCTGCAGGGCGCCTTGGATGCCTTCAAGAGCATCGCCGCCAAGCGCGTCTCCACCAACACCGGCCGCGCCACCAAAGTCGATCCCGCAGTGCTGTACGCCGCGGCCAAAACCCAGTCCGCCGTCCTTGAAATGAAGACGATCCTCTCCCACAACCTGCAGGCCCTGCAGCAGCGTATCCGTGCCGGCGAGCCGATCCCGCTGGAGGAGCGCATCCGTTTCCGTTTCGAGTCCTCCCAGGTCGTACGCCGTTGCGCCGATCTGTGCGATGAGCTCATGCCCCTGCTCGGCGGCCGCGCCATCTACATGGACAGTCCCCTGGTGCGCTACTGGCTCGATATCAACGCCGCGCGCGCCCATATCGCCAATGACCCTGTGCTCATCGGCACCTCCCTCGGCGCCTCCTACCTCGGCGACACCGTCCAGGAAACTTTCATCTAACCCCGGCGCTGCCTCTCGAACATCGGCAGTCGCCCGTAGCAGGGATCTTCGGCAGAGGCCTGTCCGAGAGGGACTCCCAGGCCACTGCCGACGGTCTCGATCGGCGCCGCCACTGACCGCTCCGATACCCAATCGAGTACCAGGGAGCGGCGCAGAAACTTCCAAACTCCAGCGCGCTTCTCGTAACGGTCGAGATAGCGACCGTGTGCGATCAGCTCCTGAGTGCCCTCGAGGCTGCGATGATAGGCAGTTGTGAGCAACTCTCCCTCCGCGCGGTCGTCCTCGATCAAGAACAGCGAATTGCCGATCGCATGGGAAGTTGCCTGCCATCGCGCCATCATCGTCGGCAACCACGCAACATACTCGTCCGGCGTTCCGCAGAACATGGCCCCATGATCATCGATTGCATCATCGTGATACAGACTGCGCAGCAGAACGTAATCACGCCGATCGACCGCATGGCAATACGTCCATGCGAGTCGTTGCAGAGCGGCAATGTCCAGCAGTTCGCCGACCGTCATTGCATGTGGCTGCAACGACGGACCTTCGCGCACTGTCATGAGTGGATCAAACTCCGAAGCCACCGGAGACGGATAGCGTCTGGCCGGTCACGTAGCGTGCACGGTTGGAGGCGAGAAAGACCGCCGCATGCCCGATGTCGCTGGCCTCACCCCAACGCTTGAGAGCCAGCAGCTTGCGTGTCTCGCTGATCCAGTTGTCATCGAACGCACCCTGCTGCGTCAGTACGTGGAACATGCCGGCATCGATGACGCCCACCAGCACCGAGTTGGCCCTTATTTCGTGCTTGCCCTCCTCCTTGGCAATTCCCTTGATCAAGGATTCATTGGCGGCTTTGGGCGCCACGGACAATCCATCCTTGGCGGGCCACCAGCTATGTCCGGCGGATCCGAGGTGGACAAAGGAGCCGCCGCCTCTTTCACGGAAATGCGCCATGAGCGCTTTGGTGGCGTTGAAGAAACCGAACACCTCCGTATCCACAGCCTTACGGAAATCTTCGTGGCTTATCTGCGATAGATACAGCTGTGGCACGAGCGGTCCGGCGCCCCAGACGGCGCTGTGAATGCGACCATGCTGTTCGATCGCTGCATCCACAGCGCTCTGCACCTGAGCGGGCTCACGTACATCCAACTGGTGTGTGCTGGCACTCACGCCGCAACCGCGGATTGCCTCCGCGGTCTTCTCGGCAATCTCTTTCTTGGATCGATAGCAGATGGCGACGTTGCTACCTGCCCGGGCGAACTCGATCGCCACTCCTTGGCCAATGCCGCCACTGCCACCGAATACGATGGCTGCTCCGTCCGGAAAGTCCTTACTCATGGCAGCCTCCGCTGTGTGTCGACTCAAGCCGCAGCGGCGGCAAACGACGACACTGGCGCGTCTGTCGGGTACGAGGCCGGCGGCCCGAGGTCGTACGCTGCGTTGAGCGTTCCGATGAAGACCGGATCGTGCAGCGGATCCGATGGGGTTTCGATCTTGATGCCCCGCGAGCGCACGTCCTTGATCAGCGTATCGAACACTCGCTCATGAGTGAGGTTGTCCGAACCGTCCATGTTCTTTTTCAACTCGGCGTAATCTTCGAATACCTCGGCGGACCAGTGAACGAGGAACCGCAGCTCGTCGGTCGTGTGCCTGGCAACGACCTCATCACCGGTCATCACCAACCAATGATTGCGGCTGGTCGGATCTCCCTTGAACATCGACTGCAATGTCAAGCCGACCGGACGCTGTTGCTCGAGCGGACCATTCGCCTCTCCCCGGTGCAGCATCATCTCGTTCTGCACGAGCACACCTCGGTTATAGACCGGCGGCTTCAATCGCTGTGGCGCGGCCAGGGGACCCTCGGGCCAGTAGGTGAATCCGCTGTTGGGACAGTGTGAGAACCAGGTGAGCACCTGTGCCATCTTGATGAGATAGTCGCGAAACAACCCCGACTTGCCCATGACGCTGCACAGCCAGGTCGGGGAATTCTCGTAGCGGATGCCGCGGAAGCTGGGACTATCCAGATGACCCGGATCGGTGTTCGCGCACGGGCCATTGATGTTGAACAACATCATCTGCGGCTTGGCGTATTTCGCTTTCCAATAGCCCTTGGCCAGCTCGAGGAACTTGGGATTGTAGAAGGTATCCTCGATACCCGGATACAGACAGGCCGAATAGTTGGCCAGGAATCCCCGGAAGGTCGGAGTCAGGAACATGTCCAGCGTGGGGGTCACACCCGGCGGCATGGCACCGCTCAGCGTTGCGAGGAGCTCCTCCGTCGAGGCGAAGTGATGAGCGAGTATGAGTTTCCACGGTCCGTTGCGACGCACGACATCGAGCAGCCGTTCGCGCTGGTCATCCGTGTACAAGTTGTTTATTTCGACCGGCGGCGAGACGGGCCGAAGGACTTTGGCGAGCTTTTCCCTGTGAGCCTGAGTCAACATAGAGTTCTCCGGTATGCAAGTCAAAGTGGACCACGGGTGGCACCACGCCAGCCGTGCAATACGATTACAACATCACCCGTTCAAGTGCATCTGGCGCATGCCCCTCACAAAGTCGACAGTGCTGTCACAGCTACCTTTGAGGTAGTCCGCGCCCAGCACGGTCGCCCAGTAGATCTCCGAGCCAGCGGCAATCCGGCATTCATACAGTGTGCGCACGTACAGTTGCAGATCATGTTCCTCGCTGATTCCAATCGCGCCGTGTATCGCGTGTGCGATCGAGGTAATACGCGGTACGGCAGCACCGCAGATGTGCTTGGCGACCGCAACCGCGCTCAACGACGGCGGGAAACCGCTGCTGCAGCCGAGCTGAGCTGCCATGCGCGCCATCACGACCTGTTCGGCCATGACTGCGAGCTGCTGTTGCACTGCCTGCAGCTTCGCGATCGGTTTGCCGAATTGCGCGCGATCACCAGCGTACGCAACCGTCATCCTGAGCAGTTGGTCAGCCGCGCCCGCAATCTCCGCTGCCCGTATGACCGCAGCGATCGCACGCAGCATGCCGCTCTGAACGGACCTACCCCCTGCCACCATCTCGGGCGCGCAACGCCAATCAACATCCGCAGCGAGAGAGCCGTGTACGTCGGTGTGCCTGACTGCTGCCTGCGAGAGCATCCGCAAGGATATTCGTCCATTGACTTCCACGAGCGCATACTGCGCGACCCGCGCCAGAGGGACTGCTTGTTGATAGCGGTCGTTACCGCTGCCCGCCGCTGGCGTTATCAGGACCATGGGACCGCGCGGCGGCGGGATTCCGGCTTGCGCCAGCAGCGCCCGCGCAATGACAGTCTCACCGAACGGGACTGGCAAAAGATGGCGACCTGCGGCCTGTAGCAGGGCACCGAGTTGCGCAAACGACAACCCGGCACCTCCATGTGCTGGGTCGAGCAGCGCATCGAGATATCCGGACTCCTGCAGGGGTTCCCAGACGCCGTCAACGGGTCCGCCCTTCAGGATCTCCCGCAGGCGAGAGACAGAAGCGACATCGATGAGCATTCGCTCAAACGGCTCGAGTAACTCGGTATCTGTCATGTTCAGCGCAGCCCCAAGCCCCTCGCAATGATCCCGCGGAGAATCTCGCGGGTGCCGCCGCGCAGCGAAAAGCTCGGCGCGATCTGACTCAGATACATCAAAGTCAGATAGAGCTCCGCAGCGATCGGTTCATCGGGCCGTGAGCCCAGGTCATCCGCAATCAAGGTTGGAATGGATTGCTCGAAAGTCGTCCCCAGATCCTTGACCAGCGAGGCTTCCAGAACGGGACTCTCGCCGAGCGCAAGGCGCGCGGTAACGGCAATTGACAGCTCGCGCAATGTGGCCATCTGTGCCAGAAAGCTGCCCACCAGTCCGGCGGCGACGCCATCGAGGCGTCCGGCACTACGCAGATGCGCTACCCACGCATCCAGCAGACTGACACTGGAATAAATGCGCTCCGGGCCGCTTCGCTCAAACGCCAGCTCTGCCGTTACCTGCTCCCACCCCGCACCCTCGGCGCCGATGAGTGCGTCCTGCTCAAGGTGAACATCGTCAAAGAACACTTCGCAAAAGTGTTGGTCTCCGGTGAGGTCGGTGATGGGTCGGATCTTCACTCCCGGAGCTTTGAGGTCAACTATGAGTTGCGACAGGCCGGTGTGACGGTCCGCGGAGGATCCGGAAGTTCTGACCAGGGCGATCATGTAGTCGGCGTGCTGCGCGTGGGTGGTCCAGATCTTCGAGCCATTCAATGTCCAGCCCTGCGCCGTAGGCACGGCACGGGTCTTCACGCTCGCGAGATCCGAGCCCGCGCCTGGCTCGCTCATTCCGATGCAGAAGAAAATCTCACCGCGGCAGATCTGCGACAGATAGCGCGAGCGTTGCGCCTCCGTTCCGTAGTTGAGGATCAGCGGTGCGCTCTGCCGATCCGCAATCCAGTGAGCGGCCACCGGCGCTCCCACACGCAGCAGCTCTTCGACCACCACGAAACGCGCGAAAGGGCCCCGCCCGCCGCCGCCATATCGGATTGGCAGCGTGAGTCCGATGTACCCAGCGTTGCCCAGGGCGCGGCTGAAATCCCGGTCAAAGCCCAGCCAGGATCGCGCTCGTTGCGCGAGGGGCCATTCACCCAGGAAGCCCTGGAGAAGGGTCCTGATCGGTGCACGCAAGGCTTCATCCTCGGCTGGCAAGGCGGACAGCGTCAGCGTTTCGAACAATCACACCCCCGGGGCGGGCCATCTCCAATATGGGTACCGATAGTACCCTATTATCCATCCGCATGCGCCTACATGCGCCTATGAATGCGCGCCGCTCCCCGCTATTATTGGTACTGTCATTACCGTTAGTACGCGAGTTGCAGGTAGCCGTGCGCGGGCGCGATTACGTTGCGATCAGGGGGCTGGAGGATGAAGTGGTATTGAAGGGCCGGCACTTGCTGGGCGGAGAATGGCGCGCCGGCCGGGAATCGTTCCTCACCCGCAGCCCATCGGACCTGAACGAGATCGTCGGTGAGTATCCCAAAGGCGGACCTGCGGACGTGGCGGAGGCGCTCGAAGCTGCACGCAAGGCGTTGCCCGGCTGGAGAGCTCTCAATGTTCAGCGCCGCTGCGATCTGTTGCATCGTGCAGGCGATCTCCTCGCCTCACGGGCTACCGAAATCGGTACCCTGCTCGCGCGCGAGGAAGGCAAAAGACTCAGTGAAGCAGTCGGGGAAGCCACACGCGGCGCGCAGGTCTTCCACTATTACGCCGGCGAGGTCATCCGGCACCCGGGCCAGTTTCAGGACAGCCTGCGTGACGGACACTCGGTTCTTGTCAGTTACGAACCCGTGGGAGTGATTTCTCTGATCACTCCCTGGAACTTTCCAATTGCCATTCCTGCCTGGAAGGTCGCCGGTGCGCTCGCCTACGGCAACACCTGTGTGTTGAAGCCCTCGGAATTCGCCCCGGGATGCGCGGTGTTGCTGGGCCAGCTGCTCGAAGAGGCGGGACTTCCTCCCGGCGTATTCAACCTGGTGCACGGCACGGGCCGGGAGTTGGGAGACACACTGGTGTCAGGTGCCGATGGAGTCAGTTTTACCGGTTCAACAGCCACCGGGCGACTGATTCTGCAACAGGCGGCGGCGAGCATGACCAAGGTGCAACTGGAGCTCGGGGGCAAGAATCCTTTGATTGTGCTGGATGACGCCGATCTGCAGGTCGCAGTCGATGTCGCGCTCCAAGGCACTTATGGCCAGACGGGGCAGCGCTGCACGGGATCGGAACGTCTCATCGTCACACGCGGCATTCACGATGAGTTCGCCGATCTGTTGGTGAAGAAGGTCGCCGCGCTGCGTGTGGGCCATGCTTTGGATGCCGACACCGAGATTGGCCCGGTCGCAACGGCTGCGCAGCTCGCGAAGAATCTGGCCTTTATTGAAAGTGCCAAGGCCGAAGGTGCGGAGCTGGCCACCGGAGGACAGCAGTTGGAAAGACGCGCGCCAGGACACTATCTCGCCCCCGCCCTGTTCTTCGGCACGACACCCAGTATGCAGCTGAATCGCTCCGAGACCTTTGGCCCCATTGCGGGAATCATCCGCGTGCAGGATCTGGAGGAAGCCATCGCGGTTGCGAATGACTGCGAGCTGGCGCTCTCCTCTGGCATCTGCACGACCAACATCCGCTCCGCGGAACGTTTCCGGCGCCTCTCTAAAGCAGGCATGGTGATGATCAACGCGCCGACCGCCGGTGTTGAATATCACGTGCCTTTCGGAGGGCGGGCGCCATCGGGCTACGGGGCGCGCGAACAGGGCACGGCCAGCGCCGACTTCTTCACCGAGGTCAAGACCTGCTACCTCAATCATGGGGCGATTTAGCCCGCCGGGAGTTGTCTGCAATGGCTACGAAAGTCGGTTTCATCGGTCTCGGGGCCATGGGCCTGCCGATGGCTTCCAACCTGCAGCGCAAGGGCTTCCAGCTCAAGGTGCACGATCTCAACCCGTCGCCTCAGGAGAAGCTCGCAAAGCTCGGCGCGCACACGGCGCCTACGGTCGCCGAGTGCGTCCGCGGCGTCGATATCGTGGTCACGATGCTACCCGCAACACCGCACGTCGAAGAGGTCGTACTGGGCCGCGACGGAGTGTTGGCCAACATCGAGGCGGAATCGGTTCTCATGGACATGAGCACGATTGATGCGCGGGGAACCGACCGGGTCGCCAGGGCCTGCGCCGAGCGCGCCATCGGCTTCGCCGACTGCCCGGTCGGGCGCCTGGTCATGCATGCAGAAAAGGGCGAATCGCTCTTCATGGTCGGTGCTGATGATGCGGTCTTCGCGCGCGTCGAGCCGCTGCTCAAAGCCATGGGCACGGCGATTTACCGCTGCGGGCCGCCTGGAATGGGCTCGCGGATGAAGCTCATCAACAACTTCATGCTGCTCTCGACGGCGCAGATCGTTGCGGAGTCACTGACACTCGGAACCAAGCTCGGCCTGGATGTCGAGACCATGCGCAAGGTGACCGCTGGAACGACGGCCAACAATGGTCAGTTCCACGTACTGATGGTGAACAAGGTACTCAAGGGGGATATCGAGCCGGGTTTCACCATTGACCTTGCTTTCAAAGACATGACGTTGGCCATGAACGCCGCTGCGGAACAGCGCATGGGTCTGCCGGTAGGCGCTGCAGCACACGCGGTCTATGGCGCGATGCGCGCAACTCGATACGCTTCGAAGGACTACTCCGCCCTTCTGGCATTTGCGTGCGATCAAGCCGGAGTCACCTTGCCCAAGCTCGAATCCTAGGCTCAAAGGAATAGTCACCAGATCATGGACAACACCGCACGCCAGACATCCTGGACACCGCAGACATCTTCTGTGGACCGCGAGGCACTGAGCCGCGCGCTGCTCGAATCCAACGTACCCACACTGCTGATGGCGTATGTTCACCTGACACAGGATGAGGAATTGCTGGACCGGTTCGCACCGCATATCCATTCGCCCTTTTCAGGCATACCGAATGACATTCCTGCCGCGCTCCTGGAGGAGCTGCGCCGCCGCCTGTTTGATCGCCTGACGAGCGCCCAGGTCCAGTCCGATACGCCCCTGTCCCCGGAGCTCATGCGGAAGATGATGAGCATCGGTGTCGGAGAGCCGGTCGCGCCGGAGTTCGTGCCGTTGCTGCTGGAGCAGATGGGTTTCGAGAAACCCGTTCCGCGACGCGAGATTCCGGGACGAGTAGCACCGCCGGCGGACTTCAAGGTGCTGGTGATCGGTGCCGGACTGACCGGTATCGCCGCTGGTATCAAGCTCGCAGAGGCCGGTTACAACTACCACATCATCGAGAAGAACCCCGAAATTGGCGGAACCTGGTGGGAGAACATCTATCCCGGCGTGGGAGTCGATACACCCAGCCACTTCTATTCGTATTCGTTCGAGGTGAACGGCGAGTGGAACTATTACAACCCCAAGGGACCGGAGATGCAGGCGTACCTGCTCCGGGTCGTCGCGAAGTATGGAATCCGCAATAACATCGTATTCAACAGTCGCGTCATCGCGTGCGAGTTCAACGAAGCCGCGCACCTCTGGCGCGTCACCGTCCGGGCCAGCGATGGCACCGAGCGTGTGTTCCAGGCAAATGCCATCATCAATGCGCAAGGCCCGCTGAACAGGTGGACGTGGCCGAACATCCCGGGTTTTGATGACTTCAAGGGCGTGAAGATGCACACCGCCGCCTGGAACCCTGATGTCAGCCTGACAGGCAAGCGCATCGCGTTGATCGGTACCGGTGCAAGCGGTGCTCAGGTGGGTCCAGCGGCCGCTGCTCAAGCGGCCCACCTCACCGTATTCCAGCGGTCAAAACACTGGGTGTTGTTCAATCCGGAAATGAATCACGCGGTACCGGAGGGTGCCAAGTGGGCAATGAAACATATCCCCCACTATCTCACCTGGTTTCGCTTCCGGGTTTACTGGACGGCGGCGGACGGCTTGTTCGCCAATGTGCTCAAAGACCCGAACTGGACACAATCGGACCTGTCCATCTCAGCCCATAATGAGGCGGTACGACAGTACTGCCTGGGATACCTGCAAACCAAGCTGGGCGGGCGGCCCGACCTGCTCGAGAAGCTGACACCTGACTATCCGGTTTTCGGCAAGCGCATTGTGCTCGATGCCGGTTGGATCGACATGATGGTGCGCGACAACGTCACGCTCGAATCCGATCCGATTGAAAAGATCACGGCGGACTCGATCATCACGCGCTCCGGACACGAGCACAAGATTGACATCCTGATCTGCGCGACGGGATTCAACGTAGCCAAGATGCTCGGCTCACTGATCGTGATCGGGCGCAACGGCCGCAGTCTCGGCGCGGAATGGGGCGAGGAGGATCCGCGCTCCTATCTGGGAGTCACCGTGCCGGGATACCCCAACTTCTTCCTGACGGTGGGGCCGAACTCCGCTCCCAATCACGCTGCCGGCCAGAACATCATCTCTGAAGCGCAGGTCCACTACATCATCGAATGTCTCGATCTGGTCGTTGCCAAGCGCGCCTCGACCATCGAGCCGACGCAACAGGCGTACGAGGCGTGGAATGCTCAGATCGACAAGCGCATGGAGCAGATGATCTGGACGCACCCCAAGGCCAAGAACTATTACCGCAACAGCAAGGGCCGTGTTTTCATGTCATGGCCGTATCGCCTGGTGGATTATTGGACGCAGACTCGCGCACCGATCCAGGAAAACTTCAAGCTCGACTGACCTTCGATGCAGGGGCGCTGGGTTTATGGTCCAGCGTACTGCGCTGTGCTTGCCAGATACCGGCGCGGATGACCTCGAACATCCGGTAGAACTCGCGTGGATCCATCATGTCGGTTGCGAACATCGCGCGCTGAACCAGCGGGGCCCAGAACAGCTCGGTGGCGAGCTCCACGTCCGTATCCAGCGGCAAATCGCCTCGTTCGACGGCACGCGTCACGATTACACGTCCCGGTAGGCGCCGACGTAGAAAGGTTGACTCTATGCGCTGAGCTAACGCCGGATTGTGCGCCGCCTCGCTCAGCAACGCGGGCACGACACTCGCCAGCGGAGTCTGGTGCAGCACTCGATTGTATTGGCGCGCGAGCTCGAGCCACTCTGCTATCAGGTTGCCGCGATCGGGGACCTTGAGCTTGGGGAGCAGATCGAACGCCGCCACGACCAACTCTTCCTTGGTAGGCCAACGTCGGTAGATGGTCGATTTGCTGACTCGCGCCCGAGTCACGATCTCATCGATCGTCAGTCCACCGTAACCGCGCTCTCCCAGCACTTTCAGCGTGACTGCCAGGATGGCATTGCCGGATTCCACGCTGCGTGGCCTGCCGACCGGCCGCTTGGGCGGGGTGTGAGTCCGGCCGTCCGCCAACTTGGCCTCTGCCGGCGTCATGGATTTCAAAGCACCTCCCAATTCAAACTCCCGCGAAAAGCTGCGAGCCGCGGCGCATCGAGCTTCAGTGTAGCGCAAGCCCCCGCGAGGCGGGCCGCTCCCGCAGCCGGTGGGTGGCGGGCCGCGCTTTTGACACCCACGCCATTAACGGTAACAATATTACCGATATTGGCGCCAGGAGTTCCTGTGGACGTTCGTGCCGACCTGCCCCTCGACCCTCAGTTCAAAGCCATCCTGGCCGCCCTGCCGCCCTTCCCGGACATCCGCACTCTGCAGATTCCACAGTTGCGGAAGATCGTGCACCAGTCCTCGACAACTGCCCCTCCGTTGCCAGTTGCCCTCGGCTCCATCAACGATCGCACCATACCGGGACCGGGTGGCGCCCTCCCCGTGCGCATTTACACGCCCACTGGCAACGGTCCATTTCCAATCATCGTGTACTTTCATGGTGGCGGCTGGGTGGTCTGTGACCTGGATACCCACGACATGATCGCCAGGGGCTTGAGCCACGCCTCCGGGGCCATACTGATCTCCGTCGACTACAGACTCGCGCCCGAACACCGTTTTCCCGCGGCGATCGATGATGCGTGGGCCGCAGTTCGTTGGGCTTCCCAACACGCCATTGAGCTCGGCGGACACCCGAAGTTGCTCGCCGTGGCCGGAGACAGCGCTGGAGGTGTCATCGCCTCCGCAATCGCTCTGCGCGCCAGGGACGAGAAAGGCCCCGAGCTCGCCGCTCAGGTGAATTTCTATGGATCCTGCAACTATCCCTCGCAGCTCACCGCCTCGGCACGCGCGTTCGCCGAGGGTCCGCTGCTCTCCAAGACCGATATAGACTACTTCTGGAGCCTGTATCTCTCCGACCCGGCGAGGGATCAACATCACCCGTGGGCCTCGCCCATCCGCGCAGCGAGCCTCGCGGGCTTGCCACCGGCCTTCGTTGCCACCGCCGAGATCGATCCGTCACGGGATGACACCGAAGCCTTTGCAGCCAAACTGGCCGCCGCCGGCACCTCCGTCACGCAGCGGCGTTATCCCGGAATGGTGCATGGCTTCCTGTCATTTCTGGGCACGATCGATGGTGCGCAACGTGCGGTCGATGAGTGCAGCGCCTGGCTGAAACAACAATTCGCACGTGCCCCGGCGTGAGCTGCGCCAAGCAGTTGCGGCCATGACCAACAGCAACCCGGCAACAGGCCCCCTTGCGGGCCTCAAGGTGTTGGATCTGTCGCGCGTTCTGGCGGGGCCCTGGGCCACGCAGATTCTCGCCGATCTCAGCGCCGAGGTCTTCAAGATAGAGCACCCCGGGCAGGGGGATGACACGCGCAGATGGGGGCCACCGTTCCTGCAGGACGGCTCGAACGATGCGGCGTACTATCTGTGCGCCAATCGCAACAAGTACTCGCTCGCCATCGACTTCGCACAGCCGCAGGGGGCACAGCTGCTGCGGGACCTCGCCGCCAAATGCGATGTGGTCGTCGAGAACTTCCGTGTCGGCGGTCTGGCGAAATACGGGCTCGACTATCCGTCCTTGAGCTCCGGACACCCCTCCCTGATCTACTGCTCGATCACCGGCTTCGGCCAGAACGGTCCTTACCGGGATCGCGGCGGTTATGACTTCCTCATCCAGGGAATGAGCGGGGTGATGAGTGTCACGGGACAGCCGGAGGGTGTCGCTGGGGCAGGACCGCTCAAAGTGGGTATTCCCATCAGCGATCTGTCCACCGGACTGTATGCGGCGATTGCCATTCTCGCGGCCCTCTGCCATCGCAACGCGACCGGAGAAGGCCAGCACATCGATTGCGCCTTGTTGGATTCGCAGGTGAGCCTGCTGGCCAACCAGGGCTCGAACTTCCTCAATGGCGGGATGATCCCGGGGCGCCTCGGAAACCAACATCCCAACACGGTGCCGTACCAGGACTTTGCGGCGGCCGATGGCACCATACTGGTGGCGCTGGGCAATGATCGTCAGTTCCGGGCGTTCTGCGGCATCATCGGGCGGGAGGATCTGGCGAAGGATCCGCGCTACCTCGACAACGCCGGCCGCAGCGTCAATCGCAAAACGCTGCAGACCGAGATGGCGGCCGCCATTGCAAACTGGAAGTCCGCGGATCTGCTCGCGCGGATGGACGCGGCCAAGCTGCCGGGTGGACGGGTGAACCAGATACCCGAGATTCTCGCCGATCCGCAGATCGCCGCTCGCGACCTGATCAAAACGCTCCATCGCAGTGATGGCACGCCCGTCAAGGTACTGGGATTCCCCGCCAAATTCTCCCGTACAGCGCCGCGCTATTTGCGCGCACCGCCTCGGGTGGGAGAGGACACCTCTCAGGTGCTGACTGATGTCCTCGGGTTGACGGAGACAGAGATCCAAGGGCTGGCCGACACAGGAGTTTTAGGTCGGCCTGGGTAAGAATCAGGTCTCATAGGCGCTCGGACTGTTGATCGACGAGGACCGACATTGGCCAGCATGGCTAGAAGGATGTCGGGCCAACGCTGCGGGGATTCCGCGGGCTACCGGACCCGCCAGCATCGTGGCTGCGGCCAGGCCGGGAGTCATCTGCGCATCAGGCCCCTTCAAAGGTGAGCCGGTCGACCCGGATGGGCGCCGACCCGGTATTGACGAGGCACAAATCCTCCGTGGCACGGGCGCCAGCCAGTACAACCCGCCCCTGTCCGCGCGCTAACAGGCGCCCCTGCGCGTTCCCGCGTCGGATCTCCAGCGGCCCGTCCGCCAGGATCGTGAGCGCGCCGGTAACCCCGCGCACACCGGTATAGCGGGCGCCCCCCCGGGAGAGAGTTCGAGCATGAACCCGCGGCTTGGCCGAGTCTGGCGGAGCGTGGAACCCCCGTTCCAGAGGATCGATCGATGAGGACGTAGACTCCGTCGCGGCGACGACGGCGGTGCTGGGCGTGTTCCCTTGGCTTTGTTGGACCTGTTGTCCACCGTCCGCAGGTGGACGCGGCATCTCTCCCGACGCTGGGGCGGTTAGCATGCTGCTGCCCGCAATTATCCAGGCCAATGAGCGGCACAGTGGCGCGCGAAAGTGTCTCTTGCGATTTTGTCGCGTCATCTGGGTCGTTGGAGGAGAAAAAATGCGGGCGACATCGCACCTCGGTGCCGCAGCCAGAGGAGGCACAGCCTGCGCAGATTCCCGTGCCGGTAACGTCGCCAGAGCCATCGACGCGCTACCTGACAGAACAACTCTGCGGCCGACGTCGCTCGGATCCTGCCCCAACTCGCCTCTCCAACATTTTTTAAGGAACGGATATGTATGCACGTGGGTATCAAACTCTGGGGCTATATGACGCCACACCTTCGAGCCTGCCGCGGTCCACTTCAAGGCTATGGGGCCGCAAGCAAACCGCTCGAGCGGACCGTCCAAGACCCATCGCT
>Ga0207710_10000210_pt1 | contig 53899 bp, 55 predicted proteins | sample KBSS24metaG_FD_184400 | JGI IMG/M metagenome (GOLD analysis project Ga0207710, IMG submission 184400) | Switchgrass rhizosphere microbial communities from Kellogg Biological Station, Michigan, USA - KBS S2-4 metaG (SPAdes) (version 2) | ecosystem: Host-associated > Plants > Roots > Rhizosphere...
AGTCCTGAAGAACTGGCACATCTTCAACCGCTACCGTGGCTGTCCACGCAGGGTCGGCACGTTCGCCCAGGCCGTCTTCATCCTTGAGCAGGAGGGGATTTAGGAAAACCGACTTTGAAAAAGCTCAATGATCGTCAGATGGTTGAGGAGTTCGGGTGGAGCCTGCTGAGCCACTGCGAGGGAAGGTCGCTTTGATCACTGGGGCGGCCCGCGGTCAGGGCCGATGCCACGCCGTTCGCCTGGCCGAGCTCGGCGCGGACGTGATCGCCCTGGACATCTGTCGACAGATCGCCACCGTCAAAGTACCCGATGTCGACCTCCGCCGACCTCGACGAGACAGCCAGGGCGGTGGAAGCGCGCGACCGGCGGATTGCCGCAGCGGAGGTGGACGTGCGGGATCTGGCCAGTCTGCGCGCCGCCGTCGTACTGATCAGCTCTACGCAGCGTCTCACCGGACGGGGCGGCGGCGGCGACGCGGGGGGGGCGACGTTACTGCGCGAGCAAGCACGGCGTGGTCGGACTCATGCGGACCTTCGCTCACTGGCTCGCCCCGCATGGCATCCGGGTCAACACGGTGCATCCGACCGGTGTCGATACACCAATGATCAACAACGGCGCGCTGCGTGACTACGTCGCGGCGCATCCCGCCATGGCCTCAGCCATGGCGAATCTGATGCCCGTGCCGTGGGTGCAGCCGATCGACGTGGCCAACGCGGTGGCGTGGCTGGTCACTGACACCGCACGCTACGTCACGGGCGTCACACTGCCGGTCGACGCGGGTTTCGCCGTCAAGTAGACGTGGTGTATCGGCTGGTTGCTTGCGCCAGCGGGATCATTCCGCTCTGGATCACGAGTGCGCCGGTCATGGCTGCAGGAGCGCACGAGCCGCTTCAGCGCCGTTGAGGAGACTGTTCCGGCGGCTGACCACGGCCCAGCCGTTCTCAGCGCGGGCGAGATGCCAGTGGTTGGCGCTGACCCGGGCCACAAACCACGTCGTGCCGTCGTGGCGGTAGAGGCGTGAGTAGTTGACGGCTGTGGCTTGGTCGCCATCCAGCGTGATCCGCGGCAGGCTCAGGATGTGGGCACAGCCCTGCGCGATATAGCTCTGATGCTCGTCACTGGTGACGAGGTCACCGACGTTGCCCGCGCCGGTCAGTGTCGTCGTGTCGAACGTGTAGCTGCCGGCCTCGTCCCACAGGCCGGCGACCGCGCCCGCGGTGCCGGTATCCACGGCGGGGCCGTAGGAGGCGATCAGCCGGAAGATGGCCAGTTCGTCCTCGACGGCGCGCAGCCGCCGTTCCAGGTCTCCTACCGGGTCCGGCGTCACCAGTCCCTCCAGGGAATGATCGTGCGCAGGGGGGTACTCAACAAGGTTTCGCCGATGCCAGGATCACCGCCGAGTTCGCCGCGACGCTTCTCGATCTGCGTGGTCGTCGCGAGCGGCTCGTCGTCGAGATAGATCAGCTGGAGACGCAGCGAACCTGGCGTGTCCGCGCTGTCGGCGGCAGGGATGAGCGGGTTCTCCTGATGGTGGATGAAGGAGAACGTCCACACGCCGGCGACGCCGTCGAGGTCGAGCAACGCCGGGATGAGGGTACGGTCCTCCCAGCGGTACTGGGCCTCGGTCTCGGCCCCGAAGGGCTCCGCGTGGCGAGTCAGGGTCACGTGCAGGCCACGGTTCGGCCGGTAGGGCAGGACGTCCGCGCTGACGAGCGCCGACGGTGCCGCGTATCCCTTCACCGGCAGGAAGAACGACAGGAGATTCCGGCGGACGAAGGGGAACACCGGGCCTCGGCCCCGCTGGAACGAATCAGTGGCCAGCAGGTTCCAGACGCGCAACGCGATGGCGAGGGGTTCACCGAACCAGTACATGGCACGGATTCTCCTACCTCGACGGCTTTTTGGTTGGTGGGGTGGACGCAGATGGGCGAGACCCTCGCGCGTCACCTCCTCCGGCTCCGAGACCACGACTCCGGGGAGGTCGCACCACCGCCCACGGTCCGTAGCGCATACGGTCCAGGGCGCTCTCGGTCGTGGTTCCGTCTGTCATCGACCCGAGACTGTCTCGCAAAGCGTGGACAAGGGGCAGCGACTCCCACTGAGTGGTTATCCCAGTTCCTGGCTGTTTTGAACTTGATGGGTGTTACCGCAGGTCATGATCAATTTCGATCTCCATTGTCGATCTTCAAAATGTCCACGCCTAAGCCCGGGGCCGCGGCGCCCACCGGGCAAGGCCGAAGATCTCGGCGAGCTGGTCTTGGGCGGGGGTGGTCTCGGTGAGCACGCGACGTTCCTTTGGCCGGCCGCCGGTCGAGGTATAGATCAACCGCCTCCTGGATGCCGGCGAGCAGATCAAGCAGCGCGTGCACCGAGTAGTCCAGCCCCGCCCGCCTGGCCAGACGGCACAGCAGGTGCGCGATCTGCAGCGCGAGCACGCAGGTGAACGTGTGGACACGGACGCTGTGGTCCGCCCAGTGGTGCACCGGGCCGAACGAGACGACGTGCGGGTGTCCTTGAGCTGGCGAAACGCGAACTCGGCGTCGGACTGGGAGCGGTAGGCTCCGACCACGTCGGTGATCGGCCACTCGTCACGGTCGGTGATCAGCACCCGCTTCCCGAAGATTTCCTCCTCGAGCGCGGCCCGGGCGTCCTCGTCAACGGTCCAGGTCAGCTGGTGTTCGGCCGGGGTGTCCCCGGTCAGGGTGGTGGTCACGACGCGTCGCACCCACACGTCGGCGCAGATCTTGTCGATCTCGGCCTGGACCTTGTCCGCGGGTGCGGCGGGTCTTCCCGCGGGCCAGGGTCGCGGCCAGTTCGTCGAGCTTCTGCCCCGCCTTGAAGATCGTCTGGCTCAGGCCGCGGGTCTGGCCCTTGTGCAGGGTCGGCGAGTGCGTGAGGATCACGCGACGGGCGGTGCCGAAGACCGCCCGGCGGGCCTCGACGGCGGTCAGCCCGTCGAATCCCTCCACCGGGCTGCGCTCCGTCTCGGGTCGGCGCGTAGGTGCAGCCGGCGTTTCCGCTGGCCGCGGGTGAGTTGGGCGGGCAGGTCGAACAGGCGGAAACGCAGGAGCTTGACGGAGGCGTCGCGCAGGTGGCCGGGTTCCAGGGCGAGCCAGCGGTAGGCCGCGAGCAGGTTGCCGGCGAGCAGGACGATCTGGGTCCAGGCCTTGTTGATTCTCCAGTGGCGCGACGGCCAGCGGTTCAGGCCGATCGCCCTGCCCTGTCTGACCACAGCTGTCGTCGTTACCAGTGGATCCCGATTCGCCGTCGCGCAGGCGCGCACGGAGCGGCTGACCTGGTTCTGTGCGCGGGCAGCGTGCGCCGGGCGCCGCTGGATGTGGCCATCCGGGCCGCCGCAGCGGTGGGTGCACGGGGAGCGTCGAATGAGGCCTCGGCCGCACCGCTTCCTCTGGAGTCCGTCCACTCCGGGAATCGCGATGATCTTACCGCTGGCTGGGACAGCCGACGTCAAGGGGCTGCGAACCGTGCTGTGATGCGGTGCACTTGACGGGCAATCCGCAGAAGGGCTCCAGATGACTATACACGCGCACGAGCATGCCAGTCCGTCACCGCTCGATCGCACGGATGATCAAGGCGGGTGGACCCCGCGGTTAGTCCTCTCGCTGATCGGCATGGCTCTGGTGCTGGAGCTCCTCACGATCAGCTATCTCATGGTGTCGACCGCGCTACCGAAGATCGCCGCTCACTATCACACCACGCAGGTCGCATGGATGATGTCGTCGTTCCTGCTCCTCGGTGCGGTCACCAGCCCCGTCCTCGGCAAGCTCGCCGACACGTACGGCAAGCGCAAGCTGCTCATGGTCGCGATCGTGGGTGCCACCGCCGGATCGGTCATCTCGGCGGTCGCGCCGAACTTCGGGCTGCTCGTCGTCGGGCGCTCGCTGCAGGGCCTGCTGGTGCCGTGCATGTTCCTGTCGTACTCACTGATGCGCGACGTCTACCCTGCCCGCATCCTTCCGCTGGCCGTCAGCATCGCCACCGGAGGCATGGGCCTCATCGCCATCCCCGCGCCGTGGCTGAGCGGCTGGCTGCTCGACACCTGGGGCTTCCGGGCCGTGTTCTGGTTCTTCGCGATCGCCCTCGCCTTGCTGGCGGTGGTGGTCCGGGCCACCACGGACGAGAGCGCGATACGCCAGCGGGCGCGCGTGGACTACCTGGGAGCGCTGCTGTTCGGTGCCGGCCTCGCGGCGGTCCTGGCCGGTGTGAGCATGGAGATCCAGTGGGGCGGCTGGTCCTCGGGGCGGACCCTCGGCTTCCTCATCAGTGGAACGGCGGTCCTGCTGGTGTGGCTCGCGGTGGCGCTCAGGACCCGTGAACCGATCGTGGACCTGCGCTTCTTCCGTCGCCGGTCGGTGAGCATGACCGCGCTGTCGGCCGGGCTCGGCGTCGCCAACACAGGGGTGTTCGCCACCCTGATGCCGATGCTGTGCATGACTCCCGCGGTCCTCGGACTGCACTACGGCTTCGGTGTCGACGCCCAAGGCTACGCCATCTTCGCGGCCCCCATCGGGGCCGCCGCTGTAATCGGTGGCCTCATTGTCGGCGTGCTGGTGTCCAGGATCTCCCCTCGGTACCTGCTCTTCGCGGGTTCCGGGCTCCTCGCGGCCGCGGCCGTACTGGTCGCCGTCTCGCACGGTAGCCGTGGGCTGGTCATCACCTGGTGTGCGCTTCAGGGCCTCGGCCAGGGCCTCTGCTACGCGGCCGGCCCGAACCTGGTCATCAAGGCGGTGCCGCCGGAGCTCCAGGGCTCGATGTCGAGCATGGCGCAGGTCTTCTCTAGCGGCCTCGGCGCGATCTTCCCGGTCGTGGTCTTCACCGTCCTGAACTCCGGGCACGTCACCGTTGTGCAGGGCAACATCTTCTACAGCAACTCCGGCATGTCCACCGGCTTCCTGATCACGGCCGGCATCGCTGTGGCCGCGGCCATTACGGCCCTCGCCATCCCACACCGTGTCCACCACAGCGCGACGGTGAGCGAGCCCGTCATCCGCGGACAGGAGGAGGTCACGTCCGCGCTGGCCTGAGCCAGCCGTGGTCTACGGCCGCTGAGTCGAGCCGCCGTAGACCACTCCCGGACTCCGTCGCCGAGCCGTCCACGACAGCTAGCCCTGCTCGCGGCGTCGGGCCGGGTGAGAGCCATCTCTCTGCGAGCCTGACCCGGCGGAACGTCCCGGCCAGTGGGAATGAGCGGCGGACTGGCAGGGGCAGACCGCTATCGTCCCGGGCAGTCTTCCCGCGGTGCGCGGGTCCTGCGACGGTAGCCACCGGAACCTGGCTCGCAGGCCCCGGTGACCGACAGGTTGGCGATTCTCGTGCGCCGCGGACGCGCACCGAGGACGAGGAGATGTCGCGCACCGACGGCGATCGGAAGGAGCGACCCCGTGGGAGTGGGCCGGTTGAACCACGCCGTGCTCTACGTCGCCGATCTCACGCGCAGCGCGCTGTTCTACGAGGACGTGCTGGGTTTCGAGCGGCTGCCTGGCGAGTTCCCCGGCGGAGTCTTCCTGCGGGCCGCGGGCTCTGCCAACGACCATGACCTGGGTCTGTTCCAGGCGCGGACCGCCCATGCCCGCGGCGGCGCCTCGGTCGGGCTTTACCACATGGCCTGGGAGGCCGACACGCTGGCCGAACTGAGCCGCCTGCGTGGCCGGCTGGCGACCGCCGGGGCGTTGACGGGAGCGGCGAACCACGGAGCGACCAAATCGTTGTACGGCCGCGACCCGGACGGCATCGAGTTCGAGGTGTGCTGGCTTGTTCCGGACGCGCTGCTGGCGGGCGAGCTTGTCCCCGGTATGCCGCCGACACGCCCGTTGGACCTCGCGGCCGAGATCCAACGGTACGGCGCCACGACGCCAGGTGGACCGCGCGCCGACCGCGCGCTGCTGGACCGCCTGCTCGCCGCGAGCAGAACAAGAACGGCTCGTGAAGTGTGGCCTGTGCCTTGACGGCCGCGACCACAGCCGTGCTAGCCCCGACGCCGAGCAAGTGCTTGATCGACGACCATCGAGACGGACTACCGGCGGCGGTCGCGAGGGCGATGGGTACGGGAACTGCCGGGTGCTCTCGTTGGCCGGCAATCGGGGGCTGGACCCGCTGCACCGCACACACCCAAGGGGCGAGATGAGAGACGCGGGAGCGGGTGACCACCCGGTGGCGAACGGGTACGATGCGAAATCGTCTGCTCCCTCCGGCGGGGACACTACGGACCTCTCGCCTGGCCTGCCGGCACGGCTCCGGACACTCCTGGACCGCCAGGAGATCGCCGATGTGGTCGCCCGCTACTGTCGCGGTATCGACCGACGGGACTTCGACCTCGTGCGTACCTGCTACCATCCCGACGGCACGGACCGGCACACGGGGTTCTTGGGCGGAATCGACTGGACGCGGAAGGAACCCGGACAGTTCGTTCCCCGCGAGGGAGAAGGGCCAACCGGAGCGCCCTCCACCGCGGACCCCCTCTACCGCCTTCCCGGATGGCCGTCGGCGGAACGGCTCGACCCTTCACCGCGGTCGCCCCTGGGTGCCCCGCCGGGCCTGCCCGGCTGATCGCGGTGCCGGAGGGCCCTGCTCGGTGGCGGGTTCGTGCTGGGCAGCCTGGACTTCTACGACAACGCGACGCTGGCCGCGTCGGTCGCAGCCGTCGTCTACCTCGCCTCACCCGAGGCCACCTGGCTGACCGGTCAGCCAATCGACCTCAACGGCGGCAGCACAACCAACTGAACCCGTGCACCTTCGACGACCGGTCCAGTGGGGTCTTCCGACGAGGAACGTCCTGAGCGGCTCCCGCCCTGTGGGAACGCGACGTCTGGTCGCGGGGGCGGGTTGGTTTCCTGGCTTGCGCGGCCGCCTCCCGGCCGATGCTCGATCAACCTGCGGTCCGGCGCCGGCTGGACCCTTGGGCCCACGTCGTTCCATTGACGCATCTGGAGAGCACGATGACCGCCGCCCTCACCCCGGACGCCGCCGCGGGTCGACCAGTGCCGACGTCATCCGCCGCGAGCGAGCCCGTGGTCCGTCCCACCGCGGCGGAGATCGTCCGCTCCCGGGCGGGTGACGACAAGGTCGGACTCCTGTTCGAGGACAGCCGCTGGACCTGGGCCCAGGTGGTGCAGGAGTCCGCCGACCGGGCGGCGGCGCTGCGGCTGGCGGTGGCGCCGCCGCCGGACCGGCAGCCACACGTCGGCGTTCTCCTGGACAACATCCCGGACTACGTCTTCTGGGTGGGGGCCGGGCTCCTGGCCGGAGCGGTGGTCGTGGGGATCAACTCCAGCCGCGCCGCCGCCGAACTGGCCGACGACATCCGCCACGCGGACGTGGATCTGATCATCACGGAGTCGCGGCTGTCTCCGCTGGTCCGCGGCGGTGACCACGGTGTTCCGGAGCACCTGGTGGTCGACGTCGACAGCCCAGAATACCTCGACTTCCTAGCGCCGCATCGTGGCGCGCCGCTGCCTTCGGGGGCGCCCGCCGCCTCCGACATCGCGTTCCTGATGTACAGCTCGGGATCCACGGGGCGGCCGAAGGCTGTCATCGTCGGCCAGGGACGCCTGGCCCGTCTCGTCCCCGCGATGGCACGACGGGTCGAGATGACCCGGGACACTGTCACCTACCTGTGTATGCCGCTGTTCCACGGCAACTCGATGATGATGAACCTCGTGCCGGCGATGGCCACGGGAGCGACCGTCGGGATGGCCCGCAAGTTCTCGGCGAGCCGGTTCAGCGACGACATCCATCGGTTCGGCGCTACCTACGTGAACTACGTCGGCCGTGCGCTCTCCTACGTGCTGAGCCGGCCCGAGGATCCCCGTGACCGGACGGGCACGTTGCGGCTGGCCTTCGGCACCGAGGCGTCCGACACGGACGTGGCCCGCTTCTCCGAGCGGTTCGGCTGCCGGGTGCTGGAGGGATACGGCCTCAGCGAGGGGGTCTTCCGCATCAACCGGACGGCCGAGACGCCCAGCGGGTCCCTCGGCCTGCCGGCGGAGGGCGTCGACGTCCGTGTCCTGGACGAGACCACCGGGCAGGAATGCCCGAGGGCGCGGTTCGACACCACCGGGCGGCTGATGAACCCCGAGGCCGTGGGCCAGTTCGTCGCCGTCGGGCTGGCCCACTTGTTCGAGGGCTACTACAAGAACCAGGATGCGATGCGCGATCGTGTGCGGGACGGCGACTTCTGGTCGGGCGATCTCGGCTACCGCGACCTGGACGGCTATTTCTACTTCGCCGGCCGCTCGTCGGACTGGATCAGAGTCGACTCGGAGAACTTCGCCGCCGCGCAGGTGGAACGAGTCATCCTCCGCTTCCCGTCCGTGGTGTCGGCGCCGGTCTTCGCGGTCGCCGACCCGGTCACCGGTGACCGGGTGATGTGCGCGCTGGAGCTACGCGCGGGCGAGACCTTCGACCCGGAGGCTTTCGGCGCCTTCCTCGCCGCGCAGCCGGACATGGGCGCGAAATGGTGGCCATCCTTCGTCCGGATCGTGTCCGCGGTCCCGCTGACCGGGAGCAACAAGGTTGACAAGGCTCCGCTGCGGCGATCGGCGTGGAACACGACCGACCCGGTCTACGCGCGAGTCGGCCGTACCAGTGAGTACGTGGCCCTTGACGAGCCGGCGCGTCAGCGCCTGGCGGCCGAGTTCCACCGGCACGGACGGGCGCCGCTGCTCCCGCCGCCGCTTCCTGGTAGATGGCGGTGGGATGCGGGTGGTCCTCTATGACCCGCAACGTCTCCCGGACGAGCCCACGGATCCAGTCCGTGGGTGCGGCCTCGCCGATGTCGCGCACCGTGGTGCTCGCGATGCCCCTGGTGGCGAACAGCTCGGCGCTCGTCGCCAGGATCGCTGTTCGCCGGTCGATCCGGGCGTTCATCCCCAGTGACTCCCGATGAGCGGGAACGGCTACCGTACGCGCCGTTCGGCAAGGCTAGTCTTCCCCGCACCGAACGCTCGCTCAAGTACCCGCTCGAGGAAATGGGGATTCGGTGACATCGGAGTCCGAGTTCGCCGAGTTCATCGGCGAGGAGGCGGAGCCCCCGCGCGTGGCACGCTACTCCGTCAACGAGGCGATGATCCGGAACTGGGTCGAGGCCCTCGACGACCATAACCCGGTCTATATCGACGGAGACGTCGCCCGCGCCACCGGACGCCCGGATGTCATCTGCCCACCCGCCATGATCTCCACCTGGGTCATGTCCGGCTACCGCCGTTACCGCGAGGTACTGCGGAAACGGCGCGAGGGAGTCGCCGAGGATTTCGCGTACTCGCGGCTCCTCAGCCGGCTTGACACGCGTGGCTACACCTCCGTCGTGGCCACGAACGTCGAGCAGAGATACCTGCGCGAGGTCCATCCGGGAACCCACGTGACGTGCCATTTCACCATTGAGTCGGTGTCGGAGAAGAAGAAGACCGGGCTCGGGGAGGGCCACTTCGTGACGCTGTTGAAGAAGTACGTCGACCGGAACGGGGTGCTCCTGGTCGAGGAGCGGTTCCGGCTGCTGCGCTTCAGGCCCGCGGAGGTGGCCTCCTGATGGCCGCTTCGCCACCGGCGCGCCCCACGGCGGTGCCGCCCCTGATCGTGACGTACGACAACAAGTTCTGGTTCGACGCGGCGCGGGAGTGCAGGCTGCTCATCCAGCGGTGCACCGCGTGCGGCGCGCTGCGTCATCCACCCGGTCCCGCCTGTCCGGAGTGCCGGTCCTTCGAGTGGGACGCCGTCGAGTCGAGCCGACGCGGAACCCTGCACAGCTACACCGTCATCCACCATCCGCAGGACCCTTCGCTCATCTACCCGCTAGCCGTCGGGCTCGTCGACCTGGTCGAGGGCACCCGGATCCTGGCCGACATCGAGGCCGTCGAGCCGGCGGATCTCAGGATCGGCATGGAGCTCGAGGTGGTGTTCGGTGAGCACGCGCGAGGAGAGATCCTGCCCCGTCTACGGCGTGCCGGCGCCGGCCCGGCCGGTGCGCCCTCCCATGAGGGGAACGCGTCGTGACGATACGGGACTGTACCGTCGGGCAGCGCCTGCCGGAGCTGCACATCACGATGGACAGGACCATGATCGTGGCGGCCGCCATCGCTTCCCAGGACTTCGAGGATGTCCACCATGACCCCGGCAAGGCCCAGGAGCGCGGCCTGCGGGACATCTTCATCAGTATCAACTCGACGAACGGTCTCGTCGACCGTTATGTGACCGACTGGGCCGGTCCCGCATCGCGCATCACCTCTGTGTCGCTACGGCTCGGCGTCCCCCTGTTCCCAGCCGATGTCTTCAGGCTTACCGGAGAAGTGATCGGGATCGAGGGGGACGAAGTGCGGCTGGCGGTCACCGGTCGGAACGACCGCGGCGTGCATGTCACCGCCCTGGTATCCATCACCAGTACGGCGGGAGCGGCGGCATGAGCGCCACCTTCGTCAGGCAGGCGGCCGTTGCCGGCATCGGTGCGACCGAGTTCTCGAAGGACTCGGGACGCAGCGAGTGGCGCCTCGCCTGTGAAAGCGTGCTGGCCGCCGTCGAGGACGCGGGCATTGGAGTCGCCGAGATCGACGGCTTCGCCCTGTTCACCATGGAGACCAATCCCGAGATCGCGGTCGCCCGAGCGCTCGGCATTCCGGAGCTGACGTTCTTCAGCCGGATACCGCACGGCGGAGGCGGCGCGTGCGCCCCCGTCCAGCAGGCGGCGCTCGCGGTGGCCAACGGAGTCGCGGACGTCGTGGTCGTCTACCGGGCCTTCAACGAGCGCTCGGGTCATCGCTTCGGCGCGGGCCCACCTCCGTTCGCCTACGTCGCCAACACCGACCAGGAGTACCGCAACTGGATCAACCCGTACGGGCTGCTGACGCCGGCGCAGCAGGAGGCATTCCTCGCCCGGCGGTACATGCACAAGTACGGGGCTACCAGCGAGGACTTCGGCCGGGTCTCGGTGCTCTCCCGCAAGCACGCCGCCAACAACCCCAAGGCGTGGTTCTACCAGCGCCCCATCACGCTGGAGGAGCACCAGGCCTCCCGGTGGATCGCGGAGCCGCTGCGCCTGCTGGACTGCTGCCAGGAGAGCGACGGAGGCCAGGCACTGGTCATCGTCAGCGCCGAACGTGCCCGTGACCTCCCGAACCCGCCCGCCGTGATCAGTGGCGCCGCCCAGGGGGTCGGGCCCCAGCAGATCTCGATGAGCAGCTACTATCGCCCGGAGATCGACGAGATGCCCGAGGTCCAGCTCGTCGCGGAGCAGCTGTGGCGGCAGTCCGGCCTGCGGCCCGCCGACATGGACGCGGCCGTGATCTACGACGCGTTCACGCCCATGGTCCTGCTGCAGCTGGAGGAGTACGGGTTCTGCGGCCGAGGTGAGGCCAAGGACTTCATCCTCGACGGAAGCCTGGAGCTGGACGGCCGGCTTCCGGTGAACACGCACGGTGGGCAGCTCGGCGAGGGCTATCTGCACGGCGTCAACGGCATCGCCGAGGGTGTCCGCCTGATCCGCGGCACCTCGGTGAACCAACCGGCCAAACCAGTCGACAACGTGCTGGTCACCGGTGGTTCCCCCGTCCCGCACAGTGCGATCGTCCTCAGCTCCGACCGCTGAGGGCTGACCGCTGACTTTCGAGCACCAGAAGCGGTGACGACGGCGACCAGGAGTGACCCGCGATGTATCCAGACCTCTCCCCGGCATCGAAGGCACTGCGCGCGGAGCTACGCGCCTACTTCGACCGGATCATCGACGACGAGGCACGACGTGAACTCGTCCACCAGACCGAGGGGGGACCCACCTTCAGCCGCATCCTGCGCCGCATGGGGCAGGACGGCTGGCTCGGTCTTGGCTGGCCCGCCGAGTACGGTGGACGCGGCGAGGACCCGGAAGCGCTCTTCGTGTTCTACGACGAGGTGATCCGGGCCAACGCACCCCTGTCGCTGGTGACCCTCAACACCGTGGCGCCAGCGCTGATGAAGCACGGCACCGAGGAGCAGCGGCGCTACTTCCTGCCCCGGATCCTCACCGGCGAGCTCATCTTCGCGATCGGCTACACCGAGCCGAACGCCGGGACGGATCTCGCCTCACTGCAGACCCGGGCCCGCGTCGAGGGCGACGAGTTCGTCATCGACGGCAACAAGATCTTCACGAGCGGCGCGATGTACGCCGACTGGATCTGGCTCGCCGTCCGCACCGACCCGGACGCGCCCAAGCACAAGGGCATCTCGGTGCTCCTGGTACCGACAACGGCGCCAGGCTTCTCGGTGACGGAAATCCATACCGTGGGTGGCCACCACACCGCGGCCACCTACTACGACAACGTCCGGGTGCCCGTCACCAGCCTGGTCGGCGAGCTCAACGGCGGCTGGCGGCTCATGACGAACCAGCTCAACCACGAGCGCGTCGCCCTGGCCGCCCGCGGCGGCATCGCCAACGAGCTGTTCGACCAGGTGCTGGCCTGGACACGCGAAGAGCCGGTCGGCGACGGCACCCTGTATGACGTCCCATGGGTGCGCTCGAAACTGGCCGAGGTGTACTCCCTGCTGGCGGCGACCGAGCTGATCAACCTCCGGCTCGTCGCCGACGTCGCCGCCAACACCCTGGGCGGCGGCGACTCGGCCGCGGCCAAGGTGGTGGGCACCGAGGCCGTCGTCAGCGCCTACGGAGCACTCCAGGAAGTGCTCGGCGCCGCGGGCCTGCTCCGCCCCGGCACCCCGGGCGCCGCGCTGAGCGGGCGGGTCGAGAACCTCGCCCGCCGGGCACAGAACAACACGTTCGGCGGCGGCACCAACGAGGTGATGCGCGAGCTCGTCGCCGCCAAGACCCTGGGCATGACCACAGCCCCGAGGAACAGCCGGCCCACCGCCGGCGGGACCGCCACGGCTGCCGCGCGGAAGGACGGGTGACATGGACTTCGACCTGCCGGACGACCTCGCGGCCGTCCGTGAGCTGAGCGCCCAGATCTTCGAGGACCGAGCGACCGTCGAACGCATCCGCGCCGTGGAGACCGACAGCCACGGTCACGACGCCGAGCTCTGGAAGATCCTGGCCGAGGCCGGCCTGCTCGGCATCAGCCTGCCCGAGGAGGCCGGCGGCGCCGGCCTGGGTGTACTCGGCATGGCGACGGTCCTGGAGCAGCAGGGCCGTCGCGCCGCGCCCATCCCGCTGTGGGCGGTGCTGAGCACCGCCGCGCTGCCCATCGCGCGGTTCGGCTCGCCCGAGCAGCGCGAGCGCTGGCTGCCCGGCGTCGCCGACGGCGGCACGATCGTCACCGGCGACTTCGGGCTGCGCGCCGATGGCTCGCCCGCCGCGCTGGCGCTCGCGGCGGGCGAGGGCTGGCGGATCAGCGGTGAACTGACCGGCGTGGCGGGCGCCGGCGTGGCCGACGCCGTCGTGCTCCCGTTCAGGCTCGACTCGGGTGGGCGCGCCGTCGCCGTCGTGCCCACCGGCCGGCCGGGCCTCACGGTCACGCCGCAGGAGTCGACCAACCGCGGCGAGACCGGCGCGTTCACCCTGGAGGATGTGCCGCTCGCGGCGGCGGACCTGCTGTCGGGCGACGGGGACGAGATCATCGAGTGGGTCCTCGCCCGCGCCCGGGTCGCGCTCGCGGCCCTGCAGTTGGGGGTGTGCGAGGAGGCCGTGCGCATCACGGCCGCGTACACCTCGCAGCGCCACCAGTTCGGCCGGCCGTTGTCGACCAACCAGGCGGTCGCACTTCGCGCCGCCGACGCCTACCTCGACACCGAGTGCATCCGGCTGACCAGCCAGCGGGCCGCATGGCTCCTCGACCAGGGCGAGGAGCACGACGGCCGGATCGCGGCGCTGGTCGCCAAGTCCTGGGCCGCCCGGGGCGGCCTGCGCGCCGTCCATGCCACTCAGCACCTGCATGGCGGCATCGGTGCCGACGTCGAGTACCCCATCCACCGCTACTTCCTCTTCGGCCGACAGGCCGCCATCACCCTCGGCGGGGCCGCGGCGACGGAGGCCCGCCTCGGCGGCCTTCTCGAGCAGGCCCCCCGGATCGGAGCACCCACATGACGCACCTGGCCATCGTGACCGGCGCCAGCCGCGGAATCGGCCGCGCGATGGCCCGCCGACTCGCGGCGGAAGGCATCGCGGTCGCCGCCGTCGCCCGGACGCTTCGCCCTGGTGACGGAACCCTCGAAGGGTCCCTCGAGGAGACAGTGGAGCTCATCCGCCGTGACGGCGGCGTCGCCGAGGCCTTCGCCGCCGACCTCAGCGAGCCGGCCCTGGACCGGACCAGACTGGTGGCGAGCATCGAGTCCACCATGGCCGGCACGGTGGACATCCTCGTCAACAACGCCGCCGCGACCCGCCGCTACGACGTCCTGTTCGCCGACATGACGCGGGAGTGGTTCCTGGAATCCGTCGAGACGAACGTCTGGAACGCCTGGGACCTGACGAGGGCGGTGATTCCAGGGATGAGGCGGCGGGGCGCCGGGTGGATCGTCAACATCTCATCACGGCAGGCCGGCCCCCGGGTGGGCCCGCCCTTCGCCCCGCATCCGTTGGCGGGTTCGGTGCTCTACGGCGGCACCAAAGCCATGCTCGACCGGATGACGACCGGCGCCGCGATGGAGCTGTACGACGACCGGATCGCGGTCAACGCGCTGTCTCCCAACCGCGGCGTGGCCACCGCCAGTGCCGTCGCGGTAGTTCCGGGCTGGCCGTCCGAACCCGAGGAGACGATGGCCGAGGCGGCCCTCCTGCTGTGTACCGCCGACCCCGCCGAGGTCACCGGGCGGGTCGCGTACAGCCTGCCGCTGCTCAAGGAGTTCGGCCGGCCGGTCCGTACCCTGGACGGCCGTGGGCTGGTCGACGGGTGGCAGCCTGACCAGCTCGAGGAGGACGGCTTCCTTCCCGACTACCTCGTGTTCAACCCGCCTCCGCCGGTTCCCGCGGCGCTTCTGGACAGGAGGGCCGACGCGTGACGCCGTCGGTTGAGGAGCTTCTCGGGCTGCGTGGGCGCGTCGCGCTGGTCACGGGGGCCGGTAACGGCATCGCCCGTGCCGCCGCGCTCCAGCTCGCGACCGCCGGCTGCGACGTGGCGGTGGTGGACCTCGACAAGGAGGCCGCCGACCGGACCGTCGGTGAGATCCGGGACCGCGGCCGGCGGGCGGTCGCGGTTGTCAAGGACCTCACCGACCCGACGGCCCCGCGAGAGATGGTCGAGGAGGCGGTGGCCGAGCTCGGACCGATCTCGGTGGCCATCAACGTGTGTGGCGGCACCGCGGGTGTCAACAAACCTTTCCTCGACATGGATATCGCCGACTTTCAGCGACCGCTGACGTTGAATCTCCAATCGACCTTCCTGTCCTGCCAGGCCGAGGCCATTGCCATGGTGCGGCACCACAGGCGTGGCGCGATCGTCAACGTCGGGTCGTCCAGCGGAGTCACCTCGGCGCCCAATCTCGCCGCGTACGGCGCCGCCAACGCGGGCGTGATCCACTTCACGAGGACAGCCGGCGTGGAGCTCGCGCCGTACGGGGTCCGGGTGAACTGCGTCGTTCCGGGGACGCACTGGACCAAGCTGACCCGGATCCGGGCGACGAGCCCTGAGTCCAGCCCGCAGGTTCGGGCCTTCTTCGATCAGGCCGGCGCCGCGACGCCCCTCGGCCGCCTGGGCGAGCCGGAGGAGACGGCCGGCGTGGCGGTGTTCCTGGCGTCGGAGCTGTCGGCCTATATGACCGGTCATTCCGTCGTCTCGGACGGAGGTATCACGCACACCACCGCGCGGCCGGCGTTCGGCGGCCCGCTGGTGCCGGCGGCGATCCGGCCGTTCGTGGAAACGACTTCGGAGGACGGGACGGACGGGACGCGGGAGGAGCCCGGTGACTGAGCTCGAGATCATCGACATGCACACGCACCTGCAACGGGACGACCCGCACGGGCAGGAAATGCGGGACTACTTCCTTACTCCGCACCTGGTGAAGCCAGGCGCGCCGAACCTGGGCACTATCCCGGAATTTTTCGAGATGATGGCCCAGACCGGGATCTCCGCCATGAACATCCTGATGTTCACCTGGAGCGGCCGCTACTTCCGCCACGGTTCCTACGTGCTGCCGGACGACCCCGACGAGCGGGCCAGCGAGGAGGCTGATCTGCGGCGGCGGGTCACCCGCCGAGCGGTCGACAACAACTCCTGGGCTGCGTCGGTGGTGGCGACCCACCGCCAGATGACCTACTTCGCGGGGGTCAACCCCGTGGTCATGGGGCCGGAGGCCGCGGTGGCCGAGGTCGAGGCACAGCGGGCCAAGGGCGCGCTGGGCGTCAAGCTCGTGCCCTCCGACATGGGTGTGCCGGGCTCGGACCGGCGGCTGTTCCCCGTCTTCGAGTACTGCGCCGAGACCGGCTTCCCTGTGCTGACCGAGACCGGCGCGCACAGTCCCCACTCGCATCCAGCCGGCTACGCGACAGCGCTGGAGACCTTTCCCGCTCTTCGGCTGGTGTTCGCTCACTGCGGCCACGACCGGGAATTCGGCCAGGGGCTCGACCAGGAAGTTCTCGACCTTGCCGCAAAGTATGACGGCGTGTATGGCGACACCTCGCTCCGTCTCCACGAGGTCGCGGACGGCGCCGTCTCCCCTGAGGACATGGTGCGGTTCCTGCGACGCATCGGCACCGAGCGCGTGATGTTCGGGACGAACTACGTCTTGTCGGATCTTCTCCCGGAACGTCCGTCCCACGTCGCCGCTCCGGAGCACGTCGATCCGAGGTTCACCCAGGTCTGGAAGTCCGTCCAGGTCCTGAAGACGCTGCCGATCGGTGATGACGAGCGGGCGGCCATCGCCGCGGGCAACTTCCGGAGGCTCACCGGTCTCGCGCCGGTCTCCGGGTGAAGGTCGCCCCAGTGTCACGGCGCGGTGACCAATCGCTTGCTGGGTAGACTGTGCGTCACAGCGCCCGAGGCGTCCTGTCGACCGGACGGCGTTGCTGTACCAACGCCACAGGTAGGGTCGTAGAAGGGATTCGCCTCTTGAGCATGACCGGGTCGGAAGGACGGACCAAGCGGCGCGCCGCGCCTGGCGACAGGCCGGCGCGCCGCGCGGAGCTCCTCGGCATCGCCGAACAGCTCTTCGCAACGCGGGGTTACGCCCAGACAACCGTGCGGGATATCGCCGACGAGGTCGGCATCCTGTCTGGCAGCCTCTACTACTACTTCGACTCCAAGGAAGCAATGCTGGAGGAGATCCTCCGCGACTTCATGGGCGGCCTGCGGGCCACGTTCGCCGAGGTCGTCGAAGGGGAGCAGCAGCCTCGGGCGAAGCTGGACGAACTGGTTCGCCGGACATTCGCGACGATCCACCGGCGACGATTTGCGGTGGCCCTCTACCAGAAGGAATCAAGTTCACTGGTCGGCCTGCAGAGGTTCAAGTTCGTAGAACAGATCAGCAACGACAACGAAAAGACATGGGTAGACATCATCGTCGCGGGCCAGAAGACGGGCGACTTTCGCGCCAACCTCGATCCACAGCTGGCCTACCGTTTTATTCGCGATGCCATCTGGACCAGCGTCCAGTGGTACAAGCCCCGTGGCCGGCTCCAGCACAACGCCGTCGCCGACCAGTACCTCACGATGCTGCACGCGGGCCTCCTGGTGAACGACGTGGCGAACGGCGGCCCGACGTCATCCTCGCTGCCCACCGAGTAGCGGTCGGCTCACGAATCTCGACAGGCCGTCGTAGCCGGCCGGCCACCGTTGTCGGACCGCTCCGCACTCGGTGAAACAAGGTCAGTATGGCCAGCAGAGTAGCGGCTGGCCATCCCAGGTGGTCACGTTTGTCGTGCGGCCGCTGCCTAGCTCACGCGGACGTCGACGGCACTCCAGAAGGCCCGCATGCTGGTGATCATTCCCGTTTCGTCGAAGGTCATCACATCGATGGGATCGACGTCGATGGTCTGGTCCGGCTGCCTGGTCCGGACCAGGAAGTGGAAGACGGCGGTGTCTCCTCCGACACGGATCGTCAACAGCTTCGTCTCACGTTGCGTCGCCTCGAGCGGTGCGTAGAACTGGGTGATCGCGGCCCGCCCCCGACGGGGCTCGCTGCCCGCCGGGTCCTCGAGCGACGCGTCCTCGGCGTAGCACGCCGCGATGTCACCCGCGGTCCCGTTCGCGACGGCCGCCAGATAGCGGTCGACGGCGGCCTGGATCTGGTCATTTGACGACATCCGACATCCGTTCTCTCGTGCTGGGCGGTGTTCCAGCCCCCCATTCGGCCCTCATCTCATGCAGGGGCCGAGAGACCGACGAATCCGTGCTGACCCTAGGCCGATCCGGTTCGGGCGCCGGCAGCGGATCGACGGCGCGCAGACCGGACCGGCTGCGCCGGGCGAGCTCCTGATAGACATGGACGCCGTTCCGCTTCCACTGCACGGTTTCCGTGTCGAGCTCGCGAAGGATCTTCGCGGGATTGCCGACGACGAGTGACCTTGGCGGAACGGTGGTCCCCGCAGGGATGCCGCGCAGGCTGGCCCCTGGCCCGACGTAGCAGCCGGGCCCGATGATCACGTCTCCGATCACGCTGGCGAGCGGGTGGACGTACGCCGACGGGTCGGCCGCGGGTACCACGCCATCTATCTCGTAGAAGGTCACGACGGTTTCCTACTCCTGGGAGCGGGCCGGCACGGGCACCGCGATGTCGCGTGGTGCCGGTCCGACCAGCGCGGCGGTGCCGGTCGTCAGGTGCTCGATGGCCTGTCTCACCACCAGGTCGACCAGTTCCTGGCAGGTCGGCAGGTCGTCGAGCAGGCCCACTACCTGCCCGGAGGCGAGCATGCCGGCCTGCAGGTCACCGTCGACGAGGCCGGCCCGCAACAGCATCGGGGTGTTGGCCGCGAGCATCATCTGCGACCATGTCCGCCCACTGCTCCGTTTCATCCGTTGCCCGTCCCGCAGCAGCCCGACCCAGGACATCCCGCTCATCTGACGGAACTGTCGCGTCCGCCGGGCTGTCGCCATCAACCGGCGGACGCCACCGGTGTCCTCGAGGGACCGGACGAAGTCAGTGCGTAGGAGGCGGTGTGGCATCCCGTCCGCCTTGGTCGTCACGACCGTGCCGTCGAGGCCGTAGGTCAGGTAGTGCTGCTTGATCAGTTCTGGTACGGCGCTGTCGCTGGTGAGCAGGAAGCGTGTGCCCATGCCGATCCCGCACGCCCCGTAGGCCAGGGCCGCGGCGAGACCACGACCGTCGAAGTAGCCGCCGGCGGACACGACCGGGATGTCGACCGCGTCCAGGACCGACGGCAGCAGCAGGGTCGTGGGGACGGGGCCGGTGTGCCCACCGCCCTCGCCGCCCTGGACCATAACCAGGTCCGCGCCCCAGGCGGCGACCTTCTTCGCGTGTTTGGCCGCGCCGACCGACGGCATCACCACGACGTCGTGTTCCTTGAGCCGGGCGATGAGCTCCGGCTTCGGCGCGAGCGCGAACGAGGCCACCTTCACCTCGTGCCGAATGATCATTTCGACGCGCTCGGGGGCGTCGCCGGCGTCCGCGCGCAGATTGACCCCGAAGGGCGCCTCGGTGCGCTCCTTGACCTTGAGAATGGCCTGCTCGAGCTGCTCGATACTCATCGTCGCGGACGCGAGCAGGCCGAGAGCGCCAGCCCGGGCGGTGGCGCTGACCAGCCGTGGGCCGGCGACCCAGCCCATGCCCGTCTGCACGATGGGATGCGTCACGCCCGTCAGTTCCGTGAGGGCGGTTCGCAGGCGCTGTGCCGTCATACTGGTTCGCCTTCCTCCTCGGACACCTGGCCGCAGACCCGCGGCCGGCCGGATCAGGTGGACAGGTTCCCGCCGGTGCGGACGAACTGGTCCCGGTGCTCGTCGGCGACGCCCGCCAGGTTGAGCTCGAAGGTGAAGCCCTGCTCGAACCGGTAGCTGCGGTTGACGTCGACGGGGTCGATGCCGTTGAGGGCTTCCTTGGCCGCTCGGATCACCCGAGGGTCCTTGGCCGCGATCTCACGTGCCAGCGAGAGTGCGACGTCGTCCAGCCGCTCGCGCGGGACGACCTCGAGAACCGACCCATGCTGGACCAGGTCCGCGGCCTTGATCGTTCGACTGGTGTAGTACATGGTGCGCATCAGGTGCTGGGGAACGAGCCGCGCCAGGTGGGTGGCCGCGCCCAGCGCGCCCCGGTCGACCTCCGGAACACCGAAGTAGGCGTCATCGCTGGCCACGATGGTGTCGCAGTTGCCCACCAGGCCCACGCCGCCACCGACGCAGAAGCCGTTGACCGCCGCGATGACCGGCACCGGGCATTCGTAGATGGCCTTGAACGCCGCGTAGCACCCCCGGTTGGCGCCGATCAGCGCGTCGAAGCCCTGAGTCCGCTGCATCTCCTTGATATCGACTCCGGCGTTGAAGCCACGGCCCTCCGCGCGCAGGACGACGACGCGGGCACTCTGCTCGTCCGGCGCCGTCCGTACGGCGTCCGCAACGCCGTACCAGCCCTGCACGGGCAGCGCGTTGACGGGTGGGTAATCCATGGTGACCACGGCGATCTGGCCGTCCACCAGGCGGGTTGAGATGCTCATTCGGCCAACTTCCTAAGCTAGCGATTGCTTGGTAGCGTAGCAGCGCCCGACCCGGCAGGCCGTGTTGCCGGCCGGCGGTGCGGACACGACGACGGACGGGAGCAGCACTGGAATGAGTGGCCTTCTGAGCGGCCGGGTCGCCATCGTCACCGGCGCCGGACGCGGTCTCGGACGGGAACACGCATTGGAGCTGGCCCGTCAGGGCGCGGCCGTGGTGGTCAACGACCTCGGTACCTCGGGCGCGGGGGAGGGCGCGTCACAGACCCCGGCGGAGGAGGTCGTGGCGGCCATCCACGCGGCCGGTGGCCGTGCGGTCGCCAACGGCGCGGACGTGGCCGACTTCGTCGCGGCCGAGGCCATGGTCCGGCAGGCGATCGACACGTTCGGCGGACTCGACATCCTCGTCAACAACGCCGGGTTCGTCCGTGACCGGATGCTGGTCAACACCACCGAGGACGAGTGGGACGCGGTCATCCGGGTCCACCTCAAGGGACACTTCGCCCCGCTGCGGCACGCGGCCGCCTACTGGCGGGCCGAGGCCAAGGCGGGACGGGCGCGCGCGGCGAGGGTCATCAACACGTCCTCCGGCGCGGGCCTGCAGGGCAGCATCGGGCAGGCTACCTACTCCGCTGCCAAGGCCGGCATCGCCGGGCTCACCCTCGTCGCCGCCGAGGAGCTGCGCTCCTACGGGGTGACCGTCAACGCGATCGCGCCGTCGGCGCGCACGCGCATGACGGAGGGGCCGTTCGCCGCCAAGATGGAGGTGCCCGAGGGCGAGTTCGACGCGATGCACCCGGCGAACGTCTCGCCTCTGGTGGCCTGGCTTGCCAGCGTCGACGCCGCGGACGTCACCGGCCGGGTCATCGAGATCGAGGGTGGCCGCATCTGCGTCGAGGAGGCATGGCGCCACGGGCCGGCCAAGGACCTCGGTGCGCGTTGGGACGCGGCCGCGATCGGAGACACCCTGCGCAGCCTGCTGGCCCAGGCGGCGGTGCCTGAACCTGTCTACGGGGCCCGGTCGTGAGCGCCGAGGCGACCGCGTCCACGAGCGTCCACGCCGGTGACTGGCGAGGCCGTCACCTTGGCGAGCGAACCGTCGGCTGGACCGACCGGGACGCCATCCTGTTCGCGCTCGCGATCGGCGCCAGGCCCGATCAGCTCGACCTGGTCTTCGAGCGGGACCTCCGGGTCCTCCCGCCGTTCGCGCTCACGCTCGCGCAGTGGGCGCCGGACCTGCTCGGCACGGCCGGGGCTTTCCAGGTCGGCACGGCGCTGCACGGGGCGCAGCGGCTGGAGGTGCTCGCGCCGCTGCCGGCCGAGGGCGAGCTGACCATGTCGGCGCACGTCGGCGACGTGTGGGACAAGGGAAGCGCGGCGGTCTTCGACGTCGTGGTGGAAAGCCGCTCGTTCATCGCCACCTGGTCACTGTTCGCCCCAGGGGCCGGCGGCTTCGGCGGCGAGCGCGGACCTGGCCGGCCAGCGCCGCGCGCCGAGGACCCCACCTGGCGTCGTGAGCTGCCCGTCGCGGTCAACGCCGCCGTGCTCTACCGGCTCCTGGGCGACCGTCACCACATCCACGTCGACCCGGCCGCGGCCAGGGCGATCGGCCAGGACCGGCCAATCCTGCACGGTCTCGCCACGCTCGCCGGGTCCACCCTGGTAGCCGCGGCGGAGGCCGGGGCGCATCCGGCCGACCTCACGCTGCTCGAAGGGCGTTTCGTCGCGCCGGTCTACCCGGGCGAGACCGTCGAGGTCCGTGGCTGGGGAGACGGTGGATTCGACGTGCGCTCGGCGCGCGGGTCCGCCGTCGACGCGGGCCTGGCCCGCTTCGGCTGAACGCGGATCGGCCCGGCCCTGCCGGCAGCATGTTCAACTCCTCCTTCATGACCTGACGGCCTTTCGTGACGTGAAGACGTCCGGCCGGCCGGTCGTCCCGCTCTTCAGGACAAGGCCTGAAGCGGTCGGGATGCGCCGGTACCGTCCCCTCCGGCGCGACGAGCGACGCGGCACCGGTCCGCGTCGAGGATCTGGCTGCTCCGGTCGATCTGACACCGTCGCGATCGGCCTGAGTCGGTATGAGAAGGAAGAGGCTCTCCCATGGCTAACGTTGCTCCGGGTGAGGTCCTCGGGCAGGTACGAGACCTGCTCCCGGACATCCGTGACCGCGCCCCGCAGGGTGACGCGAACCGGCGGCTGCCGGAGGCCACCATCAAGGATCTCGTCGCCACCGGCCTGATGCGGCTGCTGCAGCCGAAGCGCTACGGCGGGCTGGAGGGCGACCCGCGCGAGTTCTACGAGTCGGTCATGGCGATCGGCACCGCCGACGGTTCGGCGGCTTGGGTGGCTGGTGTCGTCGGGGTGCACCCCTGGCAGATCGCCGGGTGTGACGACCGCCTGCAGCGGGAGATCTGGGGCGAGGACCCGGACACGCTGGTGAGCTCGACCTACATGCCCGCCGGGGTGTTGACGCCGGTCGAGGGTGGTTACCGGCTGACGGGGCGGTGGCAGTACTCGTCCGGTTCGGACCACTGTCAGTGGGTGGTGCTCGGCACCAAGATCAAGCAGGAGGACGGGTCTCTGACCTTGGGTGGCCCGGTGTGGCTGCCCCGCCAGGACTACGTCATCGAGGACACCTGGGACACCCTGGGTCTGCGTGGCACCGGCAGCAACGACATCGTCGTCGACGACGTCTTCGTGCCGGCGTACCGCACCCTGCCGGTGACCCAGCAGCGGCCGGAGAACTACGGCAACGACGGGCCGCTGTACGCGCTGAGCTTCGGCAACATGTTCTCGACGGCGATCACCGCACCGGTCCTGGGCCTGGCGCAGGGCATGGTCGACGAGGCGCTCACGTTCTATGCGACCCGGGAGAGCTCCGCGCACGGCAAGGCGCTGGAGAAGGATCCGTACACGATCGCGAAGATCGGTGAGGCCGCGCGTGAGGTCGACGCCTGCCGGCTGCTGCTGATGCGCGACTTCAGCGAGATGTACGAGACCGTGCAGGCCGGCGGTCAGGTGACCATGGACCAGCGGATACGGACCCGCCGGGACCAGATCCTCGGCACGGCCCGGGCGGTGGCGGCGATCGACCAGCTGTTCGACCGTGCCGGTGCCGGTGTCATCGCGTCGAGCCACCCCATGTCGCGGATCTTCCGTGACGCCCACTCGGCCCGGCACCACACGGCGAACACGCCGCTGGAGCCGTCGCTGTTCAACTACACGGTGAACGCGATGGGCCTCGGCCCGGGCATGGACCCGCTGATCTGATCCGCGTCGAGCTGAGAAACCAAGCGGAGAACGCGGAGAGCAGGGAGCCCGGGCGGTTCACGCCACCGGGACAGGTGACGCGAGGAACGCCGCGCCGGCTTGGCAGGCCCGAGGCCGGTACGGCAGGTGAGCCGGGCCGTCAACCGCAGAGTCGACATCCCTGGAGGACCTGGTGGCAGCTGAATTCGACGAACTTGTGGACGTGGTGGTGGTGGGATCGGGTGGTGGTGCCCTGACCGGCGCCTACTTGACCGCCGCGGCGGGACTGGCGACTGTCGTCCTGGAGAGCACCGACCGGTTCGGTGGCACCACCGCCTACTCCGGGGCCGGTCTGTGGCTGCCCGGCAACCCGGCGCTGCGCCGGTCCGGCGTACAGGACTCGGCGGACGAGGCTCGGGAGTACCTGCGGGCGGTGGTGGGAGAGAAGAGCGCGGCCCTGCAGGACGCGTTCCTCGACGCGGCGCCCGCGATGGTGGCCGAGCTGGAGAAGAACCCGGTGCTGCCGTTCGAGTACCGGCCGTTCCCGGACTACTTCGACACCGCCCCGAACAGCCTGCCGCTCGGCCGGGACATCTTCCCGGTCGACATGGACCGGACCGAGCTGGGCGAGCTGGCCGGCGTGCTGCGGCCGGCGCTGCCGACGGAGCGCCTCGGCCTGCCCGATCCGGCGGAGCTCTCCGGCGGCCAGGCCCTCATCGGCCGGCTGCTGCTGGCCTGTCAGGGCACGGGGCACTGCGACCTGCGGGCGAGCACGCCGATGACATCGCTGATCGTCGACGGTGACCGGGTGGTTGGGGTGGTCGCCGCCGTCGACGGCCAGGACCGTCGGATCGGGGCTCGCCATGGGGTGCTCATGGCGGCGGGTGGCTTCGAGCACAACGCCGAGATGCGCGCGCGCTACCAGGTTCCCGGTGATGTGCTCGGGTCGATGGGCGCGCCCGGCGGCAGCGGGCGGCCGATCGAGGCGGCGGTCGAGATCGGGGCCGCCGTCGACCTGATGGACCAGTGCTGGTGGTCTCCCGGTCTGACGCATCCGGACGGCACGTCGACGTTCACCCTCGGCCTGGTCGGCGGCATCTTCGTCAACAGCGCCGGCGAACGTTTCGCGAACGAGTCGCTGCCGTATGACCAGATGGGCCGCGCGGTGCTCGCCGGCGAGGCGACCGGTGTCTCGCACGTGCCCTTCTGGCTGGTCTTCGACGGGCGTTTCGGTACCGAGCTGCCGGCGATGTCAACCGTTCCGGTCATTGACCGGGACGCGTACATCGAGGCGGGTACCTGGCGGACGGCCGACACCCTGGAGGGTCTCGCGGCGGCGATCGGGGTGCCGGCCGAGAACCTGGTGCGCACGGTCGACCGGTTCAACGGGTTCGCCCGCAACGGCAAGGACGAGGACTTCACCCGCGGGGAGCACCCCTACGACCTGTTCTTCGCGAGCGGCACCGGGTCCAACCCGGCGCTGGTGCCCATCGAGAACGGGCCGTTCCACGCCGTCCAGTTCGGCCTGTCCGACCTGGGCACGAAGGGCGGCGTGGTCACCGACACCGCCGCTCGGGTGCAGCGCGCGGACGGCACCACGATCGGCGGTCTGTACGCCGCCGGGAACACGATGGCGTCGATGACCCGCGACACCTACCCCGGCCCGGGCACCCCGGTGGGTACCTGCATGGTCTTCGCCCACCTCGCCCCCTGGACATGATCGAGCGGACGCGGGCCGAATCCGGCGCGCAGGAAGCCCCCGCCCTCGCGGCGCGCCAGTGACCGGTTCAGCACCGCGTGCCGGGGCCTTCTCCCCATCAACTGACTGTCGAGCTGGCAGAAGTCGGAAAGGACAACAATGGCCGAACTGACCTTCGAGTCGACGAGCCGGACCGTCAGCACACCGCTCGGCGAGCTGCACTACCACGAGGCGGGTGACGGGCCGCCGCTGCTCCTGCTGCACGGCTCGGGGCCGGGTGTCAGCGGCTGGGCGAACTACCGGGGCAACTTCCCGGCGTTCGCTCGGTATTTCCGCACGCTGGCTCTGGACCTGCCCGGTTTCGGGAAGAGCTACGCTCCGGAGAGCAATCCGGCGCTGGTCGCGCCGGAGGCGGTGATCGCTTTCCTGGACGCCCTCGGGCTGGACGCCGTGCCGATCCTCGGGAACTCGATGGGCGGCGGGGTGGGTGCCCGGGTCGCGGCCGAGCACGGCGACCGCGTCACCCGGCTGGTCACGATCGGCGGTGTCGGCATTCCGCTGTTCAGCGCGACGCCGAGCGAGGGCATCAAGCTGCTCGTCGAGTTCGTCGAGGACCCCACTCATGATCGACTCATCAAGTGGATGGAGTCGATGGTGTACGACACGTCGGTGCTCACCGACGAGTTCGTCAAGATGCGCTGGGAGCAGGCGACGGATCCGGTCGCGCTGGCCGGCATCCGGCGGATGTACAACACCGAGATGCTCCGCAACATCCGCTCGATGATGGTCGGCAACCCGGCGGCGCTCGGGATGCTGGCGAACATCAAGGTCCCGACGCTGATCACCTGGGGACGGGATGACCGGGTCACCCCGCTCGACGGTGCGCTGACCCCGCTGCGGTTCATTCCACGCTGCGAGCTCCACGTGTTCCACGACTGTGGCCACTGGGCCATGATCGAGCGCAAGGAGGAGTTCGAGAGCGCCGTCCTGTCGTTCCTGCTCCGCGACATCGCCACGAGTTGACGGCCCGACCCGGACTCGGGTCGAAGCCCGGTAACCAGCGCCGATTCCGGTTGTCGGGATCGGCGCTGGTTGTCGGCGCTTAGCCTACGCCGGCAAGAGCCGTGGGGCCGAGGGCCGATGGACCTTCCATGGTCGGGCCGCGAGCGCCCTGGTTGTGGGTGCTCCAGGTGAGGCGCGTGGTCGAACGCCCGGCGCCCGGTCGTTGTTCGACGGGACGGCTCTCGCCGTTCAAAGATCCGAAGGGGTGCCGATGACGGAGCTGGCCGACCGGGTCGCGCTCGTGACAGGCGGCGCGTGTGGGCAGGGGCGGGCACACGCGGTGGCGCTCGCCGCCGCGGGCGCCACGGTCAGCCGGGCGGTCCTGTACCTGGTGACCGATCCCGGAAGGACCAGCGGTTCCGTGCTCGAGGTGAACCTCGCGACGTCCGCAGTCGCATCTGAAGGGCCAGCGCGATGACCGACGCCGACACGATGAACGACGCCGACGCGACGACGGCCGGACCGCCCAGCCCGCTCGTCGCCGCCGGCGTCCTGACCGCGGCGACGCGCCGCCTGATGCGCGCCGCGGCGACCACCGGCCTGCCGCCCGAACGCGTGCTGGAGCTCGCGGGCGACATCCACGGCCTGGCGGACGCGCTCGACACGCTGCCCCGCGACCGGGCCCACCAGACCCCGTTCGACGCCGAGCGCGAAGCGGAGATCAGGGCGGGCAAACCATGGCGAATGTTCCGGTTCAACCCGTTGGGTATCCCACTGGCGATCACGGTGCGGGACGGCGTGGCGCGCACCGAGCTGACGCCGGACGCGCTGTTCGAGGGTCCGCCGGACTGGCTGCACGGCGGTTTCGCCGCCGCAATCATGGACGTTGTTCTGAGCACGGTGGTGATGATGGAGGCCGAGCCGGCCTACACGGCCCGCCTGGACGTGCACTTCCGCCGGGGGACCGTGCTGGACCGGTCGGTGGTCTGCGAGAGCCGGCTGGTCTCGACGGACGGACGCAAGATCGAGGCGCATGGGTGGATCGCCCAGGACGGTCACCGCACGGTCGAGGCCCAGGGGCTGTTCGTCCCGATGCGGCGGCCGGCCTGAACCAAACCAGCCCCTGGGACCAGCCGACGGGGCAGGAGGCCACAAATCGTCGCGGCCGGCCGGTCGCGTGACGGCCGCCGCCGCACGGAAACACAGCGATGAGGAAGGTCACATGAGACTGGCCGGGAAGGTCGCTTTCATCACCGGCGCCGCGCAGAGCCAGGGGCGCGCCCACGCGGTGTGGTTCGCGGAGGAGGGGGCGGACATCATCGCCGTCGACATCTGCCGCCAGCTCGACATCGCGGCATACCCGATGGGTACCGCGGAAGGGCTGGCGAAGACCGCCGAGGAGGTGCGGGGGCGCGGTCGGCGCGTGCACTCCGCTGTCGCCGACGTCCGTGATCCCGACGGGCTTGCCGCCGCCGTCGAGGCGGGTGTCGCGGAGCTCGGCCGGCTCGACATCGTCGCCGCCAACGCGTCGGTCACATCCGTGCAGCCGCACGAGGAGGTCACGCCGGAGATCTGGCAGACCACCCTGGACATCAATCTGACGGGCGTGTGGAACACCTGCAAGGTCTCGATCCCGCATCTGGTCGCCTCTGGTGGCGGCAGCATCATCATTACGGGCTCGTCGGCCACCGTGCGCGGCCTGCCGTTCTATCTGCCGTACGTGGCGTCCAAGCACGCGCTGCTCGGGGTGACGCGTTGTCTCGCGTTGGAGCTGTCCAATCGCAACGTGCGGGTCAACATCGTGCTTCCGACCGGGGTCGACACTCCCCAGGGCCACTCGCCGATCCTGCCGGGCCTGCTGGAGGGCCGTCCGGACCTGGGCCCGGTCTTCATGAACAGCCTGCCGGTGACCCGGATCGAGTCGGTCGACGTGACCAACGCGCTGGTCTACCTCGCCTCCGACGAGGCACGCTACGTCACCGGCTCGAGCCTGACCGTCGACGCTGGCGCCACCATCCGCTGACGCCGGGGCCTCCGTCTCTCACGTGCTCGTTCACGCTGACGCTGGCTCACCGCTCCGACAACGCGGTGATCAGCGGTTCCACCTCGGTGAAGTTCGCCGCGCCGAAGTCGACGTAGGTGAGCCCGAGCGTCTCGCGGCGCTCCTCGAGCTGCTCCACGCACTGCTCGACGGTGCCGACGAGCAGCCCGACCGACCCGCGGCCGATCTTCACCTCGACGCCAAAGGCGGCGCACACCTCCGCGAGCGCCGCGTCGGTCTGCGACGGACGGTCCACCACCCGGCACGTCCACGTGATCGACAGATAGTCCAGCTCGTCGGGATCGCGCCCGGACTGCTCGGCGGCCTCCCGCACCCAGGAGATCTTCCGAGCGATCCGTTCCGGCACCATGTCCTCGATGACCGCCGCATCGTAGGCGGTGCCGGCCCGCAGGTTCGAGTGGATTCCCGCGATCTGCGCGTGCCGGCCAGCCAGGGTCAGCATTCGCCGGCCGCCGCCCCCGATGATGAACGGTGGCCGTGGCCGCTGCACGGGCGCGGGGGTGCCGGTGATGCCCGTCACCGTGTAGTGAGTGCCGTGGTAGTCGACGGGCTTCCCGGAGAACAGCGCCTCGAGGACCGCCAACGACTCCTCCAGCCGGTCCACCCGGACGCGGGCGTCGTCGTACGGCAGGCCGGCCGCCGCGTACTCGGCCGCCAGGTAGCCGGCGCCGATCCCGAGGTCGAACCGGCCGCCCGAGAGCACGTCGATCGTGCTCGCCGCCTTGTGGGTGAGAACCGGGTGGCGGTAGTCGTTGCACAGCACCAGGGCCATGACCCGCAGCCGCTCGGTACACATCGCGAGAGCCCCCAGCGCTGGGACCGGGTCATGGGGCGCGACCAGGAAATGGTCGGACACCGAGACGGCCGTCAGCCCGCTCGCGTCCATGCGGGCCAGGCGGCGTCGCCAGGACGCGACATCGTGGCCGATCGGCGGGGCGTAGATGGCGGTCCTGATGGTGCTGGTCCTGGCGGTGGTGGTCGTCGTGGCCTGGGAAGCCGGCGTGGGACCCGGAAACGCCCGGGCCTCGGGCCGGGCCGAGGGTGTGTCGCTCACGCGGATGTTGCGCGGTAGCGGACCTGGATGACCTCCGGCCCCGCGATCACGCCACCGGCCTTGATCTCGGCCGGGTCGTCGGCCTCGACGTCCCGCCAGCGCCGGGTGAGCAGCCAGAGGGCTTCATCCATCTCGGCCTGCGCGACCCCGAAGCCGAGGCAGTAGTGCGGACCGTAGCCGAAGCCCACGTCGAACGGGGGTTCCTCCCGGTGCAGGTCGAGGCGGTCGGGGTTCGGGAATGCCTCCGGGTCGCGGCCCGCGGCGGTGACGTTGAGCGTCACCACCTCGCCGGCTTCGAAGGCGGTGTCCTCGATCGTCAACGGGGTGTTCACGATCTTCACCTGCCTGGGGGTGGCCGGGTACATCCGCATCGCCTCGACGATCGCGGTCGGTACCAGCTCGGGTCGCTCGGCCAGCGTGTCCCACTGCCCGGCCTGGGCGACCGCTCGTACGCACGAGGCGAGCTGGTAGCGGGTGGTGTCGTGACCGGCCAGCAGGATGCCGGCGATGTTCCACACCAGCTCCTCCACCGAGATGCGGTCCCCGGCGGCCTGTACGCGGATGAGGTCGGAGATGTAGTCCTCCTGAGGATCCCGGCGACGCCTCGCCACGATCTCCTCGCTGTAGTCCCGGACCGTCCGCAGCGCCTGCTCGAGCCGCGGCACGCCCGGCCAGAACGGCTCCTGGCCGAGCAGCCGTAGTTCGACCGTCGCCTGGTCGAACTCGGGCACGTCCTCGGGCGGGATGCCGATGAAGTGCGAGATCACACCGATGGAGAGATGGTGGCTGAACTCGGTGACGATGTTGCATGAATCCCGGTCGGCGAGTTCGTCGACCAGCTTCGCGGCGAGCTGGCGCATGTGCTCCCTGGCCTGGGCGATGCGCCTGGGATTGAAGCCCTTCACCAGGATCGGACGCAGTCGGTCATGGATCTCGGGCCAGGTGAGATTCAGGTTCCCGTAGATCAGGTAGTCCATGATCGGGCCATTGCTGAGACCCTTGTCGAGAAAAAGCTGCGGAGTTCGAGGTGTGATTCTGCTGTCCCGAAAGATCCCCCGGACGGTTTCATAGGAGAAGAACTCGGCGCCGGAGCGGCCGTTCGCCATCCTCAGGCGCTCGGCTCCCGAGCCGATCACCGAGTTGGGATTCTCCAGGAACTCCGCTGTGTGCGAGTCGATGTGGGGGATCTCGCGTTCCCGAACCAGTGTCCTCACGGTCTCTCCTTTACGCTGCGATGGTGCGGAACGGGTCAACTCCGAGCCTCCTCGCGGCGCAGCACGAACCCGCGATATCCGTCGTCCACGACCTCGTCGACGATGGTGCGGTAGGCGCCCAGACCGCCGATGAACGGCATGAACACCCGCGGTTTCCCCGGCACGTTGGCGCCGAGATACCAGGAGTTGGCCCGCGGGAACAAGGTGGTGTCGGCGAGTTCCGCGCAGTGTCGGACCCATGCGTCCTGAGCGTCCGGGCCTGCCTCGATGGTCTCGAAGCCGTTCGCATCGAGATGGGTGATCGTGTCGGCTATCCAGTCCACGTGATGTTCCGCGGCGAGGATCATGTTGGCGAGCACGCCCGGGCTGCCCGGCCCCGTGACGACGAACATGTTGGGGAAGCCGGCCACACCGAGCCCGAGATAGGTGACGGGTCCCGCGGCCCATGCCTCCCGCAGGGTCCGCCCACCTCGGCCGCGGATGTCGATCGCGGCCAGGGAGCCCGTCATCGCGTCGAATCCGGTGGCCAGGATGAGGTCGTCCAGCTCGTACTCGGCCACCGTCGTCCGAATCCCCGTCCGGGTGATCTCGGTGATGGGCGTGGAACGCAGGTCGACCAGCGTCACGTCGTCGCGGTTGAAGGTGGCGTAATAGTCGCTGTCGGTGCAGATGCGTTTCGTGCCGATGGGATGGTCACGGGGGATCAGGAGGTCGGCGACGGCGGGGTCCTTGATCATCGCCCGTACCTTGCTCTCGAAGAACGTGCGCGCCTCGGCGTTGGCCTCCTCGGACCGCAGCTGATCCGGGAAGGTCTTGCTGAACAGGACGCCGCCGAGCTCCCACTGCCGTTCGTAGGCGGCGCGCCGTTCCTCCGCCGGCACCTCCAGGGTGTTCCGCGGATGCGGGAGGTGCGGCGAGCCGCCGCCGCTTTCTCTGGACCGCCGCCGCCGTTCGTTATAGGTGGCCCGGTACTCCGCGCGGCTGAGCGGGGTGTGCGGGCGGTTGTTGGCCGGGATGGAGTAGTTGGCGGAGCGCTGGAAGACGTAGAGATGGTCGGCCTGCCGGGCAAGGATCGGCGTGGCCTGGATCCCGGAGGAGCCGGTCCCGATGATCCCGACCCGGCGACCCGCGAAGTCGACGTCGTGGTGTGGCCAGCGGGCCGTGTGGAACGTGCGGCCGGCGAAGTCCGCCAGACCCGGTATGTCCGGCGTCCGGGCCGCGGACAGGCTCCCGGTCGCAAAGACCACTAAGCGGGCGGTGAGCGTGTCGCCGTCATCCAGGTGCACATTCCAGTGACCGCTTGCGTCGTCGAACTGCGCGCTGGTGACGCGGGTGCGAAACCTGATGGACCGCCGCAGGTCGTGACGGTCGGCCACGTGCTCCAGATACCGCAGGATCTCCGGCTGGGTTGCGTAGCGCTCGCTCCAGTCCCACTCCTGCTCGAGCGCCGGGTCGAAGGAGTACGAGTAGTCGATGCTCTCCACGTCGCACCGGGCACCGGGGTAGCGGTTCCAGTACCACGTGCCGCCGACCCCGTCCGCGACCTCCACACAGACGACCGACAGGCCCTGGCCTCGCAGGCGGTGAATCGCGTACAGGCCCGCGACCCCGGCGCCGACGATCACGGCATCCAGCGTTTCCGGCTGCCGCGTCCCGCCGGTCACCGCCCGGCCCCTACGCGAGAGTTCGCCTCCGACAGCGCGACCGAGGGCGGATCGCCATCGGGGACCGGCGCGAGCGCGCCGCGAAGGACGGCGACCTCCTCGGCCGCCTCCCTGCGCACGATGGCGGCCCGCGGGAACATCGAGGCCCGGTGAAAGGTCCCGGGAAACAGATGCACCTCGACCGGTACCTCGGCCGCGAGGAGGGCGAGCGCGTAGTTTAGCCCCTCGTCGCGTAACGGATCGAACTCCATCACGCTGACGTAGGCCGGTGGTAGCCCCCGCAGGTCCGTGGCCCGCGCGGGCGCCGCGTAGGCTCCGACATCGGCCCCACCGGCGACGTCCTGCCCGAGACAGGCGGACCAGGCGATCGCGGCCTTGTCCCGGTCCCACATCGGTGTATCGGTGAAACGCCGGATACTGGCCGTGCCCTGGCGGTCATCGAGCATCGGGATGCCGAGGTACTGGAAGCGGACCGCCGGGCCACCTCGGTCGCGGGCCAGCAGCGCCGCCGCCGCGACCAGTCCCGCTCCGGCGCTCGTCCCGTGCAGCACGATCCGGGTGGGATCCACGGCGAGGCCGGCCGGCGCCGCCGCCGTGGGCGTGCAGGATCGCTCCCGTGGGTCCATCGACCTTCGCGGGTCGATAGACACGTACGCCTGCGCCCGTCGGTAGGACCTCATCCGTGATCAGCACTCCGGTGGTGTCCACCGCGGCGCGCGTCGTCGCGGCGGCGGCGACGGCGGCGCGCGTGCTGGTGAGATCGGTGAGGTCCCGTCTCGGCAGTTGCGCCACCACCGGCGCGAGGTCGGGATCGTAGCGATAACCCATTGGCCCTACTCCCGTTCGAGTTAGTCCCTGTGCCCAGGGCTCTGGAGGTCCGGAACCGGCTCCGCCGGCCTATGTCCAGGACCGTCGTCCTGGGCGTCGCGGCCGTCTCCGCGCGACAGGGCCTCCGGCGCACATCACGGCCTTCTCCTGGCCTGATGATGCATCAGCACCGCGCTGTTTACCAAGCGCTTGCTAGCCTTGCCGAAGAAGCCGCGGCGACGCGACGCCGCTGCTGGCCCTGCCGGGGAAGGCGCGGGCTTGTCCACGGGCGGAAGGAAACAGCGCGCGGGCGGTACGGCGGGCCGCGAAGGCGACCATCGGTGCCACCCGTTCCATGACGAGGTCACCCTTGCGCGCGACAGAGATGGCGGCGACCGGCCCGTCGGGCCCGACCACCGGGGCGGCGATCGAGCTGACGCCACTGGTCCGGTGGGCGCCGGGGGACACGGCGATCCCACGGCGCTGCTGGATCACTGTCAGATCCCGGTGAAGGTTCGCGCTGGCCGCGGCGCTCAGTGCCGGGCACGACGCCATCAGCTCGTCGACCTGCTCGGGTAACAGGCACGAGAGCATCGCGCGTCCACTGACCGTGTCGCACGCGAGAAGTCGGCCGCCCACCCGCGAAGGCACTGTGGTCGCGACGGCCCCCCCGAGCTTGTCGAGGTATTGCACGATCCCGCCGTCGAGGACGGACAGGTGGGTCACCGCGCCGGTGGCGATCTGCAGTTCGGTCAGTGGCACCGCGGCCGCTACCCGGAGGTTCTCGTAGTCCGCGCAGTGACGCATGCGTGGGCCCAGCCGGAAGCCACGGCCGCCGTGCTCCACCCAGCGAAGCTCCACGAGCTGACGCAGGATCCGGGACGCGGTGGAGCGGGGCAGACCGGTGATCTTAGCGATGTCCTCGAGGAGCAGATGTTCGGGAGCGTCCTCGAACGCGTCGATGATGAGTGTGACTCGCTCCACCACGCCCGGCCGGGCGCTGCGCGCCGGCGCGGCGGGAAGATCGCCACCACGGGCGGCCGTCAGGGGCACGATGCCTCCATCGTTCTACCAAACGCTTGCTCAAGACATCTTTGGTGGCTGCCGGGATGAACGTCAAGCCGCGGCTGGTGCCAGGCGTGCGGACGAGATCTGGGGTGCGACCGTGCTGGCCTCATCACTGCGTGACCGTCCACCCTCCGTCGACAGGTAGAAACACCCCGTTGGCGACCGATGTCGTGACCACCAGCGCCGCGTGGGGTGGCACGCCTTCGGCCAGCCACGCCTCCGTCATCCGGTGCACGCCACCCACGCTGATCCGGACCGCTTCGTCGAAGTCCAGCGGCGCCGACGAGGCCGGTCCGGCGTTGTTGACCAGGAAGGCGGCCGGGTCGAAGCGGTCGGCGACTGCCGCGAAGCCGCTGGTGACCGCGTCGTCGTCGGCCACGTCCCCCACGAAGGTCATGATCTGGCCGCCCTCGGCGGTGACCTCGTCGGCCAACGAGCGCAGACCGTCGGAGCGCAGGTCCCAGGCGGCCACCCGCAGGCCGAGCTGGGCAGCTAGTCGCGCCGTGGCCCGACCGATACCGCTGCCGGCGCCCGTGACGATGATCGGGTCTCCGGGAGGGAAACAGAAGTCGGCGGAGTTCGGCATGATGATTCCCTTCGGAGAGCCGCGCGCCGGCCGCGCTCCGTAGGCGAGGGCCGGCTTCTTGGCGCTTGTGACCTGCGCCATGCTAGCCTTCGCAAACTAGCAAGCGCTTGGTAACTCGTCAGGGCCTTGGCCCGATCAGGGAGGTCCTCCTCGACGGCCAGGATATCGGCAGGGTGCCGCCGCACACGCGGGTACGCCGGGGCATCGCCTACGTCCAGGAGGGCAAGCGGGTCTTCCACGGCCAGACCGTGGAGCAGAACCTGCTGCTGGGCGGCTACACCCGCCGGCGCCGGCGCCAGGAGCAGCGCGCCGAGATCGAACACGTCTACGAGCTGTTCCCGGTGCTGGGGGAGAAGCGCTCCCGCCTGGCGGGCAGCATGTCAGGCGGACAGCAGCAGATGCTGGCGATCGGCCAGGCGTTGATGGCCAAACCCACACTCCTTCTGCTCGATGAGCCCTCGGGCGGCCTCGCGCCGGTCATCGTCAAGGAGGTCATGGCACGGGTGCAGGAGCTCAAGCAGTCGGGGCTGGCGATCCTGCTCGTCGAGCAGGCCGTGGAGGCGTCGTTCGCCATCGCCGACCACGTCACGGTGCTCGACATGGGGCGGACGATCCTGTCCACCCGGGCCAGCGCCGTGAGCGACCTGACGGTCCTGTGGGACGCGTACTTCGGGAAGCCGGCGGCCGGCCTGGCGGGCTGACCGCCCGATACCTCCGGCAGGTGGGAACCCACCTAGCACTTGCTTGGTCACGCCCATATGCTGGCATGAGTCGCGGAAGGGAGGGTGAGGTTGTCCTTCACCATCGACATGTCCGGCCAGGTCGTCCTGGTGACGGGCGGAGCCCGCGGTGTCGGGGACGGCATCGTGGAGACGTTCCTGCGGGCCGGCGCGGAACTGGAGATCTGCGGGCGCCATGTGCCGGAGTCGCTGCGGCAGGTCGACGGGCGCACGCCATGCTTCAGCGCCGTCGACGTGCGGGATCCGGAGGCGGTGGACGCCTGGGTCGCCGACGTGCTGGCGCGTCGCGGACGTGTCGACGTGGCAGTGAACAACGCGGGAGGGGCGCCGTTCGTCCCCTTCGTCGAGGCGTCGCCGCGCCTGCACACCAAGGTCACTCAGCTCAACTTCCTGGCGGCGGTGCACGTGCTGCACGCCGTTCATCCAGCGATGATGACCGGGGGCGGAGGCGTGGTGCTGAACGTCACGTCGATCTCGGCGCGCCGGCCGAGCCCGGGCACCGCCGTCTACGGCGCCGCGAAGGCGGCCATGGAAAGTCTCACCGGCAGCCTGGCCGTCGAATGGGCTCCGCGCATCCGGGTCAACGCCGTCAGTTGCGGCCTGGTGGCGACGCCCGGGTCGATGGACCACTACGGCGACGCCGAACAGATCGCCCGAGTGACGGCGACCATCCCCCGCGGGGTCTTCGCCACGCCGCGGGAGATCGGCGCCGCCTGCCTGTTGCTGGCATCGCCGCTGGCCAGCCACGTCACCGGCGCGGTCCTGGACGTGGACGGTGGGGGCGAGTGGCCCGCCTTCCTTCAGCACACCCCCAACGCGTGACTCCGGCCTGACCTTCCACGCCGCGTCCGCCGCGTGCCCGCCGCCCTGTCCGCGAGCGGCCCGACCCGAGGAATGCCCATGCCCGAAGCTGTCATCGTCGCCGCGGCCCGATCACCGATCGGCCGGGCCGACAAGGGATCCCTGAAGGACGTTCGCCCCGACGACCTCGCCGCGCAGATGGTCGAGGCGGCCCTCTCCGCCGCCGTGGGACTCGACTGGTCGGACGTCGACGACATCATGCTCGGCTGTGCCCAACCGGCTGGAGAGCAGGCGTACAACCTGGGCAGGATGGTCGCGCTCCGCCTGGGTCTGGACAACGTCCCGGGCACCACGGTCCATCGTTACTGCGCCTCGTCGCTACAGACCACGCGGATGGCGATGCACGCCATCCGCGCCGGCGAGGGTGACGTGTTCGTGTCCGCGGGCGTGGAATGCGTGTCCCGGTTCGTGCATGGCAAGTCCGACGGCATGCCGGAAACGAAGAACCCGTGGTTCGCCGAAGCCATGGAGCGTACCCGGGCGAGAGCCGCGTCGGGGGAGAGCTGGACCGATCCCCGGCTGGACGGACTGCTCCCGGACGCCTATATCGCCATGGGTGAGACCGCTGAGAACGTGGCACAGGCGTTCGGCGTCTCCCGGCAGGCGCAGGACGAGTACGCGGTCCGCAGCCAGCACCTCGCGGAGGCCGCGACCGCCCGCGGCTTCTGGAAGCGTGACATCACCCCGGTACAGCTGGCCGACGGCACGACGGTGGCCACCGACGACGGGCCCCGGTCCGGAGTGACCCTGGAGAAGGTCGCCTCGATGAAGCCGGTGTTCCGGCCCGACGGCACCGTGACCGCGGCGAACTGCTGCCCGCTCAACGACGGCGCCGCGGCGCTGGTGATCATGAGCGATGGGCGGGCACGAGAGCTCGGCCTGGTCCCGCTCGCACGGATCGTGTCGACCGGTGTCTCGGCGCTGAGCCCGGAGATCATGGGTCTCGGTCCCGTGGAGGCGACCCGGCAGGCTGTCGCCCGCGCGGGGCTGTCGATCTCGGACATCGACCTGGTGGAGATGAACGAGGCGTTCGCCGCGCAGGTCCTGCCGTCCATCGACCAGCTGGGGCTCGACCTCGACCGGGTGAACGTCAACGGCGGCGCGATCGCGCTTGGCCATCCGTTCGGCTCCACCGGCGCCCGGATGGCCACCACCCTGATCCACGGCATGCAGGAGCGCGACGTCCAGTTCGGTCTCGAGACGATGTGCGCGGCTGGCGGGCAGGGCATGGCGCTGGTACTCGAGCGCCTTCGCTGACCCGGGTAGCGCCGGGAACCACGCCGCGCTCGGGTCGGGATGCTGGTGAACATGCTTGTGGCCGCCGGGAACGGCGGCCACAAGCATTTCTCTGGATGCCTCGTCATGCCAGGGGTCCTCAAGCGGGATCGCGCAGCTCCCGCTTGAGGACCTTGCCGCTCGCGTTCCGCGGCAGGTCGTCCACCAGGACGAACTCCCGCGGAACCTTGAAGTTGGCCAGCCGGGACCGCAGATAGTCGGTCAGTTCCGTCGCGGACGGCTTCGATTCCGGCCGGGCGACCACGTAGGCCCGGGCGACCGATCCCAGCCGGTCGTCGGGCACACCGATGACCGCCGACTCGATCACGTCAGGATGGCCTCCGAGCGCGTTCTCGACCTCGGCGGGGTAGACATTGAATCCGCCGACCGTGAACATGTCCTTGATCCGGTCGGTGATCTTGAGGCAGCCGTGCTCGTCGAAGCGGCCGACGTCGCCGGTATGGAACCAGCCGTCAGAGTCGAACGCCGCCTTCGTGGCTGCCTCGTCCTCGAAGTAGCCAACCATGACGAGCTCGCCGCGCAACACGATCTCGCCGTCGGTACCCAGAGGCACGTCGTGACCGGCCTCGTCGACGATCCGGATCTCGATGCCCGGCACCGCGGGTCCGGTCGTCTCCGCGACGTGCCGCGGATCCTCGTTGACGCGGGACTGCGTGGCGACGATGCACTCGGTCAGGCCGTAGGCCTGGCCCACCGACTCGAACCCGAGCACCTCGAGCATCTGCTCGAACAGGGTCTCCGGCACCGACGCCGCGCCGGCCACGGCGAAGCGCAGCGAGGACAGGTCGAAGTCGCGTAGCCGCGGATGGTTGATGAGAGTGGTGAAGATCGTCGGAGTTCCCGGGAGTACGGTGATCCGTTCTCGTTCGATCAGCTTCATCAGGTCGACCGGGTCGAACACCGGTACGGGGTAGATGGTGGTGCCAGCGGTCAGTGCCGTGATCACCCCGGCCTTGTATCCAAAGCCGTGGAAGAAGGGGTTGACCACCGCGTACCGGTCAGTCTCGCTCAGCCGCGCGCCCCGGGCCCAGGTCTCGGCCACTCCGATGGTCTGCCGATGGGTGCTCATCACCCCCTTCGGCACGCCAGTGGTGCCTGACGTGAAGAGAATGTCGCAGATGGTGTCCGGCTCGACGTGCATGGTCGTCTCGACCGTGACGGGTGTCCGCCGCGCCAGGTCGAGGAAGGCGGTCCACGTCGTCACGTCGGGCCGAGACCCGTCGCCGACGTCGATGATCGCGCGCAGGTGTGGCAGCCCCGGGATCATGCCGTCGGCCGCGGCCGAGTCGGCCGACCCTGCCGAGTCGCGGAGCATCGCGACGTAGTCGACGCCGAGGAAGCCATTGCTGACGACCAGTACCGACGTCCGCGACCGCTCCAGAATCACTCGGGCCTCGTGGCCCCGGTAGCGGGTGTTCAGCGGGACGACGGAGGCTCCCCGGCACTGAGCGCCGAGCATCGCGAGGATGAACTCCACCCGGTTGGGAGCCCAGATCGCGACCCGGCCATTCGGCTCGATGCCCAGGGCGACCAGGCCGCGCGCGACGGCGCGCGCCTGCTCGGCGAGGCCCGCATAGCCCAGGCGGACAGATCCGTCGACGACCGCCGGATGGTCGCCGTACCGGCGGCCCTGCTCTTCCAGCAGCGCTGGTATCGTCATGGCCGCTCCGGCGCTCAATCGCTGACCTCACGGTTCCGGGTGCCGGCCGGGTCGATGACGGTGCGGATCAGTTCCAGCTCGCGGCTGTCAGGGAGGCGGGTCGTGTCCGCCGACGAGACGTCTATCGGGAAGCCGGTGTTGGCCGTGACCTCCTGCGCGCTGACCCCGGGATGCAGCGACCGGACCTTCAGCCGCCCGCTGTCGTCGTAGTCCAGCACCGCCAGGTTCGTGACCACCACGCCCAGGTCGTGAAACCGCAGGGAGGCGCCCGTGTGGGCCCGGGCGCGGTCGTTGCCGACCCCGGAGACGACGTCCACCGTCTCGACGAAGACCCTGGCCGAGTGCTTCGCCACCCAGTAGTCGGTCCGGTGGTTCACCGTGTTGCCCGGCGCGCCGCGCATGCCGATCAGCTGGCGCTTCGGCCGGCGCCAGTCCCCGATCGCGGAGATGTTCTGGTTGCCGAAGGCGTCGACCTGGCTGGCGCCCATCATGCTGTGCCGACGACCGGTGTTCAGGATATCGAAGACGCGTCGGTAGGGCATCCAGCACTCGATGGTTCCACCGGCCGCGGCGGTGCGGCCGAGCGGAGGCGGCTCGCTCATCAGGAATGCCTCGCCGTCGGTGAGCACCAGGTCGGGGGAGTGGGTCAGCCGGGCGAGCCGTGCGCTGATGCCCGGGATGGTGCCGACGGCGTGGGCCAGGACCTCTCCGGATCCCCGCCAGGCGTCGGCGCACGCGACCACGCAGATCTCGGCACGGGTGATCTCCATCATCATGCCTTCCCCCCGCCCACGTTCTGCTGGCGGAACGCCCCGACGGCGGCCTGGTACGCCGCCTCGTCCTGTTCGAGGAACCGTGAGGTGAACTCCTGCCAGGAATGCTCGTCCCGCGCGGCCCGCGCATAGTGCGCCTGGAACGCCTCGTCCCGGCCGTAGTCCGGCTCGCAGGAGGTGAAGTGCGCCCCGGCCGGTGTCTCCACGACCCCGGAGACGAACATCCGGCTGATCAGCAGGGAGTGGACCGGGGCCGTGGCGGTCAGCTCCGCGGTGTCGACGATCCGCTCGACACTCATGAAGCAGCGGTCGGCGGCCATCGCCAGCAGGTCGTCGAAGTACGGGTCCGGGCCGAGGTACTGGCCGTTGCCGTGGACGTCGGCCCGGTTGAGGTGGATGAGCGCGACGTCGAGCCGGATACCCGGCACCGCGACGTACACCTCGTCGTCGTAGGGCGAGGCGACCAGCCGCAGGTCCGGGTTCATCGTCAGCACGTCGCTCTCCAGGCCGGCCCGGGTGGGCAGGAAGGAGAGCCTCCGGGCCCCGGCGCGCAGCGCCTCGACGAACATGCCCTCGTCGTACTCGACGGACGTCACGGTGCCAGCTTCGCGGGCGGTGCGGAAATGCGGGTCGAGCGCGATGCTGTCCAGGGAGACGAACCCGTAGACCAGTCGGCTGATCTTGCCCGCGGCGCACAGCAGGCCGACGTCGGGGCCGCCGAACGACACCACCGTCAGGTCCTTGACGTCGCTGCGCAGCAGCTCGCGCACCAGGGCCATCGGCTTGCGCCGCGATCCCCAGCCGCCGATGCCGATGGTCATACCCGACTCGATGTGTCGGGAGACGTCCGCCAGGGACATGGTCTTGTCCCGCACCAGGCCTCCTTCAAAGAGAAATCATTGGTTGTTGAGAGCCGTGCGCTGGTGGACGAAGGAGGCTGGGAGCCAGGTAGGTCCCGCGCCTCGATGTCAGGCGGGGGGCTCGCTGTCAGGCGGGGGCTCGACGAGTTCGACGCGCACCCGGTCGGGGTCGAGGACGTAGACGCACCGGTAGCCGGCCATCGGCTCGCTGGTGACGATCGGATCTGACAGGACGGTCACCCCGGCCGCACGCAGCCGGGTCAGCAGACCGTCGAGACCGCGGACCGTGATCGCGACGTGGGCAGCCCCGACATGCCCGTTGTCCGGGTCGAGTACCACCGAGGACCCTCGGACGTACTGCAGCAGCTCCACCACGGTGGAGCCTCCCTGCGCCCGGACGAACGCCTGCCGGACGAGCACGCCGGGATAGCCGGTGACGGCGTCGATGCGAGGCCCGCTGCGCTCGTACGGACCGAGCCGCTCGCCCCCGAGGAGATCGGCGTAGAAGTCCATGGATCGTTCCAGGTTGCTGACGGTGATCCCGACGTGGTGCACCGACGGCATAGCGACTCCTTCTTCTTCCCATCCTGCTCGGACCTCGCCTCCGGCCCGGCCACCGTCGCGAGGCGGCCACCGAGCTGCACCGCCTCCTAGTGATCCCGGGGACAATGGCCGCCGGGCCTGCGGAGGAAGATCATTTTCGCGCGCCCGTTGGCCCTCTAGACGTGCTCCAGCAGCAGCCGGCGGTGCTCGTGCGCCTGTCCGAACAGCTGGCCGGTCGCGTGCGCCCGCTTGAAGTACAGCTGGGTGTCGTCCTCCCAGGTGATGGCGATGCCACCGTGCAACTGGACGGACTCGGCCGCCACATGGGCGAAGGCGTCCGAGCACCAGGCCTTGGCCATCGCCGCCCGCAGCGGCAGGTCCGGCGCATCGTGCGCCGCGGCCCAGGCGGCGGCCCACGACATTGAGCGCGCGGTCTCCACGGAGACGAGCATGTCGGCCACCCGGTGCTTGAGAGCCTGGAAGGAACCGAGCGGGCGGCCGAACTGGACGCGGTCTCGAAGGTAGACGAGCGTACGGTCGAGCGACCGCTGCGCACCGCCCACCTGAAGCGCGGTCACCGCCACCGACGTCACGGAGTGCAGCCGGCGCAGTGCGGCCCGCGCGTCGGTGGCCAGCGGGATGGCGGGCACACCGTCGAAGGTCAGGGTCGCGAGATCCAGCGTGGGATCCACCGCGGGGGTCCGGGTGCGGGTCAGTCCCGGCTCCTCCACCGCCACCTCGAACAGCCCGATCCCGTCGGGGGTCTCGGCCGTGGCGAGCAGGACGCTGGCGTGGCCGCCGTCGAGGACGAGGGTGGCGGTGCCCGACAGCCGCCAGCCGCGCGAGTCGGTCGCCCGGACGTCGCAGCCGTCGGTCCGCCACCGGCCGTGGCGGTCGGCCCAGGCCAGCGCGCCGACCGCGCCCTCGGCGAGGGCGGGAAGCAGGCGCTCGCGTCCGGCCGCATCCGCGGCGCTCAGAACCGCCTGGACGGCCAGGACGGCCGAGCCGAGGAACGGTGACGGCGTCAGCGCCGCGCCCAGCCGCTCAAGGATCACGTGGGTCTCCAGCAGGCTGGCGCCCGCGCCCCCGTATTCCTCCGGGACGGCCAGCGCGGCGGCCCCGATCTGGGAACAGAGCGTCTTCCAGAGAACATCGTCGTAGCCCTGCTCGGAAGCCGCCGCGGCGCGGGTGTCGACCGCCGCGCCGCGGCGCTCGATGAGCTGCTCGACCGCCTGCGCGAGCACTTCCTGCTCCTCACTCAGCGCGAACCGCATCCGTCGTCAGCTCCTCGTCAGACTGTCGAGGACCCGCGCGCGGTGGGCCGCGGGTGTTCCCCACGCACCGACGAGCGCCCGCGTCTTAAGGATCCAGATACTCAGGTCGCACTCCAACGTGTAGCCGATGGCGCCGTGCACCTGCAGCGCGGTGCGCGCCGCGCGGTCGGCCGCCGCCGAGGCGAGCACCTTGGCCGCCGACACGTCACGGGACGCGCTGGTGGAACCGCTGGTCAGCTCCCGAGCCGCGCCGTGCACCAGGGGACGGGCGAAGTCGAGGGCGACCCGGACGTCGGCGAGCGCGTGTTTGATCGCCTGGTACTCGCCGATCACGCGGCCGAACTGTCTGCGCGCACCGACGTAGTCGACCGAGGTGGCGAGCATCCGTTCCCCGGCGCCGACCAGCGTCGCGGCGCAGGCCAGCGCGGCGTTGTCCAGCCCGGGCTGGATGGCCTGCTCGTCAAGCACGGAGATCGTCGTCTCCGGGGCCAGAGTGTGCAGACGCCGGGCCGGATCCACCGACCGCAGGGCTTCAACCGTGCGTCCCACCGACAGGGCGTGGTCGGCGACGATGTACGCGTGGGTGGAGACGTCGCAGTCGAGGGCGTACGGCACCGCGGGCGGCAGCGCGAAGGTCACCCGCGCGTCGCCCTCGGCGACGGCCGCGAGGATTCCTTCCGCGTCGGTCTTCCGTAGCAGCGCGGGTGCCAGCGCGGCGGTCTCGATCCATGGCCCCGGTACGGCGTGGTAGCCGAGCCGTTCGAAGGCGACGGCCAGGTCGAGCGGGGTGCCGTCGAGGCCGCCCAACTCTTCGGGGACTACCAGCGCGGTGACACCCAGCTCGGCCAGCCGTGACCACAGCTCGACGCCGGGCGCGGTGTCGCCGTCGGCCCACGCGCGGTGGACGGCGGGAACGTCGGAGGCGGCCAGCAGGTCGTCCAGCGACGTGGCGAACGCCTGTTGTTCGGCTGAGAGCGAGAACTTCATGCTCCGGCCCTCCGGTTGTCGCCGCGCGGCAGCCCGAGCAGCCTCTCGGCCACGATGTTGCGCTGGATCTCGTTGGTGCCGGCGTAGATCGGGCCGGCCAGGGAGAACAGGTAGTCGTCCATCCAGGCGCCGGAGTCCGGTGCCGCCTCGCCGCGAAGCTCCTGGTCGGGGCCCAGCAGCTCCAGGGCCGTCTCGTGGATGCCGACATCGAGTTCCGACCAGAACAGCTTGTTGACGCTGCCGGCTGCCCCCAGGTCGCCGCCGGCGCGGAGGCGGTCGACGGTTCCCCAGGTGTACCAGCGGTACGCCTGCGCGCCGATCCAGGCGTCGACGACGCGGTCGCGCACCTGGGGGGCGTCTGCTCCGCGTTGCGTCCACAGCGTCAGCAGGCGCTCGGCGGCGGCGCGGAAGCGGCCCGGCGCCCGCAGCGACAGGCCACGTTCGTTGCCGGCGGTGCTCATCGCCACCCGCCAGCCGTCGCCGACGCCGCCGAGGACGTCCGCGTCGGGTACGAAGACCTCGTCGAAGAAGATCTCGGCGAAGCCGGCGTCGCCGTCGAGCTGGGCGATGGGACGGACGGTCACCCCGTCGGCGTCCAGCGGGAACAGGAAGTAGGTCAGGCCGCGGTGGCGCTGCGCGGCCGGGTCGGTGCGGAACAGGCCGAACCCGCGTTCGGCGAACGGAGCGCGTGAGCTCCAGGTCTTCTGCCCGGAAAGGACCCAGCCCCCTCGCTCGTCATCGCGCTCGGCCCGGCTGCGGATGGCGGCCAGGTCGCTGCCGGCCTCCGGCTCCGACCACGCCTGCGCCCAGACCTCGTTGCCGTCGGCCATCGGCGGCAGGTAGCGACTCCGCTGCGCGGGGGTCCCGTGCTCGAACAGGATCGGCGCGAGCAGTGAGATCCCGTTCTGGGCGATTCTCGTCGGTGCGCCGCTGAGGTAGTACTCCTCCTCGAAGATGACCCATTCGCTCAGGGACGCGTCGCGGCCGCCGAACTCCGCGGGCCAGGCCACCACCGACCAGCGCCCGGCGGCGAGGAGCCGCTCCCACGCGCGGTGCCGCGCGGCTCCGGCCGCCGTATCCATCGAGGGCAGACGGCCGGGGTTGTGCTCGGCCAGCCAGGCCCGCGCCTCCTCACGAAACCTCTGCTCCCGTTCGGTGAACTCCAGGCTCATGCCTCGCCCGCTGCCTGCTTGTTGGCCTTCGCCATGGAACGGGCGTCGAGGCCGCCGAGCGAGTCGACGTCGACCTCCGCGTTGTGCGCGTGCGCCGCGTGGTGCAGCGCGAACACCGCGTCCATGCTGGTTCGCATGCCCTGGATGTCCTCGACCTGGTTGATCGCCTTCTTGGTGAACGCCAGGCCCAGCCGTGGCATCTTCGCGATACGTTCGGCGAGCGCGAGGACGGCGGTCTCGAGCTCCTCACGCGGCACCACGTGGTTGACCATCCCGAGCTCGTAGGCGCGCTGGGCGGACATCCGGTCGCCGGTGTAGAGGAACTCCTTGGCGGCACGGGGGTTCAACACCCAGGGATGGGCGAAGAACTCGACGCCCGGGATGTTCATACGCACCACCGGGTCGGAGAAGAACGCGTCCTCGGAGGCGACGATGAAGTCGCAGCTCCAGGCGAGCATCAGCCCACCGGCGATGCACGCCCCCTGCACCATGGCGATCATCGGCTTGGGGATCTCGCGCCACCGGCGGCACATGCCCAGGTAGACCTCGGACTCGCGGGCGAACCGCGCGTCGACACCCTGGGTGTCGACGTGGTCCCACCAGATCACGGCCTTGCGCTCGAAGGACTCGTGGATGTCACGGCCGGGGGTGCCGATGTCGTGCCCGCCGCTGAAGTGCTTGCCGTTGCCGGCGAGCACGATGACCTTCACCGCGTTGTCGTTGGTCGCCCGGCCGAACGCGGCGTCGAGCGCGTAGGTGACCTTCGAGTTCTGCGCGTTGGAGTACTCAGGACGGTTGAGGGTCACGACCGCGACCGGACCGCGTACCTCGTAGGTGACAACCGCGTCCTCGTCTGGAACCGAGTCCTGCAGCGTCATAGTCGCGCCTCCAGGGGGTCTGCGGGCCGTACCGGCCAAGGTGATCGCACCAGGCCACGGCTGCGCAGGCGGTGCGGTAACGGGACCGTACCAAACAAGCGCTAGGTGAGGTAGCGTGACGCCGGTCCGCTGACGGCCGCTCGCGGCGGACGGGGAGGACTGCGTGGATCTCACCTATTCCGCCGCCGACGAGGAGTTCCGTCAGGAGGTCCGGCAGTGGCTCGCGGACAACCTCATCGGGGAGTTCGCCGACCTTCGAGGGCTGGGTGGTTCGGGCCGTGAACACGAGGCGTTCGAGGCGCGGGTCGCCTGGAACCAGCACCTCGCTGCCAGTGGCTGGACCTGCCTGGGCTGGCCGGTCGAGCACGGCGGCCGCGGGCTGAGCCTGTTCCAGCAGGTCATCTTCCACGAGGAGTACGCGCGGGCCGATGCCCCGGCCCGGGTGAACCACCTGGGCGAGGAACTGCTCGGGCCGACGCTGATCGCGCACGGCACCGACGAGCAGCGGGCGCGGTTCCTGCCGGGCATCGTCAGCGTGACCGAGCTGTGGTGCCAGGGCTACTCGGAGCCAGGGGCGGGCTCTGACCTCGCGGCCGTGCGCACGAAGGCCCGGCTCGATGACGGCCACTGGCTGATCGATGGCCAGAAGGTCTGGACCTCGCTGGCGCAGCACGCCGACTGGTGCTTCGCCGTCGTCCGCACCGACCCGGGTTCGACGCGACACCGCGGTCTGTCCTACCTGCTGGTACCGATGGACCAACCCGGTGTCGAGATCCGCCCCATCCTGCAGCTGACCGGCACCTCGGAGTTCAACGAGGTCTTCTTCGACGGCGCGCGGACGGATGCCGACCTGGTCGTCGGCGGGCCGGGCGGCGGATGGCGGGTCGCGATGGCGACGCTCGGTTTCGAACGTGGGGTGTCCACCATCGGCCAGCAGGTCGGCTTCGCCCGCGAGCTGGACGCGGTGGTCGCCGAGGCGCGACGTACCGGTGCCTTCGACGACCCCTTCATCGCCGACCGCATCGCCCGTGCCCGTCTGGGCCTGGAGGTGATGCGCACCCACGCGCTACGGACCCTGAGCGCCTACGACGCGGGTTCGGAGGGCCCGGAGGCATCGGTGTCGAAGCTGCTCTGGGGACGGTGGCACCGGGACCTCGGCGAGCTGGCGATGGCCGTGCGCGGCGCCCCGAGCCTGACGGTCGCCACGCCGCCGTACGGCCTCGACGACCTGCAGAGGCTCTTCCTGTTCAGCCGGGCCGACACGATCTACGGCGGCTCCGACGAGATCCAGCGGAACATCATCGCCGAGCGCGTGCTCGGTCTGCCCAAGGAGCCACGCGGATGACCCCTACCAGGGCCGAACAGGCCGCTGCTGCCTACGTGCCGGGGCACGGCCTCCTCGAGGATCGGACGGTCGTGGTGACCGCCGCCGCCGGTGCGGGCATCGGCGCCGCCGTCGTGCGCCGATGCCTGGAGGAGGGCGCGCGGGCGGTCGTACTCAGTGACACCCACGAACGCCGGCTCGCGGAGGCGACCGAGTCCCTCGGCGCCGAGTTCGGCGCGGATCGCGTCGCGTCGGTCGTCTGTGACGTCACGCGCGAGGGTGATGTTCAGGCCCTTCTTGACGCCGCCGAGAAGTTCGGCGGTGTGTCGGTGATGATCAACAATGCTGGGCTCGGGGGCACGGTCTCCGTGCTGGAGATGACGGACGAGCAGTGGGGGAAGGTGCTCGACATCACCCTCACGGGCACGTTCCGGTGCGTGCGCGCGGCGTCCCGGCGAATGGTCGAGAACGGCGCCCGAGGCGTCATCGTGAACAACGCCTCCGTGGTCGGCTGGCGCGCCCAGGAGGGCCAGGCTCACTACGCCGCGGCCAAGGCCGGGGTCATGGCGCTGACCCGATGCGCCGCGATGGACGTCGCCGAGCACGGAATCAGGATCAACGCGGTCTCGCCGAGCCTCGCGATGCATCCGTTCCTGGCGAAGGTGACCACCGCCGAGTTCCTCGCGGAACTCAAGGGACAGGAGGCGTTCGGCCGCGCGGCGGAGCCCTGGGAGGTCGCGAACGTCATCGTCTTCCTGGCCAGCGACTACTCGTCGTACATGACGGGTGAGGTCGTGTCCGTCAGCAGCCAGCGCGCGTGATCTGGCGAAACGTCACCCACCATTCATCAGTTGGAGGATCACGTGGCTGAGGCGTACATCGTCGAAGCGGTGCGGACGCCTGTCGGCCGCCGAGGCGGCGCACTGGCAGGCATGCACTCCGCCGATCTGGGCGCGCACGTCCTGCGAGCGCTGGTCCGACGCACCGGCATCGACCCGGGCGCCGTTGAGGACGTGATTTTCGGGTGTACCGACACCCTCGGACCCCAGGCAGGCGACGTCGCGCGGACCGCGTGGCTGGTCGCGGGCCTGCCCGAGCACGTCCCAGGCGTGACGATCGACCGGCAGTGCGGATCCAGCCAGCAGGCCGTGCACTTCGCGGCGCAGGGCGTCATGTCGGGGACGGCGGACCTCATCGTCGCGGGCGGCGTGCAGAACATGTCAGCGATCCCGATCTCGTCCGCCATGACGGTGGGCGCGCAGTTCGGGTTCACCACGCCGTTCGCCGAGTCGCCGGGCTGGCTCGAGCGGTACGGCGACCAGGAGGTCTCCCAGTTCCGCGCCGCCGAGATGATCGCGGAGAAATGGGACGTCTCGCGCGAGCAGATGGAGGCGTTCGCGCTGGAGAGCCACCGTCGGGCCATCGCCGCGATCGACGAAGGCCGCTTCGTCCGCGAGATCGAGCCCGTCGGGGAGTTCGCCGTCGACGAGGGCCCGCGCCGGGACACCTCACTGGAGAAGATGGCGGGGCTGCGCACGCTTCAGGACGGTGGCAGGCTCACCGCCGCGGTCGCGTCCCAGATCAGCGATGCGGCGTCGGCCGTGCTGGTGGCATCAGAGGCCGCGGTGCGGACGCATGGGCTCACTCCGCGGGCCCGGGTCCACCACCTCAGCGTGTACGCGGACGACCCGGTGTGGATGCTCACCGCCCCGATCCCGGCGACCCGCCGGGCGCTGGAGCGTGCTGGCATGTCGGTCGACGACATCGACCTGTTCGAGGTCAACGAGGCATTCGCCTCGGTGGCCCTCGCGTGGCTGAAGGAGACCGGGGCTGACCACGGCCGCACCAACGTCAATGGCGGTGGTATCGCGCTGGGGCACCCGATCGGCGCGACGGGCACCAGGCTGATGACGACGCTGCTGCACGAGCTGGAGCGCACCGGCGGCCGCTTTGGCCTGCAGGTGATGTGCGAGGGCGGCGGGCAGGCGAACGTGACCATCATCGAGCGCCTCTGACCCATGGTCGTTCGCGTGGGGACAGGCCCAGGATGATGACCGCGCGGACGGGCCAGATTCGCATCCGCCCGGGGCTGGGGCCGAGTGAAATCCGCTCGGCTCCAGCCCCGGGCTTCTCAGGCGCGATCGCCGATAGCAGACGACCGATCAGCGCCTGTCCGCCGATGAGGGTGTCGGGCGCGGCGCTGACGAACTGCGCGCCGCGCCGGATGTAGGTCTCCTGCAGGGCCCGCGGTGTCCGGTCGCCAACCACGATGTTGTAGTCGACGAGCGCGTCTTCGAGGGTGTCGTCGACGCCCGCGCGACGTAACACCGGATTGCAGTGGTACCAGACGCCGCCGCCAGAGTACGCGGTGGTACCGCCGAACTTGTCGTCGGAATCACGTCTTCTCGGTGACCGGGATTCGCGGTAATAGCCGGCGCGCCGCGAGTCGGTCGGGCTGTGCCCGCGCTGACGAGAGCGGCCCGGGAAACATTGGCGTGAATCATGTCGTCCTCGCCGTGGCCATCGGTGAGAATCCGGCTGGCGCCGGACGGCCCGGTGCAGACGGGCCGCCAGGTGAGGTAGGTCTGTGAGATCCAGAGCAGGGGCACGCCGGAGCATCCGACAGAAGTCCCTCCGGCGTTTACGGCATAGAGATTGGCCGCGGTCACACCATGTTTCCGCCGAGGCAGGGCGCGAGACGCGCGGTGTGTCGGCCCGTTCGCGGCCGGCGGGCTCGGCGGCGACTCCCTGGCCCCGCTCGTGTGGTGACAAGAGCCGCCGCAGGGGATCATGACGTTGGTTCGTGCTGATCACGGCCTGAGGGGCCACGCGTCGGTCGGCCTGCGACGGACCGAGCAGGGACGGCGTGGCCCAGGCCGATCGTCTTCCTCCAGCCCGCTCACACATATTTCTTAGGGCGCAGGCCACCGGGTCATGATCGAAAATGGCGTCGCGTGGCGTGCCCGTGCTGCCCCCGCTCCGGGGGCAGGCCTGTTTCCCGCCCCTGGTTTGATTGGCGCCGCCGGCTGCCTGTACGCTGTGGTCGGCGATCGGTGCGCGGGAGTTGAGGGCAGTGGCGAGGATTGCGGAGGGCCGACCGCCTGCGGCGCCGGTATCGGAAATCCAGGTGGCGCGGCGAGATCGTATTCTCGAGGCCGCTGTCGAGCTTGGTGTCAACCGCGATTTCGAGCGTGTGCAGATGAACGATGTCGCGCAGTGCGCCGGCGTCGCCATCGGCACCCTGTACCGGTATTTTCCCTCCAAGATCCATCTTTTTGCCGCGGTGTACGACGCGCAGGTCATGCAGTTCATCGAGCACGACTGGCCGGCCCAGCGCGGGGAAGCCGTCGCTGAAATCGGCGAAGCGATGGTGGCGTTGAGCCGCAGGTTGATGACCGACCCGCGGTTGTGCACGGCCATGGTGTGGGCGACCGTCGCCACCTACACGAACCACCCGTCTCAGGCGGCCAACAACGCCGAACCCGCACTGTATGACGCCATCCTGCGTACTCTCGACAGCCCTGGCCCGGATGCGGAGGCGCGCAGTGCGGTCCAACTGCTGACATACAGCTGGTGGGGTGTCCTGGTCGCGAGTCTTGTCGGGAGGACCCCGATCCGGCGGGGGGAGGAGCAGGTACGGCTCGCGACCCGGCTGATTCTTGCGCCCTACGCGGGGCGACGTCACGCGACCTGATGCTGACTGGAACGGGGCACGCGTCCGGTCTGCGGAGGAGTACGAGGACGTCGGAGCCGCCCCTCCTGCCCAGCTCGGGAAGCGCGGCCAGGCTGAGGCACCAGCCCGGACCACTGCTCGCCGGCCGTAACGCTGTGATCACAGGCGCGGCGGCCGGCATCGGCCGTGACAAAGCCAGCAGGCGGATGGGCGGCACAGCGCAGGCTGGACCAACCGTCCTCTCGAGCCGTAGAGCCTTCTTCTCAGGGCAGGTCCTCCCTCGGTCCGAGCGCCCTGAACCGGTCCGCTGGCTCGCGGCTCCAGGTCGTCACCCCCGGCAGCTGCTGTGAAGCGGCCGGGCCACGGTAAACGTGGTGCGTTGGAGCTGAGGTGCTGAAGAGGTCGTTCGTCACGGCTCGCGCCGCGTTCACGACCAGGGGCGCGACCCGTTCCTGCGCCGAATGTGCGTGCCCGACGATGGAGATCGCGCCGATGGGCCCCTCGGGTCCGCGTAGCGCGACCGCGACGCACCCGATGTCCGGGAAGCACTCGCCGTGTTCGAACGCCAGACCATTGCGACGACGGATGCGGTCGAGTTCCTGGTGCAGCATGTCGAGGTCCCCGATGCTGCGTGCGGTGCATCGATCGAGGATACTGGCGTACCGCGCGTCCACCCCTTCTGGAGGCAGCCAGGCGAGCAGCGCCTTGCCGAGCGCCGTGCAGTGCGCGGCTGCCCGGGCCCCGACTCTGGAGGGGATGTCCACCGCGGCCCGGCCACCTACCTTGTCCAGGTAGTAGATCTCAGCCCCGTCCAGGACGGCGAGATGCACCACCATCCCGGTCTGGAGAGCGATCTCATGCAGGCGAGGTGCCGCGGCGGCCCGCAGCGCGCCGTGCTCGATCTCCCGACCGCCGAGGCCGAGTGCGCGCGGCCCCAGGCCATAGCCATTGGCCGTGTGATCCAGCCAACCCAGACGGACTAACTGATCCAGGATCCGGTGGGTCGTCGAGCGGGGAAGGCGGGTCTGGTGGGCGACGTCATGGAGGGTGAGGCGGGTGTGCGGGCGTTCGAACGAATCCATGATCAGCGTCACTCGCTCCACCATCGACGGGGGCGGGTCACCTTGCTCGGCCCCGGATCTGGGGTTCGCGCTCAGTGTCAGAGCCATGCCGTCGCCTCCCTGTAGCTGAAATTCATTTCAGTTTGGAGCCTAGCAGTGACCTGGGTCTCATAGAAGGCCTGTTCGTGCGCCCAGGACCGATCCGCCTGAGAGGTGAGACGTGAGCGACTGGGGCGTCACCATCCGCGCTCGAGCCTCGGTGGTCGCCGTGGCGAGCGGGAGTGACGCCCGTAGGGGGCGACCGGTGAACCCTTGATCGCCAAGTGCGCTTGATCGCTGTCCGGACCGGCGCTGGGCCTTGATCCGCCGCCATGCCGGCGTCGGTACGACGTCAGGATGAGATCCTTCGCGAGTATCCCACGCGGGTGCCGAGGGCCCAGCGGCCGGGCGGGAGGGACAGAGCCGATTCGGGGGCGTGTCTGGCCGCGCTCCACGCCGGCGCGACACCCAGGACGGCTTTCCCGCGTCCGCCCACTGGTGACGCCTTGCGCGTCAGTCACTGCCCACTGCATCGACTGGATCATCCCGCCTGGTGGGATTGTCGATGACGGGAGCTCCGCGAACGCCATACGCTGTCGCCCACGTCTCCGGCGACGTCGTCACCTGACTTGGCTCAGGTTGGCGCGGTCCTCCCGGCGGTGGCTGGTGGATCTGGCCGAGGTCGTCGGGTAGTGGGTCGGCGGCGACGATCTCGGCGTCGGCACTCCCGGCGAGATCGTTTACGCGTCTTGACTTTCCGAACGGTGCCACTGAACATGGAATATATGACAAGCAAGCGTTTGATTGGCCACGTCGGCTCTGGCGAGTTCGCACTTATGATCAACGGTATCGGTGGTCAGGGTGTGCAGCTCATCGGTAAGACGTTAACGCAGGCTGCGACCGCGGAGGGTAAGCACGCGATGCTTGCGGCGGACTACGGCGGCGAAATGCGGGGCGGCCCGTCGAGGGTTTCGGTGGTCATCGGGAGCGCGCCGCTACGCGCATTGCCGGTGTTGCCTTCCGCCGATGCCGCGATCATCGCCAATGACAGGTTCGGTGGGGCGGTGCCCGACCGCCTGCGGCCAGGTGCGCTTCTGTTGCTTAACTCCTCGATCGTCGATCCCGCAAGGGCCGGTATCGCCCACCGGGTGGTCGCGGTGGAGGCCACCGCCATCGCCGCGGCGCTGGGTGCTTCCCAGGCCAGCGGATTCGTCCTGCTCGGCGCGTTCAACGCCCTTTCCGGCCTGGTCGCCGAGCAGTCACTCGTCGACGCGATGAGCTCGCTGTTGCCTCCCTACCGCCGCCAGCATGCCGCGACCAACGCCCGGGCGCTGCGCGCCGGTGCCGAGGCCGTCACGGGCGCGGCCGTGGGGGCGGGCCGGTGACGACGCACCCGGCCACCGCCACCGCCACCGCCACCGCCGCATCCGAGCTGCGACTGATGGAGGGGGCTGCCGCCATCGTGGAGTCCGCCATTCTGGCGGGTTGCCGGTTCTTCGCCGGCTATCCCATGTCGCCCTTTACGACATTGCTGGAGAACATGGCCAGGGCACTGCCGGCGGCCGGCGGTGTCTGTATCAACTGCGAAAGCGAGATCGAGGGCGCGAACATGGTCCTCGGCGCGGCCTCGACCGGAGCCCGGGCCGCCACCGGTTCCTGCGGCCAGGGCATCGCGCTGATGCAGGAGACCATCGCCGAGGCAGCCCTCAACGAGACACCGCTGGTCGTGTTCAACATGGCCCGCAACCAGCAGGACTACTTCCAGGCGACCCGCGGCGGCGGCTGGGGCGACTACCGCACCATCGCGCTCGCTCCGAAGGACG
>Ga0207710_10000212_pt1 | contig 51768 bp, 42 predicted proteins | sample KBSS24metaG_FD_184400 | JGI IMG/M metagenome (GOLD analysis project Ga0207710, IMG submission 184400) | Switchgrass rhizosphere microbial communities from Kellogg Biological Station, Michigan, USA - KBS S2-4 metaG (SPAdes) (version 2) | ecosystem: Host-associated > Plants > Roots > Rhizosphere...
CGCAACGAGAGCGATTCCCGGATGCGCGGCCGCGTATATCTTGCAGCTCATATTTTACCCCCTCGAACGGGCGTAGCCCGTGGCTCGCCGTGTGTGCAGTCTCAGCGGCCTGAAGTGCTAAAAATAGCCACATCAATTGGAGGGGGTGCCCGAGCTGCGCCGCCGTGGACGAGGACAGAGCGTTCGGGCGGCGGGGCAGGCTACCTGTTAAGACACGGGAACCAGGCGCAGATCGAGCTGCGCAAGACATTCATTTTTTTGCTCGCAGCCGCTTTGAATTGCGGTCTCGTTCCGGCGCGTCAAGGCCTGCAGGAACCGCCCGTTGATCCCTGGATAGAGCTCGAGTCCTCGAGCGTCCATCTGATGATACTGTCCGCGACAGATCTTATAGACGGTGATCGTTCTGAGGAACAGATCGAGAAGCACATTGCCGGACAGCCAGCTGATGTTCTTTTCCATTTCAATCACGTCCAACAGCGTCACGGTCCCGGCTGTCTCGCCTTTTCGTTGCAACTCCAGGATGGGTTGGTCCGAGTCGTTTCGCATGTTTCGCACGGCCATCACGGCCACTGCGGTGCGTAATGGACGCTCAAAATCGAGAATGTTGCGTATGGGCAGTTTTCGGTCGAGCAACCACAAGGCGATCAGACGCGTGACGGGGCCTGGCTTGGGATACGCAAGGAACAGGCCGCGGCCACGGCCTCGACGGGTTTCCACGAGGGATTGCGCTTCGAGAATGCGGATCGCCTGACGGATGACTGGGCGGCACGAACTGAACTGCTCGCACAACCCGTCCTCGTGCCCCAGGCGCAGCTTCTCGCCACCCACAGTCGGCGGTTGAGAGTTGAGAATTCGGCTGGCCAACAGTTGCGCAATCCTCTCGGCACGCGGTCTGCAGCGTTGCGCGTGAGACCGTGAGCTCTGTGGTTGCACCCAGGCAGCCAGACGGTCTACCACCTGGCTCATCAGTTCGACGATCGCGGCTCCCGGGTTTTCAATTGGGACCGCCGACCGCACGAAATCCACTGCCTCCCGTGATTCCTGGACCGCTGCCGGAGTGGCCCGTCTGTAGATGGCGTATTGGGACACTACATCGACGAGGTGCTCTGAACTCGGCGGAAGGGCGAGAAGGCCGCCGTTCGGTCCTGGCTTCGCCCGGATGATCTCGCGCGACTGAAGTACACGGACGGCCTCGTTACGCACGGAGCGGCTTACGTGGGCGCGATTCAGAATGCTTTCGGTGTTGGCAGGCGGTCCGCTCAAAGCGTCCCGACCTCGAAGAAGCTCGTGCTCAAAGTCGCAAGCCAGCCGCACGGCCTGGTTCATGGAACCCAGATCATCGCCCGTAGCCGCCTCAATCAACGTCTGTCGCGCTGGTTCGATGGACATGGAGGCTCCTCGCTCTGTCCCCCCGAGAATGCCAGCTTTCGCATGTTTCAGCTCGGGAAATGGGTTGCCTGCCCTGCGACGATGTACCAGGTTATCAGCAATGCGCAGATTAAAGCGCCGGGCAAATGGCTGCGAGTACGCCGAAACGTGAAAGTTGAGATGATCGCAACGGCGGCCAGAACGGGTACGAACTGTATGGAAATGATGATCCTCAGGGCATCGAATCGAAAAAGTGTCAGGAGCCGGTCAGTGGAAAACAGCCAGCCATACTCGAGAGTCAGGAACAGAATCAGCCCGGCGGTCATTGCGGCGCCATTGCTGAGGTACTGAGTGGCAGCGCTGTCGCCCTGTATCTGCAGGTTGGCGTGCAGGGAGCGCAGTGCCAGAACGAAATAGATTGTGAACGGAATCAGATATGCGGGAAACGCCGTCGCCTGGCCCGGGCTCATGAGCTTGAGGGCGATGAACCAGATCCGGAAGTCGATCTTGAAAAGGAAGTCCACCACGGCCGAGGCAACATACGCGCTGGCTACGGTCAGGAGCGCTATCACGATAGAGCGAACCAGGTCTGACTCGATCTGTGGTGTCGAACGACCTGGCAGGAACGACAGGGCGTGGAAGATCAGGCCGTTCAGTACGGCCCAAGTGGCGATTTCATTAGTGAAGGACTGCGGAAACCAACGCGAAGGCGGGAAGACGTGGTTTCCGAGCTCGAAAAACGGGAGCAGAGTCAGCACGGGGATCAGCGTGCCGCCGATGAAGGCAATCCACCATCGCGTATCTCGATTATGACCCGGGCCACTGCCATTCCCACCTGAGCGCAGGGGGGCGAAATAGGGTAGCTCCAGCAGCAAATCGAACACCCCTAGCAGCAGCAAGACCAGTCCGATGAGGGCGGTGCAGGTTCCGATCTCTTTCCAATACCAGATCTGTTCGTCATCCGGTCTCGGAGTTCCACCTCGCAGGGTGCGTCCAAACCAATTGAGACTGTGGCCTATTGCCACGGTGGAAATGTGGTCCATCGGGTGAGTTATACCCGGCGTAAAGAGGATGCGAGCGGTACCTGCTTCGACGGAGCCATAGAGGCGGCCGGGCTCGATCGGAGTGTTGGTTCCGAAGAGCGTGCGCAGCTTCGCGCTCTGAGTGACTTCCCGGGCAGTTGGCACGCCCCACATGACCGCCGAGAATTCGTCAAATCGACTGAATACGACAGCCAGGTTGCGAGGAAATGTAGACGTACCCACGGGCGCGAAGGGCGCGCCGGTACTCGAGCCCTCGAGCACCATCGACTTGTATCCGGCGGGAAAGGCCGCGGCTGCATTCCCGACCGCCCAGCCGCCCATGCTATGTCCCTCCAGGCCGATATTGTCGGGGTCCACAATGTCCAGGCCGCGCAGGAATTTCAGTCCATCGGGTGCGCCGAACCCATCTGCGCTGACCGGTGGAGCGCTGTAGCCGTGGCCGCGCTGATCGAGTGCAAGTACCACGTAACCGCGCCTTGCGAGCTCGATTGCGAATCCGTCCTGCGCTTCCCGGGAATTGAAGTACCCGTGAACTGCCAGAACGGCCGGCGCTGGTGTTTTGGTCGTAGCATTCGGGGGAACGTAGAGGAGGGCACTCATCCCAACAGCGCCGGTCCCTGCAAAGCGAACATCCAGGATGCGGATGCCGCCGCTCGTTTGGATGAAGTGTGCTAGAAGGCCACCGGCCAGGATCAAAGCCACGCCGAGCCACAGCATTCGCCGTTTGGCCCAAAGCGTCCGTTCATCGTACAACTCAGGCATCGCTACCCCCCCCCACGCCCATCCCCACCGACCGGCGCTGCCTCCGCGACCGAATGTTGCCTGGTTTTATGGCGCAGTTGGCGCGCGGGAAATAGCCATAACAATTAACTCAGGACTCGCAGCGTACGCGGCGGAAGATCGAAGTCGGCTAACTGGAGCGGCCCAGCCAGGCGCTCGCTTCGCCTCACGCATTGCGCTCATCAGAGCGCTTCGAGGCGTTGGCTGCGACGGTTCCTGCGCCGATAGCGAGCATCGCAATCCGCGTCTGCCCGCACTGCCAGAGGTTGACCTTTGGCACCTGTCAGCCAAGCCCCGGGGCCGATAGTGTTCGCACACATGGAGACAGCTACCACCAGCCAAGAAACCCGCTGCACGCTCACGGTGACTAGACCGTCGGGCCTTGAAAGTCGCCGCATAAGCGCCTGCCAGCACACGGAGCAGCTGTCGCTCGTCAGGGAGTTCAGACACACCCTGAGTGGCCGCGCGGAGCCCGATGGCAGGTCCGTTGTGTGCGGCAGCTGTGGCGATAGGTGGCGCTTTGTGGACCGCGTGCAGCTGCCGGAATGGCTGAGGGCTGAGCTGATACGGCGCGGCCTCTGATGACGTCGCCCGCTTAGCCAACGGTGATTACACGTGGTTGCCAATCGGGACTCTTGTAACCATTTTCGCGCGGAAGCATCCAGACGCGGGAGGACATTCGCGAAGTCGTCTTGGTCGCGGGGTCGCGGCGCGCGCGCTTTGTAAAGGAGCTGGACCTCCGGGGCCAGGTACGGTAGACCTTGCGGAGTACGGCGGATGATCTCATTCAATGGCCGCCGGATCCGAGGCTCGCGGCGGAACACCCAAAACTCCGTGTCGCCGGCATCAAGCAACACCTCCGCGCTCCATAACATGCTTCCGGCCGGACGACACCACAACGAGTTTGCGTCTTGTCTGGGTGCCACGCCGTAGCGAAGTTGCGATAGCGCGCCGTTCTGGGCCTCGAAGATTTCCCAGTTCCACAGTGCGGCAAGCAGCTGAGGCGAGTCGCGTCGGAGCACGCCGACGTCGAAGTCTCCGTGCTCACGGAACTGCTGACCGAGAAAAAGATCCAGCGCCCAACCGCCCGCAACCCACCAGGGGACGGTCAGTGATGAAAACCAGGACACGGCATCTTCGGGCGTCGTGGTCGCCCAGTTGCCAAGCCGTGAAGGTTCAAGGGTCGCCATGGAATCTGCGTGAGGTATCGAGCTGTAGGTTACCTCTTGGCCTGCCGGCGCGCCTCCTCAAGTGGATTTGTACGAGTATTCAGTCCGCAGGAGCGAATGAAGCCTGACGCCGTTTGACGACAAAGAAGCCCGGACCAGGATCCCCCCGAGTGAGAGCCGAAGTGTCTGTCGGCACAATGCAGCCGCGACATCAGCTTCAATGTGAGGGACTCGATATGAGGGACACGAGGGTTGGAACTTTCATCAGGGCAGGCTTCATCTTCTGCTGTCTGGTGCTTCCCCTGGCTGCCGAAGCGCAGACTTCGACTGTCAACTTTGGAACAACATATCAAACAATTCGTGGCTTCGGCGCGTCCACGGCCTGGACGGCCCCGCTGACCACCGCGCAGGCCGATGCAGTCTGGGGTACCAGCGGGCGGGAGCTCGGTTTGAGTATCAACCGCGCACGAATCGACCCAGGCGGCTCGGGCAACTGGGGTGCGGAGCTTGCGAACGCTCAGGAGGCCGTCGCGCGAGGCGCCATCGAGTTCGCCACTCCCTGGAGCCCACCGGCCTCCATGAAGACCAATGGCAATGTGGTGGGAGGTAGCCTCGATCCGACCTACTACGCCGCGTATGCCAATTACCTGGAGAGCTTCGTCAATTACATGGCCAGTGGTGGCGTCAATCTCTACGCCATTTCCATGCAGAATGAGCCGGACTTCGTACCCAATTACGAGGGCTGCGGTTGGACAGCTCAGCAGATGGATACCTGGGTCGCGAACAATTCCTCGGTGCTGACGACCCGGCTCATGATGCCGGAATCGGCCAGCTTCAATTTCAACCAGTCCGATGCCACGTTGAACGACCCGAACGCCGTCGGGCACGTGAGCATTATTGCTGGTCACCTTTACGGAGCCAACATCTCCTATTACGCGAACGCCGAAAACCACGGTAAGGAGGTCTGGGCGACGGAGCACTATCTGACCCCGTCGGGCGCGTCTGCGGCAATAGGCGACGCCATCGCGGCCGCGACCGAAGTTCATACCGCCATGACGGTGGGCTCCTACAACGCCTATGTCTGGTGGTGGATCGCACAGAATTCCGGCAATGCCAACATCAACACTGGTTTGGTGGACGTTAGCGGCAATCCTACCTACTACGGCTATGCTATCGGGCAGTTCTCACGGTTCGTGCGGCCCGGGGCAGTCCGAGTCAGCGCGACGAGCCCGTCCTCGGGCGTTTACATTTCGGCGTACAAAGGCAGTGCCAACGGGACGATCGTCGCGATCAATTCCAACGCCAATCCCGTTTCGATGACCTTTGCCCTGCAGGGCCTCTCACCGAGTTCGGCGATTCCCTACCAGACCACCTCGGCAGGCGGTCTGATGCAGCAGAGCCCGGTCAATGTTTCGAACGGCTCTTTCGCGTACACGTTGCCCGCACAGAGCATTGTCTCTTTCGTCACCTCCGGGAGCGGTGCATCGTGCGCGAGCGCACCGAGCGCACCGGGCAGTCTGCTGGCGTCAGCGGCCTCGACCAGCAACATCAACCTGAGTTGGACGGGGGTGACACCACCTGCCAATTGCTCGATCAGCTCCTACACGGTTTATCGCAGCACGGTCAGCGGTTTTACACCGTCTGCGAGCAACCAGGTCGGGACTGCCTCGGGGACGAGCTTCAGCGACTCCGGGCTGAGTGCCGCAACAACTTACTATTACGTTGTGGAGGCCGCAGATGGTGCGGGGTCCTCCGGGCCGTCTTCCCAGGCCAGCGCGACCACCCAGTCTGTCGGAGGAAGCTGCACCAGCGTGCCCGGCGCCCCCAGCGGTCTGTCGGCGGCTGCAACGTCTTCCGGCAGCATCAACCTGAGCTGGAACGCGGTTACACCGCCCGCCAACTGCTCCATCAGCTCGTACAGCGTATATCGCAGCACGACGAGCGGCTTTACGCCGTCTTCGAGCAACCGGGTGGGGACTGCCTCCGGGACGAGCTTCGCCAACTCCGGGCTGACCGCCTCAACCACTTATTATTACTTAGTGGAGGCGGTGGATGGGGCGGGATCCTCTGCAGCATCCTCTCAGGCCAGTGCGACGACGCAGGCTTCGAGCGGTAGAATCAACACCCGCGCGTGGTATCACATCACGACGACCTTCAACGGCGCAGGTCTGTGTTTGGATGACGCATACGGCTCGACGGCGAATGGCGCGGTCCTCCAACAATACACGTGCGGCAACGGCCAATACAACCAGGAATGGCAGTTCCGTCCCGCCGCAGCAAATCGCTACTATTCGGTGGTCAACCGATACGCAAGCTCACTCGTGTGGGATGATACGGGCGGCTCGACCGCGAACGGCAACAAGATCCAGCTGTACACGTACACTTCCGGTAACGCCAATCAGGAGTGGCAAGCCGTCTCGCTGGGAAACAATCTCTGGAAATTCGTGAACCTCGCCAGCGGCTTGTGCCTGGATAGCACGACGTCGACGAACAGCGCAGTCCAGTTGCAGCAATACCAGTGTGTATCGGGAGATTCAGCTCAGGTATTCCAGCTGACTCCGGTGCCGTAGAAGACGGCAGTGGGACAACGCTTCATGAGGGGGTGGTGGATTCAGCTCCCTCCAGTGTCGAGAGGGCCGGGATGTCCCGGCCCTCTCTCCCAAGGCCGCGTGCGAAGCGCACGTTGATGGTGCAAGAGATCCAGGAGCGAGACAATATTTTTCATGCCCGAACGTCTATTTCAGAGCGAGGTACGAAAAATCACGGAGACAGAGCTATGGGAGCACCGCAGTCGGCTTTTCCCGTTATGGGATCCTGTAGACAATGAACAGTGCAAAGGACCGTCCGCGCGCCAAAACGTTGAACCCGCTACGCGCCTTGCTACCTTTCCTGCGTCCCTATCGGGGCATGATGATTGCGGCGTTGTTCGCATTGCTGGTGGCTGCGGCTGCCATGCTGGCGCTGCCCCTGGCATTGCGGCAGCTCATTGATCATGGGCTCGCGGCCCGCGATTCCCGCACCATCAACCTGTATTTCATCGGATTTCTGGCCGCCGCCACGGTCTTTGGCATATTCGCGGCACTGCGCTTTTATCTGGTGACCTGGGTGGGCGAACGGGTAGTCGCTGATCTGCGTACCGCCATCTATCGGCGCGTGGTGCGGATGGACCCTCTGTTCTTCGAGACCACACGCGTGGGTGAGGTGCTATCACGGTTGACCACGGACACCACCCTGGTGCAAGCCATTTCCGGTGTCAACCTCTCCATAGTACTGCGCTCCAGCCTGAGTCTGATCGGCGCTCTGGTGCTGATGGGCTTGACCAGTGCCAAGCTCACGGGCGTCATTTTGGTCCTCATACCGGCGGTGGTGGCGCCGCTGATCCTCACCGGTCGGCGCGTGCGTGGTTTATCAAGGGCTTCTCAGGACCGAATCGCCGACACCAGCGGGCTTGCCGGAGAAACGCTGAATGCCATTCAAACTGTACAAGCGTTCACCTTGGAAGAACTACAAAGTCAGCGTTACAGCAAGGCCGCGGAAGACAGCTTTGTCACCGCTGTTCGCCGCACCCGTGTGCGGGCCATGCTCACGGCGATCGGCATTATTTTGGTGTTTGCCGGTATCGCCTTTGTGTTGTGGCTGGGCGCGCGACAGGTGTTGGCCGGCTCAATGAGCTATGGACAGCTGGTGCAGTTCTTGGTCTACGCTGTCTTTGTCGGCACTTCTGCAGCCTCGCTCACCGAGATGTGGGGTGAAATTCAACGCGCCGCAGGCGCGATGGAGCGCCTGGCCGAATTATTGGCGGCAACTCCCAGCATCAGTGCGCCGCTGCATCCTGTGTCTCTGCCGCGGAGGATCCGGGGGGCGATTCACTTCGACAATGTTACCTTTCGTTATCCGTCACGGCCCGAGACAGCAGCGCTCGAGAATTTCAATCTGGATGTTGCGCCCGGAGAGACTGTGGCCTTTGTCGGGCCTTCCGGCGCGGGCAAAAGCACCACTTTTCAATTGTTGTTGCGATTCTACGACCCGGACGCGGGGCGCGTGCGCATCGATGAGATTCAGCTCACCGACTTGAAGCCCGAGGATGTCCGCGGCAGCATCGGCTTGGTGCCTCAGGAAACGGTACTGTTTGGAGCCAGCGCCCGCGAAAACATTCGTTATGGCCGGCCGAACGCCACCGATGCGGAAATCGAAGCGGCCGCCGTCGCGGCGGCGGCTGATGAGTTCCTGCGCAAGCTGCCGCAGGGCTACGACACCTTCTTGGGTGAACGTGGCATCCGACTTTCCGGCGGCCAGCGGCAGCGCATCGCGTTGGCGCGCGCGATCCTCAAGGATCCGCCCATTTTGTTATTGGACGAGGCGACCAGTTCCCTCGACGCGGAATCCGAACGCCTCGTGCAACAGGCCCTCGAGCGGCTGATGAAGGGTCGCACCACCATAATCATTGCGCATCGTCTGGCCACGGTACTCAAGGCCGACCGCATCGTTGTAATGGATCACGGGCACAAGATCTCAGTCGGTACGCACGCCGAGCTGCTACAGCACAGCCCGTTGTATGCGCGCCTGGCCGCGCTGCAATTTACTCCAACAAGCCTCCAGTCGGCAGGTAGCTGAGTCAAACTTGCGAGGACGATGGAACTGATTCGCCTGGTGCTAGCCGGGCGTGGAGTTCTTCGAATGCAAGGTTCACGATCAAGAACGCCATGAGCGGGATGGCGAGCGCGTAAATGTACTGCGTCCGCGATACGCCGATGCCGAACGGAAACCAGATGCCCGGCACGCCGATCGGATCGAGCAGTTCGCCTCCAAACATCGAGGCCACGATCGTGGCCAATGTGATGAGCGCCAGGATCCGCAAAGGTCCGTTCCGGGCGATGCGGACGCCCATGACGACGAAGAGCGCGATCGATGCGACGCGGCCTACGCTCGTCACACTCGACGAATGGATCACCGCGCCGATCGTCCCGGTAACCGCCAGGACCACCGCCGACGCGTCGACGCTTCGCCATGGACGTAAGCACCATCGGTTCCAGGCGAACGTCCACGCCATCACCACTGGCACCCACATCACCGACGCCAGCCACGCATAGGTCGGCAGACTCATCAGATCGGTCCATGCGACGACCGCATTGTTGAGCCTTCTGAGCGCCATGAGCGCCAGCGCGATGCTGGCAAAGATCAGGAAACCTTTGTGGTCGCTGCGAGACCTCAACACAAATGCCAGGCAGATGATGGCCAACATGGCGATCGGCTCGACGACTTCGACGATGTAACCCGCTACTGTTCGCTGCCACTGCACGCGGTGCAGCGCGTCACTGATCGGCCGTGGAGCCAGTATGGGCGCGCTGTGCATGCCGCCGCCGTCTACGCTCGGCGCGGACCTGGGAAGCATGTACGCGCGGATAGCCAGCACGCCATGGGTGCCCGCCGCATCTGCGGGAAGGGCAAACTTTAGCGGCCGCGTGCCGACGACACGCGGCGATGCGCCGAGCCTGCCCGAACCGCCGAGTCTTTGGCCGTTCCAATAAAGCTCGTAGCCGTCCTCGACGAGAGTCGGACCGAGGATGTCCCACGACGCGGGGCCGCTCGGTATCGTCACCGCGCGCCGGTACCAGGCGTAGCCGTTATAGCCGGGATGACCATGCGCCATCCACCCGCCGACGTAGTCAGGCAGACCGACATCGCCGTCGTGGTTGCCCGGCAGGGCGGTCATATCGATGTTGTCCCAACTGCCATCGTCCGTACCGGCGTCGGCCCAGTGCGGGTCGTCGCCGGTGCGGAATCGCCAGGGGCCATCGAGCAGAGTCGCTGCGGCGCGCAGCGCCGGCGGATCGGGGCGGCCTCCGATCGCGAGATCTGCGATCACGAGGGACAACGCCAGCAGTGTCGCCACGACGATTCCGACGATCAGTCTGCGTTGCGATGCGTCGATCGACGTCCCCGACGAAAACATCGATTCGAGAATCATTCGATGACCTCATTGGCCAGACGCAGTGCCAGCAACGCCGATCGCCAGCGCGCGCAAATCCGCAGGGTTCTTTGCCGCATGTCGAGTAATTCGTCGATTCGCGCGGGATGTATCATCGACCACGAATTTTCTTTGGCAAGCACATGACCGAGCTGGAGAGCGCACAGGCACACGAGAGACTCATGCGTGAGTACCAGGGTGGAAGCCTCACGGCTTTCGAAGCTCTGTATCGCGCGCTCGCTCCGCGCCTGAAGGGACTCATTCGCGCCAGAGTGCGCGACGATGCTCGTGCGAGCGACCTGCTGCAAGAAGCCTTCCTCGAACTACATCGCTCACGGCATACCTATTTGCCGGGCCGCTCCGTCACCGGATGGGCTTTTGGTATCGCGCAGAACGTGATGCTCCGGCACCGTCGCGAAATGCGCAGGCGCGATCAGCACGAGGTGTCGGCAGACTTGCTCGAGATCGAGGATCGACTCGCACCGCGCGCCGCGGACTTCGAACTGCAGCCACTTCAGGATGCACTCGATCACCTCTCGCCCGACTCGCGTGTTACGTGGTGGATGCGAAACGTCGAAGGCCTGTCGTTCGACGTGATCGCGCGCCGGCTCGGCATTGCTGTTGCCGCAGCGAGGTTGCGTTGCAGCCGGGCTTCGCGGGCGTTGCGAGCGGCGCTGGAAAAAGGACCGGACCATGACTGAACCCAACGTGCCTGCCTCGCTCCTGGATCGGGTTCGCGCCAACTTGGCGCCGGTGAGGCCGCTCTCATCACCGTCGCGCCGCCTGTTTGCGCTCGTGCCGCTTGTGCTGGTCCTGTTCCTCGGGCCTCCGATGTATTACCACTGGCGCGAAAATCTCGCGCAGATGCCGGGATGGGCGAGCTGGGGGTTGTCAGCGCTCGAATCGCTGGGCGGAATCGCGCTGATGGGTCTCGCACTGCGCCAGGCGGTGCCAGGAATGACAGTGAGGCCGAGATGGATGTTGCTGGCGCTGGCGTCGGGCGCATTGCTCTTCATGGGTGTTTCACTGGCTACAGCAAACACATTGCCAACGCCGCTGCACGATCCGGATTCCTGGGGGCAGCTTGCGTGGGAATGCGTAGTAATGGAATTGCCCTTCGCGATACCTGCGCTTGCCATTTCGGCGTGGCTGGTGGCACGAGCGTTGCCGGTGCGTCCTTCGCTCACGGGCGCGGCGTACGGTCTGGCGGTAGGGCTTATGACCGATGCCGGGATGCGGCTTTATTGCTGGATCGATCAGCCATTACATGTGTTTGTGGGACATGGGGGCACGATCCTGATAGGCACGATCGGCGGTGCACTGACGGCTACGTTGATCGAGCGCCTCAAATATCGCCGCCTGCGCCTAATGCGCCAGTAGCGAGTCGAGTGCCGCGTAGCCCGCCTGCATCACCGTCAGTCCGGCCGAACCTCCAGCAACCAGTCCCAACCGCATCGCCTCGGTTACTTCGCTTCGCCCGGCCTTTGCCCGCACGGCCATATTGATGTGATGCGCCAGGCATGGCTCGCATCGGATGGCCACTGATAGGGTAACGCCGGCCAGTTCTTTGTATTTGGCCGGGATCGCACCGTCGCCCCAGGCCAGCTTGTACTGGCTCGAATAGGTGGCCATGAAGGCGGCGTCGTTGGCAGATACGGGATCCTTGTTTGAATCTGCCGCCGTGCCGAGCTGTGCAAGCCCTGACAGAGAGATCACGGCAAGCAGCCGCGCGCTGCGAACTACTGAATTCTTGGACATGGAGTTTACTCGGGTGGACTAGCCAGGCTCATTAAAACATCGCGTCACGCCCGAAACTTTCAAAATCATTCGCGATGGTGGGTTAGAGTATGCGCGTGTCGCAACAAGTCGTCCGTGTCGTGGCCCGTACGCCGCTGTTTTGCATCAGCGATGCGCAGTGCGCCTCACATCGGCATCCGTGGGGCGTGACGGAGGATTCATCCGCCACTCAGCTTGTTTTTGTTCGGCGCGGTGTATTTGCTTTGCAGTTCGGCCGACGCAGTTTTCTCGCTGATGCGAATCATGCCGTGCTCTTCAATCGCGACGATGGCTATCGCGTCAGTCATCCAACGTGTCTAGGGGATGAGTGCACCATTCTCGTGCCTTCCATCGAACTCATGGATGAAGCTTTGCCAAGCGACGACCGCTGTGTATTCGTGGCGAGCCCGGCTTTGCGTTTGCATGCGCAACTGTGCAGTTCCCTCGCAGGTCCAAGAACAGCGTCTCTGGAGTTCGAAGAGCGCGCGTTGGCTTTGATGCAGTGTGTTTTGAATCTGCGGTCGGGACTTCGGCCGAGGCAGGCGCGGAGTTCGATTGCGCGCGATCGCCGCAGCCGTTGGGTTCGCAATGCGCGCGAGTTGCTGGCAGCAGACCCAGGCGCCAATTGGTCGCTTCAGGAGGTAGCGCACCATGTAGGTTGCGCGCCATGTCACTTGACTACCGTCTTTCGTCTCCAGTCGGGCATGCCCATGCACCGCTATCTGCTGCGATTGAGGCTGGCGCTTGCGCTGGCCGAGATTGCGAAGCGGGCCAAGCCGCTCACGGAAATCGCGCTGGCGCTCGGATTTGCGTCACCGAGCCACTTCTCGACGTGCTTCAAGTCGGAATTCGGCTGCTCCCCTCGGCGTGCGATCTGAGTTCGGCATCCAGCGACTGCTGGACATACTGCATGGCTTTAATCATGACGGGGTCACGCTTGCGCGACTCCATTTGTTCGGCCGGAATATCGGCCACATGTGTTTGAAGCCACCATATGTTGCCGAATGGATCGCGCACGCGTCCCACCCGATCTCCCCAAAAGAGATCGGTCGGCTTCGTCACCTCGCGTGCGCCACACGACAGAGCCTGTGCATGGACGCTGTCTACATCGCTGACGTACAGCCGCAGGAAGGCTGCCGTCGGGCCCCACGATGCATGCGAGTCGAAGAGCATGATGATCGAACTCCCCAGCCTGATCTCGACGTGGCCAATGCTGCCATCCGGGTTCTTGATTCGACTTCCAGGCAGCTCCTTCGCGTTGAATGCCCGCTCCAGGAACTCGATCAACTTCGCAGAGTCTTTGCAGATGATCCATGGCGTGACCGTGCCGTAGCCATCGGGAATCGCGTTGGCAGTCATGGCGCTCTACTCGGCGTGCTCAATCCTGTCATTGAAGCTCCTTCGTCCACCGTATGTCCTCGCCTTCGCGTCTTTCGACGAAGGCGAGGACATCACCTCGGGCGTTGCGCTCGAAAATCCTGCGCGTCCGCGGCTGCCCAGGCGTGAAGAATACGTCCCGCACTTCCGGTAGATAGGTGACGGCGGGCTGTCCGGTGCGCACCATCGTCAGGCCGGCTGGCGAGCATCGGACCGTCATGCGAATTTCCGGGCGCAGCAGGTAAGACCCGTTGTATGCACAGAGTTGCCGCTGTGTCAGCTCGATCGCGGGCGGGTCCTTCAATACCGCGCTGATTTGCTGGTTGATCAGTCTCCAGCCATCCGGCCTCCGGATCCACGTATCGCTCGAACGAAACCGGCTGTGGAGGAGCTGGCCGTGATAGTCGAGACTCTCCTGCATTTCATACGCGGCGACGGTCACATCGCCGTGAGTCTCAGCCTTGAACTGCTCGATGGAGATGCTGCCGATGAGCCCGGGCGGCAAGGGCGTGAGCTCGCGGAGAAGCTGATCTTTCGTCCGGACGATACCGTTTTCGTCGACGTGAATCAGGCGATCGTCCAGATACTTTCTCCATACCTTCACGTCACCCGGCGCGATTGCGTCGGCCAATTCCTGACAGATGCGGCGCAGATCTTCCTGCCCTTGGGGACCGGATGTCCCGGTCGCACCCGATACGGGGGCAAACCCCAAGAAGCAGATTGCGATCGGCAGCAGCCGGCGGACATGGTTCTGGAGAATCACTGGGACCCAAGTCTTGCCGAATACTGAATTTTCCGCCGTGGTCTGGAAACGCTGTTGTTTGCGATCAGTAATGCTGAGGCGCCAACGACCCACGTGATGAGAAATGCGGTTAAGGGAAACCGGATGCCCGCCGGCGTTCCAGCCATTTTCGGAATGGTGGCAAACCAGGTATCGGGGCCCCAAACGAGCAAGGCGAAGAGAGCCACCATCACCGTTTCGATAAGTGCCGCCACGCGCGCGAAGAGTGAGAACAGGATCGCCAGGCCGCAGAGGATTTGGCCGATACCAGTCAGGTAGGCGAGGGCAACGCGAAAAGGCAGCCACGATGGAACCAGGCTGGCCGTGATGTCAACGTAGAAGATATGCCCGAGTCCGACCGGAATCACTGCAAGACCGAAGATGATTTGAGCAATCCGAATGCCACGCTGCCCTGTGAGGCGGTCGAAGAAAGCCGAGTCCTCCAACTCAGAGAGGCGCGCAAACAGCACCAATCCGCCGGCAAGCAGCATGGCGATTTCGCCGAATGCGATCCAGACTCCTTCGATCTGACCAGCTTCCAATACGCGTGGAATCTTGAGGCACAGCCACGCCAGGAGATATGGCACGAGGGCGCGAGCGGCGACGGTGGCAGTGGCGCGGAAGAGCAATGCCGCGCTGGCTGCGATCAAAAGGAGCCCGCAGATCACAGCAAGTAGTTCTCGCCCGGGATGAAATGCAGGGACGGGCTGCCAGCCATAGGCAAAATCCTGATAGATAACCATCAGCGCACCGATCGCGATCATTCCGATGGAGAATAGAGTTAGTGCCGGCTGCTGCTCCTGAACCATGTTGTAGTCCTTGCCTCCGGGGCTGGATCGCCTGCAGGCTTGTTTCCGCCGCCCTTTATCGCATCGTACGTTCTAGATTGACACGCGTGATAGAGCCATCTTCGCCAAATCCGTTCGACCACATTTTTTGCGCCGGAAAGTAGCCAGCGCGTGGTACCGTGCCGCGGCGAGAATGTATCATTCGGCGACAACCGACATACCAGTTGAACATGTTGGTCGCGGTTCGAATGCACTCGGGCCGGATCGACACCCGCTTGAACCCGTGGAGATTTTTCCGATGCGTGCCAGTCCTCGGAGCTTGTGGATTGCACTCTTCGCCTGCAACTGGGTGGTTCACGCCGAAGTGCAGCCTGGGCAACTGTCGCCGGCTCAACACGACACTCGGGCGTCGATTGAGGGTAGCGCCGGGTGGTCATGTGTCGCAGATCGCAAGTCTGCGAACCGCATCATGATCCGGGAAACGAGCCTACGGGGAGTTCCGGCGATTCTCCGCATGCCGTCGGTAGTAACCGAGCCGCCGGTGCTGTTGTGGCACGGATTTGGGCCACCAGGAACTCCAGCGGACCTCATGACGGCGCTGCCGCTGGATGAAGTGCCTGCCGTGAAGGTGTATCTCGGGCTGCCGCTCCTTGGTACCCGTGCCCCGCCAGGTGGCAGTGAGGAGATCAGCCGCCGGCAAGCGCAGGATTACGTCACGCTGTTGTTTGAACCGTCGGTCATCGGGGCTGCGGACGAATTGCCCGGAATCGCCGAGGAACTCAGAACGCGCCAATGCCTCGGGGCGACTGACGGCATAGGCCTGTTTGGATTCTCGGCAGGTGGGTCGGCTGTTCTGATCGCTCTGGCGGAGAAGCGTGTCCGGGTTCGCGCCGCGGTAGTCGTGAACGCACCGGCAAATCTGGAATCGGCAATCGCCGCCTTGGAGCATGCGACAGGCCGGAAGTACCAATGGACTCCGAGATCAGCGCGTATTGCGGAGCGTGCTGATGCGGTGCGACGTTCCGCAGCCATCGGTTCGGACCGCCCGCCGCCGGCGCTCCTCGTATTTCATGGCGCGGACGACTCGATTGTCACGCCAAATGGCGCGACGGCTCTAGGTCAAGCACTGCGCCCATTTTACCATGACGCAAACTATGACGAGCGCTTGCGGGTTACGATTGCACCGGGAGTCTCTCACAAGTGGACAGACCCGGCGGCTGTCGATGCTGTGCGCGCGAGTGTTGCGGATTGGTTCAACAGGTTCATGCGTGAGCCGGCGCCCGCACAGCGCTAATAGAGTATGGACCATGCATCGAGCGGCTCCAGAAACGGGTGGACGTCTCGCGCTCAGCGATCCCCGATATGTGCCCGCCGATATTCCAAGGGCGACATTGCCAACCGACGCTTGAACACGCGGGACAGGTGCTCCGGCGATGCAAATCCCACCGCCCGAGCGGTGGCCTTGACCGACGCCCCGCCCTCGAGCCGGTGTTGTGCTGCTTGCAAGCGCAGCGTCTCGACAAAGCGCGCCGGCGTCGCCGACGTCTGCGCCTTGAAGCCGCGAGAGAATGTGCGCTCGGACTCGCCGGCACGCGCAGCCAACATTACCAAGTCAAGTCTTCTGCCCATATTCCTGCGAATCCACTCGACCAATTCCGCATACCGGCCGGCTTGCGCCTTCAACTCGAAGGAATACTGCGCTTGATTGCCAACACGCCTTGCTGTGAGCACGAGTTGGCGCGCGATTCGGGTCGCGAGCCAACGGCCGTGATCCGCTTCTACCATCGCGAGACTCATGTCAATCCCGGACGTGACACCCCCCGATGTCCAAACGTTACCGTCCTTGACGTACAGCGAGTCCGCTTCGACCCGCACTGCCGGATAGTACTTCTGGAAAGTTTCGGCGGCCGACCAGTGGGTCGTCGCGCGCCGCGTCCGAAGCAGGCCCCAGTGGGCCAATGCGAACGCACCGGAACAGACGGACGCCAGCCTGCGTACCTGCAGCGCGGCTTTGACCACCCATTGACGAAGACGATCGTCGCTGATGGCAGCTACGATCCCGTCGCGCCCCCCACCGACAATGATCAGCGTATCAATGCGGGAAATCGCCAGACGACGCAGCGGCACCGTTTCGCACCGCAAGCCGTTTGTGACCGTCACCTTTCCGCCGCGCACGGACGCGAATTCGACATAACGTGACCAAATCGACGAAGTCGTGTCCCGCATCCCGCGTTTGAATCTCAGGAGGGAAATGCTGGCGACGGTTGCGGACGAGTTGCGGGCACGACCCAACAGCCGGATCGCGTTCCTGTGCAACCGGCTCCACTTCGGAGAGATCATCGAGCGCTCGGCCGTATTCTCGGAATAGGCGGCCCGATTCGGTGCGTTCCGACGCGCGCCAAGTCAGATGTTGACAGCACGAGGTCTTCACTTGGCTTTTCGCCCGGGCGCTCCGCCTCGAAGAGTGTCGCTCTGTCGTCGGAAGGCCTCGACGATAGCCAATGTCACAACGCGAATCCGCGCCGAGCGCCGTAGATCCTGATGGACGACCAACCACGCGGTACGAAGTGCTGGCGGTTCATCAGGCCAAATGCGCACGAGTTCGGCGCACTCGTCACCCAGAAAGCACGCCAGCTCGACGAGCCCGACATCCTGGACCGCGGCTTGGAGCTGGATAAGGGGACTGTCGCATCGCACAGCAACCCGTGCACCTTCGAGCGTCTCGCCCATAAAAAACGGGCTCGTCGCGGCCGGCGCTCCAGTGAAGGTGATGAGGTCATATTCGGCAAGACCCGCTCCTCGCTTCGGTGATCCGCACCTGGCGAGATAACGGCGTGAGGCGTAGAGCGAGTAACCAACTTCTCCCAATTTTCGACAGACCAACTCCGGCGCTGTAGGTCGCGCGAACCGCACGGCCAAATCGACGTCGCGTCGAGCGATATCCAGCGTGCGTACTCCGACCATTAAATCGACTTGCAGGGCGGGGTGTGACTTGCGAACCGTCGCAATCGCCGGCGCAACCACGCGATGCGCGAGCGCCTCCGTCGTCGTGAGCCTCACAGTTCCAGCGGCAAGCGAGTCGCGCCCGGCGGCGATTCGCTCAACGTCCAACGCGGCACTTTCCATGGCGATGCAGCGACCGAGGATCGCCTGGCCGGCCGGGGTAATCGAGAAACCCTCGGGCGTTCGATTCAGCAGCTTCACGCCCAGGCGCCTCTCGAGAAGGGCAACGCGCCGTCCAACGGTCACATGACCGACGCTGAGCACGCGCGCGGCGCCGGAGAGACTGCCGGCATGCGCTACGGCCAGAAAGAAACGGATATCGTCCCACTGCCATCCTGTCGAGATCCTGTTCATTCTTGAACACCCCATGTGAACGGATGGTTGTTTTCGAGAAGACATCGGGACGGTACGATCTTGCGGACCCGCCTGTGCCGACGGTTTTCCCGCTTCAAACAAAACTCCTTGCGTTGGTACCGTCCGGTATCATAGCATCGCTTCCTCGGTACCGGATGGTACCAAACAATCGAATGCGGCGTGACGCCCCGACTGGAGGTTCGATGGCTCAGGCATTGGCACGCGCGAGGGCGCCGGACCCCTCAGCGGCGGTGGTCCGTTTGCATCAGATCGCGAGGATTTATCAACTCGGGGCAATCGCAGTCCCGGCGCTCAAGGATGTGAGCTTGACGATCCCATATCACAGGTTCTCGATGCTCATTGGCGCGTCCGGCAGCGGCAAGACGACGCTGTTGAACCTGATTGGCTGCATCGACGCGCCGACCCACGGCACGGTGGAATTGTGCGGTCAGAACATCGCCGAGCTCGACGACAACGCGGCTTCCGCGTTTCGTGCCCGCAACATCGGTTTCATTTTCCAGAACTTCAGCCTGGTGCCGGTTCTGTCCGCATACGAGAACGTGGAGTACCCGCTGCTTCTGATTGGAACACCCGCCGCTGAACGGCGCGAGCGCACGCTCGCAATGCTGCAGGCAGTGGGACTTGCCGAGCAGGCAGCCCAGCGCCCCAACGAGCTCTCCGGCGGGCAGAAACAACGGGTCGCGATTGCCCGTGCGCTCGTCAAGGGCCCGCAGGTCGTACTGGCCGATGAGCCGACGGCAAATCTCGACACCGCCACCGGTGCTTCCATCATCGAGCTCATGCGGCGCGTGCAGGCGGAATCGCGGACAACTTTCATCTTTGCAACTCATGACCCGCAGCTGATCTCCCATGCGGATGAGATTTTCCTGATCCGCGATGGAAAGCTCGTCGAGCACACGACGGAGGCGCGAGGATGAAACTCCTGCTGAAAATCGCACTGCGGAACATATTGCGTAATCGCAGGCGGTCGCTGATGACCGGCTCGGCGGTGGTGGCAGGAGTTCTGGCAACACTGCTGTTCGGCGGCTTCGCGGCCTATATCTTCGCCGGCCTCGAGACCAACAACGTGCAGCGTATTGGCCATCTCACCGTATTTCGCGCCGGCTATTTCCTTTTTGGGGCGGGTAACCCCGCCACGTATGGCATCGACCGTTATCGCGATGTCATGGCTCTCATTGGCAACGATCCCGTGCTGCGGCCGATGATCAATGTCATGACGCCGACTCAATCAGTTCTGGGAATAGGGGGCAACTTCTCCGGCGAAAACGATGCTTCCAAGACCTTCATTGGCATTGGGCTCATCCCTTCCGATCGTGACCGCATGCGTCGCTGGGACGAGTTTGGTACGGGGTCTACGTATCCTCCGGATCCGCGACTCTCCGACAATGATGATACACAAGGTCTGATCGGTTTCGGGTTCGCACGGATCCTCGGATTATGCGGCCCCCTCGGGCTGCAGAACTGTCCACCGATACCGACACCTGCAGCCGCCTCCGACAAAGTCGCATCGATCGCGAACGAAGACCTCGGAGAGCTTGCGCGCCGCGACGCGAGCAGCGCTGAGCCTCTTTCGACTGCGCCCCACATTGAGCTTCTCGCCGCCACTGCCGGCGGCGCGCCTAACGTGGTGAGTCTCAGGGTAGGTGGCGCCGAACCCCAGGGAGTGAAGGAGCTGGACGACAACTACATCGCGATGCCTCTCGCTTTGGCACAGCAACTCGTGTACGGCCGAGGCGAGCACAAGGTCACCGGCGTCGTGCTCCAACTCCATCGCAGCGAGGATATGCCCGCCGCCCGCGCGCGGCTCATGACGTTGATCCGCGACAACCACCTGGACCTCGACGTTCGCGATTTCGGCGAGCTGAGTCCCTTTTACGGCCAGGCAGTGCGGCTCTTCAGCGCCATATTCCTGTTCATCGCGCTCGTCATGGGTGTGATTGTGCTGTTCGCGGTGGTCAACACCATGACCATGAACGTGATGGAGCGGACCAATGAGATTGGCACGGTTCGCGCGATGGGCGTGCGCCGAGGGGGCATCCGCTCGCAATTCATTGCGGAAGGTGTCCTCATTGGAGCAATCGGCGCCACGGTCGGTGCTGCCCTCGCATTCCTCATTGCCGCGCTCGTCAATCACGGCGGTCTGACATGGCTGCCTCCCGGAAATGCACACCCGGTCCCGTTGCATGTCGCGGTAGCCAGCAGCCCTGCGCTGGTCATTGGAGCCTGGTTTGGGCTCGTTCTCATTGCAACGATTGCGGCGCTACTACCGGCGAACAGCGCGGCACGCCTCCCGGTGGTCGATGCCCTACGACATGTGTGAGGGATTCATGACTGGAAGCTTTCGATTTGTCGCCCTCGCTGCGCTGCTCATCGCCAGCGCGGCAGCCCATGCGCAGACGGCGACGGAGATCGTCGCCGCCGCGGACCAAGTGAGAAATCCGCACGCTCCCTTTCGCTCGACTATCCGGTTCACGGAGTACATACAAGGGCGCGAGCACGAACACGACACGCTGGTCGTGTTTTCCAAGGAAGATGCCGCGACACGGCAGTTCCGCAACCTGGTGCAGTATGTCGAGCCAGCGCGTGATGCCGGTAAGCGAGTGCTACTTGACGATCGCTCGCTCTGGTTCTTCGACCCAGCCTCAAAGACAAGCGTGCGAATCTCACCGCAACAGCGATTGATTGGCCAGGCAGCGGTCGGCGACGTGCTGACCGTGAATCTGGTGGCCGACTATGACGCCACTCTTCTCGGCACCGAGAAAATCGTGGATGCGACGCGGGCGGAGCGCCAGTGTTGGCATCTCGGCCTCAAGGCGGCCAACGATAGAGCGGTCTATAACCACATTGAGTACTGGGTCGAGCAGAAGACGTTCAATCCCGTCAAGGAGAAGCTGTATTCCGACAGCGGACGGTTGCTGAAGATCGTCTACTTCCGCAACTTCGCGCAGCGCCTCGGTGCCTTGCGCCCGGTCGAAGAGATCATCATCGACGCCGTCGACACCTCGCTTGCGACCACAGCGACCTTGAGCGACGACGCGTTTCAGGACGTTCCCGATGCCTGGTTCCAACGCGACTACCTCCCCCGCCTGCGGATCAACTGATGAGGAAAGGCGCGGCAGCATGCCTTCTATACGGCGCGCTGTGGAATGTAGGTGCCCTCGCTCAGAATACGCAGGCTGATCAGGACAAGGAGCTCGATCTGATCCCGCAGGCTGTCCAACAGCAGTCTGCGGACTCCGCCGTGACGCCCAAGGCTATCAACACTGGCAGCCGCTTCTATCTCGAGAACGCCATCAGTGTCACCTCTGTACGGGATCAGCCTGCCGTCCCTGCTTCAGGGTCACGACCTTTCAATTGGCAGGAGCGTCTGTTCCTTGACGTCCGCGAGGAGGGGCGACTTGCACGCTCGCTTACCTTCACATACAGCGGGCGTACGAACCTTCGGACCGAAGACGATTTGAGTTTTCCCGCGCACGAGAACCTGATCAATGATCTGCGCGAGGCGTATGTGGGCTGGCAACCTTGGGATCGCACCTACTTGGATTTCGGCCGAATCAACCTCAAGAGCGGTGTCGCGCTTGGGTATAACCCAACGGACTTCTTCCGAACGAGGGCTGTCGTGGAGCCCTTGTCGGCGGATCCCACCGTGTTGCGCGAGGATCGCCTGGGGACGTTGATGCTGAGAGCTCAACAACTCCTCGAGGGCGGGTCGCTCACCGCTGCCTTTGCCCCAAAGCTCTACGAGCCGAGCGCGATCTACACCAATATCAACCTGCCCAGCATAGACCCGATGCTCGATCGGACGAACGCGCGCAACCGCTTCCTGGCAAAAGGCAGCCTCAACATGGGTGATCGATTCAGCCCGGAGTTCCTGTTATATCACGAAGGTAGCCGGACCCGGATGGGGACAAATCTCGCCGAAAGCTTCGGCCAGAAGTCGGTTGCCTATTTCGAGTGGTCCGGTGAACGGCGCGCAAGCCTGATCGATGATGCCCTGCGTTACGGCCGGGACACCGGCACGTTGCCACTTAACGCCCCAAGCTGGATACCCGAGAGCTCCCACGAGAGCTTCCAGAACGAACTGGCCATCGGGGCCTCTTACACTACGGCGACCCGGATCACCTTCAATCTCGAATATCATTTCAACCAAGCCGGATTCACCCGAGCGGATTGGAGGAACTGGTTCGCAGCGGGACGTGCCCACCCCGCCGATTCTCCTGTCGTGGGTGAGCTCTGGTACCTGCGCGACTACGCGCTCGATCAGCAGGACCCGATCAGCCGGCACTCGGTGTTCCTGCGCGCCGATTGGGTTGACGCCTTCATCCCGAAACTGGAGCTCACCGGCTTCGTCAACGTTGACACCTACGACGGATCGGGCTTGCTGCAGATCTCCGCCGACTACTATCTGTCAGATCACTGGACCTTGGGCGGTCTCATCGCGACCAATTTCGGGCCGGCGCGCTCGGATTTCGGCAGCCTTGCCGAGGCGGCCAATTTCATGTTCAAGGTTGCCCGCTACTTTTAGTTGTGCTCGCTACCATCCGCGTTTGATCCGCACTGCAGCATGTTGCAAATTGTGATTGCTGACTTGACAAAGACGATGCAGAGTTAGGGTTGCGTTGCAGGCAGATAGGACCCTCGCGGAAAGGAGCTTTGAGTGAAAAATATTAACCTGTTTCGTCTGCTCGGTTCAGCCGTAATCGTCTTCGCAGCTACGCGTGCGCTGTGTCAGGTTAACGTTCTCACTCAGCACAACGACGCGCATCGAAGCGGGGCCAATCTTCAGGAGAAGCAGCTTACGGTCGGCAGCGTCAGGCAGAAGTTCGGCAGGTTATGGACGCTATTTGCCGATGGGCAGATCGTTGCGCAGCCCCTGTACGTGTCCCACTTGACCGTTGCCGGGAAGGGAACCTTCAATGCCGTGATCGTGACAACGATGCACAACACGATCTATGTTTACGACGCCGACAAGCAACCTACGCAGCCTCAATCACAGGACGCCCTGATCTGGGCACAGTGGCTGGGCGAGCCCCAGCCCGAGACCTTCGGGTTCGACAGTTGGAACACCAACTTCCCGGAATGGGGCATTGTCAGCACACCAGTCATCGATGACGCCCATACGACGATGTATCTGGTGAGCTGGAACAGGAACAACGGAGGTGAGTTCCGCCTGCACTCCATAGACCTCGTGAAAGCGCCTTTCGCGGGCCCTGGTGAACCGCCAGTGGACTATCGGGAAAAGATCAAGCCCGTACCGGTGATTACCGGCAGCGTGGCGAAGCCAGGTGGCGGACAGATCAACCTCGACACCACTCAGCAAAAGCAGCGTGCCGCTCTCCTTCTGAAAGATGGAGTGCTATACGTTGCGTTTGCTACCAACCGGGAGACGGACAACACTCTGCATGGCTGGGTGTTCGCCTATGACGCCGCTACATTGACCCGTAAGGCAGTTTGGAACTCAACCCCTGACAGTCACAACGGCGGCGTCTGGCAGGCCGGTTCCGGACTGGCCGCGGATGACGCCGGGAACGTCTTCGTCATGACCGGCAACGGCCCCTTTAACGCAGACCAGGTCGGCGGGCAAAGCTACGGCGACAGCTTCGTCAAGCTCAGGCTCGAAGGGGGCGCACTGGTCGTCAAGGACTATTTTACGCCCTGCAATCAGGTCTTGCTCGACAAGGCCTGTAACGCGGCAGCGCGCTGCGATCTGGATCTGGGCTCGGCCGGCCCATTGCTCGCGCCCGGTGTAGCACCCAACACCCAGCGGCTCATCGGGGGTGGCAAGGATGGCAACATATACGTCGTGGACCCGGCGAATATGGGCCATTTCCAGCGCTCTGCAGGGCCGGTTGCGATGAACTGCCCGAATCCAAACGCGGTTCAAGCGGTGCTCGGCGCCCAGCAGGGTGGACCCGGCGTGATCGGCAATATTCATGGATCACACGTTTTCTGGCAGGGATCCGATGCTGCCCGGGTTTTTGTGTGGGGTGAGGATGACCACCTGCGGTCGTACCTATATAAGAATGGCAAGCTGGTGACACCGCCATCGAAGAGTCTCTACTTGATACCTAACGGCATGCCCGGCGGGATGCTGTCGATTTCCGCGGACGGTAACAAGGCGGGCACGGGTATCGTATGGGCGCTCGTACCGCTCTTTGGGGATGCCAACCAACAGCGAGGCGTCCGGGCTCAGCTTCTCGCCTTCGATGCGGCACACATCAGCAAGGACATCTGGCGTAGCGAGCCGCTGGATGCTTCCTTCGGCAAGGACAGCGTGGGTCTGTTCGCCAAGTTCGTAGCGCCAACCGTAGCCAATGGAAAGGTATTCGTCGCTACCTACGGCGATCACGAAAATCCACCCGGACCCACACGATACTGGCAGGAGAATATGCCCGCACCGGGAAGTGTTCCTGGGCATTTCTACGTGGCGGTTTACGGCTTGCGGCCGTAGTAATGTTTTTCGTCTTGTGGTGTCGAGAGAGCCGCCCCTGCATCGTCCTTGTGGAAGTAGTCCACACGGCGCAGGTAGCCAATGAATCTGAAAGATCTGAATAGATGGCAGCATCTCACCCACGATGGAAGTGTCAGATGGCTGAAATATTCATGGGGGCCTGCTACCGCCAACACTCTCGCGGTGCGACTCGAGGATGGGACTTGGCTGGTCATTGCTCCTTCGGTGGGCTCGGCGAGTTCGGTACTCGAGGACCTTTCGAAGGATGGAACCGTGAGCGCATTGATCGCGCCGAACGCGTACCACTATCTGGGGCAGCGTGCCTGGAGGCTCCACTTCCCCAGCGCAACAAGCTACGCGCCGGATGGCGCGCTGGCGCGCCTGGCCAGAAAATCGCCCGATGTTCTTTACCGCCCCGCCTCGGAGCTGATTGAGACCATCCGCCCACGCGTGACCTTTCTTGTCCCGGAGGGCATGAAGTCTCCGGACATGCTGATTCGTGTATCTGTCGCTGGGGCGACGGTGTGGTGGATGGGTGATTTGTTTACAAACACGGCAGTGGACGATCAAAACTGGTTGCTGCGCATGATTGCCCCACTAGCCGGTAGCGGCATGGGCTATCGACGCAACTCCAAACCGGGGCTGGTCTACGTCCGAAATCCAAAGGCGTGGCTGCATTCCATCACCAACGCCCTCGAGGCCGAACCGCCCTCCATCGTAGTTCCGGCACACGGAAACCCTGTCACGCAAGACGCGGCGCTTCGAACTCGAGCCCTTTTGAGGTAGGACTTGCAATGTTGCGATCACGCGATGGTGATGATTTCAGCCCCGTCGAGCGCGTACCGCGCATGCCGAAAATCGCGGATCGTCGCGAGGCGATTTTGCGTCCATTGTAACAGCACGAAATAGTCCGGCCGCCTGCGCGGGTCGTCTGGATCGTAGACCAGGATGGCCGGGCATCGGTCGACCATGCCAGGTACGAGGCGCCAGTCCGTCACGCGAGAATAATTGGTGAAATAGTTCGACACCTCACGGCGCCCGTTCAGCCTGGTCCTGCTGACGACCTCGAGCCGCACCTCGTCAGCCAACATGTCGCGCACGGCGTCGAAATCGCGCGCGTTGAAACGGTCCACGTAGGCGCTGAGCAAATTGCGTTCGTCGTCGGCAAGGCTTGGCGGCCGCACGTCATCGGGCTCCTGCGATAACTCTTGCAGCCGGGCTCGCCCACGGTGCAGCGACGATTTGATGGCCGGAACCGTCATCTGGGTGATGCCGCCGATCTCTTCGAGCGAATAGCCAAGTACATCCATCAGAATGACGCTGGACCGCTGTGTGGCTGGCAGCCGCATGAAGGTGCGCATGCTGGCGGCTGCAGCGAGCCGGCGGTCCTCGGACGCTGTGTCAGCGATCATCTCGATGTCCTCATCGGAATGTGCGGCCTGCTGCCGGGCGCGGCGACGCAGAAAATCGAGCGCAGCATTGTGCGCAATGCGGAACAGCCAGCCCTCGGGATTTGCGATCGCTTTCATCTCGTCAAGCGCTTCAAGGGCTTTCAGGATGCCCTCCTGCATGACGTCCTCGCCATCGATGACCGAGCCGGTCATACGCGCGCAATAGCGATGCAACTTCGGCCGCAGGGTAGCCAGCAGCAGGTCGAAGGACGGGCGCGGCTCCGCTGGGTTCGTTGTATTGGTCAAGGCCCATCCATCTGTTACTCGATATAGCGAATCCGGCGCAAACGCGCCTTCCAACGAGAAGACGTTCCAGAAGGCGCGAAGGATTCGTCCACCGGGAGAATTTTTGTCAGGCGAATCCTTCGACCCCGCCCGGTCGTCTTGAGGGATGCAAACCGGAGACCCGCCATGACGCTACCATCTGTAACACCGGCCAAACCCGCCGCAACGGCCTGGGTCCTGGCCCTAACCTCCATCGCCTCATTTATGGTAGCGCTTGACGCACTGGTCGTCACAACCGCGTTGACCACCATTCGCCTCGATCTCGGCGCCTCGATGGAGGCGCTGGAATGGACGGTCAATGCCTACGGTCTGAGCTTTGCGGGGCTGTTGTTGACCGGAGCAGCGCTCGGCGACCGGTTCGGGCGCCGGCGCATGTTCGCGACCGGCCTCGCTCTGTTCATCGTGGCATCGGCGGTTTGTGCACTCTCAAACTCTGTCGGCTGGCTGATCGCGGCCCGTGCCCTGCAGGGCGTCGGCGCCGCGCTGGTCATGCCGATCGCAATGGCGTTGCTGAGCGCTGCATTCCCGCGCGAGCAACGCGCAAAGGCGCTCGGGGTGTTCGGCAGCATCACTGGCCTTGCGTTGATTGCTGGCCCGGTTGTCGGCGGCGCGATCGCGCACGGCTTCGCTTGGCAATGGATCTTCTGGATCAACTTGCCCATCGGCCTCGTCGCTCTCCCGCTCGTGTACAGCCGTCTCGAGGAGAGCCGCGGGGCGGACGCAGAGCTTGACGGCCTGGGCCTTGTTCTAGTCACAGGTGCGGCGTTCGCACTGGTCTGGGGACTGATGCACGCCAATTCCGCCGGTTGGGCGAGCGCGAAGGTTGCGGGCGCGCTGATTCTCGGTGTAGTGCTGACTGCAATCTTCGTTGGATATCAGCGGCGCAGCTTAGCGCCGCTGCTGCCTATCAGGCTGTTCGCGTCGATCGGCTTTGCCGCCGGCAACGTGGCGGGCTTTGCCCTCTACTCCTCAATGTACGGCGTCGTGTTCTTCCTGCCGCAATTCTTGCAGACCGTGCAGGGTAACGATCCGCTCGGAGTCGGATTGAGACTACTGCCTTGGACCGCGACTCTCTTCGTTTTCGCGCCAGTTGGCGGAGCACTGGTCAACCGGCTCGGGGAACGGCCCCTTGTCGTTGGCGGCCTCCTGTTGCAGGCGATCGGCTTTGCCTGGATCGCGCTGCGCGCATCGCCGGCGATGCCCTACATCGAGATTGTGGCCCCGTTGATAGTCGCAGGTGCCGGTGTGTCGATGGCAATGCCGGCGGCGCAGAACGCCGTCGTGAGCTCGGTCACACCGGCCGAGATCGGCAAGGCGTCCGGAGTATTCAACATGCTGCGCTATTTCGGCGGTGCCTTCGGCGTCGCGGTCATGGGAGCAGCCTTTGCGGCTGCGGGAAGCTTTGCCACTCCAGGCACATTCGCGGCGGGTTTTATTCCCGCGATCGGCGTTGCGGCCACCCTTTCGCTCATCGGTGCGATGGCCGGAAGCTGGCTGCCTTCCCGAGACTCAAAGTCCACAGGCCCAGTTAGCGCGAGAGTCTGAGATCGTCGTGCATCAACGAGCGATAGGAGAGCGACCGTGAAAGTGACCCGAGTCCAATATACCGTGCGACCCGAATACGTCGAGCAGAACAAACGCAACATCGAGGCCGTGATGCGCGAGTTGCGCGCGATCGGCAATGACGAGGTCAAATATGCGGTCTACCTCCAGCAGGACGGCCGCACATTCATGCACCTCGTCCATCAGAATACTGCCGAAGCGGAGCAATACCCGACGTCGCTGGAATCATTCAAGTCCTTCCAGACGCAGCTCAAAGCGAATCTCGAGGTTCCAGCCAAGATAGAAGCATTTACGCTGGTGGATGCGGCAGCGCAAATATTCTAAGAGCGTGTCATCTCGGCAAGTGGCTTCGCGACCGCCTCGTAAATGGCCCTTACCGTTTTCCTGAGCGAAATGCATAGTCCTTCGGCCATTCACCCAAAGGTTCTTTATGCTTTCTAACGGACGTCGCAACTCCCGCCTGTTCGTGCTCTTTGCGAGCGTCTTCACAACAGCCGTCGCTTCTGCGGAAACGCCGGCAAACCGGGTCGAGCCAAGCCGGGAAGGTTCCACGCTTCCGGGATATTCGCTGGCGCGAAGCGGCGACCGAGAGGACTTTGACTTCCTCGTGGGAGAGTGGACAACGGTGCAGCGACGTTTAATGGCGCGCGGTGTGGGAAGCCATGAATGGAAGGATAGTCCGCCGAACGTGCATTGTGCGACTCGCTACATGAACGGGGCAGTCACCGTCGAGGAGAGTGTCTCGCCGGAAAAGGGAGTGACGGGGCTGTTCATATATTCGTTCGACATGGAGAAGCACCAATGGGTGCTCTATTGGATCGATCCAAAGGTGGGTAAGTTGGAGTCGCCTCTGGTCGGCGGCTTTGATGGTGCACGGGGCGAATTTTATGGTGATGACGTGGAGGATGGACGGCCCATCAAGGTGCGGTACTCGTGGATCAAAAAAGATCGCGACCACGCGCGCTGGGAGCAGGCATTTTCATTCGACAACCGATCGTGGGAAACGAACTGGACCGCCGAATTCACGCGTACCGTGCCAGTGAAGCAATGCGGGAAAAATTAGGCGCTCGATCGTCACGGCCGGGAGGCGATGGCCACCGGCGTCGCGGCATTCATGCCGCTAGTGCGGCGGTGGCGCCAGATCCGCTGGGGGCGTCATGTCGAAGCGCTGCTTGCCTGTTGCAGGATCGATTGATCTATCGAAGTCCACGCAGAATGAAACTTCGGTCGCACCTTGCTTCGGGAGACGGACATAAACACGTTTACGTCTGTCCGGTGCAGTGAGGACTTCTGGCGCTACAGTCACAACATCAAATTCCAGAGTGTTCTGATCCTTGAGGGAGATGCGCTCAGTAATCCTGACATTCTTTCCGATCGGGATTGCGCCGGCATATCGGCCGGGAAACTTGGCCTTCGAATTCGTGCCAACCGTTTCCACCACCAGAGTTCGGCCTTCCCAGCGACCGACCGAAGTCCCTGTGTTGGTTTCATCGGGATGCTCCGGAAGAGCTCGTCCGTCCGTGTAGATGCGGCGAATCAGACCTGCTTCGTTTGTGAGAGTGACGCGCCCCGGTGTGAAGAGGAACTCAACGCTTTCCGTGAAGCCGCCGCTGTAGCCCACGAACTGGCTGGGCCGGCAATACCGACCCGGATCGGGATCGAGGTCTCGAGAAAACGCCGAGCGAAACTTCGCGAACGTGTCGGACTTCATGGGTGGCGGGTTTCGAATGAGCTCCACAATCAACGCATCACTGAGGCCCCACCAGCCGCTCCAGTCCGGCAGTTCGTGCAGCTCCGGGTAGCTCATCCCCAACAATCGCTGCTTCGCTTGTGCGTTTGCCTGCTGCGGGCTGGAAAAGCAAAGCAGGACGCAACACAGAATCCCTTGCGCGACACCGTGGCGGCATTTCCTTGTCATTCTTGAACTCCAACAGTGTGTGTGAGCCGGATGGTAAGTGCAGAGATCCACTCAGGGTTGCCGCGGACCTTGTTTGCCTTGCTGCGGACCGGGAGCAATGGACCCAGACGTGGCAGCGTTCGGTCCTCCGGCACCGAGTGACACTCGACCATCCGCATGTATAGCCCTGAGAAAATGTCCGCCGTGTCGACCATCCTTAAGCGGCCAGTATTCAACTATAATTTTTTCGCCCGATTGGAGTGTCACCTTCGTCCAACCGTGCTGCGCCAGCACGTGAGGTGAACCGTTTTCGAATGCGTACAGGTCATACCCTCCCGGAGCCTTGGGGTTGGGCACATGAACCCACACGAACACGTGCGGGTTCATCCACTCCAGCTTCGCGACCGTGCCAGTCACAGACAGCGTGCGGGTGCCGTCAAACATTGCGTACGAATGATGCGCCGCAGCTGAACTCGCGATGGCAAACCATGCGGCAGCGATGGCGAGGATCGGCGCGCGGCGCGTTGCGGCAGACGACTCAGCCTTATTCGTCTTCTTCATCGCGAGTCCCTCCCTTCTCGCATAACACGCCAAGGTGTCGGCACATCAGAACGGGCAAACGTCAGCTTATCACTGCCTCCAGGCCATGCGCAGAATTCTGTTGGCCTAAACGGTCGGTCCGGCATCCAAGGGTTCTGAAAGAGGGGTCAGGCTGGTTGCGCGTGATACCACCGCAGATTCAAAATCTCCCTCGAAACACGAAGTCCTTCGTGCTCCCCGCTTTGAGGTGGCAAGTGGCACAGGAAGCGGATTTCGCTGGCGGAGTCGTGTAGCTGCCGTCCGGGCGGTAACCGGCGTATTCCCATTCGCCGGTTCTGTGTTTGCCGTAGGCTTCGCCGAAACCCTTTTCCCGTCTCATCACGTCCGCGTGATCCACCTCCCCCTTGCGTACGCCGCCCTGCGCGTCGAGCACTGGATTGCCGGCGGAATCCTTGAGCGGGTTCGCGTATTCAAAAACAATCACCGAGCCATGAGGGTACGGAAGCTGCGCTGTGTCCGTCACCGAAGCGGCAGCGGCGTTGGCATAGACGGTGAGGATTTTCGGTTCCTCGTTCCGGGTGAAGGTGCGTAACACCTGAAACGTTGTTGAGTAGTCTTTCGGAAATCCGACTCGATCAATCGTCGGCGCCGATTCCGGCTCGGCTGCGGCTGCGGCCTTTGCGGCATTCGTGTCGAGCCCCGGAGGCGTCTGCGCTTTCTGTGCGCGGACAACGGAATGTGAGAAAAAAATCGACACCGCCAGGACGCACAGTGCCGGTGCTGTTTGCGAAAGTTTGCGCGTGTTCATGGGCGCGCATTAAACAGCCCGTTCGATCGCAGGGAAATCGATTTGCGGCGAAGCCGTTGGCCGACACGGTGAGCGCCTGCTTCGGCACGGTAGCCGGCGAGTCAGCTCAGCGCACCCAATCGTTCCTGAAGTTCCTTCAGGCATGTCTGGCTCGCGACCAGCTGCACGCCGTTCCTGAGCACCACCAGGGACTCGCCGCGGAAGAGCGGACGGAATTCCTTGATCCGGTCCAGGTTGACCAGCCGGGAACGATGGATCCGGGCGAAACCTGTCGAACGCAGGCGTTGCTCCATCTCGATCAGCGTCGAGCGCAGCAGATGTGACTCCTGCCCAACGTGCAGATGCAGATAGTCGTCGTCCGCTTCGATCCAATCGATTTCCTGTGGCCGCAACACCAGCACACGATCGGCTTTCCTGACGAGCACACAGGGAGTCTGCTGACTTGCCGCCAGGGTGCGCAACAGGCCGTTCAGTTGCTCCTGAAACCCTTGCCTCGAGTCACCCGCGAGAAACACCCGCGCCCGTTCCAGAGCTTTGTGAACCCGTTCCGCCATAAATGGCTTCAACAAGTAGTCGAGCGCCTGGGCCTCAAATGCCTGCAACGCAAATTGGTCGTACGCGGTTACAAAGATGACCAGCGGCATTCGCTCGATACCGACAGCGCGCAGCACTTCGAAGCCGTTCATTTTCGGCATTTGGACGTCGAGGAAGATCAAATCGGGTTTGTGTTCCTGAATGGCGGCGACCGCGGCAGCGCCGTCGCCACATTCGGCGGCGAGCACTGATTTTCAGCTTTCCCGGCCCGTCCAGCGGAGCGATGCCATGTCGGATCGAGTTCTCGATCAAGGGTTGCAGAATCATGCCGGGGATCTTGCAGTCGAGCGCCTCCGGTGCGATTTCCCATTCAACCTGTAACCGAGCACCCAGGCGCATCTGTTCTATCTCGAGGTAGCCTCTGATGAAGTCGATTTCCTCCGCGAGCGTGACTTCGTGCTGAACGCGCGGCGCGAGCGCCTTTCGCAACAGGGCACCGAGGCGCACTAGCAGCGTTTCGGCCAGCTTCGGGTTCTCGTGAACCAGCTCGGCAATCGAGTGCAAAGTATTGAAGAGAAAGTGCGGATTGAGCTGACTGCGCAACGCCTGCAATTGCGATTGGCGCAGCACAGATTCGAGTTCCACGGACTGCAACTGCCGGTCGCGTGACTCCCGGTAGTAGATTGCGGCGTGCCACGCGAGAACGATGGCCCCGAATATCGGCAGATTGATGCCCGCCAGCCTGATGGCCCGCGCGGGTGCGCCGGCGAAAGGCGCTGCAGAGTTTTCTGTCGCACCGGCCAGCCACCATTCCAGCCAGCCCCTGGCCGAGTTCAAGACATCAACGAGCAGCGAGTGCAGCAACGAGGCAACGAGCGCGCCAAGCAGCAGGACCGCAACGTATCGTTGCCAGCCGCGCTTTCGAGCGTGTAATTTCCGGCAAATCACGAACACCGTCGGCGTGATGATCCACCACGCGAGCCAATACACCGCCTCGGAGCGGAACGCCTTCGTCCACGGGGTGACATACCCCGCCCAGTACAGTTGTGAAGCAAAGATGGTGGTCAGTAATAACCACAACCCGGCAATGGCGAGCCAGCGAGCGGGAAACCGGTCCAGGCGAGTTGCGAGGTTCACAAGGGAATCAAGAAACGGCTGCGGAGATTCACCTTACCGCTTCGGCGGTGAAGCGGCCAATACGATGCTGTGCTCGTTCTCGGTTATGTTTACACCGGCCAGCGGTCCGAGCGCCTGCAACCAAGCTTGAATGCCATCGACCTTCACGGTTCCGGTGATGTGCACCCCAGCGGCATCCGTGGAGGCGAGCGCAATGGGTTTTGCGGAATAACGATTGAGATCTGCGACCACGCTCAGCAGGCTCTGATCAATGAAGACTTTGCGTCCGGTGCGCCAACTCGTGACTTCGTCCGCATTGACGTGCCGGGGTTGATCCAACTTGCCACCGAGAGCCAGCGACACTTGATCGCCCGGATGCAATTGCACTGACCGATCTTGCGGCCCGTTCGGCGGCCGCACCTCGACCAGACCTTCGACAACGGTGACCGTTGTGCCATCAGGGCCACGGTGTACATCGAAGGCTGTGCCGACTGCACGCGCGAGACCTTCAGCAGCCACCACGATGAATGGCCACTTTGTATCTTTTTTCACGCGGAACAGTGCCTCACCTTCGGTCAGAAATACCTCGCGGGTACTCGAAGAGAAGCTTGTGCGAATCGACGTGGCGCCACCGAGGACTACTTCGCTCCCATCCTGAAGAATGATAGTGCGCACTTGGCCAACCATCGTCGTGTACTCATTGGATCGGGGCGCGTTGTTGGGCGACCACGAAAGAATGAACCATGTCCCAATTGAGGCGAGCGCCAAGGCCGCTGCGGCGGCGAGCCAGGGCTTGCGAATCGGCCATGAATGCTTGAAGCCGATCTGACCCAGCGCCGGCCGTTCCTCTGAAACAGACGGCCATGCACGCCAGTACGCTTCGATACGATCGAACGCCGCTTGGTTCTCCGCACACTGACTCTGCCAGCGCAGACCTTCCTGGATCTCCTCCGGAGTGACATCCTCCTCCCGTAAGCGCAGATACCAGTAGGCCGCCTGCTCATCCCGTGCCGTCGGATAGTTCATTCCCAGCCCTCCATGCGTTCTAACCGCGCGGCGCAGTAGGCCACTGCCTTGATGACGTACTTGCGCACCATGCTCTCGGTCACGCCCATCCGGCGCGCGATATCGGCGTACTCCATGTGTTCGAGCTTGTAGCTGATGAATGCTCCCCGGCAGCGGCGCGGCAGCTCATTCACGAGCGACATCAGCAACTTCAGACGCTGCTGACCCTGCGCGTGGCGGTCCGGACCCGGCTGCTCGTCAGGCCATTCGGTGGTTTCGATCCGCGCCGAATCGTTGACGGCCGCATGGCGTCGCTCGCGAATTAAATCGATCGCCACGTTGCGCGCGGAGACGTAGAGCAGCGAGACGAGGTTGTCGTCCTGCAAAGAATCTGCTCGCTGCAACAGGCGGGTGAAGACGATCTGCAAGGCGTCACTTGCGTCGGCCTCCGAACCCAGCCGTATTTTCAGGAACCGCAGCAGGTTGCCTTGGTGCTCACGAAACAGCGCCTCGAGTTGCGTGCCTACGGACCCGGCGGCGCCACGGCGCGTCCCGAGCGTAACCACGACGCCGCCTTCAGACGGCGACGGGGAAGGCAGCAACTTCTTCGATCTCATGTAGTTAAGAACGTGGCCAGTGCCCCGATTGGGAATGTTCCGCCGATCTTTTTATTCCCAAACGACCGCGATCATACGTTCTTCTCCTGGACATCGATAAACAGGGGGAGTCATGAGGCTATCGCGTCCGTTCGGCGCTTTCCGCGCAGGTCATGGTTTCGGTATATATTTCAAGATGTTAGCGTCACCGCCAGTCTTGGCGACCGCTTTCGCTCTATCAGCGCCGGTCCACGGTGCGCCGGCCGCAAGCCAGAGCACGACTCAATCGCGCGCCGTGCATTTCAGCATCGCGCCCTCGGACCTGCAGTCGGCACTTCTGCAGCTCGCCTCGCAGGCGGACGTGCAGGTCGTAGCGAACGCGGAAGATACGCGCGGACTGTCGACGAAAGGTCTCTCCGGCGAATTCAGCCTCCAAGAAGCACTGACGCGCCTGCTGGAGGGCTCGGGACTGCAATACAAGCTCGATGCCGGCGGGACGATCACCATCATGCGCGAGGTCGCGGCACAAATGCATCAGAGCGCCGCGCAAGACCCGCCTGGGACCGCATCGTTCCATCGGGCCGCGTATGAGCCCGAGAGCCTGGAAGAGATCGTCGTCACGTCACAGAAACGGGTGGAGCGCCTGCAGGATGTGCCTCTCGCAGTCACTGCAATTTCGGGCGAGTCGCTGTCCGAGGCGGGCATCAATGACACGACGAGGCTGTCGAACCTGACGCCATCGCTTACCTTTACCGAAGGCGCACAGCCGAACAACAAGAACTTCCGCATTCGTGGCATCGGCACCGCGGTGTTTGGTCAGGGATTCGAGCCATCGGTTTCCGTGGTGGTGGATGGCGTGGTATTGGCGCGCGCCTCCCAAGGATTCACGGATCTCGCAGACATCGAGCGCGTCGAAGTGCTGCGCGGGCCTCAGGGAACACTCTTCGGCAAGAACGCCACCGGCGGCGTCATCAACGTCGTGACGAAACGGCCTTCCTCCGAATTCCAGGCCACTACGGACATCACTGTGGCCGAGGAGCAGGAGTATCGAGTTCGTGCCTCGGTCTCAGGCCCATTGGCGGACACGTTGAGTGCGCGACTCTCCGGTTACTACAACGACGTCGGGGGGAATATCCACAACATCACTTACGATCGGGACGTAAACGGCCACCGGGATCTCGGCGCGCGCGGCAAGTTGCTTTGGGATCCGACCGATCAGTTCGATCTGCTGTTCGCGGGCGAGTATCACAAGACAGACGCGAATTGTTGCTCGAGTCAGTACGTTCTCGTCGTCAACCCGGTGTTGCAGCAGGTACTCTCGCCCGTGACGGCCAGCTGGAATAACCGCCAGGAGCAGGAGAACACTCTCACCTATGCGAATTCAGACGCATGGACAGCCTCCGTGGAAGGCAATCTCAAATTGGATTCGCTGACGATCACCTCACTCTCGGCGTATCAGGATTTCTCCGTCATCAACAATCAGCCCGTCGATCGGCTGAATACGCCGGTGCCGCTGTACCTGCCGGCCACGAATGGTGCGTTCGACATCAACGGCGGCACCGTCGATCTGCACCAGTTTACGCAGGAATTGCGCGTCACGTCTCCGAGCTCGAAGACATTCAGCTACGTGGCGGGCCTGTATTTCCTGGACATGGGTCTGGCCCGCACGTTCCAGCGCCGCTCGGGCGGTTGTGCTCCGGGAGGAAACCCCGCAGCGTTCGGCCTGCCGTGCGTGGTGCCGCTGTACCGTTCGCAAGGTGGCTTCAATTCGTCGCTCGGCACGAAGAACACCGCGATTTTCGGGCAGACGGATTTCGGGCTCATCGGGAATCTGTCTGGTCTTCTGGGCGCACGCGCCCAGTACGAAGATCTCAGCTATGTCGGCAGCCGAGGCGACGTGCGCCTCGTGGCAGGCGATCTCCCGCTGGTGGGTATTACTCCCTCCTCGGGGAGCGGCAGGAGCAGCTACGCGGCGGTCACCGGCAAGGCCGGACTCAAATATGAGTTCAGCCCCGAGGCCCAGACTTATCTGACCTGGTCAACCGGCTACAAGGGCGCGGGATATGAAACGGAGTTCACCGCGGACTTTGCGAATCAGGATCCTGTCAAGCCCGAAAGGGCCAAGGCCTGGGAGCTCGGCTACAAGGCGCAGATGTTCGACGGCAAGCTGACACTGAACACGGCGTTGTTCCACGCGAAGTACCAGGATCTGCAGGTGCAGGCGAATCGCGGCGATGCCGCTCTGGGCCTCGTCCGTTTCGTCACGACCAACGCGGGCGACTCTACGACGCAAGGCGTGGAGATCGAGCTCACCTCGCGGCCATTCACGGGCCTCGCACTGAGCGGTGGCGCGAGCTATGTCGACACGAGCGTCGACATCAATGGTTTGGCCTGTCCTGTGTCTGACCAGGCGGCTGCTCCAGTCCTCATAGGCGCCGCTCCGATCAACACGTGTTACCGGCCGAGCGCGAGCGCAACTCCCATCCAGAACGTGCGTGGCGGCACTCTGCCGAACGCCCCCAGATGGAAAGGCAATCTGACAGCACGCTACGACTTCAACCTGCCTGGCACGAATCTCCGCAGCTTCGTGCAACTCGCGGGCAACTCGCAGTCGAAAATCAACTTCGTGGTCGAGCAGGACCCGCTCACCGTGCAGAAGGCCTATACAACGGTTGATGCCAGCATCGGTTTCTCCGATCAGAGCGAACGTTATCGCTTGAGCTTTTTCGTCCGGAATCTGTTTGACGAGCACTACGTGACGCTGCTTGCACGATCGACCACGCTGTCAACCGCCACGGTCACCCCGAATCAGCTCACGGGCAACATTCCGAAGGAGGCAAATCGGTATTTCGGAGCCACTCTCGGGATTTCGTTCTGACATGGAGCGTCGGCGCTTTCTTGGACGCAGCGCCTTGGCCCTCGCGGGCGCTTGCACCGGTGCATGGACGCATGCCGGCGGCAAGCGCCCGCCCAATTTCATCATTGTGTTCTGCGATGACCTCGGGTACGGCGACATTGGCGCGTTCGGTGCGAAGCGGGTGCACACACCCAACATCGACCGGATGGCGCGCGAAGGCACGGCGTTGACCGACTACTATGCGGCCGCCAATTTGTGCACGCCGTCGCGCGCGGGCATGCTGACGGGCCGGTATCCGATCCGCACCGGGCTCGCGTATGAAGTCATCATGCAGACTGACACGCGTGGTTTGCCACAGTCGGAGGTCACTATCGCCGAAGCATTGAAGCCGGACTATGCGACCGCGCTCATTGGCAAGTGGCATCTCGGTCACATTGGGCCGTACTGGCCGCCGACCACGCAGGGCTTCGATCTGTTTTTCGGCTTGCCGTACAGCCATGACATGAAGCCGCTCTCGTTATATGAAAGTACGGCTCCGGGAGTCGAGCTCACCCGGGAGGACGTCGACTATCCGCAACTCCAACAGCGTTTCTGGGCTCGCGCCGAGCGGTTCATTGACGAGAATCGCGCGAAACCCTTCTTTCTCGATCTGGCACTGAGCGCGCCTCACCTGCCCAACTTTCCCGACTCATCACATGCAGGGCATTCTCGCGCCGGTGCGTATGGCGACGTCGTGGAAGAGATCGATTCCATTGTGGGTCGTCTGCTCGCCAAACTTCGGACGCTCGGCATCGAGCGCGACACCCTTGTTATCCTGACCTCCGATAACGGCCCGTGGTTCGAAGGTTCGCCTGGAACTCTGCGCCAACGAAAAGGCGGCGGAGGGTACGACGGCGGCTATCGTGTCCCTTTCATCGCACGTCAGCCTGGCGTGATCCCTGCGGGCCGCAGCGTACATTCGATCGCGATGGCGATCGACCTTCTCCCCACCTTCTGCCGCATGGCGAACAAGTCGTCGCCCGCCGGTGTTGAGATCGACGGTCGAGACATCACCGACGTTCTATTGCGTGCGACGCAGTCGCCGCACGATGAGCTCGTACTCTTCGACAACGAAGACGTCGTGGCCATTCGCACGCAACGCTGGAAATACGTCGCGAGCGATTACTACCGCTACGGCATCATCAGTTTGGAGGGGAGGGGATATCCGCAGCTCTATGACATGAGCGCGGATGAACCAGAAAACTACAGTGTGGCGACTCGTCATCCGGACGTGCTGGCAGAGCTGCAAGCGCGGCTCGCGAGCGCGCGACAAACGTTCGCTCCGTTCAAGTCCAAAGAGCTTCCCGAGTTCTGGCGCTCGTTTAAGAAACAATGAGCACGGCGTATGCGACGGCGCCGAATGCGCGCCGGCACGGATGGCAACCCTTCGCGAGGTGGGTTTGCAGGCTGGCACGCGAGCCACTCGTCCATTTTCTGTTGGTGGGCGCCATTCTGTTCGGGGCCGGTGAGACGTATCACAAATCGGTAGATGCCCACCGCATCGTCATCACTCCGGCGCGCATCGCGCAGATCGAAAATCGCTACGCCGCGCAGTTCGGCAGGCGGCCCGACGCCCGGATCCTGAACAGGCTCATTGAGGACGACGTTCACGACGAGATTCTCTTTCGCCACGGGCTTGCCTTGAAACTGGATCAGGAAGATGAGATTGGCCGCCGCCGCATCGTCCAGAAAACACGTTTTCTCCTCGAAGACTTGCATCCTCCGGCAGATCCAACGGAAGCGCAGTTGGACGATTACTACCGCTCGCATGCGCAGCGCTACGCGCTGCCTGCACGTGCAACGTTCAGTCACGTTTTTTTTGCTTCCGCGCCGGAGGACGGTCGCGCGCGCCTGGAACTCGCGGCCCTCGCTGTCGGCAGGCGACGTGCGTCCGAGGTGGGAGACTCGTTCCCGGATTTGTACGACTTCGCGAGTTATGAGCCGACGCAGGTGTATCGTTTGTTCGGCCGTACGGAATTTGCCAAATCCGTTTTCACGGTTCCCCAGAAGCAATGGTTGGGACCGTTCAGATCGACCTACGGCTGGCACTTTCTGTATGTGCATGTTCGCGAGCCCGGACGGCAGCTTGCGTTCAGCGCCGTCCGCAATCGAGTGCGTGCGGACTACATCGCGGATGCGCGGGAGCGCGCCAATCGCGCCGCCTTCGCCGACATCGCACGCGACTTCACTGTGCAAGGTTGGAGCCCGGAGCCACGTTCGTGAAGAACCCGCTCGTTCTCATCGTCGTGCTATTGGGAGTGCTGTCTGGGTCCGTTGCGAGCGCGCATGAAGTGCGCCCGGCGTATCTTGAAATCACTCAACGAGAGTCAGGTAGCTACTCCATATTGTGGAAGCGTCCGACGATGGGCGAAGTGGCTGTGCATCTCGTGCCGCATCTCTCAAACGGCTGGCTGGATCGGGAGCCTGCCTCGCAGTATGTGGCGCAAGGGTTTCTGATCCGCACGTGGTCGATCGAAGCTCGGGACGCTGCGGTGCTTGCCGGGAGCACCCTCATCATCGAGGGCTTGGAATACACGATGACGGATGTGTTCCTGCGCATCCGGCTCCTCGATGGCTACGACGCGAATGCCGTTCTGCGGCCTGGGAAACCCTCCTTCGCCGTCACGGCCGAACACGCTGGACACTTTGCAGTTCCTGCGTATCTCGGTCTCGGTGTCGAGCACATTCTGAGCGGGCCCGATCACCTGCTTTTCGTATTGGGCCTGCTCCTACTGGTGCGCAATCGCTGGATGTTGTTCCGGACGGTGAGCGCCTTCACGGTCGCGCACAGCATCACGTTGACGGCAACCGTACTGGGTGCGCTGCGTGTGCCGGTGCCCTTCGTCGAAGCGCTGATCGCTCTGTCGATCCTATTTCTCGCGCTCGAGGTTCTGCGAGCGCAGCGCGGCGACAGCAGCGTTGCCATTCGGCACCCCTGGGCCGCCGCATTCGCCTTCGGACTGTTTCACGGCATGGGATTCGCCAGCGGCCTCTCCGCGCTGGGGTTCGAACAACACGAGCTGTTCGCGATACTGGCGCTGTTCAACATCGGCGTGGAAGTTGGACAACTGTGCTTCATTGCTGTCGCGCTGCTCGTCGCGTATGGGTTGCAACGAATAAATCTCGCACGTCGGCCGCATGCCGCCGCTATTCCTGCTTACGTCATTGGTATGCCGGCGCGTACTGGACCTTCCAGTGCAGCGCTGCGTGGATTGGAGCTCAATCTTGAAGTCATCGGCTGCACGGCTCGGGCAGATTCTGTTGATTGTTGGTGCAATGGGGACCCTTACGCCCACTGCATATGCCGAAGGCGCGGGCGAGCAGGCCGCGAAGCGGCGCGCGTTCTTCGGTGAGCTGCATTTGCACACCGCGCTGTCGCTGGACGCGTGGGGATATGGAACGAAGCTCATGCCGCAGGATGCGTACAAGTTTGGGAAAGGCGGGACGGTAATGGTGCCCGCCGCGCAAGTCGCAGCAGAGCAGGGCATATCGAGCGAAAGTGCCATACCTGCCAAACGGGCATGGCCGCTCGATTTCATGGCGGTGACCGATCATTCGGAGGGTATCGGCACGGCGCGTGTGCTGGACGATCCGGCGAGCGACTTCGCCAAGAGCGAGATCGGTCGCAAGATTCTCGCGAATCCCTTGATTGCCCAAAGCATGAAGGTCGCCTCACGCCGCCCCGGCGGTGCGCCGCTCCCCGAGTACATGCGGGATCCCCGCGTTATGCAGGACGCGTGGGAAAAGGTAATCGGCGCCGCGAACGACAACTATGAGCCGGGCACGTTCACGACGTTCATCGGCTACGAATGGTCGTCCGCACCGGGCGGTAAGAATCTGCATCGCAACGTGATCTTCAATGCCGACCATGCGCCCCCGCCGTTCACGGCCGACCATTCCGACAAACCGGAGGATCTTTGGTCGTTTCTCGAGAGCGTGCGCCAGCAAGGGATCGATGTGATCGCGATTCCCCACAATGGCAATGCCTCCGGCGGTCTGATGTACGACTGGAACGACAGCGCCGGCAAGCCCATTGACGAGGCATACGCCCAACGCCGAGCTACGAACGAGCCGCTGACCGAGATCGTGCAGATCAAAGGGCAGTCGGACACGCTGCCGGTGTTGTCGCCGAACGATGAATTCGCGAGCTTCGAGATCTTCGATCATCTGCTCGGGCCGGCGATGGTGCCGAGTGAGCCGCACGGAAGCTACGTTCGCGAGGCGTTCGGGCGGGGTCTGATCATTCAGTCAAAGGTCGGAGCCAATCCATTCAAGTACGGCCTGGTGGCGGGGTCCGACATTCACAACGCGTTGAGCACGAGCAATGAGAGTGCCTCCGCCGGAGGGCAGTTCGGCATCGATCCGAGCTCCATGCTGCCGCGGGGCGACGTTGCCAAGCGGGCGCTGGGCATTCTCATGCCGACCGTGTCAAGTGAGGCAGGTACGGCGCTCGCGAAAACCAACGCGCAACGCATCGCCGTGCTCGAGCGCAGCTCGGGTGGACTGACCGGCGTCTGGGCCGAGGAGAATACGCGCGACGCGATTTTTGCCGCACTGAAGCGAAAGGAGACGTTCGCGACCTCGGGAACCCGCATTCGCGTGCGCATGTTTGGCGGCTGGGATTTCAGTCCCGCACTCACCAAAGCGCGCAACTGGGTTGAGCAAGCGTACGCGCGAGGTGTGCCGATGGGCGGTGATCTGCCCGTCCGTCCCAAAGATGCGAGCGCGCCGTCGTTCATCCTTCAGGCGCTCAAGGACCCGGAAGGTGCGAACCTCGATCGCGTTCAGATCATCAAGGTCTGGCTCGAGGGATCAGAGTATCGTGAAAAGATTTTCGACGCGGCGCCGTCAGGGAAGCATCCGCCCGGAGTGGCCGTGCTCACGACAATCTGGCGCGACCCGGCGTTCGACCCATCACAGGCTGCTGTGTACTACGCGCGCGTGTTGGAAACTCCAACGCCGCGCTGGAGTACATTGCTTGCAAACAAGAACGAGCTGCCAGTTCCGCCCGAGCGTCCGTCCACGATTCGAGAGCGCGCCTGGTCCTCGCCTATTTGGTACACACCGGCTCCTCGAGTGGTGCGCGCACCGTGAAGGACCCAAACATCTCACGCCGCACTCTGCTTACAACGGGCGCAGCAGTCGCTCTTGCGGCATTCGGCGGCACGGCGCGCGCGGGCACCGGGCCGACGTCACGCCGCAAACCGAACATTCTTTGGATCGTCAGCGAAGACAACAATCCGTTCATCGGCGCGTACGGCGATCCGCTTGCACACACGCCTGTGCTCGACGGCCTCGCGGCAGCGGGGATCCGTTATGCGAACGTCTTCTGTAACGCGCCGGTATGCGCGCCCTCGCGATTCGGAGTCATCACCGGAATGTATCCGGAGAGCTGCGCGCCCGCGCAGCACATGCGAGCCGTCGGCCCGGTTCCCGGATTCCTGCACGGCTTCCCGAAGTATCTGCGTCAGGCAGGCTATTACTGCACGAACAACAGCAAGACGGACTACAACGCCGCCCTCGACGAGAAGGAGATGTGGGACGAGTCCAGCAATAAGGCGCATTGGCGCGACCGACCGGAAGGCGCGCCGTTCTTTGCAGTGTTCAATATCATGACGACACACGAGTCCCGGACCTTCCGACGGACCGAGGGTCGAGTGCGTCCGCAGGAGGTCCGCGTGCCGGCCTACTTGCCCGACACGCCGGAGGTGCGCGCGGACATCGCAAGCTACTACAACCTGATGGAGGTCATGGATGGCGAAGTGGGCGCGCGGCTCGCCGAGCTGGCCGCGGCCGGGCTCGCGGACGACACCATTGTCTTCTACTACTCCGATAACGGCGGAGTGCTGCCGCGCTCGAAACGCTATTGCTATGACGAAGGCCTGCGTACGGCGCTGATTGTTCGCGTGCCGTCGGCGTGGTCGCATCTCGCATCCGGTCCGCCCGGCTCGACGGTGACTTCTCCGGTGAGCTTCATCGATCTCGCACCAACGGTGCTCACGCTCGCCGGACTCACCCCGCCGCGCTACATGCAAGGAAGTCCCCTGCTCGGCGCAAGGCGCGCAGCGAAGCAGTATGCGTTCGGCATGCGCAATCGCATGGATGAGCGGTACGACATGATGCGCACCGTCACCGACGGGCGCTATCGGTACATTCGCAATTACGCGCCGCACCGGATCTACGCACAGCACGAAGCATTCGAGTGGCAAATGGATTCGTATCGTTCGTGGGAGGCCGAGCATCTCGGCGGACGACTGACTCCCGTGCAGGAGCGGTTCTGGCAGGAGAAACCCGCCGAGGAGCTTTACGACGTAGGCGCCGATCCGGATCAGATTACGAATCTGATCGATGCGCCGGAGCATCGGCGGCGCGTCGCAGTCCTGCGCCGCGCGCTCGATGCGCACCTGCTTGCCATTCATGACAACGGCTTCATTCCCGAGAGCTCGCGGCTCGAAGGTTACGAGCCAAGTCGCGCGCCCGGCGCCTATCCTTTGGCACGCGTGATGAAGCTCGCAGACCGTGCGATTCGGCGCGACACACGGAATGTTTCTGACTTCGTGCGGTTGCTAGCCGATGAGAACGAAGTGATCCGCTATTGGGCTGCGCAAGGTCTGCTGATGTTGAAATCAGCAGCCGCGCCTGCCGTCGCGGCACTGGAAAAATGCCTTGCACAAGACACTTCGCATCCCGTACGCATCGTTGCAGCGGAAACGCTGGCGCTGCTCGGCTCGCTCGATAGCTCCCTGAAGTACCTGATCGGGATGTTGGAAGCAGACGTCGACGCGCGCCTGCGCTTGCAGTCCCTTAATGCGCTCACTTTCATGGGCTCAGCAGCTCGTCCGGCGCTCCCCGCCATCGAACGGGCGGTCGAGCATGAGGTCCATGACGCATACATGCACAACTACATCCACGATGCTGGACGGTATCTCAGTCTCATGTTGAACGGAAAATATGAGCCAACCTCACGCATCTATCAGGGCCCGGCGGCGCGTGACGGATGAACACTCAGGGTATGCGGCATCTAGCTGGCGGTGAATTCACGATGGGCTCGGAGCGCTTCTATCCGGAAGAGCGGCCGCGCCGGCGTGTGAGTGTCGCTGCGTTCTGGATCGACGAGACGCCGGTGACAAATCGGGACTTCGCCGCGTTCGTTGCCGCGACCGGGTATCGCACGTTCGCTGAAGTTGCTCCAAATCCCGCAGATTATCCAGGCCTGCCACCGGAGTTGGCGCGCGCTGGCTCGCTCGTCTTCGAGCGGCCGCGCGGGCCGGTGGATCTGAACGATTTTCGGCAGTGGTGGAAATTTCGGTTCGGCGCGAAGTGGTCGGAGCCGCTCGGCGCGGGCAGCTCGATCGCTGAGCTGCTGGATCATCCGGTCGTTCATATCGCATACGCGGACGCCGAGGCCTACGCGAAGTGGGCGGGCAAGGAGCTGCCGACCGAAGCGGAGTGGGAATACGCCGCGCGCGGCGGGCTGCAAGGTATCGAGTTCGCCTGGGGGAACGAGCTTGCCCCGGATGGTCAGATGCTCGCGAACTTCTGGCAGGGCGAATTTCCCTGGGACAATCGCCTGCTCGACGGTTGGGAGCGAACTTCGCCTGTGCGCGTCTTTCCGCCCAATGGTTTCGGGCTGTTCGACATGATCGGCAACGTGTGGGAGTGGACCACCGACTGGTATACGACCGGAGGCGCGCTTCTGAAGGGAAGTTGTTGCACGCCGTCCAACCCGCTCGGCGGCCGCGAGTGCGAGAGTTATGACCCCTGCACACCGGCTGTGAAGATCGGCCGCAAGGTGCTGAAGGGCGGCTCGCATCTGTGCGCACCCAATTACTGCCAGCGCTATCGTCCCGCCGCCCGCTATCCGCAGCCGATCGACACCTCGACGAGCCACGTCGGGTTCCGTTGCATCATTCGCGAAAGGTCAGCGCAATGAATCCAATGTTGCATGCTGTGCGCGCCGCGGCAGTTGCTGTCGTCCTTGCATCCGCTCCCCTCGGGGCACGCGCGGCCACAGAAGCCAAGCCGTACAATATCGTCTTCGTGCTCGTCGATGATCTGCGCTTCGACACGATGGGCTTTCTCACGCCTGGTCTGCAGACGCCGAACATCGACTTCCTCGCCCGGAACGGTGTGTACTTTCCGAACGCGGTTGTCTGTTCGTCGCTGTGCTCGCCGAGCCGGGCCACCATTCTGACGGGTATGACGACCCGCAATCACGGCGTTGTCGACAACAACAATTCCTCCGAGAAGGGATTGGAGTTCTTCCCGCAATACCTGCGCGAGGCGGGCTATCAAACTGCGTTCGTCGGCAAGTGGCACATGGGCGAGGCGTCGGACGCGCCGCGGCCGGGTTTCGACTACTGGGTCAGCTTTCGCGGGCAGGGAAGCTACTTCCCGACGGATGGCCTCTTGCCGCAGCAAGTCGCGGCGGGCGCGCGCCAGATGCTCAACGTGAATGGCCAGGAAGTGCCGCAGAAGGGCTACATCACCGATGAGCTCACCGATTACGCAATGCAGTGGCTGGAGCACGGCCGCGATGCCACCAAGCCATTTTTCCTCTACCTCTCGCACAAGGCCGTGCATTCGGAGGCGAAACCACCCCAGCGTTACGAGCTCCAGTATGCCGATCTCGACATCAAGCTGCCGGTGAGCATGGCCAACACGGAGGAGAACAATCGCGGCAAGCCGATGTGGGTCCGCAATCAGCGCAACAGTTGGCATGGCGCCGATTTCTTTTACCACGGCAATCAGTCGCTGAAAGAATATGTACGGCAGTACTACCGCACGCTGAGCCCGGTCGACGACAGCCTGGGTCGAATTCTCGCCTACTTGCGCGTCAACAAGTTGGAAGATCGGACGCTCATCGTGTTCTACAGCGACAACGGCTTCCTGATCGGCGATCACGGGCTCATCGACAAGCGCAACGCCTACGAGCCGTCGGTGCGCGTACCGATGGTGGCGTATGCGCCTGGACTGTTGCCGAAGGGCGTCGTGAATCCGGTGCGCGTGCGCAATCTCGATCTGGCGCCGACGTTTCTCGATGTAGCGCACGTTCCGCAACCGAAGCAGTTCGAAGGGCGAAGCGTGCTGCCCGTGGCGAGCGGCAAGGTCTCGCCGGCGCAGTGGAACGAGCCTGACTTCATCTACGAGTACTACTGGGAGTGGACTTTTCCGCATACGCCAACGACGTTCGCGATCGAGCGGGGGCGGCTGAAGTACATCCAGTATCACGGCGTGTGGGACATCGAGGAACTGTATGACCTCGAGAAGGACCCGCAGGAGATGCATAACCTCATCAATGACCCGGCGTATCGGCGCATGAAGATTGACTTGCGCCATCGTTTGTACGGGGCCCTCGCCAATCGCGATGAAAAGCATGTTATTCCCTACACCGAGCGCGTGGGACCGGGCGTTGTCTTTCGCGACGTGAAGGGGGCGAAGGCAGCCGAGTTTCCACCGGAATGGCTGCGCCCACCAAATGCGCCGGACGCCGCGCGCGGGCTTCGTCCGGAGACGCCCGATTGAGACAGGCCAATTGAGACAGGCCAGTTGAGACAGGCCAGTTGAGACAGGAAATAGCGATGCGATTTTCGTTGATTGCGATGGTGCTGCTGCCGGTAGCCGCCGCTGCTGCGAGCACGCCAACTCACGACGAAGGTGTGGAACAACGTATCGAGTCGATCCTTTCTCGCATGACGATCGAAGAGAAGATCGACATGCTAGGTGGAGTGCGAGGCTCCGATGTCCCGGGCGTGCCCCGACTCGGCGTGCCTTCGATGGCAACGGCCGATGGCCCATTCGGTGTGCGCCACGGCTCGCGCAGCAACGTGATGGCGGGCGGCATCGCGCTCGCGGCGACCTGGAACACGGCATTGGCCGAACAGGTCGGGCGGGAAGTGGGACGAGACGCGCGCGCACGCGGCGTGCATTTCCTGATCTCGCCCGGCACAAACATTTATCGCTCGCCGCTCAACGGGCGTAATTTCGAGTATCTCGGCGAGGATCCGTGGCTCGCTTCGCGGGTCGTGGTGAGCTTCGTGGTCGGCGTGCAGAGTCAGGGCGTGGCTGCCACCGTGAAACACTACGTGGCGAACGATTCGGAGTTCGCCCGTCATACACTGGACGCGCACATCGACGAGCGCACCCTGCGTGAGATCTACTTACCGCCTTTCGAGGCCGCAGTTCGCGATGCTCGCGTGGGAGCAGTCATGAGCTCGTACAATCTCGTGAACGGCGAGCACATGACGCAAAACGGCCACTTGAACCTGGAAGTTCTCAAGCGAGAATGGCGGTTCGATGGCGTGTTGATGTCCGATTGGGACGCCACCTATGACACGCTTGCGGCGGCGAACGGCGGGTTGGACCTCGAAATGCCCTCGGGCAAGCATTTCAACCGCGCGACGCTGTTGCCGCTGGTCGAAGCGGGCAAGGTCTCGCGGGCGACGATTGACGACAAGGTGCGTAGGATCCTACGAACGTTGGCGCGTTTCGAGTGGCTCGATCGGCCGCAACTCGACTCATCGATTCCGGTACTGAATACACAAGGCCGCGCAGCGGCCTTGCAGACGGCGCGTGAGGGCATCGTGCTGTTGAAGAACGAGCGGGGTGTGCTGCCTCTCGACGTGTCACGCGTGAAGCGCATCGCGGTGATTGGTCCTGACGCGTACCCGGCCGTGCCTCATGGGGGCGGCAGCGTTACCGTCGCTCCGTTTCATGCCGTGAGTTTTCTCGAGGGGATCAGTGCTCGCGGAGGCCCGACGAGCGTTGTGCAGTATGCGCGCGGTATTCCTGAGCTGCGGCGTGTGGCGCGAGCCACGGTTTTCGAGACCGCCGCGAGCGCCGGCGAAGCCGGTGTTACGGTTGAGCAGTTCGACAATGCCGAGCTTGCCGGCAAGCCTGTGACCACGACGCTTGCGAAGTACATCGATCAGGGTACGCCGCTCGATCTCATACCGTTGGCGCTCGGCGAGTTCGAGCCGAGCCGGGCGGACCTGCGGCCGCAATCGATACGTTGGACGGGCTTTCACAAGCCAGCGCGCGCTGGCGCGCAAGATGTCTTTGTGCAAGGTGGTGGGTTCGGACGCAAGGTCGGCTATCGTGTCTATGTGGACGATCGGCTGGTGCTCGATCGCTGGGATCTCAAGAAGGCCGCGTTGGAGACGACGCGTGTTGATATGGATACATCGGCGCACAAGGTGGTGCTGGAGTATCACTGCCAGCCGGCTGCGATCGACGGTGGGGCGCCGTTCGCCCGTCTCGGTATTCTGCCGCGAGACGCATGGGTGGACACGTCAGCGTTGGAGCTTGCTGCCAAAGCCGATGTCGTCGTGCTCGCCGCAGGGTTTGATGCCACCACCGAGACCGAGGGTTGGGATCGCACATTCACGTTGCCTCCCGGTCAGGATGAGCTGATCGAGGCCGTCGTGGCACGCAATCCCAATACAGTTGTCCTGTTGACTTCAGGTGGGGGCACTGACATGAGCCGCTGGCTCGAGCGCACTCCCGCTGTGTTGCAGACCTGGTATCTCGGCCAGGAGGGCGGCACAGCCCTTGCGGAGGTTCTGTTTGGCGACGTGAACCCATCCGGACATCTGCCTGCAACATTCGAGCGGCGTTGGGAGGACAATCCTGTCCATGACAGCTACTACCCACAACCCGGAACCGTGCGTGCGGACTATCGGGAAGGCATTTTCGTAGGCTACCGAGGCTATGAGACGAAGGATACGAAGCCGCTGTTTGCGTTCGGGCACGGGCTGTCGTACACACGGTTCAAGTACGGGGCGCCGACCATCACGCCGATGTCTGGCGAAGAGGGGCAATACGTCGTCGAGTTCGACGTCACGAATATTGGCGAGCGGGCGGGTGCGACTGTCGCGCAGGTGTACGTAAGCCCACCTCCGGGCGGAGTACCGCGTCCGAGCAAGGAGCTCAAGGGTTTTTCCAAAGTACTGCTACAACCGGGAAAGACGCAGCGAGTATCAATCCCGCTCGGGGCGCGATCGTTTGCGTACTACGACGTCAAGCGTAAGCACTGGCGCGCCGATCCAGGCCTCTATCGCGTGCAGATTGGGGACTCGAGCGACCACGCAGATCTCATCACAAACGTGACACTCCGTCGCTCGCTCCGAGCGCAGTGAGATCTGTCGGGGTGGCTGGCGACCGCAGGTCTAGCGCGCGCTGGGCGCAGGCTCAAGGTTCTGACGCAGGACCTGCGCCGCGGCGCACACGGCGCCGATGAGCCCCGCTCGATCGCCAAGCCGGCTGGGTGCAATGGCGATGGGTCGAGAGAAGAGAGCGGGAAGGGCCCGTCGGACCCGCTCATACAGCTCCGGACGCACGCCGATGCTTCCCCCGAACACGATTAGCTCCAGATCGAGGAGTGATTGCAGTGTCGCTACGGCAAGGGCAACCCAGCGCGCCGTCGTGTCGAGGACCAACGCTGCCACTTGGTCTCCTTCCTCGATGAGCCTGAAAATGTCACGTACCGTGACGGCCGCGGTTCCACCTAGGCGGCGGTACCGATCCACGATGGCGAGAGAGCCCACCTCGAGCTCGAATGCGTCGGTGGCAGAGGGGATCGGTGAAGTCGGGTCGTGCCCGATTGGCAGGTCCGAGATTTCCCCCGCGGCGCCGCGCGCGCCGCGAAACAACTTGTCGTTGATGAGCAGGCCGAGCCCCGTGCCGGTTCCGAGCGACAAGAACGCCGCGTTACGGCACTGGCTGGCGCACCCGAGTGCCTGCTCGCCGAGCATCGCGAGATTCACGTCATTCTCGATCGCAACGTCCGGCCCGAAGCGGTCGCGCAGATAGCCGAGGATATCGAAGTCCTCCAGTCCCGTGATGTTTGGAGTCTGGGAAACACGGCCTGTGCGAGGATCGATCGCTCCAGGAACTCCCACCATGACATGACGCGCCCGCGTGACTTCGATGCCGGCGGCTTGCGCCAACTTGTCGGCGCAGGCGGCGATCTGTTCGGCCACGTATACGGCTCCTCGCCGGTCCGTGGGCTCGGTCAATTCCGCCACGATCCGGCCGCGCGCATCGGCCATGGCTGCGGCGAGCTTCGTGCCGCCAAGGTCCGCCGCAAAACAATAGGCAGTTTCGCGCATCATTGACGTGCGCTACGGGGCGGGGGAAGAGGCAGAGCCGCCGCGAGCTCCGCGACCCCGAAGAATTCATCATGGAGACGGCGCAAGCCTACGGACAAGGCGCCCACGACGCCTGCTCGATGGCCGAGCGTGCTGGTGCGAATCTCCACCTGCCGCGGCGCGAGCTGCAACAGCACGCGCGCGACCTTGTCCGCAAAGTCCGGACGCGCCCCGACCGAGCCACCCAGAACGAGCAGTTGCGGATCGACTGTTGCGATGACCGTCGCGGCCGCAAGGCCAGTCAGCCGCGCCGTTTCGTCGACCACGCCCGCGGCAAGCGGGTCGCCCGCCTCCGCTCGTTCAAACACCTGTCTGACCGAATCGATGTCAGAACCGCCGGCCTCCCGGTATCGGCGCAGGACACCCGCGGCGCCAACCTGGTACTCGAGACAGCCCTGCAGGCGGGACTCGGCTTGCAGCGGATCGCCACCGATCGGTAGATACCCGATCTCACCGGCGGCACCGTTCTCGCCGCGAACGAGCTGGCCGTTGACATAAAGTCCCAGTCCCACGCCTGAACCGAGGGCGAGGAAGGCCACGTTGGCGACGTTTTGCGCGCAGCCATGCCATATTTCCCCGAGCAGCGCGAGATTGATGTCATTTTCAAACACGACGGGACTGCCGAGTTTCTCACCCAGCAGGCCCACGACATTGAGATGACCCAGGCCGGTAATGTTGGGAGCCATGTCGATGGCGCCGCTCTTGGGGTTAACCACCCCGGGAGCGGCCAGCACGATGGAACGAATTCGGCTCGGGTGTGTGTGATTGTCACGCGCCAGACGGTCCGAGAGCCGGGCGATCTGGTCAAGCGCCCATGCTCCGCCGCGGCTGTCGGTGGGTTCGTCGGCCTCGGCGAGGACTCTGCCAGCAATATCCGCGAGGGCGACTGTCAATCGTCGGGCTCCCAGGTCGATGCCGAGCACGTGACCGCCTTCCGGGCTCAATTCGTACAACACGGCGGTCCGTCCGACATTGCCGCTCGTTCGTCCGACCTGGTGAACCAGCCCCTGCTGCTCGAAGGCGTCGATGACTTCCGACATCGTCTGTTTC
>Ga0207710_10000214_pt1 | contig 51172 bp, 34 predicted proteins | sample KBSS24metaG_FD_184400 | JGI IMG/M metagenome (GOLD analysis project Ga0207710, IMG submission 184400) | Switchgrass rhizosphere microbial communities from Kellogg Biological Station, Michigan, USA - KBS S2-4 metaG (SPAdes) (version 2) | ecosystem: Host-associated > Plants > Roots > Rhizosphere...
CAGGCTGGGGACGTAGCGGCGCAGCAGGTCGGCGGCGGCCAGGATCTCCATCGTCGGGACGTCGCCGATGCCGGCCAGCACGACGTCCGGGTCGCGGGCCAGACCCGCCTCGGTGCCGGCCCAGTCCCAGACCGACCCGCCCCGGGCCGCGTGCTCGGCCGCCTCGTCCGGGGTGAGGTACTGGAGGTGCGGCTGCTTGTCGGCCACGATCAGGTTGACGTGGTCGCGGCTGCGCAGGCAGTGGTCGGACACGGCCAGCAGGCTGTTGGCGTCCGGCGGCAGCCAGATCCGGGCCACGCCGGGCGAGAGCGGTACCACCGTGTCGATCAGACCCGGTCCCTGGTGGGAGAAGCCGTTGTGGTCGTTGCGCCAGCAGGTGCTGGTGAGCAGGACGTTCAGGCTGGGAACCGGAGCGCGCCAGTCCAGCCGGGACGCCTCCTGCAGCCACTTGGTGTGCTGGATCAGCATCGACGCCGACACCATGGCGAACGCCTCGTAGGTCGCGAACAGGCCGTGGCGGCCGGTGAGGGTGTAGCCCTCCAGCCAGCCCTCACACAGGTGCTCGGACAGGACCTCCATCACCCGGCCGCCCGGTGAGACCCGATCGTCGCGCGGGTCACTCGGAGCGACCAGGCAGCGGTCGGACGCGTCCAGGATCGCGCCGAGCCGGTTGCTGGCCAGCTCGTCCGGGCTGAACACCCGGAACGTCGTCGGATTGTCCCGGTAGACGTCGGCCAGCAGCTCACCGAGCGGGCGGGTTGTCTCATGGACGAGGCTGCCCCGCGTGGCCGGGTTGACGTCGAGGGCGTAGCGGCGCCACTCGCGCAGCCGCAGCGGCCGGGTCCGCCAGCCGCCGTTGGCATAGCTCGACGCTCCGAGGCGGGACTGGCCGAGCGGCGCGAGCGCGGCCAGATCGGCCACCAGCTGGCCGTGGGCGTCGAACAGGTCCTCCGGCCGGTAGGAACGCAGCCAGGCCTCGAGCTGAGCCAGGTGGGCCGGGTTGTCCCGGACGGCGGCCAGCGGGACCTGATGGGCGCGGAAGGTGCCCTCGACCTGGACGCCGTCCACCGTGTGCGGGCCGGTCCAGCCCTTGGGTGTGCGCAGGACGATCATCGGCCAGACCGGCGCGTCGGTGACGGTCGCGCCCGGCGCCCGGGCCGCCGCCTGGATCTCACGGATACGGGTGTAGGCCGCCGTCAGCGCGTCGTGGAAGGCGCGGTGCACGGTCGGGACGTCGTCGCCCTCGATCCAGAGGACGTCGTAGCCGTGGCCGTTGAACAGGCTGGTCACCCGCTCGCGGGAGCGCCGGCCCAGCACGGTCGGATTGGCGATCTTGTACTCGTTGAGGTTGAGGATCGGCAGGACGGCGCCGTCGCGGGCCGGGTTGAGGAAGTCGATGCCCTTCCAGCTGCCCTCCAGCGGGCCGGTCTCGGCCTCACCGTCGCCGACCACCGCCGCGACCAGCAGGTCCGGGTTGTCAAAGGCGGCGCCGAAGGCATGGACGAGGGCGTAGCCGAGCTCGCCGCCCTCGTGGATCGAGCCGGGGGTGGGCACGCTGACATGGCTGGGGATGCCGCCGGGCGTGGAGAAGCGGCGCACCAGCCGGGTCAGGCCGGCCTCGTCCGGGGAGACGCTCGGGTAGATCTCCGAGTAGGTCCCCTCCAGGTAGGTGTTGGCGACCAGCGCCGGGCCGCCGTGGCCGGGGCCGGCGACGTAGAGGACATCCTGGCCGGTCAGGCGGACGAGCCGGTTGAGGTGCACGTAGATCAGGTTGAGCGCCGGCGAGGTGCCCCAGTGGCCGAGCAGACGCGGCTTGATGTCGTCCCGGCTCAACGGCCGGCGCAGCAGCGGGTTGTCCTTCAGGTAGATCTGGGCGGCGGTCAGGTAGTTCGCCGCGTTCCAGTAGGCGATCATCCGCTCGAGCGTGGAGTCGTCGAGCTCGACGAGCGCGTCGGGATCACCCAGCGGGTCCGGATCGCCGAGCGGGTCGGGGGCGGCGGTGACGGTCACAAGCGGTCCCTTCGCGTGCTGGGCGGTGTGGTTCTGGCGGTACGGTTCTGGCGGTACGGTTCTGGCAGTGTCGGTTACTGGGTGCGATCGTCCCAGCCGGCTCAGTCGAGGCGCGGCTCCCAGTACCAGCCGGCGACCGCCTCCAGGGCGGCCTCGCGGTCCGGCGGAAGATCGTGCTCGAGGTGGGCCAGGCGTTGCTCGGCGATCCACGCGGCCAGCGGGAAACCGTCGCCGGTCCGGTAACCGTCCGGTAACCGAGTGGTGCCATGGGACCGGGCGTGGTCGGTTAGCGAGGCCAGGCCCCGGGCGAACTCGGCGGTGTCGGCCCGTTCGGCCTCGGGTGTGGGGCGGCCGACGGCCCGCTCGAGCCGGCGGTCCCGGCGGACGCTCTGAAGCCAGCCAGCCCTCGAGTGAGCGCCAGGTGGACCGTCAGCGGGTGGCACAGTCACAGGATTCACCTCCGGCCGCCGGTCAGGCGACGGTGAGGATGTCGGCCAGCGCGCGTCGGGGGGTGGGTCGCAGCGGCTCGGCGCCAGGCGTGGGGAACCCGACCCGCAGGATCATCTGGACGTCGCCGGGGATGTTCAGCATCTGGCGCATGAGGACGCGGTCGGCGTCGATGTCCACCGGCTGGCCCAGCGGGGAGGCGGCGGCCCCGTGCGCGGTGACGGCCAGCAGGACCCGGGCCAGCGCCTGACCGGCGATGAGCTGGTCGACTGGCCGGTCCGAGCTGGTGCCGAGCAGGACGACGTCGGGCCGCTCGACGCCGGCGCCGGCCGAGCTCAGGCCGGCCGCGCCGGGCGCGCTCGCGCCGTCCGCACCTGCCGCGCCGTCCGCCGGCCCGCTCGCGAGGACGTCGAAGTCGCGCGGCGGGAACTCGCTGGCCCGGTTCGGGTTGGCGGCGACCACGGCGTGGCGCGGGATGCCGTCGTCGGCGGTGCTGCCGGGACCGCTGGCCGGGCGGCTCCAGGCCTCGAGCTCGGCCTGGTAGGCCGGGTCGATGTGCTCGGCCCAGTCGGCCCGCGCGGTCAGGACGGAGGCGTTGATCCGCTGGTCGACGTGGTGCAGCGACATCAGCCAGGCCCCCTCGGCCTCGGCGGCCCGCCGCAGCTCGGTCAGGACGTCGTCCCCCAGCGGGCGCGGCTCGAACGGGCGCCGGTCGGTGTGCCGGAGCTCGACGGCGGCCAGCAGCGCCGCCTCCAGCGGCTCGAACGGGCGGCGGTGGGTGACGGTCAGCCGGGCCAGCGGGACGCGGCCGGCCAGGTCGAGGTCCCGCTGGTCGTGGCCGGGGCCGTCGGGCAGGAGGACGACCGTCGGGTCCAGCCCGTGGGCACGCAGCGCGAGCCGGGCGTGGAACAGCGCCGCCCCGCAGCTGACCAGAAGCTGCCGTCCAGCCGGGTCGACCACGCCGAGCAGCCGGTCCGGTTCGGCGTGCAGGGTAAGAGCCCGCCCGTCGAAGCGCCAGTGCCAGGGCTGGGTGTTGTGGATGGACGGGGCCAGCCGGGCGGTGGCCACGGCCTGCTCGACGAGCTCTCGGGTGAGTGCCTCGGTGTCAGGGGTTGCAATGTTGGCCGCCATGATCGCTGGCCCTTCCTCTCATGCCCGCGTCGGTTCGATGCCCGCGTCGGTTATGCCCGCGTCGGTGCCCGCTGTGGGCCTGACATCACTGACGGTAGGTCGGCGGGAGGGGCCGCGCGGGATCGCCGACGGCCCGTCGTGGCCCGTCCTTCGGCGCGGCGACGGGGGCCGAAAGACCTGTCTGGGGTCGCGAAGACACGACCGGCGCGGCGGCCGCGCCGGTGATCAACACGCCCACCGACTGACCGGCCCGGCCGCGGCCGTTCGGCCCTGACGCCACCGGCAGCCACCAGCAGCGGCTGGACACCGTGCCGGCCCCGCCGGAGCGGGTAGGGGACTTCTGACCCCTGCCCGGGGTGCGCCCGGCCCGGGCCCGGGCGCCGAAGCACTCTCGATCGCCGGTCGCCATGGCGCGAACCTGGGATCCGCCAGCAAGAAGGCGCCGGACGACGTGGAAGGGGCGGACGATGAGCGGCACCGACGTGGACGAGGGCGCGGTCGGGCGCGAGGGCCAGACCGGGGCCGGGCTCGTGGGTGAGAACGCCGGGTCCCGGCCCGGGACCGGGTTCGGGACCGGGTTCGGCGACGGTGGCCGAACCGGTGTCATCGTGGTCGGCGTCGACGGCTCGCCCGATTCGGACGAGGCACTGCGCTGGGCCGTCCGGGAGGCCGCGGCCCGCTCGGCGCTGGGCGCCGGCGGTGGCGGCACCGGCGAGCACGGCGAGCACGGCGGATATGGCGAGCATGGCGGGAACGACGAGCATGGCGGGAACGGCGAGCATGGCGGGAACGGCGCTGGCCCGGTGACGGTCACGGTGACGGCGCTCATGTCCGAGGCGCCCGGCTCCTGCCCGGGCGCGGTCACGGCCGACGCCGCGCTACCTGATGTACGCGGGGTCGACGCGGCGGCCGAACACGCGCTGGTCGCGGCCGTCCGACGCGCCCGGGACCCGCTCTCGCCCGTTCCGGTCGTCGAACGGCTGGTCACCGACAGCGCCCAGACCGCCCTGCTGGCGGCGGCCGAGCACGCCGACCTGCTGGTCGTCGGCCTGCACGGGCAGAGCCGTCGCCACCGCTTCGTGCTGGGCTCGGTCTCGGCCGACTGCCTGCACGCGGCGACGGTCCCGGTGGTCGTGGCGCGGGCCGGGTATCGAGCCCATCCTGGCGGGCCGATCGTGGTCGGCGTGGACGGCTCGCCGGAGTCGGTCGAGGCGTTGCGCTGGGCGGCGGGCGAGGCCCGGGCCCACCGGGCACCGCTGCGGGTGGTGCACGCCTGGAACCCGGTCCCGTTCGCCTATCCCGGCGTCTACACCGGCATCGAGCCCGACACGATGGAGAAGGCGGCCGAGGCGGTGCTGGACGACGTCCTCCAGGCGGCCCTGCCCGGGTCGGCTCTGGCCGGGACGGACGGGCCGGCGGTGGAGCGGCTGCTCGTGCCGGGCGGGCCGAGCGCCGCGTTGCTGGCCGCGGCGGACGGCGCAAGCCTGCTGGTGGTCGGCTCGCGGGGGCGGGGCGGCTTCGCCGAGCTGCTGCTCGGCTCCACGTCGCACCAGTGCGTCCATCACGCGCCGTGCCCGGTGGCGGTCGTTCGCGGGCGCTGACGCCGTTCGCGAGCGCTGACACCGTTCGCGGGCGCTGACACCGTTCGCGGGCGCTGACACCGTTCGCGGCCGTCCCAGTCCGGGCGTCCAGCCCCAGGACGCCCGGAGGCGGCGGTGTGTGGGCCGGGGGGCCACTGCCACGCACCCCGACCGCCGTCCCCGCCGTCCGGCCGTTCCCGCCGGACGTCCGTCCCCGCCGGACCGGAGGCGCGGCCAGCCCAGGCCGCGGTCGTCCGAGCCGATCCCGACGCCGCGCTGCGCGGGCTCGACGAGCCGGGAACGGCAGGGGGACCCGGCGGCGCCGTCCCTGATCGACCGAATCCTCACCGATGGCGTGGGCTCGTTCGCCGATCCGGTACCCGGCTGGGACCTGCCCGCCTACGTCGGGGCGGCGCTGACCAGCGGCTGGCCTGAGGCGTTGCGGGCGCCCACCGACCGGGCCCGGGACCGATGGCTGGCCAGCTTCGTCGATCATCTGGTGACCAGAGAGGTCCCGACCCTCGGCATCGGGCGGGACCCGTTGCGGATGCGCCGGTATCTCCAGGTCCTCGCGGCCAACACTGCCGGGGCGCCGACGCACAAGCTCCTCTATGACGCCGCGGCCATCGGGCGAGCGGCCGCCGTCGGCTACGACGATCTCCTGGAATCCCTGATGATCACACAGCGGATACCGGGCTGGGCCGGCAGCCGGATCGACCGGGCGATGCGGCTACCCAAGCGGTACCTCGTCGACCCCGGTCTCCTGCGCCCGCTGCTGCGCGTCGACGCCCGCCGGGTCCTGCGTGACGGCGACCTGCTCGGACGCCTCCTCGACACGTTCGTCGCCACCCAGCTGCGGGCCGAGTGCGCCGTGAGCGTCGTCGGGGCCGATCTGTTCCACCTGCGTGACGCGGGCGGCCGGCATGAGATCGATCTGCTCGTCGAGGCCAGGGACGGCTCGATAGTCGCCCTCGAGATCAAGGCGACGGCGGCACCGTCACCCGACGACGCCCGCCACCTGGAGTGGCTGCGCGAGCGCGTCGGCTCGCGGTCCGCCGCGGGCCTCGTCGTCCACACGGGGCCGCGGGTTTTCCGCCTGGGCGAGCGGATCGCCGCCGTCCCGATCGCCAGCCTCTGGTCCTCGCCGCCAATCTGATCGCCGGCCCGCCCGGCCCGGCCAGGCCAGGCCAGGCCCGGCCCGGAATACTGGTTTCGACGCACGACTCCTGGCGTCGGCCCGCGCGCGGAAAAGATTTGTTCCGGACGACTGACCTCCAGTTGGCCGTTTACCAACGCTAGCTGGGGGACAACACCCCCGCTCTGGTTTCCCTTGCCTATACGGGTACCGTAGGCGGCCGTTTTGTCGGCCAGTTTGAATACCAGGGGGACTGCACTGTGCGACTTCTCGGGAATGTGAGGCACCGGGGGAATCAGCCGAGCCCGGCGGGAGCGCGGTTCGGGAAAGCACGCTACGCGAAAGGTGCTGTCGCGGCCGGCGCGCTGGCGCTGCTGAGCCTGGGCGCCGCCGGGTGCGGCCCGGACGGGGCGGCCGCCGCCAGCTCCACCGCCCCGGTCACCGCGACCGCGAGCGCGACCGGCTCGGCGTCGAGTTCGGCGTCGCCCGTCGCCCTCGCTCCGGGTTCGTCGACGACGACCGTCCCCGCCGCGGTGGCTCCGGCGACGACGGCCCAGGCGGCGGCCGCGCTCGCCGCGCCGCCCCCGACGACCCCGGCGGCTGCCCGACGGCAGCCGACCGCCGCTCCCCCGGCCGGCGGGCCGCCGGCCAACCAGGCGCCGGCCAACCAGGCGCCGACTTCGGCTTCGGGCTGCCATCCGCTGACCAACGGCGGCAACTGCTACGAGCCAGGCGAGTACTGCCGGAAGGCGGATCACGGCGCCAGCGGTGTTGCCGGTGACGGCAGGGCCATCAGCTGCGAGGACAACAACGGCTGGCGCTGGGAGGCCGCGTAGGGCATGTAGCCGCTCCCCGCGCGCCGGCACCGGCGCGCGGGGAGCGGCTACTCCAACGCGATGTCGTGGCCGGGTCCGCGCTCACTGTCGGGGCGTGGGCCGAAGTAGCGACGATCGCTCTCGTCGATCGTGACGTCGTTGATGCTGGCCTCACGACGGCGCATCAGCCCGCGCTCGTCGAATTCCCACAGCTCGTTGCCGTAGCTGCGAAACCACTGGCCACCCTCGTCGTGCCACTCGTACTGAAAACGCACGGCGATCCGGTTCTCCCGGAATCCCCACAGGCTCTTGCGCAGCACGTAGTCGAGCTCGCGCTCCCACTTGGCGGTGAGGAACTCGACGATTTCCGCCCGCCCGGTCAGGAAGACATCCCGATTTCGCCAGACCGAGTCCTCGGTGTAGGCCAGGCTGACCCGGCGCGGATCGCGGGTGTTCCATGCGTCCTCCGCCGCCTGGACCTTGGCGATCGCTCCGTCGACGTCGAACGGCGGAAACGGCGGGCGACCCTCGGTCATGGCGATCTCCTCCTCGCTGGCGACGGCTCCCAACCGCCGGCCGGCGCCAACCGGCCCGGCCAATGCTGCCAGCCGGTTGGCGCCGCGGGAGCGCCGAGGCCGCCGGCCCGCGCCGGCCGGCGACGTCCAGCCGCGACAGTGAAGCAGTCACTTGACTATTGAGGGTCGGGCCGCGATAGTTAAGCATGTGCCTAACCAAGACGAACCGATGGACCGGGTGTTCCAGGCGCTGGCCGACACCACCCGGCGCGGCCTCGTCGAGCGGCTCGTCGCCGGCCCTGCGTCGGTCGGTGAGCTGGCCGGACCGCTGGCGATGTCCCTGCCCGCGGTCATGCAGCACCTCAAGGTGCTCGAGACGAGCGGGCTGATCAGCACGGAGAAGGTCGGCCGCGTGCGGACCTGCCGCATCGAGCCGACGGCGCTGCGTGCGGCCGAGCGATGGCTCAGCCAGCAGCGGACCGCCTGGGAGATCCGGCTGGACCGACTCGGAGCCGTGCTCATGCCCGACACGCCCGACGGCACGGCTGCACCCGACGGCACGGCTGCACCCGACCACGCGCTCGCGACCGACGGCACACGCACACCAGAACAGGCCCCACCCGTTCAGGCCACGCCAGACGAAGGAGACCCGAGATGACCACCCGATCGATCACCCATGCGACCTTCGCCCTGGAGCGGACCTACCCCGCGCGCCCGGGCGAGGTCTTCGCGGCCTGGGCCGAGCCGGCGAAGAAGGCCGCCTGGTTCGCCACGCCCGGCGCGACGCACCAGCTCGACTTCCGCGTCGGCGGCGAGGAGGTCACCAGCGGCACGATGCCCGACGGCCGGCCGGTCACCTTCATCTCCCGCTACTACGACATTGTCCCCGGCGAGCGGATCGCCTACAGCTCCCGGTTCCTGCTCGACGATGAGCTGACCACGATCTCCCAGGCCACCATCGAGATCGCCGCCGACGGCGACGGAACCCGGCTGCGTCTGGTCGAGCAGGGCGCCTACCTGGACGGTCACGAGCAGCCGAGCTGGCGCGAGCAGGGGACGGGCGAGCAGCTCGACGCGCTCGGCCGAGCGCTGGCCACGATCACGACCGGCTGAGCACAGACGCCGACGCCGGCCGGCCGCCCGGCCGCCCGCCCCGCCCGGACCCGGCAGCGGCCCCGACTCAGCGGATGCGTGGCGCCGGGCACGGGGCCCTGGGCGCCAGGCGCCAGGCGCCGGGCGGTGGGCGGTGGGCGGTGGGCGCTGGGCCGTCAGCCGACGGCGAGCAGGGTCTTGCCGATCACGCGGCGTGCCTCGATGGCCTCGTGCGCGGCCGCCGCCTCCGCCAGGTCGAACCGCTGGCCGATCACTGGGCGGGGGAACCCGGCGGCCGCCCGTTCGATGATCTCCCGGCTGAGCTCGACCAGGGCCCGGGGGTCGGGCGGACCACCGGCAACGATCTCCACGGCTCGCGTGGCGGCCTCAGCCGTGTCGACCCCGGCGAAGGCGCCGCTGGCCATGCCAAACGGGACGAACCGACCACCCGCCCCGAGCAGGCCGAACGCATCCCGGCCGATGGTGCCGCCCACACCGTCGAAGACGATGTCGACTCCTCCGACGGCCCGCCGGACGGCGTCAGCCCAGTCCGCGGCGCGGTAGTCGACGGTGACCTCGGCACCCGCCTCCCGGGCGGCGGCCAGCTTGCGCGGACCACCGGCCAGGCCGACCACCAGGGCGCCCTCGGCCCGCGCGAGCTGGACGAGCAGGCCGCCGACACCGCCGGCCGCCGCTTCGACGATCACGGTGCGGCCGGCCAGCGGACCGGCCCGACGGATCAGGGAGAGCGCCGTACGCCCGTCGGCCAGTAGCGCGACGGCGGCGGCCAGGTCGAGGACGTCGGGCACGGTGACCAGCCGGTCGGCCGGCGCGACGGCCCGCTGCGCGTAGCCGCCCGTCCCGCTCAGGCCGGACACCACCCGCTGGCCGACAAGCCCGGGCGCGACGCCCGGCCCGACCGCGCTGACGACGCCGCCGACACCGTTGCCCAGGATGGCGGGCAACCGGGGCAGCATCGCCGGCGACGGCGGGCGGCCCGCCCGGATCTGGGTCTCGACAAAGGTGATGTTGGCCAGCTCGACGTCGACCAGTACCTCGCCGCCGGCTGGAGTTGGTTCGGGCCAGTCCGCCTCGACCAGCACCTTCGGCCCACCGAACTCACGGATCACCGCTGCCCGCACTACCCAGCCCTCCTTTATCGGAGCGATTCGCTCCGATAAAAGGAAGGATAGCGGAACGGTTCGCTCCACACTTGGGCCTATGCTTCCGCCCGTGTCCCGGCCTGAACGGACCCCGTCCGAACCGATCCCGTCCGAACCGACCCCGGCCCGGGGCCGCCAGGCCGAGGCCCGCCGCAACGACCTCGCCGTCCTTGAGGCCGCGCGCGACGTGTTCGCCCGGGAGGGCTTCGACGCGCCGGTCTCGGCGGTCGCGCGGACGGCCGGTGTCGGCATGGGCACGCTCTACCGGCGCTACGGCAGCAAGACGGCGCTGCTCCAGCGGCTGTGCGTGCTGGCCATGCGGCAGTCGGCGGCGGCCGCGGCCCGCGGCCTGGCCGCCGAGGATCCCTGGATCGGCCTGGCCAGTTACGTGCGCGAGTGCGTGGAACTGCGGGCCGGGGCCTTGGCCGGGCTGGCCGGCCACATCCCGGTGACCGAGGAGATGGACCAGGTCGCGGTGCATGGCCAGCGGCTGGCCGCCGACCTCGTCGGGCGGGCTCAGGCGGCCGGGACGCTACGGGCCGACGTGACGCCAGTCGACGTGGCCTGGCTCGTCGAGCAGTTCAGCCGGCGCTCACCCGCCCGGGACGACCCCGCCCAGGAGCGCGTGGTGCGGGCCCGTCTGCTGGCGATCGCCCTCGACGGGCTACGCGCCCGCCCCGGCCTGACCATGCTGCCGGGACCGGCGCCCGGCGCGCGGGCCTACGCGGACCGGTGGCACCGGGCCGGCGGGACCGCCGGACCCGACCCCGCCGGACCCGAAGCGACCGGACCCGACCCGGCTGGACCCGACCCGGCTGGACCCGACCCGGCTGGACCCGACCTCGCCGGACCCGAGCCGGCCGGACCGGGGCTGGCCTAGCCAGCGCGGATGACAGATCGCCGATGGCTTTGCCCAGGCGCGCAATCCCGGCATAGTCGTGCGGGCGGGGACCGGCATCGGGTGGAGGCGCAGGCGTCGTGAGGGCTGTCGTGTACGAGCGGGGCGGGGCGTCCGACGTCCTGCGGCTGGTCGAGCGGCGGGTTCCCGAACCCGGTCCGGGCGAGGTCCGGGTCCGGATCGCCGTCTCGGGCGTGAACCCGACCGACTGGAAGGCCCGCCACCGCGGCGGCCTGGCCACCACCGTGCCGCCGGGCGGTCAGGTCCCCCACCAGGACGGCGCGGGCACCATCGACGCGGTCGGACCTGGCGTGGATACCGGGCGGATCGGCCAGCGGGTCTGGATCTGGGAGGCGGCCTGGCAGCGGGCGGACGGCACCGCTCAGGAAGCTGTGGTTCTGCCCGAGGACCACGCCGTCGAGCTGCCGGGCGCGGCCTCGTTCGACCTGGGCGCGAGCCTGGGCATCCCGGGGATGACCGCCCATCGCGCGCTCACCGTCCACCCGTCCGGTCCCAACTGCCTGGGCCCGGGTGCGCTGGCGGGCCGGACGGTGCTGGTGGCCGGCGGGGCGGGGGCCGTGGGGCATGCGGCGATCGAGCTGGCCCGGTGGAGCGGGGCCCGGGTGGTGACCACCGTCAGTTCCCCGGCGAAGGCCGAGCTGGCGGCTGCCGCCGGCGCCCATCACGTCGTCAACTACCGGAAGCCGGACGCGGCGGAGGTCATCCGGAAGGCGGCCGGGCGCGGGGTCGACATCATCGTCGAGGTCAACCCGAGCGCGAACCTGCGCCTGGACCAGCATGTGCTGGCCACCGGCGGCGTCATCTCGGTCTACGCCGACGCGGGCGGGTCCAAACTGACCGTCCCGATCGGACCGGCCATGTCGGCCAACCTGCGCCTCCAGTTCGTCCTCGTCTACACGATGCCACCGGCGGCGAAGACCCAGGCGATCGCCGACCTGCGGGCGGCGGTGGCCGACGGCGCGCTCGACGTGGGAGCGAAGGCCGGGCTCCCCCTGCACCGGTTCCCGCTGGCGCGCACCGGCGCGGCCCACGACGCCGTCGAGGCGTCCGTGGTCGGGAAGGTCCTGGTGGACGTCCCCGGCTGAGCTGAGCCGGCCGTCGCCGCGTCCCGGCCTGGGTCCCTGTCCCATACCGGCCGCGGGCCCGGGCCCGGGCTCAGGGCTCGAAGCGGTAGCCCAGCCCGGGCTCGGTCCGCAGGTAGCGCGGCCGGGACGGCTCGGGCTCGAGCTTGCGCCGCAGCCGGTTGAGGTAAAGCCGGGCCGACGAGCTGTCCTCTGGGTACCCCGGCCCCCACACCCCGCGGATCAGCTCACGCTGGCTGACCAGCCGGCCCGGGTGACGGGCCAGCGCCTCCAGCACTCGCCACTCGGTCGGCGTCAGGTGCACCTCGCCGCCACCGGGAGCTCCGGCCGCCGCTTCCCCGGCCGTCCTTTCCCCCGCCGCCGCTTCCCCGGCCGCCTCCCGCGCCGCGTCCTCGGTCGCCCGCCGGTCATCGCCGGGCGGACCGGAGCGGGCCGTGACCCGCTTGGCACCGAAATCGACCAGATAGTCCCCAATCTCCACTGTGGGCTGGCTCGACGGGCCGGCCGCCCGCCGGGTGACCGCCCGCATCCGGGCCAGGAGTTCGTCGACCGAGAACGGCTTGGTGACGTAGTCATCCGCCCCGGCGTCCAGTGCGGCGATCTTGTCGCCGCCGGTGGCCCGGCCCGAGAGAACTATGATCGGCGCGTTCGTCCAGGACCGCAGCCTGGTGATCACCTCGACGCCGTCCATGTCAGGCAGGCCCAGGTCGAGGATGACGAGCTCGGGTGGGACGGCGGCCGCCTCGGACAGGGCGTGGCGGCCGTCAGCCGCCACCCGGACCTCGTGTCCCCGTGCCCGCAGCGTGATCCGCATCGCGCGCAGCAGCCGTGGCTCGTCCTCGACGAACAGGATGCGACTCACCGCGCTGTCCCCCTGCCGTCGTCCCCGCCCGGCTTCTGTCAGATCGTCGGCGATTCTACGGCCGCTCCGGCCCACTACCCCGCCCCCCGAGCCGAGGAAACGGCCATGACGGGCCGTCACTCGCAATCTCCCCAGTCCTGGCTAATCCACCATTACGCCGAAGTCGTCGGCTGGTATCGGATGCGGAATCGCCGTGCCGCCCGGGCTCCTGGGCATATTCTTAGACGGCCATAAGATTGGCTTATGTTTCCTGTGGGCCGAGCTCGGGCCGTCGCCCTCGTACCGGGTCCGCGACCGGGTCGGCGAGTGATCGCGACCAGTCCGCTGGCCGCCAAGTCCGGTATGCACGGCATAGGGATATGAAGCTACATGTGGTCTATCGCTCGACGGGCTCAGAGAACAGCAAACGTAGGCCGGCCTTCTACGACAAGCTGCTGGCGCTGGAATCGCTCCTGCGGGCAGTTGATGTTCTCGATGTCCCTTATGAGCTGATATTCCTCAACGACGGGCCGGTCCCCGCTGAGCGAGTCAGGCGGATGAAAACGGCGGGCGAGATCATTCCGGTGACCTGCGGGAGTAACCGCTCCTCCTACCGCCGGGCGCTGCGGCTGCCTCGGGAGCGGGGCTGGCTCCGGCATGATCTGGTCTGGTTCTCCGAGGACGACTATCTCTACACTCCGCGAGCACTGGCCGCGGTGGTTTCCGCGGCCAGTCAGATGTCCGGCGCGGACTACTTCGCTGTATACAGCACCCTGTGGTTCGAGCAGACGGCCACCCGGCAGTCGCCGCGCGTCCGCCCCAAGGACCAGGACGGGAACGCCGCCACCACCAGCGTTACCTGGTCGCCGGGCGCGAGTACCACCAGCACCTTCGGCGCCCGGATCGGCGCGGTAGTCGAGGACGAACGCCTGCTGCGGTTGGCGCCCTTCACCGGCGGCGCCTGGGATCACTCGACATGCCTGGCATACCAGGGATATCGGCCGTTCGCGATCAGAGAACTCGCGGGCGGGGATCCCCCGGGCGCGGGGAGACGGTCGCCGCGAGCGCGCGCCCGCCGGTTGCTGTTGCCCCTCACCCGGGGAGCGCTCAACGTCGCGGCACTGGCCCGGTCCGAGAAAGACCGGCGCACTCTCATCGCCTCGTGCCCGGATCTGGCGACCCACCTGGAGGAAGGCGAGCTGGCGCCGGGCCACGAATGGGCTGAGGAAGCCGGACGGGTATGGGACTGGGCAGCCGAATCCGGTCACCTGCCCGCCTCCACTCCACCGCTCCCATGGTCCCGCACATACTCCTGACCGCGGCCCGCGGCGGGTAGCGGCCAGTGGCCTGGATATCCTGGATGTCACGCCGGAAACCGATAATCCGGGCGTTCTCCACAGCGGCGGATACTCCTGTCGACCGGAGCCGGGAGCCCGCCTCGGGGAGTGGCCAGGGCTTCGGGACGAAGGCACACCGCCCTGTTTCCGCATTTCCGCCCCGCATCCGACGGAACACATTTCTCGATCTTCCACCACAGGCTGGCGATGTGCGCATACCACTCCGAAACACCGATGATGACTACCGTAAGCCACCTAGGATTACTCCTGGTATATGGTCACCGCGCTGGGATGCGACGACCGATCGTCGGGGACCGTGACAAACGGCCGGGCCGACGAGGACAGAAGCGAGACGGGCAATGCACGGCAGGATCACCAGGATCAGAGCGAGTCATGCCACCCGTCACGACCACAACGGGGACGGGGCGGGGCGAGCGTCTTTTCCCAAAGCCCTGCTTACCGGGCGGCCGGGAGTACGCCGGACGCGACAGCGCACTGTCTGCGCGATACCGCGCCGGCCGCTCAGCTTCGCCACCCTGGCCACGGTCGCGCTGGCGACCCTGGTCGCGATCAGCGCGCCCGCGCGCGCAGCGACCACCGTCATCGAGGACAGTTCGATCGGCACCGGGAGCAACCAGGTCTCCTACACCGGTACCTGGACGGCCTGCGGTGGCTGCGTGCCGAGCACACCGAACGCGAGTTTCCGCTACTCGACCGCGGGCGGGGCGATCGCCACCATCCACTTCTCCGGCACCCAGATCACCGCCTTCGGTATCAAGGAGGCAGCGGGCGGGTTCGCCGCCTTCTCTGTCGACGGCGCCCCGGCCACGACCGTGGACACGTACGCGACGACGTCAGTCGTGAGCGCCCTGTTCACCTCGGCGGCCCTCACCGACGGCGCACACACCCTGACCATCAACAACCTGCAGATGCACAATATGGCATCCAAGGCATACGTCGTCGGGTTCGACCGCGCCGAGGTCAGCACGACCCCGGTGCCACCGCCGCCGCCGACGCCGACCGCCACGGTCATCGAGGACACCTCGATCGGTACCGGGAACAACCAGGTTGCCTACACCGGCACCTGGACCGCGTGTGGTGGCTGCGTACCGAACAGCCCGAACAACAGCTTCCACTACTCCGTCGCCGGCGGCGCGGTGGCCACGATCCGGTTCACCGGAACCCAGATCAACATCTACGGCATCAAGGAGCCCACGGGCGGCTTCGCCAACATCAGCATCGACGGTGGCATGAACAACCCGGTCGACACCTATGCCGCCGCCTCTATCACGACCTTGTTCTACAGCTCCCCGGTCCTCACCCTCGGTTCCCACACCGCGACCATCACCAACATTCACCAGAAGAACGTCTCCGCCAGCGCGTTCGTGGTCGGATTCGACCGGGCCGAGGTAGTCGCTCCCACCACCACGCCGCCGCCCTTCAGCGGCGACCGTTCCGGCAAGCCGTGGCTGTCCGGAACCAACGGCGACCCCGTGCAGACGCCAACCGACGTCGATGCCTTCTGCAACTGGCGCGGCGCCCCGTGCGACTTTGCACTGGTGTATATAGCCCAGGACAACTGGGGGGCCATCGAGAACCCGTCCTACATCCTGAGCCCGTTCGTCGGCTGGCCCGGCCGCATGATCATCGGTGTGCCGCCGTTCCCGGTCGGCGTGAACGGCAGCAACGCGACCTGCGCGACCGGCGCCTACGACAGTCATTTCAAGGCGCTCGGGCGCACGCTCAGTTCCTTCGGGCGCCAGAGCTCGTTCCTGCGGATCGCCTGGGAGCCCAACGGGAACTGGTTCCCGTGGTCCGGCACCAACCCCACCGACTACATCAACTGCTACCGCCACATCGTGGACGCTATCCGGTCAACCAGCCAGCCCAGCCCGGTGATGTGCTGGTGCGTCAATGCCCACGGCTCCCAGAACCCACCGAGTCACCGCTGGCAGGATCTCTACCCCGGCAACAACTGGGTGGACGGGGTCGGCGTCGACTCCTACGACCACTATCCGCCGTCGCCCACCCAGGCTGACTTCGACGCCCAGGCCAACGGGCCCGACGGCATCAACACCATCTACAACTTCGCGGTTGCCCACAACAAGTTCCTGGGCGTCGGGGAATGGGGCGTGGTCAGTGGCAGCGGAAGCAACGGCGGCGGCGACAATCCCAACTTCATCCAGTTCATGTGGAACTGGTTCCAGCAACACGCCGGCAAGGGCCTAGCCTACGAGTTCTACTTCAACAACTGTGACCCCGGCAATGTGGAATCCAACCTCTACAGGCCGGTCTCGCCGAGCTGCGTCATCAGGAACACGGCTTCCGCGCAGCGCTATCAGCAGCTCTGGCGGAGAACGTCCTAGCAACCGAGGGTCACTAGTACGGGAGCGTCCCGCGGCAGAGACACGCCGGACAGATATCAGCATGTTGATGTGGTCGCGGCGTGGATCGCGTGCCCGCTGCTCGGCTGGGGCGCGAGGTAGGTGTTCCAGCTCCGGGCGGCTGCATGCGCGGCCCCGGTCGACGCGGTCCGTAACCAGGTGTTGCCGTGCCGGGTACGGGCGGACGGATGCCTCGGACCGGAGGTGTGGTTTCCCGGGGCAGGCTCCGCCACGAGGCGGACTCGCCTGCCCGTCCGCCTCCGCACCTTGACGTCCTCCGCGAGCCGGTTCCGCCCGGGGCGTGTACCGGTCCCGTTGGGACGACTGACACGATATGACCCTTGGCTTGGCGCCTCGGGCGCCGGATGACGAGTCTGGAGGCTGGACGCGGGTGAACGTGGTGGAGGCGACCCTGCTCGGCGCCGTCGAGGGACTTACCGAGTTCCTGCCGGTCTCGAGCACTGGGCACCTGACGATCCTGGAGAAGCTGCTCGGCTACTCCATCGACGACGCCGACGTCACGGCGTTCACCGCGATCATCCAGGTGGGCGCGGTGTTCGCCACCCTGCTCTACTTCCGCGCGGACTTCGCCCGGCTGCTGCGCGGCTGGGTACGCGGCCTGGCCCGGCCCCAGTGGCGTGACCATCCCGACTACCGGTTCGGCTGGGCCGTCGTGATCGGGTCCATCCCGATCGGCCTGGTCGGGCTGGCCTTCAAGGACGTGGTCGAGGGCACGCTGCGCAACCTCTGGTTCGTCGGGACGGCCCTCATCGTGTGGAGCCTGGTCATGGCCTACGCGGACGGCAACGCCACCCAGAAGCGGCACGAGGAAGACGTCACCTGGCGGGACACGCTGGCGATCGGCCTGACCCAGTGCCTGGCTCTCATCCCCGGCGTGTCGCGCTCGGGCGCGACCATGTCGGCCGGTCTGATGCGTCATCTGGACCGGGTCACCGTCACCCGGCTGTCGTTCTTCCTGTCGGTGCCGGCGCTGTTCGCGGCGGGCGCGCTGGAGGTCCTGACCTCGGCCGGCGACATCTCGGGCGGCGTCGGCTGGCCCGCGACGATCCTGGCCACCGCGGTCAGCTTCGCCGTGGCCTACGGCGCGATCTCCTGGCTCCTGCGTTTCGTCGGCCACCACAGCTACACCAGCTTCATCATCTACCGGGTGCTGCTCGGCACCGGAGTTCTCGGGCTGGTCGCCTCCGACGTGGTCAGCGCGGCCTGATCCTCCCGGGGCCTCCTCCCGCGGCCTCCTGTCGGCGCCTTCTCCCGCGGCCTTCACCCGGACCGCGGGTCTCGGCGCAACTCACAGCTGACAACGCGTCTCACACTCGACAGGTCGGATGACGAGCGAGACATCCAGCGCGCTGCCGCGTTTGACATCTCGCCCGCGCGAGGCGTCTGCACGCGCAGACGAACAGGCACTTGCACGCGCTTTCGCACATCCCAGCATTGCCCGTACAGATTCTGTGTCGCCGGCATCGCGAATAGTTAAACGCGAGATGCGCGATATACGACGAGTCGTCAAGCAATACCGGAATGTAGCCCGATTAGCCGCTCGGCCATCCCCATGGCGAAGATTTACGCGAACAGCCCTGGCGTAATCCAGCGGCGACGGCTAGCGTAAGGTCACCCGAAGCTGCCAAATGATCGACCACGAGTGACGATTCTGGGCCCGACGGTTCAGCTGGCACTCCCAAGGGGCGCCCACCAGGGCATCTGACCCCAGAGCGGACGGGAGCGCCGGGCGGGAAGCAACGGCCCGGATTGTCATGACGGACAACAACCGTAGGCCCCGAAACGCCCACTCGATCACCACCCGGATACGAGCGTGCGCGAACAGCGCGCGGACACGATGGGATTCTGTCCGGATTATCTGGGCGATCCTCGCGAAGGCCCGGCCGGCGAAGGCGGATTGCGGCGCGCGTCCTAGAATGCGCGAACCGAGCCACCTGCGCCGAGGAGATGACGGTTGACCACGAAGACTCGGACTCCACGCCGATTCCGGCTGGTCTCGGTGGCGCTGCTCATCCTGAGCCTCGGGGTCGGGTTTCTCGCCACGACCTCCGCGACCGGAACAGCCAGTCACCACGCATCCGTTCACGCGGTGAACGACTGGCTGCGCGCGTCCCTCAGCCTCGCCGCCGGCGTCCTGTGCCTGCTGCGGGCCGCGCTGATCCGCGGGCAGCGCACGGCCTGGGCCGTGCTGGCGCTCGGCCAGCTCGGCTATGGCGCCGGGACCCTCTACTACTACACGGTGATCGTCCACCGAGTGCCGCAGCCGGCCAACTCGATGGCCGACATCGGCTTCCTCGCCCTCTACCCGGCGATGTTCATCACGATCATCCTGCTGCTCCGGGAGCAGCTGCGCGACTTCCACTCCGCCATGTGGCTGGACGCGCTGGTCGGGGGGCTGGGGGCGACCGCGCTCGCGGCGGCGCTGACGATCACGGCGAACCCCGGGGTCGGCGACTCCGACGCGGCCGGATCACTGATCAATCTGGCCTATCCGGTGGCCGACATCGTGCTGCTCATCACGATCGTGAGTGTGTTCGGCCTGTGCGGCTGGCGGCCGGGCCGGCGCTGGTGGCTGCTCGGCCTGTCGGTCGTCGGCCTGGTCGTCGGGGACATCGCCGTGCTGGTACGCGCGTCCGGCGGCGTTTTCGCGCCCGGCGGCATCACGGACGTCTGCTATCCGGTGGCCGTGGTACTCCCAGCGTTCGCCGCCTGGAAGATCGACCGGCCCTCCCGGCGCTCACGCGCCCGCTCCAGCGGACCGGGCCTGGCCGTGCTCGCCCTGCCGATCGTGCTGTCGTTCGCGTCGTTCTGCCTGCTGGTGATCGGCGCCACGGTCCGGCTCCCGCTGGTCGCGGTCGTGCTGGCCGCCGCGACCGTCCTGGCCGCGCTGATCCGGGCGGTGCTGACCTTCGGGGAGATGCAGCAGCTGGCCACGTCGCGGGCCCAGGCCCGCACGGACGATCTCACCGGCCTGCCCAACCGGCGGCGGTTCACCGAGCGCCTGGAGGAGGTCGCCCGGGGCGGGTGGCGGCGGCCGAGCGCCGTCCTGCTCCTCGACCTGGACCGGTTCAAGGAGATCAACAACTCGATCGGGCACCCGGCCGGCGACCGGCTGCTCGCCGCCGTGGGTGAACGGATCCAGTCCGCGCTGCGGCCAGGTGACACCCTGGCCCGTCTGGGTGGTGACGAGTTCGCGGTCCTTCTGGAGGGCACCCGCACTGACGACGCCGAACGGGTGGCCCGACGGGTCTGGGCCGAGCTGAGGAGGCCCTTCCCGGTCAGCGGCATGACCGTCCACGTGGCCGCGAGCATCGGGGTGGCGGCGGCCCTGGAGGCTCCCGCCAGCACGGGCGGCCCAACCGGTCCGGGCCCGCGGGCGGTGGGTGGCCGGGCCGAGGGGCCCGGCTCGGGCCGGGCGAGCAATGACCGCTCGCCCACCGACGAACTGCTCCGCCGGGCCGACGTCGCGATGTACGCCGCGAAGGGCCGCCGCTCGCACATCGAGCTCTACCGCGCCGACGACGACCCGCTCACCATCGACCGGCTCGGCATGATCGAGGCGCTGCGGGAGGCCGGCGAGGCCGGCCAGCTCCTCGTCTACTACCAGCCCAAGGTCGACCTGCGGACCGGCCGGTGCGACTCGGTCGAGGCGCTCACCCGGTGGCGCCACCCCACCCGCGGGGTGATCGCGCCGGACGTCTTCGTCCCGCTGGCCGAGCAGGCCGGGCTCATGAACTCCCTCACGCTCGAGGTCATGCGGATCGCGCTCGAGCAGTGCCGGCGCTGGCACGACGAGGGCCTGGCGATCCGGGTCGCGGTCAACGTCAGCGCGTCCAACCTGCTCGACGCCAACTTCCCCGAGCACGTCACCGGCATGCTGAAGGCGCATGGGCTGCCGCCGTCCGCGCTCGAGCTGGAGATCACCGAGACGACGATCATGCTCGACTGGGTCCGCTCGGCCGCCGTACTGGGGGCGCTGCGCGCGATCGGGGTGACGATCGCGATCGACGACTACGGCACCGGCTACTGCTCGCTGGCTTACCTGCACAAGCTGCCCGTCGACCTGCTGAAGCTCGACATGTCGATCGTCCAGGAGATGGAACACGACTGGCGGTCGGCCGAGATCGTGCGCCACACGATCAGCCTCGCGCACTCGTTGAACCTGGGCCTGGTCATCGAAGGCGTCGAGAACGAGGCGATCGCGCGGACCCTGCGCGCCTACGGCGCGAACCTGGGCCAGGGCTTCCACCTGGGCCGCCCGGCGCCGGCCGCCGAGCTCGCCGAGCCCCTGCGCCTCCAGGGCGCCGCGACGGCCCGCGCCGACGACGCGCCGGGGGCCCAGGCAGCGTGCGCCGACCCCGGGCCCTCGACCGGGCAGCGGGCCGAGCAAGAGACCGAACACGAGACCGAACACCGGGCCGAGCACCGAGCCGAACCAGCACCGGCGGACCAGCTCAGAACCAGCTCCGGCCGGAATCTGCGCATATCACCGGGCAAGACCTGACAATCAACGGGTGGCACTGACCCGCCCCCCGGTGGACCCCGCGCAACCCGGCCCCTTCGCCGGCCTCGACCCGGCGGGACTGCCCGCCGACGGCCCGGTGGCGATCGGCGCGGACCTGAGCCCGGCCAGCTTGGTCGGCGCCTACCGGGGCGGGTTCTTCCCGGTACCGGCGAGCGCGATCGACCCGGCCAGCGAGGAGGGCCAGGCGATCGCGGCCGGTCTGGCCGCCAATCGTCCCGGCCTGCTGCGCACGGTGGACGGCTCGCCGCCCGACGCCACGCTGACCTGGTGGAACCCGGACCCGCGGTGCGCGCTGTGGCCCGAACACGCGCACGTGTCGCGGACGTTACGCGGCCGGCTGCGGACCAGCGGCTGGACGACGACCGTCGATGCGGCGTTCGATGACGTGGTCCGGTCGTGCCGACGCGAGGGCCCCCTGGCCTGGATCACCCCCGAGCTGCGCGCCGCCTATCGCCGGCTGCACGCGCTGGGCTGGGCCCACAGCGTCGAGGTATGGGCCGGACAGATGCTGGCCGGTGGCCTGTTCGGCATCGGCGTCGGCGCGGTCTTCGCCATCGAGTCGATGTTCCACCGGGTCACGGATGCGTCCAAGGCCGCGATGATCGATCTGGCCGACCGGTTCGGCGCGGCCGGCGGGCGGCTCATCGACGTCCAGCTGCCGTCGGCGCACCTGCTCTCCATGGGAGCGCGGGAACTGCCCCGAGCCCGGTTTCTCGAGGTCCTGGACCCGCCCGCCGGCGACGGGCGGGTCCAGGGGGCGGTGCGCTGGGTGGTCGACCGGCTGCCGGTGGACCGTCTGCGGGCTTTCCCCCGCGCCGGCTGAAGCCCGGGCCGGGCGTCAGACCGGCGGCTCGTGGCGCGCGCAACGGTGCGCGATCTCGGCCACCGCCTCGAGCAGCAGAGCGATTTCCTCGTCGGTGTTCGCCGCGGTCACCTGGATCCGGAAGCCGGCCTCGTCCCGGGCGACGACCGGATAAGGAGCCAGCGTGACGTAGACGCCGCGCCGAAACAGGTGCTCGCCGACCGGCCCGACGTCGGCCGGGTCACGCAGCGGCACCTCGATTATGGGAAATCCGGAGGTGTTCAGCGTTCTCAGCCCCAGCTTTGCCAGGCCCTCGAGGACGTCGGCCGTCCGGCGATAGAGGCCGGCCCGGATCTCCTCACCGCGGCGGGCGTTCAGCCGGAAGCCCGCTAACACCGCCGCGAGCGAGCCGTACGGCGACGGCCCCGAGAAGATATACGGCGAAGCGGCGACCTTGAGATAGTTCTTCATGGCGGTGGAACAGGCGACGAACGCGGCCAGCGACGAGAAGGCCTTGGAGAATCCACCGACCAGAACGATCCCGTCGGGCTCGACGCCGAGGTGGGCCAGTACGCCGGCGCCGCCGGATCCGTACGGGCTCCACTCGGCGGGCGTACGGCGCCCCAGGACGCCGAAGCCGTGGGCGTCGTCCACGTAGAGCAGCGCGCCATGACGCCTGGTGACAGCCGCCAGCTCCCGCAGCGGTGTCGGGTTCCCGGTCATGCTGTTGATTCCGTCGACACAGACGACCTTCGGGAAGTCCCGCGCCGCGAGCAGAGCACGATCCACCCGCTCCGGTTCGTCGGCCCGGACGCGACGCACGGTCGCCCCGCCGGCCCGGGCCATCCGCGCCCCGTCGTGGATGGTGTGGTGCGCGCGTGTGTCGACCAGGAGCGTGCCCGCCCCGACGACCGCCGGCAGCACCGAGAGATGGATCAGGCTGATGGTCGGCAGGACCAGGCTGTCCTCGGCCCCGAGCAGCCCGGTCAGCTCCGTCTCGATCTCCACGTACAACCGCGGGCTGGCCACCATCCGGGCCCAGCTCGGATGGGTGCCCCAGCGGGCGACCGCGTCCGTCATCGCCTCGGCAATCTCGGGTTCAAGATCAAAGCCAAGATAGTTGCAGGAGGCGAAGTCGGCCAACCAGTGCTCGCCGACCCGGATGCGACGCCCGACCACTTCCTCGACAGTGGCGTCGCACATCGGATGATGCGCGCGGAACTCAGCCACAGTCTCCAATCCACGGGGTACCATCGATGTGATATTTTCCGCCGCCACCGTCTTCGCCGACACAACGTGGTCATCATTGGTAAGCACGAAGTCATTGCTCCCAGCGCCGCCGCGGCACACTCACCCGTCCGTTCGGGCTTTCGAATCGTGACACGTCAGCCCATGCACCTCAAACGATTCAACCGGAAAGACCATCCACCACAATCACATTGATCCATCTCCGCGATTCGCATTCGACCGCGGCCGTCTGGACAACTCAGAAGCGCGGACCGGACCGTCGGATTCGTACATCCCACGCCAGCCCACTCGTTGCGCAGAGTGACGTCCACGATGGGTGTTATCGTCCCCGGCATGACCGAGACGACGTCGAGCCGACCCACCACGGAGGCTGTCGACGGCGGCCAGTCCGAGGCCGGGCCCGGCCCAGCCCGAACGGCCTACGCCACCACGTCACCGACCAGCCTGCCCGGGCCAATCGCGGCCAGCCCGATCGGGCGTTCCGTCCGCCTGTTCAAGGCCTGCCGCCAGGAGCAGAGCGACCCGGCCGGCTTCTACTCGCTGCTGGCGGCCGACTCTGTCCACCAGCTCAGCCGGTACGTGCCCCTCGACGGCGCGACGGTCCTCGACGTCGGCGGCGGCCCGGGCTACTTCCGGGCCGCTTTCCGCGAGGTCGGAGCGCACTATCTGTGGGTCGAGCCGGACATCGGCGAGATGAGCTCCGGCGGGATCGTCGAGCCGGGCCGGATCCTCGGCAGCGCGCTGGACCTGCCGATCCGCACGGGCTCACTCGACATCTGCTACTCGTCCAACGTGCTGGAGCACGTGCGGGACCCCTGGCGCATGGGCGCCGAGATGATCCGGGTGACCCGGCCCGGCGGCATCGTCTTTCTCAGCTTCACCAACTGGCTCTCGCCCTGGGGCGGGCACGAGACGTCGCCCTGGCACTACCTGGGCGGCCGGCGGGCCGCCGCGCGCTACGCCCGCCGCACGGGTGAGGACCCGAAGAACTACTTCGGCCGTAGCCTGTTCGCCGTGTCGGTGGCCGACGCGCTGGCCTGGGCCCGCGGCCGGCAGGACGTGGCCGTGCTCGACGCGATGCCGCGCTACTTGCCGGAATGGTCCCGGGTCATGCTGCGGGTCCCCGGCGTGCGGGAGGTCCTCACCTGGAACCTCGCCCTGGTGATGCAGAAGCTCTGAGCCCGGCTCGCGCTCGACCGGCCCCGGCTGGCTGGCCGGCCGGACGGGCCGGCCAGACCGCCCGGGCTGGAGGACGTCGCGTTCAGACGAGGCGGAGCTGGCGACCGGTGGTCGCCAACCGTCGGCGGGCGGCCTGGGCCGGGCCGGCCCGCCGGGCGAGGCGCGCCGGGTCGAGGTCGCGCAGGAACCGGGACGGCTCGCGCGGGCTGGCCGGCTGGGGGCCGCGAGTGGCCGCGTGTACGAGCACCAGCGCGCCCACCGCCCTGGTCATCCCCACGAAGAACAGCCGCCGTTCCTCGGCCAGGGCGGCCAGGCGGGCATCCGGGCCCGCGGGGTCGGGCCCGGCCCGCCCGGCCGGCGGCGGCGCGAGGGCGGACCGGTAGGGCAGCAGGCCCTCCTCACAGCCGACGATGATCACCAGTCCGAACTCCAGGCCCTTGGCCGCGTGCAGCGTGAGCAGCGAGATCCGGTCCGCGCGGGGATCAAGCGTGTCGACCTGGGCCTGGAGGGCGACCTCGGTGAGGAAGCGCTCGAGCTGGGTGCCCGCCTCGGCGGCCAGCGGGGCCAACAGTTCGTGGGCGTAGGCCAGCTCCGCCTCGGCCCAGGGGGCCGGATCGAGCCGGGCCCCGGGGTCGAGCCCACCGGCCGCCGAGACCCTGTCCGTCCCGTGCCCCTCACCGCTTCCCTGGCCGCCGGTTCCCTGACCGCCGGTTCCCTGATCCTCGTCGGTCCCCTGGCCTTCGCCGACTTCCGCGCCGGCCAGCGCGCCGGCGGCGGCCGCCTCGGCCATGGCCCGTTCGAAGGAGATCCGCAGGAGCTGCCTCACCGGGACGGGGTCTGGCCCGTCCGCGCCCGGTCGGAGCTCACCCGCCTCTGGCCCACCCAGTCCGCCCTCACCCCGGGCCCCATCCGGTCGGGTGGCCTCGTCCCGTCGGGTGGCCTCGTCCCGTCGGGTGGCCTCGGCGCGGACCCCCTCGATCAGGGGGGCCACGCCGGCCGCCGCGGCCAGCCGGTCGTGCGAGCGGCGCTGGACGGGGAAGCCGCGCCGGTCCAGCGCGTCCATGATCGGCCGAGCCTGGCGGGACGTCCGGTAGAGCACCGCGATGTCGGCGAAGGACAGGCGGGCCGAGCGGCCGCCGTCGACGCCGGTGTCGATGGCGTGGAAGCTGCTGCCGCCCAGCGCCTCCTCGATGACCTGGACGACCGCGGCCGCCTCGTCGCTTTCCGAGGCGGCCCGGACGCTGACGACCGGCGGGTCCTCCGGGTGGTTCCCGGCGGCGACCAGCCGGCGGTCCGGGACGAGGGAGCTGGGGGCGACGGCGCGCAGCGCGGCCGCGACGATCGTCGGCGCCGACCGGTAGTTCCGGGTGAGCGTGAACTCCCGGGCCCCGGGGTGGTCTTGGGCGAACCGGAGGAAGAACCCGACATCGGCACCGCGGAAGGAGTAGATGGCCTGGTCGGGGTCACCGATCGCGCACAGGTTGGCGCCCGGGCCAGCGATGGCGGCCAGCAGCTGGTACTGGGCCTCGTCGATGTCCTGGTACTCGTCGACCCAGACGTGGCGCCAGCGGCCGCGCAGCCAGGCGGCCACGGCCGGGTCCTGACGGGCTAGTTCGACCGGGCGGGTGACCAGGTCGTCCAGATCGACCAGGCCCGCCCCCCGCAGCGCGGCGTCGTACCGCTCGAGGACGGCGGCCGCGCCGTCGCCCGCGCCGGCGGAGCCGGCGGCGCACGTGGGCCGTCCGTCAAGCGGGCTGGCAGGCAGTGCGGAGGACGTGAGCGGGGCGGCGGCGAGCGCGCTCTCGCCGGCGCGGCGCCGCTTGAGCGCGGAGATCTCCGCCGCCAGCCGGCCGAGTCCGCCGTGCCGGCCGGCGTCGAGCGCGCTCTGGCGCAGCAGGGCCAGCCGGATCGCCTCGCCGGCCACCGCCGGCGCGACGGCGCCGCCGCGCGCCGCGTGCTCGTGCAGGATACGCAGGCCCAGGCCGTGGAAGGTGGTGGCGAGCACCGCGCCCGCGCGGGCGGGCAGGGCGTCGGCGAGCCGTTCGGAGAGCTCCCCGGCCGCCCGGCGGGTGAAGGTCACGGCCAGGCACTCCCCCGGCGCGGCGGCGCCGGCGGTGATCCGGTGCGCGACCGAGTGCACGAGGGTCCGGGTCTTGCCGGTGCCCGGACCGGCCACGACCAGCAGCGGGCCGCCCAGGACGGCGGCCGCGGACCGCTGCTCCGGGTCCAGCCCGCGCAGGGCGGGTGCCCGGTCCCCGGCGGGCCGGTCCCCACCAGCGCTCTCCCCACCAGCGTTCTCCCCACCAGCGCGGTCCCCACCAGCGCTCTCCCGGCCGGCGGTATCGGAAGCAAGCGCGGTCAGGCCGGAACGCCCGGCCCGCGCCTTCCCGCTGCTCCTGGGCCCGCTGCTCCTGGGCCCGCCGTCCCTCGCCGCGCCCGCGCCCGCGCCGACCGGGTCGAGATCGAACAGCGTGCCCGCCGCGCTGGTCAGCTCGCCCGGGGAGAACAGCCGGATCACGCCGTACTCGCCGTCGTAGCCGGCGTCCCGGATGACCTCACCGCGGCGCAGCCGGCCGATCGCCTCGACCAGGACGTCGGAGCCGACCGCGCCGATCGCGTCCAGCGGGACGTCACCCAGAATGCCCAGCTCCGGTCCCAGCCGGGCCACCAGCGTCGTGACCTGCTCGGCGACCGCCTTGCTCTTCGGTCCCACGCCGAGGATCTCCCCGACGATCTCCGGCAGCGCCACGTAGGAGCGCATGTCACCGGCGGTCGCCGGCGGGGTCGCCTCCGCCCGGTCGGCCAGCGCGTCGATCCGGTGCAGGACACCGACGGTCAGCCCGCGGCCGCACACCGGGCAGCGTCCGTCGTGCTCCTTCGTCTCGGCCGGCGTGAGCCGGACGTCGCACTTGCGGTGGCCGTCGAGGTGGTACTTGCCCTCCTCCGGGAAGAACTCGATCGTCCCGTCGTAGCCGTCGCCCGTCCGCAGGGCATTGAGGATGGCGAAGTAGTCCTGCTCGCCGGTGAACGCGGTCGCCTCCCGGCCGAGCATCGGCGGCGAGTGCGCGTCGGAGTTGCTGACCAGCCGGTAGCGGTCCAGGCCGGCGATCCGCCAGAACATCGGCGGGTCGGCCGACAGGCCGGTCTCCAGCGCGAAGACGTGCTCGGCCAGGTCGCGGTAGCAGTCGTCGACCACGTCGAAGCCGGACTTCGAGCCGAGCACGGCAAACCACGGCGTCCACACATGGGCCGGCACCAGATAGCAGCCCTCACCGCCGGCCAGAGTGATCTCCAGCAGGTCCCGCGAGTCGAGGCCCAGGATGGGCCGCCCGTCGGCGGCCAGGTTGCCGATCCGGTCCAGCGCCGCGGTGATACCGGCCGCGGCCTCGAGGCTCGGCGCGTAGAGCAGATGGTGGATCTTGCGGGTCTTCTCCCCCGCCTTGTAGATCGTCGAGATCTCGCTCGACACCATGAACTGGACCGGCGCCCGGCACGAGGCCGGCAGCGTCCGCAGCACGTCGCGCTCGAGGTCCGGGCGCAGCCGGTACAGGCCGGGCGCCGACGGGACCAGTTTCTCGGCCAGCTCGGCCGACCAGGCCGGATGGGTGAAGTCCCCGGTACCGACGACGGCGATCCCCTTGCGCGCCGCCCACCAGGCCAGATGCTCCAGGTCGCAGTCGCGGCTGCACGCCCGGGAGTGGCGCGAGTGGATGTGGAGGTCGGTGAGGAACCGGTCGGTCACCCGGGCCATGCTGCCGCGGGGCGACCCTCGGCGAGGCGCCGGGGTCGCGGGGGCCATGATGAACGGCGTGGAGGGCCGTACGCGGGGCGCCGATCAGGAGGCGCGAGGACGCCCGGACCAGGCCCGGGTGGCCGCGCTGGCGGACCGGTGCCATCGGCTGGTCCGGTTCCTGCGGGAACAGGCACTCGCCTCCGCCCCGGCCGTCACCGACATTGCCGACCATCCGCTGGTGCTCTGGCTTGACGATCTCCCCGACGGGCTGGCCCTGTCCACCCGGGCTAGCCCGGGCGAGGTGGTCCTCGCGGCCCCGGCGACCGTCACCCTGCCGCCGGCGCCCGCTCTCCCGGAGGTGCTGCGGGGCTGGGTCGAGGAGCCGCCGGGCGGCCAGGTTCCGGTGGTCGAGCCGTCGCTGCGCGAGGTCGGGCCGCCCGGGCGGGGCGGCCGTCGCCCGCACCTGGCCGAGATGCCCGAGGTCAACGCGGCCTACGGCGAGTGGTTACCGGCCTGGCGCATCTGGGCGGCCCGGGCCCGGGCCGAGGCGGACCGGCGGGCCCTGCACGGAGCGCTCTACGGGGTGGCGCAACGACTGGCCCAGGAGGGTGACACCCTCGAGCTGGTCCTGGCCACCGGCCTGCTGACCTGGCGCGTCGACGGGCCGAACGGGACCAGGGGCGTCCGCCAGCACCTGCTGGTGACCCGGCTGGCCGTCGAGGTCGACCGGACCTCCGCCGCCGTCCGGCTGCTGCTGCCGGCGGACGCCACGACCCAGCTGGACGACGCGACCCTGCTCGCCGGCGTGCGCGGGTTCCATCCCGAACGCACCAACGGCCTGCACGAGCAGCTGCGCGGCCGGGCCGCGGCGCCGCTGGCCGGGGCGGACGAGCGGCTGCTGCGGGAGTGGCTGACGCTGGCCACCGACGTACCGGCCGAGGGCTACTCCCCGACCTGGGCACCGCCGGGCAACGAGGCCGACCGGCCCCGCATCACCTACGCGCCCGCCCTGGTGCTGCGCCACCGGGGCCGGGCCGCCCTCCTCACGTACTACGACCGGATGCTGGCCGCGCCCGGTGACGACGAGCTGCCCCCGCTCGGGCTGGTCCAACTGGTCGAGACCCTCGATGCCGACGCCCGGCTGGACTGGCTGGCCGCCCAGAGCGTCGACGTCGCCGACGCGCTCGGGGACGACCCGCTCTTCCCGCTGCCGGCCAACCCGGAGCAGGCCCGCGTCCTCCGGCGCCTGGCCGCGGACAGCGGGGTGGTGGTCGAGGGGCCGCCCGGCACCGGCAAGACGCACACGATCGCCAACCTGGTCGCCGCGTTGCTGGCCCAGGGCCAGCGCGTCCTGGTCACCAGCCAGAAGGCCCAAGCGCTGCGCGTGCTGCGGGAGAAGCTGCCGCCCGACCTGCGCCGCCTGTGCGTCTCGCTGACCGACACCGCCGACTCGGCGCCGTCCGAGCTGGCCGCCTCGATCGGCGCGCTGGCCGCGCAGAAGGCGGCCCATGACCCGGCCGAGAGCGAGCGCCGCATCGCCGACCTGGCCGAACGCCGCGAGCAGGCCCAGTCCCGGCAGGCCGAGCTGACCGAACGGGTGCTGGCCGCGCGGCTGGCCGAGACCCGGGTCTTCCCCGAGTCGGACGTTGCCCCGGGCTGGTCGGGGACCCGCGCGGCGATCGCGGCCCGGCTGCGAGCCGAGGGCGGGGCGCACGGCTGGCTCGGGCCGCCACCGGGCGGTGGCGAACCCCCGCTGAGCGGAGCCGAGGCCCTCGAGCTGCTGGACCTGCTGCGCGGGGCCAGCCCGGCCCGCACCGCCCGGTTGGGCCAGACCCTTCCGGTCGCGGTCCCGATCGTCACGACCGACGAGATCGCCCGCATGCTCGACACGGAACACGCGGCGGCCCAGGCGGTGGCGGGCGCCCGGGCGGCCCTCGGCCCGCCGACCGCCCCGGGCGCGGGCCCCGGCTCAGGTTCTGGCTCAGGTTCGAGCCCGGCCGCGCCGAGCGTCGCCGCGCTGACCGACGCACTGGCCCGCCTGCCCGCGGGCCGGCGCGGCCGGGTCTTGGCGGCCGTCGACCAGTTGACCGCCGCCCTGGCCGCGACCAGCCGGCGGCGGGCCGCCGAGCCGTGGGTCGGCCCGGCCGTGGCCGACACCCTGGCCGGGCGGGGCGGGCTGCTGTGGGAGACGGTCGCGGCCGGCGCCGCCGCCGCGGCCGACGCGGCGGCGGCCATACGTGAGCTGGGCGCCCGCGACGTCCGGCTGCCGCCGCTGGCGCCGGCCGGTGAGCGTGACGCCGCTGAGCTGCTGGCGCTCGGCCGGGCCCTGGCCGACCATCTGGCCGGCGGCGGCCGGCTGCGCGGCTCGTTCCGGTCCCGGGCCCAGAAGGACGCGGCCCCGCTGCTGGAGTCGGCCCGCGTCGACGGGGCCGAGATCGACGGCCCGGACGCGCTGGCCGTGGTCCTGACCGCGCTGGCCGCGGAGGCCGCGCTGGCCACCGGGGCCCGGGTGTGGGCGCCGGCCGGAGTCGAGATCGCGCCCGGCGCGCCGGCGGCGGCCCGGGCGGCGCGCCTGGCCGACCTGGCGGCGGCGCTGGCGGACCTGGAGGGCGTGCGCCGGGCCCGCGGCGAGGTGCTGGCCGCGCTCGAGGGGGCCGGCACAGGGCTCACGCCGGCCGCCGGCGCCGGCGGTCCGGCCGGCGAGCTGGTCAGCGCGCTGGAGCGCGAGGACGGCTGCGCCGCGCTCGCCCAGGCCCGCGCGGCCGTCCCCGCCCAGGTGGCCGCGCTCGCGGCCACCGACTCCCTGCGCGCGGTCCACGCCCGCTACGCCGAGGCGGCCCGCGACCGCCACGCCCCACCCGAGCTGGGCGTTCTCGCGGCGGCGTTGGCGGCCCGCGACGTCGACGCCTACGCGGCCGCGAACGCCGCCCTGTTCGACGCCGAGGCCGAGCGCGCGGCCGAGATCCGGGCCGGCGAGCTGGGTGACCGGTTGGCCGCCGCCCATCCGGAGCTGGCCGCGCGGCTGCGGGCCCGGCCCGAGGACCGCCGCTGGGACGCCCGGCTGGCCGCACTGGCCCCCGCCTGGGGCTGGGCCCGGGCGGCCGCCTGGCTGGCCAGGTCCGCGCCCGCCGCGGACACCACCGATCTGTCCGCCGAGCTGGACGCGGCCGAGCAGGCGTTGGCCGCGGTCACGGCGGAGCTGGCCGGCGCGCTGGGCTGGCGGCACTGCCTGGAACGGATGGGCCCGGAGCAGTCGGCCGCGCTGCGCGCCTACTCCGACGCGGTGACGGCCGGCGGGACGTTCACCGGGCGCTATGCCGAGCGGTACCGGCGGGCCGCCCGCGGCGCGATGGAGATAGCCCAGACGGCGGTCCCGGCCTGGATCATGCCCATCGGCGAGGTCCTGTCGACCGTGCCCGCGGTCAGGCACCGTTTTGACGTGGTCATTGTGGACGAGGGCAGTCAGGCTGGGCTGGAAAGCCTGTTCCTGCTGTGGCTGGCCCCGCGGGTCATCGTCGTCGGCGACGACCGGCAGTGCACCCCGGCGACCGGCGCGTTCGAGGAGCTCGAGCCGGTCTTCGCCCGGCTCGACTCGCTGCTGCCCGACGTCCCGGACTGGCTGCGGGTGGCCTTCACCCCCCGCTCCAGTCTGTTCAGCCTGCTGCGGACCCGGTTCGGCGAGGTCATCCGGCTGCGGGAGCACTTCCGCTGCATGCCGGAGATCATCGGCTGGTCGTCGGCGATGTTCTACCGGGACGCGCCGCTCGTCCCGCTGCGCCAGTTCGGCGCCGACCGGCTGCCCCCGCTGCGCTCCACCTACGTTCCCGGCGCGGCAACCGAGGCCGGCGTGGGCGGGCCTCGTAACCAGGCCGAGGCGGAGGCGTTGGTCAGCCAGGTGGTGGCCTGCGCGCAGGACCCGAGCTACGAGGGACGCTCGTTCGGGGTCGTGGTCCTGCAGGGCACTGCCCAGGCCGAGCTCGTCCGGTCCGAGCTCATCCGCCGGCTGCCGGCGGCCGAGGCCCAGCGCCGGCGCCTGCGGGTCGGCACCCCGCCCGACTTCCAGGGCGACGAGCGGGATGTGGTCTTTCTGTCCATGGTCATCGCGCCGAACACGCCGACCATCTCGCTGACCCGGCTGGAGTACCAGCGGCGGTTCAACGTGGCCGCCTCCCGGGCCCGCGACCAGGTCTGGCTGTTCCACTCGATGACGCCGGCCGAACTGGACCAGATCGACCTGCGGCACAACTACCTGACCTACGTGCTGACCGGGTCCGGCCGGACTGGCCTGGACGGGTCAGCCCGCCCGGGCGTGGCCCCCGGCGGCCCCAGCGCGGTTGGCGCGGTTGGCGGGGTCGGCGCGGTCGGCGGGGTCGGCGGGACGGCGCTGGGATCGCCTCCGCCGCCGCCGAGCCAGGTCCGCGACGACATCCCGCACCCCCGCTTCAGCGGGCTGTTCTCCCAGCGGGTCTACCGGGCACTGGCCGAGCGGGGTTACGCCGTCGCGCCCCGGGTCGACATCGGCGGCCGCGCCCTCGATCTCGTTGTGGCCGGGGGCACCGCCCGGCTGGCGATCGAGTGCGACGCCGACGTGCCCCGCGCCCCCGAGGCGCTGGCGGCCGACTTCGCCCGCGAACGCCAGCTGCGGCGGGCGGGGTGGCGGTTCTGGCGGGTCAGCCAGTCGGCCTTCGAGCTGGATCCGGAGGCGGCGCTGGGCTCGCTGTGGTCAGCGCTGGCCGACGCCGGCATCGGCCCGGCGCGGGACACGGGGCGTCCAGAGACAGGGCCTTCAGAGACAGCGCGTCCAGAAACAGGGCGTCCAGAGACAGGGCGTCCAGAGACAGGGCACCCGGCGGCGGGGCCGGCACCGGCAGGGGGGCTGGCAGCGCGAAACCTCGGGCCGGATACGCCGGAGCCGGGCCCGCTCGTCGGCGCGGCCGGCTGGCGGCCCATCCCGCTCAGCGACCTGGAGGGCCTGGACGACCTGCCGGCCCACCGGCCGGGCGAAGGCCGCGCGGGGCCGGGCGACGGCGCGCCGGCTCCCGGGCCCGCGGGGCTGCCGGCCCCGCCGTCCGGCCCGGAGACCGACGGCGCAAGCCGATGGTGAACGTCGCCTGGGCAACACCGGCGAGCCGCCCGCCAAACCGACCGGTAAGCTGGCAACGACGCACCATCCCGCCGGACTTCACGTCCGCCGCCGCCGGCGGCCGGTGCGTGAGACGTTGCCCTCCGCGGAGGCCGGACGCGAGGAGGTGGCCGCTATGAGTCCTGGCGGATGCCCTAGTACCAGCTCGCGCGACGGTTACCGAGAACCTCGGCCGTCCGGGCCCGCCTCCGGAGGACGCTCGAGCTGACCGGCCCGACCACCTCCGGCCCGAACCGTGACCATCACATGTTCACGGTTCGTCAGCCAGGCGGCCTGACGGTTCATGGTTTTCGGGACGCCTGTCCCCCAGAGCGCCGGTAGCTCACCGCCGCCCAGGCCGGCGCGCACTGCCTGGGCGGTCCCGGCGCGCTCGGCCCGCCACCTCCCCGGTCGGCGGGCCCGATCCGTCGCGCGGACGGACGTCGTCATCCATCGCACCACCGAGTCTGGGCACACGCGTGCCCACGCGGCGGCCGGTTCCGGCGAGAACCGCCCGCCACGCGAGCGCGCGGCACCGGCCCGCGCGCGCCGCGCACGGGCTCCGGGCCGACCGGTGTGTGCGCGAGAGCACGCGATCGGACCAGCATGTCTGTTACCAGCAGCCTGACCAGCACCGTCGGCCGGCAGCCCACGCCGGACCACCTTGAGGCGCCGGTGACCCGGCCATCCCGCCGGGCCGGCGCCCTCCCACTTCGACGGGTCGACCGCGAGGCGGCCGGCCGCGTCGCCGAGGTGATCGCCCGGTTCCTGGGAACCGCGCGCTACCTGGCCATCCAGACCATCGTGGTCATCGTCTGGATCGGCCTGAACATCGCCCTGCCGTTCCTCCGATGGGACCCCTACCCGTTCATCCTGCTCAACCTGGCCTTCTCGACGCAGGCCGCCTATGCCGCGCCGCTGATCCTGCTGGCCCAGAACCGGCAGGACGACCGCGACCGGGCCGGGCTGGCCGAGGACCGGCGCGCGGCCGGCCGGGTTCGCGAGGACACCGAGTTCCTGGCCCGGGAGGTCGCCGCGCTCCGCCTGGCCCAGGCCGACGCCGCGACCCGCAACTACCTCCGGGCCGAGATGACTCACCAGCTCGACGCGCTGCGCGGAGACCTTCGGGAGGATCTGCGTTCCGACCTGGCGTCGGTCCTGCGCGCGGTGCTGGCCGACGGGGCGGGGCCCGCCGCGGCCCCGCCCGCCGGAGCCTCAGCCAGTGGATCGGGTCGACGCACCACCCGGACCACGCAGTCACTACCCAGTCGCGAGCACCCATCTGGCCGTCAACACCGAGAAGCCAGTCGGACACACGCGTTAGTTGCAACGCCGGATGGGTGACCCCCTGTAGCGTCAGTGTGGTGTTCTCACGCGTGGCGAGGAACCAGGCCAGGCGACACCGGAGCAGCCGGCTCAAGACGCCGGCCGCTGTGGCGGCCGGCATCCTCGCTCTCGTCGCACTCTCGGTGCCAGGCGTGGTCCGGGCCGCGGCCGCCACCGCCGCGTCCGCCACCGCCCCGTCCGCCACCGCCCGGTCCGTTGCCACGACGTCCGTTGCCACGACGTCCGACACCGCCCCGCCTGGTGCCGCCACGCCGGCCGCCACCGCTCCGCTGACCGGCCACGGCCTCTACGTCAGCCCAGGTGCCCCGGCCCTGCCCCGCGGCATCGTCGCGCCGGCCTGGCTGCTGGCCGACGGCGACACCGGTCAGGTGCTCGCCGCGCGCGACCCGCACGGCCGCTACCTGCCGGCCAGCACCCTGAAGATCCTCACCGCGATCACACTGCTGCCGGGCCTGCCGGCCAGGCGCCAGGTGATGGTGGGCGACGACGCGGCGAACGTGGACGGCACCCGGGTCGGGCTGGTCCCGGGCATGACCTACTCGGTGGCGGAGCTGGCGACAGCGATGCTGATCGCCAGCGGCAACGACGCGGCGACCGCCCTGGCCGACGCGGCCGGCGGCCAGGGCCCGGCGGTCACCCGGATGAACGCGCGGGCGCGGGCGCTCGGCGCGTTCGACACCCACGCCGGCGATCCGTCCGGCCTGGACGCGCCGGGCGAGAGCACCTCGGCCTTCGACCTGGCGCTGCTCGGCCGGGCCGCGCTGGCCACCCCGTCCGTGCGCGCGTATCTGACCGTGCCCCGCGCGGCGGTGCGCGGGCGGGACGGGAAGAGCTTCGAGATCCAGAACCACAACGCGCTGCTGGCCAGCTACCCGGGCACCATCGGGGTCAAGAACGGCTACACCGTCGCCGCCCAGGCGACCTACGTCGGCGCGGTCCGCCGCGGCGGCCGCACGCTGATCGTCACGCTGCTACGGACCCGGCCGGCCTACCAGGCCGATGCTCGGGCCCTGCTCGACTGGGGCTTCGCGAACGCCGGCCGGATCGCGCCCGTCGGCTCGTTGGACGACGTCCGGGACCCGGCGGCCGCCGCCGTCCCGGCCCGGCCGGGCGCGGCTCCCCCGGGCGTGTCCGCGCGGCCGGCCGCGGCGAGCGGGCGGCCCGGTTCCGGTAGCGGTCCGCTGGCCGGCGTCGGCCCGCTGGCCTGGACCGCGCTCGCCCTGACCGTGCTGGCCTGCGGGGTCACGGCGGTGACACGCCGACGGGCGGCCCGGGCCCGTCGGGGTCCGGCGCGCGGCATGCGTGCCGCCGCCCGGCGGCCGGTCGCCCGGCCCGCGGCGACGGCGAAGCGGGCCCCGATGCCGCCCCCGCCGGCCTCATCCGACCGGCGGGGTCCCGCGAACTCCGCGCCCCCTTCCGACACCACGCCGCCGCCCGACCCGCTGGCGCCCGACCCGCTGGCGCCGGACTCGCTGGCGCCGGACTCGGGCGGCCTGGCCGCCACCCCGTCGTCGATGGTCCGGGTCATTCCCCAGCGGGACGCTCAGCGGCGTCCGCCGACCCGCCAGCCCGGCCGGCCCCGACCGGCCGCGGCCCGCACCGCGCCCGGCGCGGCGGCCGCGCGAGCCGGATCGGCGCCGGCCTCCTCGACCTCGACGTCCTCGACCTCGACGTCCTCGACCTCGACGTCCTCGACCTCGACGTCCCGGGCCGAGCGCGCCGACCCGTCGCTGGCCGCGGCCACCGGCGCCGAGACCGGCGCGGACTCGGCCCGCTCAGGCCCCGACCGCTCAGGTGCCGTCTCCTCCGGCTCCGGCCCGGTGCCGTCCCCGGCGCCACCGCGGGAGGACTCGCCCGGGCTCGCCGCGCTGCCCGAGGGCGGCACGTCCGAGTCGTAGGGCGCGGTCACGGCCCACGCCGCGACGAACAGCGTCCAGCGCATCACAATGTTGATCCAGATCAGCAGCCCGACAATCACCGCGAACGCGCCGTAGACCGGGTTGTCGGTGGTCCGCCCGACCAGCCACGTCCCCAGCAGCTTGAGCAGTTCGATGCCGACCGCGCCGAGCAGCGCGGCGTGGGTGATGCGACGGCGCTGCGCCGACTCGGGCACGCTCCACAGGCCGATCTTCTTCTTCGTCTGATGGCCCGGCAGCCGCAGGAAGATGTAGAGGAACACGACCATGTCGATGGCCAGCGCGACGACCAGCGCGAGCACGGCGGTGATCCACCGCGCCGGGCCGCTGCCGACCAGTCCGATCCAGTCCAGGAACCGGCCGGTGGCCGACGTCGACAGGCTGCTGACCACGAGCGACGCCAGCAGCGTCGCGCCGAGACCACACAGGACACGCAGGTCCCGCAGGCGGCGGGTGACGAGGTTCCCGACGGCGACGTCCTGGTGCCAGAGCAGCCGGATCGCGTCGCGCAGCGCGTCGATCCAGGCCAGGCCGGCCAGGACCAGACCGGCCAGGCCGACCAGCCCGACCCCGACCTTCGCGTTGCCGATGGAGGCGACGTCCAGCTTGTCGGCCAGGCCCGGCAGGTACTCGTTGATCTGCCGGGTCAGGTCGTCGCGGGCCGACGGGTAGGCGTCGACGACGAACCCGACGACAGAGAAGGCCAACGCCATGATCGGGAAGAACGACAGGAAGGCGAAGTAGGTCGCGCCGGCCGACAGGCGGTCCCCGCCGTCGGCGGTGTACCGGCCGTAGGCGCGCACAGTGTGGTCGATGAAGGGCCGCCGGCTCCGCACGGTGCGCACGCCGTCAGCCAGCGCGCGCTTGGAGAAGCTGGCCAACGCCCTGGGATCCGTCGTCACGATCGTTGCCTACCCAGGCTGGAAGGTCTCCGCACGCCTCACCCTGGCACGAAAATCTTTCGCCGCGACGGGTTCCGCCGCCACCCGACAGCTTCGGCCGCCCCCGAGCGCCCAGCCGCCACCCGACAGCCTCCGTCTCCACCCGAGCGCCCAGCCGCCACCCGAGAGTTCAGCGGGCCGCCGCGACCGCGCGCCGGCCGGGGAAGGCGAAGCGCCGCAGCACCCGCCAGACGTGGTCGTCGCCCCGCTCGAACAGGCTGAAGCCGCCGACCTCGAACGCCGCCGCGTAGTCGGCCAGCGCCTCGAACGCCCGGTCCAGCGCCTCGTCGTCGATGTCGTGGGCGACCGTGACGTGCGGGTGGTAGGCGAAGCGCGGCGGGCGCAGCAGCGGGCCCGACCGAACCGCCTCCTCCAGCACCTCGCAGCTCGATATCCCCAGCGCCAGGGCGACGAACACGACCGGGGACAGCGGCCGGAACGTCCCGGAGCCCTTCAGCTCGATCCGGAACGGGCTGAACGTGGCGGCGACCCGTTCGAGGTGTCGTTCCACCGCCGGCAGGTCGGCCGCCGGGATGGGCGACGGGCCGAGCAGCGTGACGTGCGGGACGATGTGGGTGGCGTTCGGGTCGCCGAGGCGTTCCCGCCAGGTCTGTAGTTCCGTACGGAACGGCTCGGGGATGGCGATGGCCACCCCGATGTCACGAACCGACATGCGAGTTCCGTCCAGTCGGGCAGGGTCCAGTCGGACTGGGTCCGGTCGGGCAGGGTCCAGTCGGGCAGAGGAGACGACGCTGGCCGGCGCGGGCGGCCCGGGATCACCGGCCCGCCAGCGTCGGTCGGAAGGCACATCATGGCTCAGGGCCGCTACCGGGGTCTGCCCGGACAAGAGGGGGACTTGGCCGGGCGACGCTGGGAGATCGGGCGTCAACCGACATGTCTTTTATGACGGGCGGAGGACGGACGGCCGCGCGGGCCGCGGTCGGGCCCCGTCGGCGACGTCGCTATCGGGCCGGGGCCAGCTCGGCCAGCACCGCGTCGGACAGCACCGGCCAGGCGGCGCGGGACCAGTCGCCGAAGTTCCGGTCGGCCAGCCCGACACAGGCCACACCGACCGCCGGGTCGACCCAGACGAACGTCCCCGACTGGCCGAAGTGCCCGAAAGTGGCCGGCGAGTTGGCCGATCCGGTCCAGTGCGGCGACTTCGTCCCGCGCAGCTCGAAACCGAGGCCCCAGTCGTTCGGGCGCTGCCGGCCGAAGCCGGGCAGGACGCCGTCCAGCCCGGGGAATGCGACCGTCGTCGCCCGCGCGAACGTCTCCGGCGCCAGCAGGCGGGGCGCGAGCAGCTCAGCGGCGAAGGCGCACAAGTCGTCCAGGGTCGCGTACCCCGCGTAGGCCGGCGAGCCGTCCAGCCGGGCGCCGGTCAGGCCGAGCGGGGCGAACACGGCCTCGGCCAGGTAGTCCGCGAACGGCATCCCGGCCGCCGCGGCCACGGTCGCGCCGAGCAGCTCGAAGCCGACGTTGGAGTAGATCCGGCGCCGGCCGGGCGGGGAGGTGGGCGACTCGCCCTCGAAGGGGAGCCCCGAGGCGTGCGCGAGCAGGTGCGCGACCGTCGCGCCAGGCGGGGCGGGCGGGCTGGCCGGGTCGTCCAGGGTGAGGGCGCCTTCCTCGACGGCGACGTGGACGGCGTAGGCGGCCAGCGGTTTGGTGACCGAGGCCAGCCGGAACGGCTCCCGCGCGGGGCCGACCTGGCCCGCTACGGTCACGCCGCCGTCGCCCGAGCGGTGCAGCACGGCGACCGCGGCGGTGGGAACCGGCCAGTTCAGGACGTCCGAAAGCGCCTTCACCCGCCCGACTCTATGCACCCGACAGGCCTGCGCACCCCGACAGGCCTGCGCACCCCGACAGGCCTGCGCACCCCGACAGGCCCATGTGCCCGACCGGCCTGTGCACCGGGCGGGCGCGGCGTCTGGGACAGTTGTTCGCTGTGACCACCGTTCCGGCTGACCGTGCCGCGCCGTCCTCGCCGGTGGCGGCCGCCGGCGGCGCCGGGCACGCGCCGCTGGACCTGCTGGTGGTGGGGGGCGGGCCGGCCGGCAGCGCGGCGGCGCTCGGGGCGCTCGCGACCCGGCCGGACGCCCGGGTCCTGATCGTCGACGCCCACGACTTCCCCCGCGACAAGACCTGCGGCGACGGGATCGCGCCCCACGGGCTGGACGTCCTGCGCTCCCTTGGCGTGCACGGAGTTACCGACGGCTACCTCCCGGTCGACCGGATGCGGCTGCGCACGCCCGGCGGCGCCGAGGTCGCGACGCCGAGCGCCCGGGCCGCCTACGTCATCCCGCGCGAGGTCTTCGACGCCCGGCTGATGGCGGCGGCCCGGGCCCGGGGGGCCGGCTTCGCCCGGGCCCGGGTGCGGGAGCTCGCCGTGACCGGCACCGGGGCCGAGCAGGTCGTCACGGTCAACGGCCGCTGGCGGGCTCGGGTCGTCGTCGGCGCGGACGGGGCCAACTCGGCCGTGCGCCGCGCGCTCGGGATCGGGGCGAACCCGCCGGACGCGCTGGCCATCGCCGTGCGGGCCTACGCCGACTCACCGCGCGACGCCGGCCCGCCCGAGCAGCTCATCCACATGACCGACACCGGCTGGCCGGCCTACGCCTGGTCGTTCCCGATCTCAGACGGGCGGGCAAACATCGGCTACGGAATGCTGCGCTCCCAGCTGGCCGAGCTGAGTGGTCCGGGCGAGGGCGGGCCGGGCGGGAGCGGCCGGGCGCTGCTGCACGGCACCCTGGACCGGATGCTGCCCGACCAGCCGGCCCACGCCGGCACGCGCAAGGCCCACCACCTGCCGCTGTCGACCTGGCGGCCGCGCCAGCCCGACGGGCCCGTGCTGCTGGCCGGGGACGCGGCCAGCCTCATCAACCCGCTGACCGGCGAGGGCATCTACTACGCGCTGCTGTCCGGGTCGCTGGCCGGGGCGGCGGCGCTGCGGGCCGCGCCCGGCACGCCCGGCGAGGCCGGCGCGGACTACCGGCGGGCGCTGGACGCCGAGCTCGGCCGCCATCTGCGCCACACGACGCTGCTGGCCCGGCTGGCCGGCCGGCACCGGTCGCTGATGGACGCGGCGATCCGCTCGGCGTCGCGGCGGACCGACCTCTACGACCGGCTGGTCGAGATCGGGCTGGGCCGGGGGACGATCCCGGCCGCGAGCGCCGCCCGGCTGGCCGGGCGGCTGGCCACCCGCCAGCTCACCGGCGCGCTGCGCCCGTCCCGCTGACCCGTCCGTAGCGCCCCCCCGTGCTCGGACCCGTCGGCCAGCGTCTCGGGCGCGGGGCCGGATAGCGAGCTCAGGTCGGGACGGCGGCGTCGCGCGGGCGAGCCCGGCGTCAGCTCCACAGGGCGGCGACGGGAGCCGCGGTGATGCCCGGGCCGAGGGAGTACACGCGGGGCCCGGTGTGGAGGACAAGGCCGGCGACGAAGCGGTCACCGAGCTCGTCGCGCAGCCAGGCAAGATGGCGAGCGGCGTCGCGACCGGGCCCGGCGTCCGCCTTGACCTCGATGGCGATGACGCGTCCACCGCCCAGCTCGACCAGGATGTCGATCTCGTGGCGGCGGGCATCCTGGCGAAGGTGGTAGAGCCGGGGCCGGCTCGCGCTCACCGGGACCTCCGCGCGAAGCTGCGCGACGACGAACGTGTCCAGCACGCGGCCGAGCAGGCCACCGTCGCGCAGAAGCCCCCGGGTGTCGACCCGCAGGGCCGCGCCGATGAGCCCGGGGTCGGCGATATAGCGCTTCGGGACCTGCACCAGACGCTTGAGCCGGTTGGTCCACCACGCGGGCAGGCTGTCGAGGACCAGCAGGTTCGCCAGCAGGCCCTGGTAGGCGTCGGCGGTCCTGGCGTTGATGCCGGCGGCTTCGTGCACCGTCCTGTTGGTCACGATCCCGGCGGAGTTGAGCGCCATCACCTCGAAGTACCGGCGCAGCCGGTCGGGGTCACGGGACTCGCCGAGCAGCTCGACGTCGCGGGTGAGCAACTGATCGAGGTAGCTTTCCAGCCACTCGGCGCGGCGGGTGGGTGACAGCCGCAGCGCGGGTTCGGGGAAGCCGCTTTCCAGTGCGAGCTCAAGGTATCCGGGCAGGTCCGGCGGGTCGGACGGGGTGGGCAGGCCGTCCAGGCCGGTATCGGCGATCCGGTCGAGGAACGTCTGGCCGCCAAGCCGACCGGTGGTCTCGCGCCGGCTCAGGCCGGTCATCGTCAGCCTGACCAGGCGGCCTGTTCCCGGCCAGCTGTCGGCCCGGAGGTCGGCCCGCACCGAACCCGCGATCAGGAACCGGCCGGGCCGGGGCTCGGTGTCCACCGCGCGTTTGACCGCGCCCAGCACCCCCGGCACGGCCTGCCATTCGTCGAGCAGGATCGGCTCGGGGAACTGGCGTAGGGCGGCGTCGGGATCGGCCTGGAAGGCGATCGCCTCGGCCTGCCGGTCGAGACGGACCACGCTGCGCGCATGCCGCTCGGCGGTCGTGGTCTTGCCCGTCGCCCGAGGTCCGAGGACCAGCACAGCGGACAACTCGGCGATCATGTCATCGAGACGCGCGTCCACGAGCCGCGGCAGGTAGGAGCCGTCCACAACAACCTCGAATCTCATCGCCCAGGCGCCACAGTACCAACCTGACGCAGGCTCGAGTACCAATCTCACCCAGGTACGAGTACCAACCAGCCGCGGGCTTCACTACCAATCTCACCCACCTCGCATCCGCGTGCTGGGCCGCGCGGGCCGGCGCCGCGAGCCGACGTCGGCTTCGGCCAGAGTCAGGGGCCGTCGTCGGGCGGCGGGGCGGCCAGGAGCGCGGCCAGCTCGGCCTCGTCCAGCAGCCGCGGGCGGACCAGCTCCCCCGTCGCGACGTAGAGGAACGCCGCGCCGACCGCCGACGGCTCGACGCCGGCCAGGCGGGCCCAGGCCAGCCGGTAGACGGCGAGCTGGACCGGGTCGGCCCGCTCCCGGCCGGTCTTCCAGTCGACGACGTCGAAGCGCCCCGGCCCGGCCGCGTAGACGGCGTCGATCCGCCCGCGGACCGCGCGGGTGCCGATGACCAGCTCGAACGGCGCCTCGACCGCGACCGGGCGCCGAGTGCCGAACTCGGTGGCGAGGAACGCCTCCTTCAGCGCGGCCAGGTCGTGGGCCCCGCCCGCGCCGGCCGGGCCCTCACCGCCGCTGGCACGACCGTCGGCGTCACCGTCGCCGCCGTCGTCCGAGCCCAGGTCGGGGACGGCGTCGGCCGCGCCGGGCAGCTCGTCCAGGTCGATCAGCGGCCGCTCGCCGAACAGGTTCTCGACCCAGCTGTGGAAGGCCGTTCCCCGGCGGGCGGCCGGGGCCGGGCGCCGGGGCATCGGGCGGGCCAGCTCCCGAGCCAGCTCGGCCGGGTCGGAGCGCAGCACGACGAGCTGCGACGCGGTCAGCTCGGCCGGGAGCTCCACCTCCCGCACCCCGCCGCGCAGCCGTCGCGCCTCGGCCAGCAGCAGGCCAACGTCCCGGTCCAACGCGGCCAGCATCGCCCGCTCGTCGGCTGTCATCCCGGCCGGGTCGTCGGCCGGCGGCTCCTGCCCGGCGACGAGCTCCGCCGCGTACCGCTCGACGTCGGCCCCGGCCGCCCGCCGCCGCGCGTACGGGCCGGGCTCGTACGGTAACGGCCAGGTCAGCTCGCCCACCGCGGCCAGCGCCGGGTTGGTCGCGCCACGCTCCGGCTCATCGGCCCAGACGGCGACGGCGCCGTGACCGGTCCGGTCGGCGTCGCCGGCCTGGACGTGGTCGCGCAGCTCGGTCAGGAACGGCGAAGGGCCCCGCGGCTCCTTCTGGCTCGGGCCCCACCAGTGGCCGCTGCCCAGCAGCAGCGTCTTGGCCCGGGTGAACGCGACGTAGCCCAGGCGTCGTTCCTCCCGTTCCTGATGCGCCCGGGCCTCGTCCTCGAACGCGGCCAGGTCGTCCCTGGACTGGCCGCCGAGCACCGGCAGGTCGGCCGCGTCCCCCCGCAGCGGGCTGGGCAGGGTCGCGGCCGTCGTCGTCCACCGGCCCCGGACAACCGCGACCGGGAACACCTTGCGGGTCAGGTCGGGCACGACGACGACCGGCCATTCCAGCCCCTTGGACTTGTGGACGGTCATCAGCTGCACCCGGTCGGCGCCGGACGGGCTGGTCGCGTCCAGGCCCCGCTCGTGTTCGCGGGCCGCGTCGAGGAAGGCCAGGAACGCGCTGACCGACGGGTCGTTGTCCAGGTCGGTGAACTCGGCAGCCACGTCGAGGAAGGCGGCCAGGTTCTCACCGCGCCGGGCGGCCAGCGCCTCCGGGCTCGCGGCCAGCTCGACCTGCAGACCGCTCACCTCGACCACCCGGTGGATGACGTCGAGCAGCGGGTCACCGACGTGGGCGCGCAGCAGCCGCAGCTCGGCGGCCAGCGCGGCCAGGCGGGCCCGCCCGGCCGGGGACACGGCGTCGCCCGGGTTGTCCAGGACGTCGGAGAGGGCGACGACGTCACACGGGTCGACCCCGGCGACCGCCTCGTCCAGCGGGTCGGCGCCGGCCGGGCGGACGGGGCGGCGTCGTTTGCCCTGCTGGCCGGGCATGCCGGGCTGACCGGGCTGACCGGGCTGGATGCCGTCGGCCGCGTCCCGGGCGGCCCGGCCCAGCGCCGCCAGGTCCCGCGGCCCGAGCCGGATGCGGGGCCCGGTCAGCAGCCGGACCAGCGCGGCGTTCGCCGTCGGGTCGACCAGCAGCGCCAGGGTCGCCACCACGTCGGCGACCTCGGGCAGGCTGAGCAGGCCGCCGAGGCCGACCACCTCGACCGGCAGCCCAGCCGCGCCGAGCGCGGCGTAGAGGGAGGCGACGTCGGCCCGGTTGCGCACGAGCACCGCGCACTCGCCCGGGCTGACCGGGCCCAGCTCGGCCCGCGCGCCCGGCCCGTCCGGGTCGCCGCCGATGATCGCCTTCAGGCTGTCGGCGATCCAGGCGACCTCGTCGGCCCAGGTCGCGTGCAGGGCGACGACGGTGTGGCCGGCGGCGGCGACGTCCGGACGCGGGCGCAGCGGGGCGACGCGGTGCCGGTCGCGCAGCGGCGCCGCGACCGTGTTGGCCAGGATGAGCAGCCGGCCGCCGCTGCGCTGGTTGACGGTCAGCTCGTGGACGGTTGCCTCGGAACCGTCGGCCCGGGGGAAGTGGCGGGGGAAGCCGTCGAGGTTCGACACCGACGCCCCGCGCCAGCCGTAGATCGCCTGGCAGGGGTCACCGACGGCGGTGACCGGGTGGCCGGCGCCGAACAGCCCGGCCAGCATCCGCCGCTGGGCGACCGAGGTGTCCTGGTACTCGTCGAGCAGGACGACGCGGGCCCGGGCCCGCTCGATCTCCCGGGCCGCGCCGACCTGGTCGGCCAAGGCGACGGCCCGGCTGACCAGGTCACCGAAGTCGACCCGGCCCAGCGCCTTCTTGGCTGCCCGGTACTCGGCGACGATGGTGGCCAGCTCCCGCCGGGCCCGGGCCGCGCCGAGCATGGTGGCCAGGGTTTCCCGGACGCCCTTGGAACGCGGCGCCTCGCGGGCCTCGGCCAGCGCGGCGACGAGCTGGCCGGCCCAGCGCTCGTCGAACGCGGCCAGCTCCTCGGGGGTGACCAGGTGCTCGCTGAGCTCGGCCTCGAGGCCGACGACGTCGCCGATCAGCGAGCTGAACGCCTTCGTCAGCGACCGGGGACGGCCCTGGTGCGCGCGCAGGACCCGGCCGGCGAGCTGGTAGCGGGTGGCGTCGGCCAGCATCCGCGCGTCCGGCTCCAGGCCGAGATAGAGCGCGTACTCGGTGACCAGCCGGTGGGCGAAGGCGTGGTAGGTCGACACCTCCGGCTCGCCGACGGCGTCGTCGCTGGCCGCGAGCGCGCCCGGCGCCGGCGAGCCGGCCGGCGCTGAGCCGAAGGTTGCCGGATCGGGCATGGCCCCGGCCCGCCGCGCCCGGGCCAGCCCGCCCCGGATCCGCTCGGCCAGCTCGGCGGCCGCCTTCACCGTGAACGTCAGGCCGAGCACGTTCTCCGGCGCGACCGCGCCGGTGACGACCAGCCAGACGACGCGGGCCGACATGACCGACGTCTTGCCCGACCCGGCGCCCGCGACGATCAGGCCCGGCTCCAGCGGCGCGGTGGCGGCGGCCAGCTGCTCGTCGGTGAACGGGACGCCGAGCAGGTCGCGCAGCTCGGCCGGCTCGAGCCGCGGCCCCGCCGGGCCGGTCGCTCCGCCCGGGCGCGCGGTCAGGTCGTCCAGCGAGAGCTGGGCGGCGGGCTCCTTCAAGAGATCACCTGCCGGCCGTCGTCGTGGGCCGGGCAGGAGGCCCGGTAGGCGCAGAAGCCGCACGACTTGGACACCCGGGGCGGGAAGCGCTCGGTGTCGATGATGGTGACGGCGTCGGCGATCAGCTCGTCGATCCACCCCGGGCCGTCGGTCGCCAGCCGCCGCTGGGCCTGGACCTTCGGCCCGGAGACGACCGGCGCCCGCTCTCCCGGCGGCGAAGCCTCATCCGGCGGCGGAGCCTCGTCCGGCGGCGGAGGCTCGTCCGGCGGCGGAGCCTCGTCCGGCGGCGGAGGCTCGTCCGGCGGCGGAGGCTCGTCCGGCGGCGGAGCCTCGGCGGCCGGGCCGCCCGGCTCCAGCGGCGGGTCGTCGATGCGCAGGTGGACGAGCTCGGCGCCGCCGGGCTCGGCCCCGGCGGCGCCGACCGCCTCGTCCAGCGCGCCCTCCCGCACCGCGAGCTGGTAGATACCCAGCTGCGGGTGGCTGTCGACGTCCTTGGCCGACGGCGCGTTCCGACCGGTCTTGAAGTCGACGATGTGGACCCGGCCGTCGGTGTCCAGCTCGACCCGGTCGACGAAGCCGCGCACCCGGACCGTGCGCTCCCCCACGGTGAGAGTGCAGGTGAACGGGATCTCCGAGGCGACGGGGACGCGGCCGCGGGCGGCGGCGTGCCAGCGCAGGAAGCGGGCCAGCGCCGCCCGCGCGGCCTCGCGCTGCGCGTCCGAGCGCCACGGCGCCTCGTAGCCGAGGTGGCGCCAGACCCGGTCGAGCCGGGCCGTGACCGCGTCCAGCTCGGGCGGGGTGCGCCCGGAGAGCACCTCGTCGGCCAGCGCGTGCACGACCTTGCCGAAGCCCATGTCGGTGGTGGTGGCCGCCCGCGCGTGCGCCTCGTGGTCGAGGAACCACTTCATCGGGCACTCGGCCAGCAGCTGCAGCGACGAGCCGGACAGCCGGACCGGCTCCCCCGGCCCGACCACCGGGACGACGCTGGTGGTGACGTCGGCCATCCCCCACCAGCGGCGCGGGCTCGCGGTCGGGACGATCGGGCGGCCGGCGTCGTCGGCCGCGGTGGCCAGCCGGGCCAGCCGGGTCGCGGCGGCCTGGCGCAGGGCGGGCGAGGCCTCGGGGTCGACGGCGGCGTGGCGCAGGGCGGCGACGGCGGCCGGCAGGGTCAGCGGCCGCGGCGGGCGGGAGCGCGAGTGGACGACCCGGACGCCGAGTGGGGCCAGGTCGCACAGCTCCTGGAAGAACCGGCTCGGCCGCTCGCCCTCGTCCGAGGTCGAGGCCACCGCCGTCACGACCAGCCGGCGCCGGGCCCTGGTCAGCGCCACATAGAACAGGCGCCGCTCGTCGGCGACCAGCTCGGCCCGGCCGGCCGGCTCACGGGATCCGCCCAGCTCGGGCCGCTCCAGGCGTTCGGCGCCGAGCAGCGAGTGGCGCGAGCGCGGGTCGGGCCAACGCCCGTCCTGGACGCCGGTGACCACGACCACGTCCCATTCCAGGCCCTTGGACCGGTGCGCGGTCATCAGCCGGACGGCGCTCGACGCCGCCTCGGCGCCGTCGGAGTCGCCGCGGATCCGTTGGGCGGTCAGCTCGTCGAGCAGCGGCCCGACGCCGACGCCGGCCCCGCGCCGTTCCAGCGCCCGTCCGACCTCGGCGAACAGCGCTACGACGGCGTCAAGGTCACGGTCGGCCGCGCGCCCGCCGACCCCGCCGGACGCGGCTGCCCGCTCCAGCCGCGCTGGCCAGACGCCAGTGGTGTCCCGGCCCGGCGCGTCCCGGCGCGGCGCCTCGCCGTCCGGGCCGGCGTTCCACAGCGCCCACAGAGCGTCCTCGACGCCGCCCCGGCGCAGCTCGGCCCGGGCCCGGCGCAGCAGCCGGCCCAGGCGCAGCGCCGGCGCGAGCGCCTCGGCCGCGGCGTCGCGGCCGGCCGAACCGGCTGGCCGCGGCCCAGCGGCGCGCAGCAGGGCCAGCGCCGCGTCCGGCTCGGCGACGGCCCAGCGGATCAGCTCGGCCGACGACGGCGCCGGCCCGCGGGCACCGTCGCCGGCGACGGCCTCGGCGACCGGCCCTTCCGCCGCTGACGGCTCGTCGGCCTCGTACTCGGGCCGGTACTCGGCTTCGCCCTCGTACTCGGGCTGGTACTCGTACTCGGGCTGGTACTCGGGCTGATACTCGGCCTCGGGCTCGGGTTCGGCCGACTCCGGCGGCGGGGCGCTCGCGCCGGCCGCCGCCCGCAGCGCCCGGCCCAGCGCGCGCAGCGCGGCCGGGTCGGCCCGGCCGAGCGGGCCGGTCAGCAGCGTCCGCGCCGCCTGCTCGGTCAGGGCGGCCGGGTCGTCCACGCAGCGCAGCGCGAGCAGCAGCGGGGCCAGCGCCGGCTCGTCGGCCAGGGGCAGCTCGTCGCCGGCCACGGCGACGGGGACCCCGGCCGCGCCGAGCATCCGGCGCAGTGGCGGGATGGCGGCGGCCGAGCGGACCAGCACCGCCATCCGGTTCCATGGGGTGGCGTTCTCCAGGTTCTCCCGGCGCAGCAGGTCGGCGACGGCCGCCGCCTCCGCGCCGGGCGACGGGTAGGAGCGGGCCTCGACCCGCTCGTCGGGCACGTCGCGGGTCGCGTTCAGGTACCGGTGGGCCCGCAGGTCCGTGATGGCCAGGCCGGCGGCTGGGATGCGGGCGGCGATCCGCCGGCTGACGGCGAGTGTCACCGGGCCCAGCCGCCGGCAGCGGCGCAGCGCGATCACCTCCGCCGACCGGCGTCGCCCCCGGCCGAAGCGGGTCGGGAACTCCAGCAGCCCGCGCACGTCAGCGCCCCGGAAGGCGTAGATCGACTGGTCGGGGTCGCCGACGACGACGAGGTTGCCCCCGCCGCCGACCAGCGCGCGCAGCAGCCGTTCCTGGGCCGGGTCGGTGTCCTGGTACTCGTCAACGAACACCCACCGGTAGCGGGAGCGCAGCTCGTCGCCGACGTCGGGCGTCTCGGCCAGCGTCGCCGCCCGCTGGACCAGCTCGGGATAGTCGAGCGCCCCCTCCAGCGAGAGCACGTCCAGGTACTCGGCGTAGAACGCGGCCAGCGCGCTCCAGTGCGGCTGACCGGAACGCTCGGCCGAGGCGGCCAGGTCGGCCGGGGTCAGGCCGAGCTCGCGGGCCCGGCCGAGCAGCGACTCCAGCTCGTCGACGAACCCCTGGGTGGCCAGGGCCCCGCGCAGCGCGGCCGGCCACACCGGTTGCCCCGTCTCCAGCGACCCGTCGATGAGGTCACGCAGCACCGTCTGCTGTTCCGGGGTGGACAGCAGGCGGGGCGGCGGGCCGAACGGCGCCAGGCCCAGCCCGCCGCGCAGCAGCGCGTAGCACCAGGAGTGGAACGTCCAGGCCATCGGCGTGCTGACGGCGACGTCGAGGCGGCGGGTGATGCGTTCGCGCAGCTCCCGCGCGGCCTTGCGGCTGAAGGTGAGGACGAGGATCGAAGCCGGGTCCACCCCGTCGGCCACCCGGCGCGCGACCGCCTCGACGACCGTCGTCGTCTTGCCGGTGCCCGGGCCGGCCAGCACCAGCAGCGGGCCGGAGGCGTGCTCGACCACCGCGCGCTGGTCGTTGTCGAGCGCGACCGGGCCGGCCGGCGCCGGCGGCGCGGGCACGAGCCGGTAGCCGGGCGCCGCCCGGTCGGCTGGCCGGCCCGCTGGCCGCGGGCTCGCGCGGTTCGGGCTCGCGCGGTTCGGGCCGGCAGGGGCAGCGCCGGCGGCCGTCGAAGTGGTCACGATGACAGCAGACCACGGGGCTCCGACAGAACCGCGCGGGGCCGGCGAGATCGTCCGATCCACGTCGAGCTCGGCCGGGACCGGGACTGCGATGCCGGCGGAATCAGCCGCGGGCCGCCGGCGGCGACTCGCGCACGGTCTCGAGGCCGGGGCGTCGCCGACGGCGGTCGGGCCGCCGAAAGCGTCGTCGGGCACCGCACCCTCCCCCTATGGATCATGGTTTCTGGCTGACGGTAAGAAGAAGATCGCTTATCGCGAGTGATCAGACTGGGGCCAGACCGACGCTGTTACGAAAGATCTTCCCGACTGAGTTGACGTCCGGGGCACGGACGACCTCTTACGGGGTGACGCGCACTGCACGGAGCGGGGTCGGGGAGGCGGAGATGGGATACGTGATCGCTGTGGGTGCTGTCGCGGAGGTGATGAGCGTGGTGCGGCTGTGGCTGTGTCTACGCTCGCGGCTGCGGCGGGATGATGCACGGGCGCGCCGGCTGATCGAACTCACCCACGCGCTGCCGCCCGGGGGCCGGCTGGAGGAGCGGGACGCCGACGGGGCAGCTCTTACGCTGATCGTTCCGGTGCATCCGACCGGCTGACGGGGAGCACGCGATGGCAAGCCTGGCTGATCAGCCCGAGCCCACCGGGCGACGCTCGACCCGCCGCGACGCGGCTCCGGAGCCGGACGTCGACCCGTGGGTCGAGGAATTCAGCGCCTTCTACCGGGCCTTCGTGCGGCGTCTGGGGCGTTCCTGGTCTGGCAGGGCGCCCGGCCGTCGATCGCGGCCGAGATCGTCCAGGAGACGATGGCGGCGCTGTACCGGTCCTGGCCGCGAGTCGAGCACCGGGAGGCATGGGCTCGCACCGTCGCCTCCCGCGCCTACGCCCGCCAGATCGCCCGCGTCGAGGAAGATCCGGTGGAGGCGGTGCCGGAGCAGCGGTCACCGTTGCTCCACCGGGACAGCGACCTGGATCTACTCGTCGAGCACGACGAGGTTCTCCGGCTCCTCGATCTCCTTCCCTCCCGACAGCGGCAGGTCATGGCCTGGACCTTCGACGGTCACACCCCCGCGGAGATCGCCGCCGTATTGAAGATCGAGCCGGGCGCGGTACGGGCGTCCCTGCACAAAGCCCGGGCTACCCTGGCCGCCCACCTCACCAGCACGAGGGAGGGTGACACGCGATGACCGACGACCACTCCCGGATCGCCGAGAACGAGTCGCACCGCCGGCTCACCGACAGGTACGACCGCCTGGCCGCGGATCTGGCCGCGGGCTGGGATCTGGAGGCCGGTCTCGCTGACGCTCTTCTCCCCACCCGTCACGCGGCTCTCGTCGAGCGCCTACGCGACGCGTTCGACCTCGACGCCGGCCTGGCCGCCATCCTCCCCACACGGCACCCGACCACTCCCGCCACAACCACGCGGGAGCCTCGCCCCGCACCGGCTTCCGAACCCGCCGCGACCAGTGCTGTGGCCCAGATGCTCAACACCCGCCCAGCCGCCGTCCGGCTCGCCCTGCGCTCCCACCCCGCCGTCGTCGCCACCGCGCTCTGTCTGCAGGTACACAGAGCACGGCTCACCATCGAGATCATCAGCCGCGCCCTCACCCGCAACCATGCCCGCGACCTTGACCGCGCCCTCACCCGCAACCGCGACCTCGCCGACAACCTCGCCCTCGACCTCACCCTCGCCCGCAACCATGCCATCGATCTCGACCTCGCCCACAGCCTCACCTGGACCGTTCCCGATGTTGTAGACACTCGGTAGTAAGCTGTCACTGATCCTCAGCGGAGGGCGACAGTGGCGACACGCCGACATTTCACCCAGGAATACAAAGATCAGGCCGTTAGCCTCGTGAT